>Ga0207708_10000569_pt1 | contig 28547 bp, 23 predicted proteins | sample KBSK5101metaG_FD_184340 | JGI IMG/M metagenome (GOLD analysis project Ga0207708, IMG submission 184340) | Corn, switchgrass and miscanthus rhizosphere microbial communities from Kellogg Biological Station, Michigan, USA - KBS K5-10-1 metaG... | ecosystem: Host-associated > Plants > Roots >... | reverse complement strand
CTTGAAGGCGAATGTTGCGCTCGCGACCGAGATCGGGCGCAAGCTGTTTCCGCCATCCGAGGCCGAGCTGATCGCCGAGCTCATTCGCCGGGATCTGCCTTACTACGACGCCTCGATCTCGAGGGACTTCGTCGCCGGGATGAACCAGTTTTCCCGCGACATCGGCATCCTGAAAGGCGACGTACCATACGAAAGCGTCGTGGCGACGCAGTTCTCGCCTTTGTGGAAGGGCGTGTAGCTACGGCGCAATCGGCGGCAGGTTGAGCGCGGCGTCGACCAGCGCGGTGGCGCGCTTGAAGTCGAAGTTACGATAGACGTTCTGCTTCACCAGGAACGACGCCCCGCCGTAGAACTTCTCGTATTGCTGATGGCGGCTGCCGAATTCCGAACCGATGAAGTCCCAGGCGAGCCGCATCAGCGCGACCCTGGATTTCGCATCCGATGAGGCCGAGCGCATGTAGCGCTCCACGTCGCCGGCGGTGTCTGGATTCTTGAAGTCGTGCAGCGAGGACGGCAGCGTGATCATGGCCGATCCCGCGAGCTCGCGAATGATCTCGATCATGCGGCCGTTGAGTTCGGACTGCAGGGCCATCGACGAATAAAGCGCGGTCTTGGACGGCCAGAGCACGCCGTCCTCGATCGGCGCCATGGTCTCGTGCGCGAGCAGCATGGTCTCGTAGACCGACACCAGGGCGGCGAGTTCGCCCATCATGATCTGCACTGCCGGATTGCCGGTATTTCCGGTCATCTCGTTCATGCGTTGCGCGATGCCGATCATGAAGCGCAGTTTGGTGACATAGCGCACCTGGGCCTGATGATTGCCGTAGAGGTGCGAAGGAGTCTTCCACCACTGATCGCGCGACACCTCGATGTTGCGGTAGATGAACACCCGCTCCCAAGGCACGAATACATTGTCGAAGACGACGTAGCTGTCGCTCTCGTCGAAGCGGCTCGACAACGGGTAGTCGAACGAGTTGGTGGCGCCGATCGCGAATGGTCGCCGCGGATAAAGCCTGACCCCCGGCGCGTCCACCGGGACTGCGACGCAATTGGCGTAGTTCTCATCGCCCGGCTGCAGCGGATGGATGCAGCTCAGGTGGATGAGGTCGGAGATGGCCCCGGCGGTCGCAAGCTGCTGCGCGCCGGAGATGACGATGCCGTCGTCGCGCTCCTTGACCACACCGGCATAGAGCGCGGGGTCGCTTTGCTTGTGCGCGGGTTTGCTGCGGTCGATCTGCGGCGGGACGATGGCGTAGGAGGCGTAGAGGTGGTTGTCACGCATGTGCTCATAGAAGGCGACGACGTTGTCGGCAAAGCGCTGCCCGCCGGCCGCCAGCACGCCGGGTGTCGCGGCATAGCCGCAAAAGAAGCCGGCGACGTGATCGGGCGTGCGACCCATGAGGCCGAAGGTCGCTTCGGCCCACGTCTCGCTGAACAACCGCCGTGCCCGCAGATCGGCATGGCTGCGCGGAATCTGGTAGGCCCGCAGCACCGGCTCGCCGGTCTTGGGCGAGACGAAGGTCATGCGCTCGCGCATCTCCGGCGCGGCCGCGATGTCATAGAGGCGCGCGATCGAGCGGACCGCCTCGCGAAAGGCACGATGCGTGGTGACGTCCTTCACGCACTCGCCATCGACGAAGACCTGCCGTCCGTCGTTGAGCGAGCGAAGATATTCCGAACCGGTTCTCATCAGGGTAATGCCTTATGCGCTGTTGCTGCGCTCGACGTGTCGGTGGGTGGTGCGACGACCGTGCGACGAACGCCCTGCTGCTCGAACGCAGGCCATCATGGGCGTGCGCATGTTGGTATTACGCCCTCGTTCCGCCTTCAAGACTTTACGCCATTGGCAATGAGCTCGACCAGCTTTGGCGGCGTGATCGGTGTTTGCGCGATGCGGACACCGAAAGGTTGCAACGCGTCCTCGATGGCGGAGATGATCGCCGCTGCGGTCGGGATGGTGCTGACCTCGCCCGCGCCCTTGGCGCCGAGCGGATTGAGCGGCGACGGAGTTTCCTGGTAGATCGTCTCGATAAAGGGGACTTCCATGGCGCTCGGCAGCAGATAGTCGGCAAATGTCGTGGTGGTAGGCTGTCCGCTCTCGTCGAATCCCATCCATTCCAGGATCGCGTTGCCGATTCCATGCGCCACGCCGCCCACCACCTGGCCGTCGACCATCATGGGATTGATCAGAATTCCTGAGTCTTGCAGAGCAACGTAGTTCAGAATCCTGACTCCGCCGGTATCGGGATCGACCTCGACCTCGGCGACGTGACAGGCATTGGCGTAGGCAAGAGAATCGCTTCGCCAGTTGACGTTGGCCTCCAGGCCCGGCTCGATGTCGGGCGGGAAGCCGTAGCCCGGCGCGCCTTTGAGAATGCGTGCGAGCTCCCCGAACTTGACCGCAAGCTGCGGCGCGCCGACGACTCGCACCTCGCCATCTGCAATCTCGAGATCGTGCTCGGCCGCCTCCAGCACGTGACTTGCGAGCTTTTTCGCCTTTTCCGCCACCGCCCGCGCGGCCAGCAGCACGGAGGAGCCGGCGGTGACGGTTTGCCGGCTGGCAAAGGCTCCGAGGCCGAGCGACACGCCGCTGGTATCGCCGGGGACCACCGTGATGTCCGCGGCGCGCAGGCCGAGTTCGCTCGCGCAAATCTGCGCCAGCGCCGTGCCCAGGCCCTGTCCAATCGCGGCAGCGCCGGTGAACACCGACACGCGCCCAGTATTCGACACCCGCACCAGGCCGGACTCGAAAGGGCCACGTCCCGTGCCCTTGATGCCGTGCGCGAGCCCGATCCCGATATAGCGGCGCTCGCGGAGCGCGGCGGCCTGCCGCTGCGGGAAGTCGTCCCACCGCGCGGCCTGCAACACCTGTGCCTGACACGACGGATAATCACCGCTGTCATACCGCATGCTGGCGCCGGACCGCGCCTTGAGCGGCTTGGTGTAGGGCATCTTCTCCGCCGGGATCAGATTGCGGCGGCGCACCTCCGCGCGCTCCAGGCGCATCTCGCGCGCGACCCGGTCCATGAGCCGTTCCATGGCGAACGCGGCCTGGGGATAGCCGGCGCCCCGCACGGATGACACCGGCGTCTTGTTGGTGGCGGCGACCGTGACGTCGATCGACAATGCCGGAAGCATATACGGCCCGCTCATCATTGAGGCCGAGTTGAACGGGATGTTGACGTCCTGCAGCGCGTAGGCGCCGAGATCGTGAATCAGCCGGCCGCGGGCACCCAGGAGCCGGGCATTGGCGTCGACCGCGATCTCGACCGACCAGTACTGATCCCGTTCCTGGGCCGCGTTGGTGAAGTGTTCTCGTCGATCCTCGATCCATTTGATCGAGCGCCTGAGCAGCTTGGCGGCCGCCACCACCGCGATGTCTTCGGGGTACACGCAAAGCTTGGGACCGAAGCCGCCGCCGACATCGGGAGTCGCCACCCGTAGCCTGCTCTCGTCGAAATCGAGAAGCGCGGTCAATGACTGGAACAGGTCGTGCGCCTTCTGCGTGGAAGCCCACACCGTCATCATGTCATCGCGCCATTGCGCGAGAATGCCCCGCCCTTCGATCGGGTGGGCGGCGCCGCGGTGCTGCCAGAGCTCTTCATGGAAGATATGCGCGGCCTTGTTGAAGGCTGCCTCGGCGTCGCCATAGACCACCTTGTAGGTGGCGGCGACATTGGTGTTGAGCTCGCGCCTGACCGCGGGTGAAGTCGGCGCAACGGCCTGACGGCAGTCCGCGACCGAGGGAAGCACGTCATAGTCGACGGCGACGAGCGCGGCTGCATCCTCGGCGACGTAACGGTTGTCGGCAATGACGAGCGCGACGGCCTCGCCGACATAGGACACCTCGCCGTCGGCGAGCGCGAACGACCAGTACCTGTCGAGGGGCGTCCCGGAATTGGAGTGGCGCAGCATCCGACGCTTGGCGAGGACCGCAGCGAGATCGTCGAGCGTAAGCACCGCCTGGACCCCGGGCAAAGCCAGGGCCTCACGCGCGTCGACCGCGCGCACCGCGGCATGGGGATGCGGGCTGCGCACGAACGCCGCGTGCAGGACGCCGGCCAGCACGATGTCGTCGATGAACCGTCCCTTGCCGACAAGCAGCGCGCCGTCTTCGAGACGAGGAATGCGCGCTCCGATCAATCCAGCCATGTCATCGATCGCGCCTGCGTTTCGCCGGAACGGCGCTCAGTCCGCCATCGCCTTGGCGGCTTTGGCGATGACATCCTTGGGCGTGGCGTAAGCCTCCGCCAGCAAGGCATCGAGCTTGCCCGCGCTGACCGGATTGACCTCCAGATCGAGCCGTTGCGCTTCGGCAAGAAAATCCGGATCCGCGTTGGTGCGCTCGAAGGCCGTGATCAGCGCAGCTTTGCGATCCGCCGGAATGCCGGGCGGGGCCGCGAACGGCCGCGCCATCGCCTGACCGATGAGGATCAATTTCAGGATCTGGGTCTGATCCGGCCGGGTCGCGAGCTCGGTCGCCGAAGGGACACCGGCCAACTCCGGCTGCTTCTTGATCCCGGCCTGGACGAGGATATTGGCCTTCTTGTCCTTGAGCCAATGCGGATAGCGGCCCTTGAGGGTGCTCCAGGACAAGCCGCAGAGCCCGTCGACCTCGCCGCGTTCGGTCGCGAGCTGAATGTCGTTGGTGCCGGGATAGCCGGTCACGATCTTGATCTTGGCGCCGAAGAGATTGCGATAAAGCAGCGCAAAGATATTGGGATCGGAGCCCGCGCCTTCGCCGCCGAAGGTTGCAGGGGTGACTAGAAGTTCGCTGAAGGTCTTCACCGGAGCGTCGTGGCGCGTGACGCACAGGCTCACCTCATCGGTAACGCTGCCGAGCCAGGTGAACTTGGTGCTGTCGAACTCGGCCTTGTCGAGCAGCGGCGCGATGCCCTGGCTCCGCGAGAACGTGCCGATGACCGAGCCGTCCTTCGGGGCAACGGAATAGAGATAGTTGGCAGCCTTGAGGCTGCCGGCCCCGGTCATGTTCTGCGGCTGCACATTTGGATTGCCGGGGATGTGCTTGCCGAGGTGCCTCGCCACCAGGCGCCCATAGGCGTCGTAGCCGCCGCCCACGCTGTAGCCGATCAGGAGAGAGACGGTCTTGCCCTTGTAGAAATCCTCGACTCCGGCGGAGCAAGCCGGCGGCGGCCCGAGGAAAAGCGCGAGCGCGATGCCCCACGCTGCGCTGGTCGACATGCTACGGGTCAGGTGCATGAAAGGTCCTCGAGGCTCGCCCGATCAATGCTTGGGGAACAGCTGCGGAAATTTCGACCGCAAGCTCCGCCGCAGGTCGGCGCTGACGTCAACCGTGACGGGGAATGTACCTTTCAGCTTCTTGTCATAAGGGATGCAGGCATCGATCAGGATGCGATTGTTGAAGTTGCCGGGAAGGAACAGCGGGTCGCGCTTGGAGGCCCATGCCTTCTGGATGGTGTCGATATCGGTGAGGGGATCGAAGCGCGTGCACATCGCCCACAGCACCTGGTCGAGGTCGCCGGCATCGATGTCCTCGTCGACCACCACCGTCCATTTACCGGCGTAGGCGCCCCCCTGGCAGGATGATGCGATGTGCAGCGCCTGCCGCGCGTGGCCGGGATAGCGCTGGCGAAGCTGGATCGCGGTGAAACGGGTGGCGGGGCCGGCTTCGTGATTCCACACGCCCAGCACCTCAGGGACGCCGCAGGCGTCGAGCGCACGCCAGATTTGAGCCGCTCCTGCGATGCCCTTGAGCAGGCCGGTCTCGTCGACGGGCTTGTGCTGCGGCGCGCAGGTGAGGATCGGATCGTTGCGGTAGAGGATCGTCTTCACATTGACGTAGGGGCGCGCCTGCGTGTCGTCGGAGTAATAACCCATCCATTCGCCGAATGGACCCTCCGGCTTGACCTGCCCAGGCACCGTTTCGCCCTCGATCGCGATCTCGCAGTCGGCCGGAATCGGGAAGCCGGTGTACGGCCCGCGCACCACATCGATCGGCTCGCCACGCAATCCGCCGGCGATATCCATCTCGCCGACCTCGGGCAGCGGACTCGAGGACAGCATGAACAGAAGCGGGTCCTGGCCGCACAGGATCACAACCTTCATCGGCTGTCCGCGCTCAAAATATTTGTCGCGATGGATGCGGCCGTGCTTGCCCTCGGTGATCTGGCAGCCGACGGTCTTGCCGTCATAGACTTGGCTGCGATAGGCACCGAGATTGAACCAGCCCGTGTCCGGATCCTGCGTCATCACGCAGTCGGCAGTGCCGATGAAGCGGGCCGTATCAAGCTCGTGATGTCTCGGCACCGGAAATTTCAGTACGTCGACGTCATCGCCCTCGACCACATTCTCGAAGATCGGTCCGTCGTTGACAAAGCGCGGAGGTAGCGGCTTCAGGTCCTGCATGCGGGCATGATAGTTCTGCACGACATCGACCTTGCGCTCGTATTCGAGCGGCAGGCCCAGCGTCAAAGCGATGCGGCGCGCCGAGGAGAGCTGCCCATAGAGCGTGCGGAAGCCTTTCGGATAGTCCGGCACGTTGTCGAACAGGATCGCCGGCGCCGCACCGCGGCTTTTTTCGGTGAGCATGTGGGTGATGGCACCCATCTCGACGTCCCAATGAGCGCCGTCCACCTTGCGCAGCTCGCCCATCTTGTCGACTTGCTCGAGCCACCCGCGCAGCCCGCGGTATTGCATCCGCTGCTTCGAAACTGCCTCAACGCCGGCGCGGGCCATGCTGTTCTCCATGCCGTGGGAATGCTCAACATCTATACAACCGTATGCCACGCGGGCAAAAACGCCGCCCTCACCCCCGCGGCAGGACGTGCGCCCATTTCGCGCGGATGCGGGCGTCGAGCTCCTTGCTCGAGCGCGCCACGATCGGAAAGGTGTCGCGTCGCGACCAGGGCCTGCAAGCATCGATGACCACGCGGGCATTGCGCGGATCTTCGGTACTATAGGCCATGGGATCGAGCACCGTGCTCCAGCAACCGCGCAGAATTTCGATTCCCTCACGCGGCTCGAAGCGCGTGCATATCGCCCACACGACCTGGTCCATGTCGGCGGGATCAATGTCGTCATCGACGACGACCACGACGCGGTTAGCGTAGGCGCCGGCGTGACACTGCGAGGCGATGAGCCCGGCCTGCTTGGCGTGACCGCCATATTGCTGCTTGATGGCGACCGTGAGCCAGAGCCGGCTGCCGCCGGCAGCATGCGCCCACACGCCCTTGACCTCGGGCACGCCGGCGGCCTCGATCTGGTTCCACACGGCGCCGGAGCGGTAAGTGCCGCGATAGAACGAGTCGTCATCGGGCGGGACGCCCGGAATGGCGCCGAGCAAGATCGGATCGTTGCGGTGCATGAACGTCTCGATCCGGATCGCCGGCTCCTGCTTCGTGCCGCCGGCGTAGTATCCGGTCCATTCGCCCAGCGGTCCCTCCTGGATCAGGTCGTTCGGGTGCACGAACCCCTCGAAGGCGATCTCCGCCTGCGCCGGAATGGGTAGCCCGGTGCGCGGCCCCTTGATGACCTCGACCGGTTCGCCGATCAGACCGCCGGCGACGTCGTATTCATTTTTCCCATAGGGAATCTCGAGCCCAGCCACCATGAACAATGCCGGGTGCATGCCGACCACGACCGCGACAGGACAGGGCTCGCCGCGCTCGTGATAACGGCGCTTGATGAGATCGCCATGCTTGCCCTTGGAGCACATGACGGTCGCCAGGTTCGGGCCATGGGATTGCACCCGGTAGGCGCCGTAATTGATCCAGCCGGTGTCCGGATCCTTCATGATCACCATGCAGCCGGTGCCGATGTAATAGCCGCCATCGTGCTCATGCCAGCGCGGCGTCGGGATGGCCTGGATGTTCACGTCCTTGCCGCTGCTGACGTTCTCCAGAAGCGGCCCGGATTTGACGGTGACCGGCGCGATACTGCGCGCCTCCTTCATATATTTGCGCCAATAGGAGACGAGCTCGATTGGGGAGCCGTCGATCGGCATGCCGAGGGTTAGATTGATGCGCCGCACCGAAGTGAGAATGTTCGCAAGAATGCGGTGGCCGCTCGGATAGCCCGGGATGTCGTCGAACAGCACCGCCGGGTTGCCCATCTTGCGCATGTAGAGATCGACGATGCCGCCGATTTCGGCCTCCCGCTCGGCGCCGCTGATCTCCTGCACCTCGCCCGCCGCGCGCAACGCTTCCAGCCAAGCCCGCAGATCCTGCTTCGACGCCGTCGACGCTTTCTTGGCGGTCCGTTTCGCACCCCGGATATCGGCAACGGTCATTTCGACACTCCTCGCTCGCCGGCTTGGCAGTTTAGCCCGCTGCCCGCATGAAGCGGAGCTAAATTCCAGATCGTCGTGCGCATTCCGCCTCGCTTCGTCGCCCCGAAGGCGTGCCATCACCGCCGAGCGGCTAGCTGCTCCGGCCGTTCAAAATCTGCTTCAGGCGCTGTGGCGTGACCGGCAACTGCGTCACGGCACCCGGCATTCCAATGGCGTCGTCGATGGCAGAAGCAATCGCCGCACCAACCCCAGTGATTCCGCTCTCCCCCGCCCCTTTGATCCCGAGCGGATTGAGCGGGCTGGTGTAGTCCTCGCGCAAGATGACGTCGACCTTGGGGGTCTCGCGCACCGTCGGCATGAGATAGTCCGCAAACGTGGTCGCCAATGGGTCGCCGCGCTCGTTGTAGGTGAACTCCTCCAGCAGTGCACCACCCAGACCTTGGGCGAAGCCACCGACGATCTGCGCCTTCACCAACGCGGGATTGATGGCGCGCCCGATGTCGTAGGCGATGGCGTAGGATTCGACCTGAACGCCGCCGGTCTCGCGGTCCACCTTCACGACCGCGAAATGGAGGCCGTAGGGATAGACCTGATGCTCCACCCGGAACCAGCCCTCGGCCGACAAGCCGGGCTCGCGATCGCCGAGCGTCTTCGAGGTCGGTGCGAGGTGGTTCGCAATCTCGCCCAGGCTCATCGACGGCCCCAGCGGCTGATCCTTGCGCACCACCTTGCCGTCGACGATGTCGAGAGCGTCGGCCGGCGCTTGCATCAGCTCGGCGGCCATGTCCAGCGCCTTTGCCCGTAGCTTCAAGGCTCCGTTGTGGGTGGCAGACGCGGTCATCACGGTCGCGCGCGACGCATGCGCTCCGATGCCATAGGCGATGCGATCGGTCTGGCCATGGGTGACGCGCACGCGGCGGTAATCGACCCCCAGCATCTCGGCGCAGACCTGTGCCATCACGGTCTCGAAACCCTGGCCGAGCGAAGCGCCGCCGGTGATGAGTTCGACCGCGCCCGAGGTGTCGACCTCGATCCGGACGCCATCCGCGGGGCCCAGGCCGCTTTTCTCGACGAACATCGCAAACCCGGCGCCGACGGCTTCGCCGGCGGCCCGGCGGGCGACGAGTTCAGCCTTGAGCTTGTCCCAACCCAGCGCCACCAGGAGCTTGTCGAGCAGTCCGACATAATCACCGGAATCATGCTCGATCTCTTCGCCCAAAGCCTCCAGCGGACGGTGGTAAGGCATCTCGTCCGGCGAGATGGCATTACGGCGGCGCACGTCGTTGGGATCGATACCGAGCTTGACCGCGATCGCATCGACCAGCCGCTCGCGTACGAACGTGGTCTCGTAGCGGCCGGGGGCGCGGTAGGTGGCCGCCGGGGTCTTGTTGGTCAGGCGAAAGTGCCCGACGGCGCGATAGGCCGGGACCCGATAAGGGCCCGGCAGGATACCGGCGGTCATATGCACGACACGCGCGGCATGGGTGCGGACATAGGCGCCCTGGTCATGGAAATAGCGATCGTCAATGGCCAGGATGCGGCCGTCATTGTCGACCGCGGCACGGATACGGTGAAGTTGCTGGCGGGAATGATTGGCGGCGATCAGATGCTCGCGCCGGTCCTCGATCCATTTCACCGGACGGCCCAGGCGCATGGCGCCAACGCACACCAGCACGTCCTCCGGGTAGAGCTCACCGCGGATGCCGAAGCCGCCGCCGACATGCGCTTCGTGCACATGGATCGAGGACGGCGTGAGCTTGAGCATGCGCGCGAGCAGGTCGCGGTTGCGGTGCGGCACCTTGGCGGCGCCGTGCAGTTCGAGGATGTCGCGGGAGGCGTCGTAGCGGCCGATGGCGCCACGCGCTTCCAGCGGCACGCCGGAGTGGCGACCGATCCCGAGCTCGAGCTCCACCACCAGGGGGGCGGACCGAAGCACCGCATCAACGTCACCATAGCCTTGATGGATCACGGCAACTTCGGTGTTGCGGCCGGCCGAGAATTCGCCCGGCTCGGCTTCGGCGGCGAGCAGGATCGGCAGTTCCTCGATCTCCAGCACGACGAGATCGGCCGCGTCTTCCGCCACATAGGGATCCTCGGCGAAGACGGCAGCGACCGGGTCCCCGACATAGCGCACCTTGTCGATGGCGAGCACCGGCTGCCGGTACGGCTCGAGCGCGGGAATCCGTCCCTCGCGAAAATCGATCGGCGGGATGTCCGCGATGTCGGCCGCAGACCAGACCGCGACGACCCCGGGCAAGGCACGCGCGGCCGACGTATCGATCGCGGCGATCCGGCCATGGGCGTGGTTCGCGCGAACGATCCGCATGTGGAGCTGGTGCGGAAATGAAATGTCGGCGGCGAAGCGGCCCCGACCCCGGACAAGCGGCGGATCTTCCAGCCGCTCAACCGATTGTCCGATCCATTTGTTGTTGCCGGCGGTCATCGGCCGGCGCTCATCTTGGCGGCGGCGGCACGGACTGCTTTCACGATGTTTTCATAGCCGGTGCAGCGGCAAAGATTGGACGACAGGACATCGATGAGATCCTCGTCGCTGATGTCAGGCTCACGCTCGAGCACGCCGGTCGCCAGCATCAGAAAGCCCGGCGTGCAGAAGCCGCATTGCAGTCCGTGGTTCTCGATGAACGCCTGCTGCAGCGGGTGCAGCTCGGCACCGTTCGCCAAGCCTTCCACGGTACGGATTTGGCGCCCATCGGCCTGCACCGCGAACATCAGGCACGAACGCACCGGTTCGCCGTCGACCAGCACCGTGCAGGCGCCGCAAACGCCGTGCTCGCAGCCGATATGCGTCCCGGTCTGACCGCAATCGTCGCGGATGGCATCGACCAGGGTTCGACGTGGGTCGATGCGCACGCCGTGGCTGCGTCCGTTGATGGTCAGCGTGATCTCGCGTTTCTCGATCATGCCGCCGCCTGTTCGAGCGCGCGGCGCGTGACGGTCTGCGCCAGGTCGCGGCGATAGGATGCACTGGTCGTGGCATCGTCCAGCGGATCGACGGCCGCCGCAACCGCCGCGGCCGCGGCTTCGAAAGCCGCCCGGTCTGGCGGACGGCCGGCAAGCACCTGCTCGGCTTGCGCGATCCGGCGCGGCTGCGACTCCACCCCGCCGACCGCCACGCGCGCCGCGCTGATCATGCCGTCCTCGACGCGATAGGTGACCAGCGCCATGGCCAGCGCAAAATCGCCGGCGCGGCGATTGAACTCGTAGAACCCGAACCGGGTGTCGGCGGGGAGGATCGGCAGCCGCACTTCGACGAGAATCTCGTCCTCGTCGAGCGCTGTCGTCATGATCCCGCGAAAGAAGTCCTGCGCCGGGATGGTACGCGTACCGCCGGCACGTCTTGCGATCATATCGGCGTCGAGCGCAGCCGCGACCACGCACCATTCGGATGCCGGGTCGGCATGAGCGATACTGCCGCAGAACGTACCGCGCGTGCGAATGGGATAGTGCGCGATGTGACGCACGACCGTGGCCAGGAGGCGCCCAAGCGGCCCATCCACCACCGGCTTGTGAAAAGCCGCGTGGCGGACGCACGCGCCGATGGAGAGCCGGTCGCCGTCAACGGCAAGCCGCCGCAGCGCCGCCACGCCGTTGATGTCGACGAGGTGGCCGGGGCGCGCGAGGCGGAATGCCATGATCGGCACCAGGCTCTGGCCGCCGGCGAGCACGCGTCCGTCCTCACCGGCAACCGCGGCCAAGGTTCGGACCGCCTCGTCGATGGTCGTGGGCGCGTGGTATTGAAATGGCGCGGGCTTCATCGTTCCTCACCGCGGACACGGTGGGCGTCGAACCAAAGAACGATCACCGCCGACTGTCCCATATTTGGGAATTTGAGTTTTTTTTGGATTGATGCACAGTTGTTGGTGTATGTAAAGAACGGCAACCTGATCGGTAACAATGAAGCCTCCGCCCTTTCACTATCACGATCCGAAGACGGTCAGCGAGGCCGTCGGACTGCTCGCACAACTCGAGAACGCCAAGCTGCTGGCGGGCGGCCAGTCGCTGATGCCCATGCTTAACTTTCGCTTCGTGCAGCCCGACCACATCATCGATCTCAATCTCGTGGAGGGTCTGTCCTACATCCGCGAAGTCGACGATGCGCTCGATATCGGCGCCATGACGCGCCAGCGTGATCTGGAATTTTCCGATGCGGTCCGCGAGCGGTGGCCGATCATGCATGAGGCGCTGCTACAGGTTGGACACCGGCAGACACGCAACCGCGGCACCATCGGTGGCTCGCTCTGCCATCTCGATCCGGCGGCGGAGCTTGTCTCGCTCGCGACCGGCTACGATGCGACGCTGACGGTTGCAGGTCCGAGCCGCTCGCGTGAGCTGCCGTTTGCGGAGTTTCCGGTCGCCTATATGACGCCGGCAATCGAGCTGAACGAAATTGTGGTCGGCGTGCGCTTCCCGCGATGGGCATCAGATCACGGTTATGCCTTCGTCGAGTTTGCGCGCCGGCACGGCGATTTCGCCATCACGTCGGCCGCCGTCCTGATCGAGGCTGACGCGGCCGGCAAGCTCACCCGCGCCTCGGTGACCATCGGCGGAATGGGAACGGTGCCGGTCCGCGCGCGTGAAGTCGAACAGACGATCATCGGCCAGGTGCCGACGGCCGAACTTTTCCGCGCCGCCTGCGAAAGCTGCCGGCAGATCGAGGCCATCGACGACGTACATGCGCCCGCATCCTATCGCCAACATCTGGCAGCGGTGTTGTCGCGTCGCGCCCTGGAGAAGGCACATGCGCGCATGCTCGACGCGAAGGCGGGACGTGCAAACTAGGAGCGGGGTCATGGCGGTGAGTTGCCCGGCGCACCGACCGGCGCACCGACCGGCGCTCCTGCATCCGGACTACAGGAGGATCTAGGATGGGAGAGACGCGAAAAATCGCGTTGACCGTCAACGGCAAACGCTACGAAGAAGAGGTCGAAGTCCGGGTGACGCTGGCCGATTTCGTGCGCCACCAGCTCGGCCTGACCGGCACCCATCTCGGCTGCGAGCACGGCGTGTGCGGTGCATGCACCATCCTGATCGATGGCCGCTCGGCGCGAGCCTGCCTGATGCTCGCGGTGCAGGCGAATGGGCATGAGCTTCTCACCGTCGAGGGAATTGCACCGTCCGCCGACCGGTTGCATCCGCTCCAACAGGCGTTCCACGAGCACCACGGCCTTCAATGCGGCTTCTGCACGCCCGGCATGCTGACCACGCTGATCGAGTTCCTGCGCGACAATCCCGATCCGACCGAACAGGAAGTGCGGATCGCGATTTCCGGCAATCTGTGCCGTTGTACCGGCTATCAGAACATCGTCATTGCGGCGCTCGATGCGGCGAAGCGGCTGCAAGCCCAGGCGGCGCCGTCGCCCTGAAGGATTGACGACGGTGGGTGATACGGCACGTCATGGCCATTCGCTTCGACGATATCGGCAACCGCCTCAAAGCCTTTCGTCTCGGCTCCGGGCTGAGTGCCGACGAGATCGCCAACCGCCTCGGTATTTCGCGCACGGCGCTTTACCGGTTCGAGAAGGGTGAACTCGCCAAGATCGAGACGCTGGAAAAACTCGCCGAGCTGCTCTCGGTCTCGGTACCGACCTTGCTGGGGGTCGGCGTCGAATACGTCGCCTCGGCGGTAAGCTATTTCGAGCGCATGCGGCAGATCGAGGAATCCTCCGAGCACATCATCGTGCTCGCCGGTCCGATCTCCTATCTGCTCGCCTCCAACGCCTTCGATCAGGCGCTCGGCGATATCCTGCGGGAGAGCATTCCGGATGGTCTGCCCGGCCGCAAGCGCGCCCTCGATCAGGTCGACGAGCTCACTGTTGTGCTGCGCCAACGCAAGGACAGTTACCGCCGGCGCCAGCCCGGGATCGTCAACCTGATCTCGGCGACCGAGATGGAACATTTCCTGGGAAACGGCCTGGTGGGGCGGCTCGGACTGCCGGAGAAGGTCCGGCGCGAGCGGCGCGCGCTGGCACGCGCGGAAGCCGAGCATTTCATCGCGCTGCTCGAGGACGAGCCGATCGGGGTCCAGATCGGGATTGTGCCAGATACGCTACCGCATGCGAGCTTTCAGCTGTTTCGCCAGCCCGATCGTCAGGTGCTGGCGCTGAGCCCGTTCCGCCTGGGAGAACAGCCGAACATTCGAGTGGGCGTGGCGATGATCACGTCGGCACCTGAAGCCCTCGCGCTGCATGAAAAGATGGCCAAGGAGCTGTGGCAGCGCTCGCTCAAGAACGCAGCGGCCGTCCGGGTGATGCGCTCGCTGATCGAGAAGTCATAGGCCTTCTAAGAGGTATTTTAGTAGTTATTGGCGCCTCGTGTCCAAAATTTGGAAAAAATCTTGATTTTGGCACAGCTGGCGGACTACTAAAATTCTCGCATAGGGCCCGGCCCAGTCTCGTCGAGCCGCACGAAAGCGAGCAACAGGATTTCGACTCCATGGCGCACGCGATGCTTCGCCGCGGGAGACTCACGCCGCGCCGCCGCGCCGATCCGTTGAGCGGGGGTAACCGCCCTGCCCGCTGCGAGGTCTGACATCACCACCCGCATCACCATTCGCAAACCCGACGACTGGCACCTGCATGTGCGCGACGGCGCCATGCTCAAGGCGGTCGTGCCGTTCACGGCCAGGCATTTCGGCCGTGCGATCCTGATGCCCAATCTCATTCCGCCCGTCATCACCACCAAGGATGCCGTCGCTTACCGCGAGCGCGTCATGGCCGCCCTGCCAGCCGGCTCGACCTTCAAGCCGTTGATGACGTGCTATCTCACCGACGACACCGATCCCCATGATGTCGAGCGGGGCTTCAAGGATGGCGTGTTCACCGGCGTGAAGCTCTATCCCGCCAATGCCACCACCAATTCGGCCGCGGGAGTGACCGACTATCGCAAGATCATGCCGGTGCTGGAGCGCATGGAAAAGATCGGCATGCCGTTCCTGATGCACGGCGAGGACGTCGATCCCGACATCGACATCTTCGACCGCGAGGCCATGTTCATCGAGCGCTATCTCTCCAGGTGGACGCGGCAGTTCCCGGGCCTGCGCTTCATCCTGGAGCATCTGTCGTCGAAGGACGGAGTCGATTTCGTGCGCAGCGCGGCGCCGCAGGTGGGCGGCACGATCACGCCCTACCACATGATCCTGACCCGCACCGATTGGCTGGGCTGGGGGCTCAAGCCCTATATGTACTGCATGCCTGTCATCAAGACCGCGAAGGACCGCGCGGCGCTGCGCAAGGCTGCGACCTCGGGCGAATCCTGCTATTTCCTCGGCACCGATTCCGCGCCGCATCCGATGGCGAAGAAGCTCGCGATGAACGGCATCCCCGGCCTGTTCAATGCACCCGTTGCAATCGAGACATACGCCAAGGTGTTCGAGGAGGAAGGCGCGCTCGACCAGCTCGAAGCCTTTGCCTCGCTCAACGGCCCGAAGCACTATCGCTTGGCGCCCAACGAGGACCGCATCACGCTCGAAAAGACCGCGTGGACGGCGCCAGAGGACGTCAAAATCGAGGGACCGGATGATAAGGCGCTGGTCTACCGCGGCGGGGAGACGATCGAGTGGAAAGTGGTGGGAAGTTAGGGTTCTCGGCTTGCCATGCCGGCGAAAGCGGGCATCCAGTAGCCGGCAGCACGGCGAGCGGGAGACCGGTCCCGTCGATTTGTCGCCGTCAATGGTTACGGGATCGCCTGGTCCGCGCCGGGCGAGGATAATAAGGAAGAGCCGGCGACCATCGGCGATACGAAAGAGAGCGATCAATGACGGCAGGCATAGGCTTTCCCGACAAGAAAGTGATGGCCGAGCTCACGGCGAAAATGCTGCTTGAGGTCGAGGCAGTCCGTTTCATGACGGACAAGCCGTTCATCTTCACGTCCGGCTGGGCGAGCCCGGTCTATACCGACTGTCGGCGGCTGATTTCTTTTCCACGCGTGCGCCGGACACTGATCGACTTCGGGGCGGCCACCATCATGCGCGATGCCGGCTTCGAGCAGTTCGACGCGATCGTGGGCGGCGAGACCGCCGGCATTCCCTTTGCCGCGTGGATGGCCGACCGGCTTGATCTGCCGATGCTGTATGTGCGCAAGAAGCCTAAAGGATTCGGGCGCAATGCGCAGATCGAAGGCCATCTTGACGATGGACAACGCGTGCTCCTGGTCGAGGATCTGACCACCGATGGCCGCAGCAAGGTGAATTTCTGCAAAGCACTGCGCGAGGCCGGGGCGAAGGTCGACCACGTACTGGTGTTCTTCTTCTACGACATCTACCCCGAGGCCCGGCAAATCATCAGCGATCTCGGCGTGACGCTGCATTCGCTTGCAACCTGGTGGGACGTATTGGCGGTCGCCAAGGCGGGCGGCAAGTTCGATGCCGCCAAGCTCGCCGAGGTTGAAAAGTTCATGCATGACCCGGCGGGCTGGTCGAAGGCCCATGGCGGGGTGTCGGCCGCAGCGGCTGAATGATCTGCACGATTACCTCCGCGGAATGACGGCAATAGATTGAGGTTTGGAATGGCGAAGTTGGATGCGGATGTCATTGTTGTGGGCGGCGGCAACGCGGCCTTCAGCGCGGCGCTGGCGGCGCAGGAACAGGGCGCCTCGGTGCTGATGCTGGAAGCGGCGCCGGAGGACGAATCCGGCGGCAACAGCAGGTTCACCGCCGGCTCGGTTCGGGTCGTTTACAACGGCGTCGAGGACATCAAGGCACTAGTGCCTGATTTGACCGAACAGGAGGTCGCAACCACCGATTTCGGCACCTACACCCAGGAGCAATTTTTCGACGACATGGCGCGGGTGACGCAGAACCGCGCCGATCCGGATCTGGTCGAGCTCCTGGTCACCAGAAGCTTCGATACGTTCTGCTGGATGCGCGACAAGGGCGTGCGCTTCATCCCGATCTACGGACGCCAGGCCTTCAAGATCGACGGAAAGTTCAAGTTCTGGGGCGGGCTGACGGTCGAGGCAGTGGGCGGCGGCCCAGGTCTCGTCAAGATGCTTACCGAGGCCGCAACCAAGCGGGGCATCAAGATCCGCTACGAGACGCGCGCGCTGAGCCTTGTCTATGACGGCGTTCGAGTCGAGGGCGTCCGCATCCGGCACCAGGGCGTCGAAAGCGAGCTGCGCAGCAAATCGGTCGTGCTGGCTTGCGGCGGTTTCGAATCCAATTCCGAATGGCGCACGCGCTATCTCGGTCCCGGCTGGGACCTCGCCAAGGTACGCGGCACCCGCTTCAACACCGGTGACGGCATCCGCATGGCGTTGGATATCGGCGCCAGCCCATGCGGCAACTGGTCCGGCTGCCATGCGGTGCAATGGGAGATGAACGCGCCCGAGTTCGGCGACCTCGCGGTCGGCGACCAGTTTCAGAAGCACTCCTATCCGTTTGCTATTCTCGTCAATGCTACCGGCAAACGCTTCGTCGACGAAGGCGCCGACTTCCGCAACTACACCTACGCCAAGTATGGCCGCGTGGTGCTGGAGCAGCCCGGCCAGTTTGCGTGGCAGATCTTCGACCAGAAGGTGAAGCACCTGCAGCGCGATGAGTACAGGATCCGGCAGATCACCAAGGTCGTCGCCAACACGATCGAGGAATTCGCGCACAAGCTCGATGGCGTGAACGCGGAGCAGTTTCTCAAGAGCATCGCCGAATACAATAAGGCGGTGCGCAGCGACATTCCGTTCAATCCGAACGTCAAGGACGGCCGGCACACCGAAGGCCTCGCTGTCAACAAGAGCAACTGGGCCAACACGATCGATCAGCCGCCGTTCGAAGGCTACGCCGTGACCTGCGGCCTGACCTTCACCTTCGGCGGCGTACGCATCACCACCGACGGCGAAGTGCTCAATACCGACTATCAGCCGATCCGCGGCCTCTATGCCGCCGGCGAACTGGTCGGCGGGCTGTTCTATTTCAACTATCCCGGCGGCTCCGGCCTCACATCGGGCGCGGTGTTCGGCCGCATCGCGGGAACAACGGCGGCACGCGCGGGCAAGAATTGAGCGTCATTTCGGTGAACGCCTTCGGTTACGCGCGCGCGACCGTCGCGCGCGCGTACATGCATACGCTTGCGGTCACCGTTGCCGACGCACCGCGGCCCGCGGCGCTTGCCCGTCGGGATCCATCTCGTCGCGCCGCGTTTCGCCGCTCGTCGGCTGCTGGCCTGCGCCGGCTGGATCTGGCGGGAACTCGGCTCGCCTGACATGGTTGGCTATCGGGACTAGAGAAAGCATCATGGAATTCGACAATTCATTCGAAGTGCCGTTGCCGCCGGCCCAGGCCTGGAAGCTCCTGCTCGACGTCGAACGCATCGCGCCCTGTATGCCGGGGGCGGAGCTGACTGAGGTGGTGAGCAAGAACACCTTCAAAGGCAAAATCGGCGTGCGGCTCGGACCCGTCGCCCTGACCTTTGCCGGCGTCGTCAAGCTGGAGGACGTCGACGACTCCGCCTACACCGCACGGGTGGCGGCGCAGGGCACCGACGCGAAAGGGCGCGGCGGGGCCAGTGCGGCCTCGGTTTTCCATCTCGAGCCCGCCGGGAGCGGCTCGAAGGTGATGGTGCACACCAATCTCACGTTGTCCGGCTCGGTGGCGCAGTACGGGCGTGGCGTCGGCATCATCCAGGCCACGGCCACGCAGATCATGAATCAATTCGCCAAGTGCCTGAAGGAAAAGCTGGCACAGGAACAGCCGGCTGCGCCGGTTCCGCCGCCGCTGCAGCCCTCACCCTCCATCGTTCCGCCGGGTGGCCCGTCCACTGCGGCGGAGCCGCCATCCGCGGCACCGGCACGACCTGCCGCACCGCCGCCGCGTGCCACGCCGGCCGCGGCGAAGCCGATCTCGGGCTTTGCGTTGATGGCGAAGGTGGTCTGGAGCTCGATCGTCGGCCTGTTCAGGCGACCGTAGCGGCACCAGCCGCGGGTCCCCGCCTTGGCAATTGGCGACCCTATTCCTTGAGGGCTTCCTCGCGCTTGACCCGGATGGCGGGCGCGGCGAGCACAAGCAGCAATCCGGCAGCAACGATCAGGAAGGCCAGGCTGATCGGCTCCTCAAGGAAAACCATGGGATCGCCACGCGAGATCAGCAACGCGCGGCGCAGATTCTCCTCCATCATCGGTCCCAGCACGAAACCGAGAATGAGCGGCGCCGGCTCACAGTCGAGCTTGAGCGCGATGTAACCGAACACCGCGAAGAACGCCATCACGAACGCATCGAACGGCTTGCTGTTGATGATGTAGACGCCGATGCAGCAGAACACGATGATCGCGGGGTAAAGCAGCCGATACGGCACCCGCAGCAATCGCACCCACACGCCCACCATCGGCAGGTTCAGGATCACCAGCATGAGGTTGCCGAGCCACATGCTGGCGATCAGCCCCCAGAACAATCCCGGACGGTCCGTCATCACGCGCGGTCCCGGGGCGATACCGTGGACCATCAACGCCCCGATCATCATCGCCATCGTCGGGTTGCCCGGAATGCCCAGCGTCAGCATCGGGATGAACGACGTCTGCGCGCCGGCGTTGTTCGCCGCCTCGGGGGCCGCGACGCCGCGAATGTCGCCCTGACCGAACTGGCGCGGCGGCTTGGCGACGTTCTTCTCGAGCGTATAGGCCGCAAACGATGCCAGCAGCGCTCCGCCGCCGGGCAACACGCCGAGAATCGCCCCGAGCCCGGTGCCGCGCAGGATCGAGCCCGCGCAATATTTGAGGTCGGCGACGCTCGGCCACACCCTGCCGACCGCGTCGGAAACAACACTGGTAGCCAGCTTCTTTTCGAGGTTGCAGATGACCTCGGCGATGCCGTAGATCGCCATCGAGAGCGCCACGAACTCGATCCCGTCGGCAAGCCCGGTCATGCCGAAATTGAAGCGTCGTGCACCCGAATTCACATCGGTACCGACGAGACCGAGCAGCAGACCCAGGACGACCATCGCGATCGCTTTGACCAGCGATCCGTGCGCGAGAACCACGGCCGCGATCAGGCCGCACACCATCAAAGAGAAATATTCCGCCGGGCCGAACTGCAGGGCGATGGCCGCCAGCGGGGGCGCCGCGAACGTGATCAGCAAGGTCGAGACGCAGCCGGCAAAGAACGAGGCGAGCGCCGCGATGCCGAGCGCCGGTCCGGCGCGCCCCTTGAGCGCCATCTGATGGCCGTCGATGGTGGTGACGACCGACGAAGCCTCACCAGGGATGTTGACCAGGATGGCAGTGGTCGAGCCGCCGTACTGGGCGCCGTAATAGATGCCGGCGAGCAGAATCAGCGCGGATTCCGGCTGCAACGTGAACGAGATCGGCAGCAGCATCGCGACCGTGGTGACCGGACCGATGCCGGGCAGCACTCCGATGACGGTGCCGAGCAGGACGCCGAGAAAGCAATAGGCGATATTCTGCAGCGTCAACGCGACGGCAAATCCGAGCCCAAGATTGGCGATGACGTCCATCTAAAGGCTCGGCCATATATTGAGCGGAAGGCCCAGCGCATAGACGAACACGCCGATGGAAAAGGCAATCAGCACCAACGTCAGCGCGACCGTTTCCAGCAGGCGAAACCGCGCGCCGGCCCACGCCGACAACACCGTCAGCACGGCGAGCGACGCCACGAGGCCGAGCGGTTCAATCATAAGGCCGAACAGGCACACCGCCGTTGCGATGATGACGAGGGGCAGAATGTGAAAGCGCGAGACCCGCTCGCCCTCGACGACGACAGACCTGGCGATCAGGATGACGCCCATGGCCGCGAGCACGATGCCGAGCAGCAACGGGAAATAGCCCGGCCCCATTTTGCCGGCGCTGCCCAGCGAATATCCCTTCGCGGCGAGGATGCCGATCGCGGCGAAACCGCAGAACATCACGCCCGCCCAGAAATCCTTCGGCGCGCGGATCGCCATATGCCCCTCACGCCGCTGTGCGCGGGGGATCACATGCGCCGCCGTCGGGACGATGCACGGTCAGTTTTCTTTGATCTTTCCGTCGGCAATGACCTGCTTCCATTTGTCGAACTCGGCGCGCAGGAAGACGGTGCCTTCCTCCGGGCTGGTCCCGCGCGGCTCGACGCCGACCTTGGCCAGCGCTGCCTTGAGGTCAGCAGCCTCCAGCGCTTTCGTCAGCTCGCCGTTCAAACGCGCCAGGATCGGCGCGGGCAGTTTGGCCGGCGCAAACACGCCCAGCCAGAGGTCGACTTCAAATCCCGCAAGGCCCGCCTCGGCGACGGTCGGCAGGTCGGGATAGACGCTGCTGCGCTTCGCCCCAGTGGTGGCAATCGCACGGACCCGATTGTCGGTGGTGAACGGTAAGGCGCCGGCGATGCTGGAGAACGCCATCTGCACCTTGCCGCTCATCATGTCGGTGTAGGACGCGCCGATGCCCTTGTAAGGAATATGGGTCGCATCGATGCCGGTACGGAGCTTGAACATCTCGCCGGCGAGATGTGGCGTCGTGCCGATGCCCGCCGAAGCGAAATTGAGCTTTCCTGGATTGACCTTGCCGTATGCCACCAGCTCGGGAAACGTCTTCACCGGCAGGGTGGGGCTGATGACCAGGACCTCAGGCGAGGAGCTCACGATCGACACGGTCTGCAGGTTCTTGAAGACGTCATAGGGAACGTCCGCCTGCAGCGTCGGATTGATCACGATCGCCGGATCCATCAGCACCAGCGTATAGCCGTCGGGTGCCGACCGCGCGACCGAGTCCGTCCCGAGAACTCCGCCGCCGCCCGGCCGGTTCTCCGCCACCACCGGCTGGCCGAGATTTTCCGTCAGCTTTTGCGCGAGCGTGCGGCCGACGTAATCGATGATGCCCCCGGGAGCGTACGGAAGCACCAGCCGAACCGGCTTGGCAGGATAAGTCTGCGCCTGGCCACCGGCGGGTACCGCAAGAACGAGCGCCGAGCCAACGAGGGCCGAGGAAAGAGCGCGCCGAAACCACGTCACAGGGTCTGTCATGTCAACTCCTGAATCCCGGCGAAGTCCAGCTAACCCGTGGTTTGTAACAAAATCAATATTTCTTCCAATTTCTGAACAAAGGGGTATGTTCACACCATTCCGGCTGCCGGCTCCTGGCAGCCCGGCACCCCTCCGCGGCGCGCACCGGTGCGTGACCTACCGCTCCACGAAATCCCGGAGTTCGGAATGCCGGCTCGGCAATGTGGATCGCCTCCGCGCCTTCCTCTACATTTCCCGCCGCGATCGCGCATGGAACGGTGCAGGTGACAAAGTCGCTCGGATTCATTGCAAAACACGGCCTCTGGACGGACGAGCAGAGACGGCAAGCCGAAGACATCAAGCGCAGGATCGAGACCGACAATCTGCATCTCGTGCGCCTCGCGTGGGCCGATCCGCACGGTGCGTCGCGCGCCAAGGCGGTGACGGCGCCGGGCTTCGCGGCCGCGCTCACCAGCGGCCACAACATCAACGTTGCGACCAGCACGCTGGATTCGGCCAACGCCAGAATCTTCGACTCGTTCACCCGTGGCGGGGGGATGGGACTCGAGGAGATGACCGGCTCGCCCAATCTCACCATCGTCCCCGACCCCGCGACTTTTCGCGTGCTGCCCTGGGCGCCCGGTGTCGGCTGGGTGCTGTGCGACGAATACTTCAACAACGGCGTGCCGTTTCACTTCTCCCCCCGCCAGCTGCTGCGCAAGCAGCTCAAGCGGCTGGCGGAGCAAGGCATGAGCTCGCTCGTTGGTCTCGAGATCGAATGGTATCTGCTGCGGGTCGCGGATGATCATCTGACCCCTGAGCATACCGGCTTGCCCGGCGTGCGCGGACGCCCGATCGGGACATGGCCGGTAGAACCCGGATTTTCCTATCACTCCGAATCCAACATGGATTTGATGCAACCGGTGCTCTCCGCGCTGGCGATGCGCTTCGAGGAGATCGGTCTGCCCTTGCGATCGATCGAGAACGAATTCGGTCCGGGGCAGGTGGAGTGCACGTTCGCCCCGCGGCCGGCACTCGAAGCGGCCGATCATGCGCTGCTGTTCCGCACGGCGACCCGCCAGCTCTGCCGCCGGATGGGCTTTCTCGCCACGTTCATGTGCCGGCCGGCACTCAAAGGCTTCTATTCCAGCGGCTGGCATCTCCACCAGTCTCTGGTGAACGCCAAGGACGGTCGCAATCTGTTCATGCCGGAGCGGGGGCAGGAATATCTGTCTCCCCTGGGCCGCGCTTTTCTCGGCGGCTTGATGAAACATGCCGGCGCCTGCACGCCGTTTGCGACCCCCACGGTCAATGGCTACCGACGATATCGGCCGAACTCGCTTGCGCCGGATCGGGCCACCTGGTGTCACGATCATCGCGGCGTGATGATCCGCGTGCTGGGCGGCCCCGAGGATCCGGCCACCCGGATGGAGAACCGGATCGGCGAGCCTGCCGCGAACCCCTACCTCTATATCCTCTCGCAGATCGTGGCCGGGCTAGACGGCATCGAGAACAAGCATGAGCCGGGATCGCCCGACGACGATCCCTACAATGCCAACCGGCCCATGTTGCCCGCCAGTTTGCCGGCCGCCTTGGATGCGCTCGAGCGCGAACCGCTCTTTCGCGCCCAACTCGGCGAAGTGTTTGTCGACTACTTCCTCAAGCTCAAGCGCAACGAGGCCGGGAGGTTTGCGCAATGGTGCAAGGAAGCCGGCAAGCCGGAGGGTGACGAGCCGACCGAGTGGGAGCAGAACGAGTATTTCGATTTTTTCTAGGCGGATGCAGTATAGCGTCATGCGACCAAGGGCGGAGCTGGCGCGGTGAACCCGCAGTCGTGAAGGACTAAACCATGTTGGAGAAGCTCACCACTGCCCGGATCGAGAGCGCGGCCGATCTCTACGACTGGGACGAACTCGTCCAGGAGGATCGCGTCCACCGCCTGATCTACACCGACCCCGCGATCTTCCAAGCCGAGATGACCAATATCTTCGGCGCGGTCTGGGTCTATCTCGGCCATGAGAGCCAGATCCCCAAGAATGACGACTACATCACGGTGCGACTGGGTCTGCGGCCGATCATCCTGTTGCGGGACTCACAGGGCAAGATTCGCGCGCTGTTCAATCGCTGCACCCACCGCGGCACCACGCTATGCCGCAAGGACAAAGGCTCGACGCGCATTTTCACCTGTCCGTATCACGGCTGGAGCTATCTCAACACCGGCAAGCTGCGCGCCGTGCCGTGGCCGGACGGCTATGCCTGCGACTTCAAGGACTCCAAGTTCAACGTCGCGCAGGTGCCGCGCGTCGACAGCTATCGCGGGTTCATCTTCGCCACGCTCAATCCCGACGCGCCGTCGCTGCTCGACTATCTCGGCGCCATCACCAAGCCGATCGATGAATGGCTGGACCGCCAGCCCAAGGGCAAGATCGCGGTGTGCGAGGCGAACCGGCTCAAATACAAGGGCAACTGGAAGCTCGCCTACGACAATTCCGGCGACGGCTATCACGTCGTGTTCTCTCACCGCTCGCTGCTGGAGATGGAGAACCGCCAGGCCGACGTCGCCAACAAGGGCATGTCGTACTACAAGGGCTCGCCGGACACCGCGCCGATGTACATGGCCTATATGGGCAACGGGCACCACTTCAAGGACAAGCGCCCGAACATCCAGAAGCGCGCCGGCGGATTATGGGCCGTGGAAGGCCCTGCCCCAGGCACCGAGCACTACGCCGAGGAGCTGCGCCGACGCTTCGGCGCCAGGGCGGAGGAAATCCTCGATCTCGCATCATCGGAACCCGTCAACATCAACGTGTTCCCGAACTTCTCGCTGCTCGGAAACCATATCCAGGTTTTCGAACCGGTCTCGGTCGACGAGACCAACGTCACCTGGTACGGCACGGCGGTGGTCGACGAGGACGGCACGCTGGATGGCGCGGTCGACGAGATCAACGCGCTGCGGATGCGCACGCAAGAGCAATTCCCGAATTTCGGCGAAGTCGACGACCTCGCGAATTTCGAAGAGATTCAGCGCGGGCTTGCGTGCCTGGAGGATGAGTGGGTCTACATGCATCGCGGCCTCGACATTCCCGGCCGCGTGAAAACGGACGCGAACGGCATCATCACCGCGCCTGCCACCGACGAAGCGTTCATGCGGGAATACATCAAGGAATGGAAGCGGCTGATGAAGGCGACGCCCCACCTCGCGGTCCAACGCGAGCCGTGAGCGCGACGATGCAGACCGTCCACGACCCCTCGACCAGCTCCTATTACGTCAATGAGCAGCTCTACCAGGAGCTGGTGACGAGCTTCGCCGACTGGCAGCGGGACGAGTTGGCAATACACAATCTGGCCGAGCGCGATCAGTTCCGGATGCTGGTGGAAAAGGAAGCGCGCCTGCTCGACCAACTGGCCTTCGACGAATGGCTGGCGATGTACTCGCCCGAATGCATCTACTGGGTGCCGGGAACGCCGGCCGCAGGAGATCCGCGGCGCGAAATCTCCATTTCTTTCGATGACCGTCGGCGCATGGAGGACCGGATCTACCGCCTGCGCACCGGCTACGCCTGGTCGCAAGCGCCGAAATCCCGCACCGTCCGCATGATCTCGAATGTCGAGACGTTCGCCACCGATCAGAGCACGGTCCGCATGGTGCGCTCGAATTTCCTGATCAGCGAGTTTCGCGTGGACGGAACGCGATTTCTGTCGGGCTGGTGCGGGCATCGCCTGGTGCGCACGGCACACCGTTGGGAAATCCGCGTCCGGCAGGTCAACCTGATCGACTGCGACCAGAACCTGCGCAATCCCAGCATCGTGCTCTGACGCGATGTCGATGTCGCGGTCTGGACGGCGCATCTCCCCGAGGCGAAAGTGCGCGGATCGATTAGGCGAACCACAACGTGGAGCGAATTGCCAATGGCGGACAATTCGTTCGCCATTGGCAATTCGCCGATCTAGCAGGAGCCCACAACATGGCGCGTGATTTCGAAGACCATTGCTGGAAGGACATCGTCGACGCCGACACCATCCAGATCTACCAAGCCTACCGCCGCAAGATCTATGTCGGCGACAATGCGGCGGTGCTCGCCATCGATCTCTACAACAAGGCCTACCGCGGGGGCGACCGGCCGGTAAGGGAGGTCGATTGCGAATTCTCCGGCTCCTGCGGCGAACATGCCTGGAAGGCGATGGCGCCGACCCAGGCACTGTTCGCGGCCGCGCGCCGGGCCGGCCTGCCGATCATCTACACCACCCGTCACGCGAATAGCGGCGGCGTGCACTCCACCAACCGCAACCTCGGCCGCGAGACGGATGACACTTACGACATCAAGGCGGAGCTTGCGCCCGCACCGGGCGACTTGGTGATCTACAAGGAGCGCGCCTCCGCCTTCTTCGGAACGCCGCTGATCGCGCATTTGCAGCAGAAGCGGATCAACAGCCTGATCATCTGCGGCGAAAGCACGTCGGGCTGCGTGCGTGCCTCGACCGTCGACGCCTATTCCTACGGCTTCCACAACGTGGTGGTCGAGGAATGCAGCTACGACCGCTCACCGCTCAGCCACAAAATCAATCTCTTCGATCTACATCACAAATATGCCGACGTCATGCATGTCGAGGACGTGCTGGCGCATCTCGACGGCCTGGCGCTTTCGCGCAAAGTGGCCTGAGCAGGGGAACAATATGACGGCGACTGCACTCGATTCCGCGATCTTCCGTGACATCTTCACCACGCCGGCAATGCGGGAGGTTTTCTCCGACGAACGGAGAACCGGCTATTATCTGGAGATCGAGATCGCGCTCGCCCGGGCGCAGAGCCGTCTCGGCATCATCCCGGAGAAGGCCGCACGCGAGATCGAGCGCCAGTGCCGGATCGAAAACATCGACCTCGCCCGGCTGAAGCAGCAGACCGAGCGGATCGGCTATCCGATCCTCGGCGTGGTGCAGCAGATCGTCGGTCTGTGCGCCGACGGTCTCGGCGAGTGGTGCCATTGGGGCGCCACCACGCAGGATATCACCGACACCGCGGCAATGATGCAGATCCGTGCCGCGCTCGAACTGGTCGAGAAGGACATGGAGGCGATCGCGGCTGCGCTCGCCGATCTCTCGCGACGCTACCGCGACACCCCGATGGCAGGACGCAGCAACCTCCAGCAGGCGGTGCCCCTGACCTTCGGCTTCAAGACCGCGGCGTTGCTCGGCGCGATGCAGCGCCACCGCGAGCGGCTGTCACAGTTGCGCCCACGCGTTCTGGTCGGCGAGTTCGGGGGCGCGGTCGGAACGCTGGCCTCGCTCGGCGCCAATGGTCTCAAGGTGCAAGCCGCGATGATGGAGGAGCTTGGCCTCGGCCAGCCAGACATCGCCTGGCATACAGTGCGGGACCGCATCGGCGAAGTCGCCTGCTTTCTCGGACTCCTCACCGGCACACTCGGCAAGATTTCCATGGACGTGAAGCTCCTGATGCAGACCGAGGTTGCCGAGGTCTATGAGCCGTTCCACGAGGCACGCGGATCCTCGAGCACGATGCCGCAGAAGCGCAACCCCATCTCCTGCCTCTATATCCATTCCACGGTCGCGCTGGTGCGCCAGCATGTCGCCGCCCTGCTCGAAGCCGCGGTCACCGACCACGAGCGCTCGACCGGCCCCTGGGAAATCGAATGGATCTCGCTGCCCGAGATCTTTTTGCTCGCGTCGGGCGCGCTGGCGCAGACCAAGCTGCTGGTCTCCGGCCTCGAGGTCGATGCCGATCGCATGCGGGCCAATCTCGATCTCACCCGCGGGATGATCGTATCGGAAGCCGTGATGATGGGGCTGGGCCCGCATCTCGGCCGTCAGCGCGCGCATGACCTCGTCTACGACATCTGCCGCAAGGTCTCCGCCACCGGCGTGCCGCTGGTCGAGCTCCTGGCGCAGAATGCCGAAATCTCCAAGCATCTGACGCGCGCGGAGCTCGACAAGATGTGCGATCCCGCAGGCTATCTCGGCCTCGCCGGCGAGATGGTGGACAAGGTGCTGGCGCGCGAAGGCCGCAAGGTCGGCTAAGACCCGGCCAATCGCATCGCGCAGATGCGTGGAGCCAGCGGCAGCGTCACCGCCTTCCAGGGAGAGCAAGATGAACATCGACGGCAAGGTCATCGTCATCACCGGTGCCGCGCGCGGGATCGGGCAGGAATACGCGCGCTATCTCGGTGGCCTGGGCGCACGGATCGTGGCTGCCGACATCAACGACTGCTCGGGCACTCTCGATCTCGTGAAGACAGAGAAAGGCACGGCCATTGGCGCCAAGCTCGACGTCGCAAGCGCCGCATCGGCCATGGAGGTCGCGCGAGCTGCGGTCGATGCCTTCGGCCGCA
>Ga0207708_10000566_pt1 | contig 28613 bp, 25 predicted proteins | sample KBSK5101metaG_FD_184340 | JGI IMG/M metagenome (GOLD analysis project Ga0207708, IMG submission 184340) | Corn, switchgrass and miscanthus rhizosphere microbial communities from Kellogg Biological Station, Michigan, USA - KBS K5-10-1 metaG... | ecosystem: Host-associated > Plants > Roots >... | reverse complement strand
CCGCGCGAAGGTCGGCGAACATACCGCCGGCGGCGGTCGGATGACCGGGGCTGATCATCAACACGCGTCCGGTCTCCAGCGTCACGCGCATGACGTGATGGTGTGCGGCCGGCGTCCGCGTCGCCCGGACGATCGGCACGGCCATCAGCCGACCGCGATGCATGCTGAAGACGAGATCGCCCGGCCGCAACGTCGCGATCGGCTGCTCGCCTGACGGCGTCGCGATCGGCGTGTCCGGCGCCGCGCAGCGCGTGCCGCAGGTGATGTTCTGACCTTCGACGGAGCAGAGCTGACCACAGACGGCCAGCGTCGATTCGGCGCACGCGCACGCGAGCGCCGCTGGAGCGCACGGGTTCGCGACGCACTCGATGGAGACGACCGACGCGCCGGCGACCCGGCTGTAACAGACCTGCCCGGTGGGGCAACCGCTGACGGTGCAGTCGTTGCCGCCGCCCTGACCGCCGCCGCCGCTGGTTCCGCCCGCGCCGCCCGTTCCGCCGCGACCGCCGCAGCTCGTCGGACAGTTGGGGCCGGTCAGGATGTTGCGGCACGTTCCGCACTCCGGTGGGCCGCAGCAGAATTCGTTGGCGTCGCAGATCTGGCCGCCGCACAGCTCGCCACCGCCGGTGCCGCCACGTCCGCCTCCGCCGCCGGTACCTCCGCGTCCTCCGCCGCCGGTACCACCGCCTCCGGCACTTCCGCCACCGGTGCCACCGCGTCCGGCCATTCCCGTCGTACCGCCGGCTCCGCCTCGCGCGCCCGCGCCCGTCGTGCCCGCGCTGCCGGTCGTGCCCGCGCTGCCGGTCGTGCCCGCGCTGCCGGTCGTGCCCGCGCTCCCCGTGGTGCCGGCGGCGCCCGTCGTTCCCGCGCCGCCCGTCGTTCCCGCGGTCCCTGTCGTCCCGGCGGCGCCCGTCGTCCCGGCGGCGCCCGTCGTGCCCGCGCTGCCTGTCGTGCCTGCGGCGCCGCCGCCGCGTCCCCCCATCCCACTCGAGCTGCTTCCCCCGCATCCCAGGACGATGCTCAGGCCGAGCAGCGCCGCCAATCGCATGACGTTCTTCATCGACTCGCTCCTGTTCGTGCTGCGCGCGCCAGGCGCCGGTTCTCCCGTTCCAGCCGTTCGATCCGCTTCTCCTGTTCGGCGACAACGCGTTCCAGCGCCTGGATGGCGGCGAGCGCGACGCCGTGGGCGTCCACCGAGTTATACGTGCGGTCGTCGTTACCCAGCCCGAAGCTCGCGCGGAAGTCCTGCGCCATCGGTCCGAGGTGCCGGACCTCCGACGGCTCGTTCGTGTAGGACCACGTCGAGATCGGCAGCGCGCTGACCTTCTTCAGGATCGCATCGGTGTCGGCCGGCGCGATGTTCTTCTTCTGATTGCGATCGCTGATGCACAGCGGGGCGCAACCTTGCGGACAGGTGGGCTGATCCTTCGTCGGCGTGAAGCACGTCGGGTAAATGCCGCCGACCGGTCCCTGGCTGTCGCAGCAGAGCTGTCCCGCCGTGCAGCAGCCGCTTCCGCAACACGTGGAGTTGGGCGCGCAATCGATCGTCGCCGAGCAGACCGGGCGCTGGCACGTTCCGCCGCCGCAATACGACAGATCTCCCTGGCAGACCTTGCCGCAGGCGCCGCAGTTGAACGGGTCATTCGTCGGGTTGATACAGCGGCCGTCGCAGCACATCCGGCCCGTCGTGCACGCGACGGCCGCGCAGCTCGCCGTTCCGCCACCACCGCCGCGCCCCGCGCTGTCGCTTCCGCCGGCGCCCGTCGTCCCCGCGACGCCCGTCGTGCCGGCGTTGCCCGTCGTGCCGGCGTTGCCCATCGTTCCGGCATTGCCGGCGGCGCCCGTCGTTCCGGCGCTGCCGGTCGCGCCGCTCCCGCCGTGGCCGGATCCGCCGTCAGGTGTGCCGGTGACGCCGCCGCACGCCGAAGCCGCGACAAGCAGCCACGTGAACCCCAGCGCGGCTCGACGGACCGCGCAACGCGAATCTGAATAGCTCATCCTCATTCTCCTCTGGAGCGCGCGCCCACGCGCAGCATATGGCGTGCCATCAAGATCCGCGGATCGTCGCCCCGCCTGGCGCCCCACGTATCAAAAATTCGGGAGGGGGCTGGTGAGGGCAAGCCGCTTTCGGGGCGCCCTCACTTCTTCGGCGGCGACTTCGCGACCAGCCGCGCCCGCGCGACCACCGCCTTCCATTCGTCCTCGCTCATGGCACGCACCAGCAGCTGGGACTCGTCGAGCAACGTCGCGTGCGCCCCCGCCAGCCGGGTGATCTCCGCGAACGGAACGATCACGATCTCGCCGTCGGTGACCCGCAGCGCCACGTAGTCGACGTGCGGGAGCACCAGGTTCTCCTCGCCGATCCAGACCGCGAAGCGCGTCTGGCGCGCGCCCTCACCGTCGCCGTTGCCGTTGCCGTTGCCGTTGCCGCCGGACGCGAACACGCCGGCGTCACGGAAGCCGGCCGGCACGTGCCACTGCACGCGGCGCATGGTCGCCAGCACCCGTTCGACCAGCGTCTCCGGCGGTCCCGCCGCCTCCAGTTCGGCGAGCAGCCGCGGCCCGATCTCACACGATCGATTTGGTCCCGGGATGGAGATCGTTCCGCGCCCTTCGTTCACCAGCTTCACGAGCGCGCTCGTTCCGGACTCCGCCTGCTCGCGCATCAGATCGGCGGGGTGCAAGGTGCGCAGCTCGCCGATCTGGATATCGCCGAAATAGTCGGCGTGGATCGTGGCCGCGCCGGCCAGTTCCGCCGCCGTCTCCGCGACGCGCAACGCGAGCTCGAAGTCGTCGGGCGACGCCAACGCGAGCGTCTCGATCGTCAGCTTTCCGTCCTTCCAGTCGACGTCCGTCGTCCGCGTCGACAGTCCGGCGCGGCAAAGCCGCAACCCGCCCGCCGGCCAGTCTTCGCCGCCGGGCTCGTCAGGCAGAGCCCGCAATTCGGGCAACCCGATCCCGTCGCGTAACGCGCGCCAGCTCGGCGGCGTCGAGGCCGGCACCACCAGTTCGTAGCTCACGCGCGCTCAGAATTCGCTGACCGCGCCGCTGGTCCCGAACGCGGCCAGCTCCATCGTGAACTGATGGTCGACGCCCTGGGAACGCACCGCGCCCGACAGCGGCACCGCCGGGTGCGACCACGAATCGGCGACGCTGCGCCACGCCCCCCACTGCGCCTCCGTGCGCGCCTTGAAGCATCCGTCGAAGCGGCCGGCGGGGACGCTGGCGCTCTCCTGCGGCAGCCCCTGCCAGTTGATGATCAGCGACGAGACCGCGCCCCGATACAGCGACTGCATCATCGAGATCGCCGCCGGCGGCATCTCCTGCACGTTGCCCTTCGCGTCCTTGGTGCTGACAGCGCGAATCTGGACCGTGTTCGGGTCCATGCGGTTGCCGAACGCGACCAGCATCTTCTGCATCGTTCGCCCGGAGTAGGTTTCGTTCACCATCTCCAGCCAGACCGCGTCCGCTTCTTGCCCGACGATCTTGTAAGTGAGGAACGACGGCTCGTTCTTGTCGCTGACCATCTTGTACTGCGTCCACTGCCCGACCGCGAACGGCATCGGCGCGAACATCCCGGGCGCGGGCGCGGCGACGGTGTTCGAGCCCACCTGCAAAACGGAGACGCGACGATCGATGTCGGCCTTCGCGGCCGGATCGATGGACGGACCGCAGGCGCCGGCGAGCGCGGTGGTGAGGGCGACGGTGAGCAGCGACGTGAAAGCAGATGAGCGCATGCCGCGGATGGTGCCCAAATGGCGACAGCTGATCAAGAGCAAGACATTCGCGGGCGGCCCGTACGGGCGCCGCCCGCGTCCTCGTGAGGACTCTGCGGTCTCTGCTTCCGGGACGCCTCACCCCGCGCACGCCGACGCGCGCGTTACTTGATTTGCAGCAGTTCGATGTCGAAGACCAGCGGGCCGGCCGGTGCGCCCGCGCGTTCCGGCTTGTCGCCGTAGGCGAGGGCGCCGGGGATCCAGAAGCGGGCCTTGTCGCCGACGACCAGCAGCTGCACGCCCTCGGTCCAACCCTTGATGACGCCGTTCAGGGGGAAGCTGGTCGGCTGGCCGCGGCGGACGGAGCTGTCGAACAACTTTCCGTCGGGCGTCCAGCCGCTGTAGTGGACCTCGACGGAGCTGTCGGCGGTCGGGTGCGCCTTGCCCTTGCCGCGCTTGAGGAATTTGTAGGCGAGGCCCGACGCGGTTCGCTTCGCGTCGGCGGGCGGCTCGGCGACGTCCTCCGGGGCGGCGATCGGATCGGGCATCTTCACGAAGCCGAGCAGCTCGACGTCGAAGACGCAGGGGCCGGCGGGGCCGCGGCGCTTCGGGCGGCCGGTGGTCGCGAGCTTGGCGGGGATCCAGAGGCGGCGCTTCTCGCCCTTGGCCATCAGGCGCAACCCTTCGGCGAGGCCGGGAAGGACGTCGTCCATCACGAGCGCCCACGGCTCGCCGTCCGGTATCGAGCTGGCGATGACCGCGCCGTCGGGCGACCAGCCGGTGAAGTTGATGGTGACCTTGTCGTGGGCGCCGGGGTGGATGGTTCCCTTCGGTTTCACGAGGACCTTCCACGCCAGCCCGCTCGCGGTCTTGGTCGCGTCGGCCGGCGCTTCGCCGACGTCGGCGGGCGCGGGCGGTGCGGCCGGCCGCGTTGCGCCCAGCGGCTCGATCGGCTGGGAGGCAGCGATCGATCCGATCGACAGGACGGCAGCGACGGCGGCGGTGGCGGATAGACGGCGCGGGGGCATCCCAGCGCAATACCACATTTGTCTCGTCGCCCCTGGCCCCTCGCGCTGGCGCGCCTTTCGGGAATCTTCCCCATGGCGGGGGCGTGGTTAGGGTTAACCCCTGAGCGAAAGGAGGTTGCAAATGAAGGGTGATGACAAATCGCTCAGAACGGTTGAGCCGCTCGCGGCGATCAGGAAGCATCCCGCCGCCGCGATGCTGGGTGGCGTGCTTACGGCGATCATCTTCGGGACGATGGGGGCGGTCGCGGAAGGCGGCATGGTGGGCGCCGTGATGGCGTTGCTGGGCGCCGTCATCGGCGCGCCGGGCGCGGCGCACGTCGCGGAGGCGGCGGAACCGGACCGGATGCCGTGATCGCCCGTCCCGTCGCGGCGGCCAGACGCTGCGGCTGAGACTGCATGACGTCCGCGCAGGCGGACGGCAGTTGCGGCTCGTGCGCGGGCGGGGCGGCTTCGGGCACGGGCGCGGCGGCGTCGGGCGCGGGCGCGGCGGCTTCCGCTTCCTTCTTCTTCGTGCGCGCGGCGCCGCCAAGCCACCACGCCAGCGACGGGCCACAGCCGTCGTCGGGCGGCGGGTTCTGCGGCACGCACAGCGGGCTGTCCGACGGGCATTTCAGCCGCACGTGGAAGTGATCGTGGTGGCTGTGCCAGGGACGCAGCCGTGCTTGCCACGGCGCCTTCGCGGTTCGTCCGGCGCACGCCATCTTCTTGATCGCCGGGTTGACGAAGATGCGGTCGACGGCCGGATCGGAGGCGGCCAGCGCGAGCAGCTTGATCACCGACGGCTTCCAGGCACGCGTGGTGTCGTGTGTCTTCAGATCGACGACCGCGATCGGTGTCAGGAGCTCGCGCTTGTGCCGCGACAGATGTCCCGCCGAGACGCCCGGCGGCGCGACGTAGCTGATGTCCGCGTCCAGCCCGGTCTGGTGGCTGCGGTGCCCGGTGGGTGTCGGGCCGCCGCGCGCCTGCGACAGATCACCGACGATGAGCGGCCCGAGGCGCGCCTTGCGCGCCGCCTTCCCCAGCCGGCGAATGTACGCCACCAGGTCCGGATGGCCGAAGCGGCGGTTGCGCTCGAGGCGAATCAGCTCGTAGCCCGGCCCGCTCTCGGGCAGCGACGCCGCGCCCTGCAAGCACCCGCAACTGGTCGTGCCGATCGACAGCGCCGGCCCCGCTGCCGGCCCGCGCAGTGCCTGCCACTGCTTCGCGATCAAGCCCAGCTTCGGCGCGGGCGGGGCCGTCGGCGCGGGCGTGGCACCGGCGTCCGCCGCACGGGCGTCCGCCGCACGGGCGTCCGCCGCACGGGCGTCCGCCGCACCGGCGTCTGTCGCCACCACGAGGGCGAGCATCCATGCGGCCGCTATCACGCCGCTAGCATAGCGATAAATGAATCGGGGTTCAGTTCGGTGCGTCGGCGCCGCCGGCGTTGGCGATCACGTCCTCGATCACCACCAATTCCACGGGCTTGACCAGGTGAACGTCGAAGCCGGCCTCCTGGGCCCGCAGCTTGTCGCTGGCCTGGCCGTAGCCGGTGATGGACACCAGGCGGATCTCGGCGAGGCGCGGTTCGTGGCGGATCCGGCGGGCCAGCTCGTAGCCGTCCATCAGCGGCAGGCCGATGTCCAGCAGCGCGACGTCGGGCGAGAACGTCTCCAGCTTTGCCAGCGCCGCGGGTCCGTCGTGCGCGACCTCGACCACGTGCCCCATGTCCGACAGCGCCTCGGCGAGCGACGCCGCCGCGTCCTCGTTGTCGTCGACGACCAGGACGCGCCGGCCCGTCGGCGCGGGACGCACGACGTCGATGAACGTGGGCCCGGCCGCGCCCGCTTCGAGGGACGCGGTGGCCGCCGGCAACACGACGACGAACTCGCTGCCCTTGCCGACGCCCTCGCTGTGCGCCTCGACCGTGCCCTGATGAAGCGCGACCAGAGACTTGACGATGCTGAGGCCCAGGCCCAGCCCGCCCTCGGAACGATCCAGACCCTGGCGCCCCTGCACGAACAGGTCGAAGACGACGGGCAGCATCTCGCGGCGCATGCCGATGCCGGTGTCCCTGACCGCGACGCGCAGGCTGTCGCCCATCCGCTTGGCGCTGACGGTGATCGATCCGCCCGCCGGCGTGTACTTGGCAGCGTTCGTCAGCAGGTTCGCGAACACCTGCGCGAGGCGCATCTTGTCGCCGTCCATCGTCAGCGCGGTGTCGACGTCGACCGTCAGGTGATGCATCCGCTGCTCCAGCAGCGGGCTGGCCAGCTCGATCGCGCGCGCGATGGTTTCCCCCAGGTCGACCATTTCGCGGTCCAGCGAAACCTTGCCGCGCGCGATGCGCGACACCTCCAGGAGATCGTCGACCAGCCGCACGACGTGGCGCACCTGGCGATCGATCAGCGCGCGCTCTTGCTCGAAGATGCCGCTGGCGCGCAGCTTCATCACCTGCAGCGTGGTCAGGATCGGCGCCAGCGGGTTGCGCAGCTCGTGGCCCAGCATCGCCAGGAATTCGTCCTTGGCGCGCGTGGCCTCCTCGGCGACCGCCCGCGCTTCCTCGTTCGCGCGCTGTTGCCGGCGCGTCTTCAGCTGCGCCTCGACGCGCGCGACCAGCTCGCGGGCCGCGAACGGCTTGACCAGGTAGTCGTCGGCGCCCGCGGCCAGCCCCTCGACGCGCGCTTCCTCGCCGGCGCGCGCCGACAGCATGATCACCGGGATCGAAGCCAGCTCGGGGCGCCGTCGCAGGATATTCACCAGCTGGAACCCGTCGACGCCCGGCATCATCACGTCCGTCACGATCAGATCGGGCGGCTCGCGCTCGACCGCGGCCAGCGCGGCGCCGCCGTCGGCGACCGTCTGGACCCGCCAGTGGCGCTCTAGGATTCGCCGCACGTAGTCGCGCATGTCCGCGTTGTCGTCCGCCAGCAGGATCCGCTCGCGGAACATCTCGCCGACCGACGGCGCCGTCGTCGCAGTCGTGCTGGAGCCCGGCCCATCCGACCAGCGCGCCGCCTCCGCCACGTACGTCTCCGCGCCCGTCGACGTCGACGCCAGCTCGGACGCGGCGCCGATGCGGTCGGCGGGCAGGTGATCGCTGCCGCGCGGGATCGAAACCGTGAACGTGCTCCCCTTGCCCGGCTGCGAGCTGACCGACACGGTGCCCTTGTGCATGCGCACCAGCTCGTCGACCAGCGCGAGGCCGATGCCCGAACCTTCGTGCGTGCGCGCGCGTGCCCCGCGGACGCGATGAAAGCGCTCGAACAGGTGAGGGATCTCGTGCTCGGGGATCCCGCCGCCCGTGTCGGCGACGCTCAGCACGAAGCGGTCGTTGATCGGCTCCAGCTTCACGGTGATCGAACCTTCGAACGTGAACTTGAAGGCGTTCGACAGCAGGTTCAGCACGATCTTCTCCCACATGTCGCGATCGACGAACGCGGGCTCATCCTGCGGCGCGCAGGCGATGCGCAGGTCGAGGCCGGCGCTCTCGGCCGCCGAGCGGAAGCCGCTCGCCAGATCCCTGGTCATCGCCGGCAGATCGGTGGGCTGATACGACGCCTGGGCGCGGTTCGCTTCCAGGCGCGAGAAGTCGAGCAGGTTGTTGACCAGCTTGAGCAGGCGCAGCTCGTTGCGGTAGACGGCGTCCAGGTCCGCGCCGGTCAGCGCGCTGCCGCCGTCCAGGGCGTCCTTGGTCGGCCCCAGCATCAGCGTCAGCGGCGTCCGGAATTCGTGGCTGACGTTGCTGAAGAATTCGGTCTTCGCGCGATCGATCGCGGCCAGCGCCTCGACCCGGCGGCGTTCTTCCTGGTACGCGCTGGCGTTGCGGATCGCGGTCACGACCTGGGCCGCCGCCAGCTCGAAGAAGCCGCGGTAGCCGTCGTCCAGCGCGCGGTGCGGGCTGACCGCGGCGATCATCACGCCGTAGGCGCGCGGCTGATCGGGTGACGCCAGCGGCAGCGCGATGGCGGTGTGCGCCGGCTCGGTCCAGGCGCCGCACGGCAGCGCCGCGAATCGGTCGACCAGATCCGTGATGATCTCGATCTGGCGGTCGGCGGCGACGCGCGCCAGCGGCCACTTCGACGGCGTGTCGAGCGCGATCGTCGGGGGCGCGATGTCGCCGCTCACGGCCACGCCGCAGAAACCGGCCAGGTGCGCGTGGCGACCGCTCTCGTCCAGCAAGTAGAAGACCGCGAACGGGACGTCGCGCGGGTTGCCGCCCAGGGTCGCTGCCGCCTGCGCGCACGCCTGCTCCGGCGTCTGCGCCTTGGCCGCGCTTTCGCCCAGCTCGCGCAGCGTGCGCAGCTGGCGCTGCCCGTACACGATCTCGGTCGTCTCCGCGACGGTCGCCAGCACGCCGCCGATGCCGGTCGGCTGCACGGTCTCGTCGGGCACCGGGCTGTACGCGACCTTGAAGTGGGTCTCCTCGACGAAGCCCTTGCGATCGATGAACAGCTCGAGATCGTCGCTCCACGTCGCCGGCTCACCGCGGAACGGCGCCTCGACCATCGGACCGATGACGTGCCAGATCTCGTCCCAGCACTCGGCGCCGGGCTGGCCCAGGGACTTCGGATGCTTGCTACCCGGAATCGGCCGGTAGGCGTCGTTGTAAAGCTGGACGAACTGCGGCCCCCACCAGAGCAGCAAGGGAAAGCGATTGCGCAGCAGCAGGCCGACCATCGTGCGCAGCGCCTGCGACCAGCCGGCGATGGGACCGAGCGGGGTCTTCGACCAGTCGATCGAGCGCATCAGCGCGCCCATCTCGCCCCCGTCGGTAAATACATCAACGTTCATGTGGGACCGAGAACATCTAGGAACGGTCCGGGCCAAGAGCAAGGCCAGGCGTAGGTGATTCCCTGGTTTCGGGGTAACCCCCTGGAAAGTCCGCGGGATTTAATGCACGAGCCCGGTGCGCGAGTTGCCTTCCAAGCGGGCAGTGCTGCGGTCGCCTTGACAGTCGCGTCCCGCGGAAACACCCTGAAAAGTCGAAGGTCTAACGTAGATGATGGTTGCGGTGACGCGCTTCGTGAGGGGGTGGGTGTTGGCGGGGATCGTCGGCGCGGTGTTGCTCGCGAGCGCGCCGTCCGCCGCGGCGGCCGATTCGCCCGTCGGGACGTGGGTCAAGAAGGCCGAAGGCGGCAAGCCCGCGATGACGATGAAGATCGACCACTGGGGCGCCGGGAAGGGCATGCTGACGTACTTCATCAAGGATCCGCCCATCATCCTGACGGTCATCTCCGCGCTCGACGGGAACGAAGCCCCGGTGCTGATGAACGGCAAGCCCTCGGGCGAGACGATGGCCATCACGCTGGTCGACAAGTTCCGATCGTCGACGGTGTTGAAGATGGACGGCAAGCCGTTCGGCACGTCGAAAGGGACGTTCTCGCCGGACTTCAACACGCTGACTGTCGAGAACGAATTCTCGAGCGCCGCCGGCAACGCCGCCGGAAAGAGCACCGAGCACTGGGTCCGCAAGTAGCGTCCGGCAGCTCTAGCTTCCTGGATATTTGAGGAACGGCCCAGCTCACGTCAACCGCTCTGCCTCCCTCTCCCGCCTTGCGGGAGAGGGCCGGGGTGAGGGCAAGCCGCTTTCGGGCGCCAGTTCGGCCCGATTCCGCCACTCTGCTAACATCGGCGGCCCGTGCGGCGTCGCAGCTCGCTTGCAGGATTGATCGCCGTCGCCGCCGCCGGATGCGCCGGTTCGCAGCCCGCCGCCCGCAAGGATAAGGCGCCCAGCACCGTCGGCGCCGAGTCGTACGCCGAGCTGCCCGCCGCGGCGCGTAACGATCCGCCGGCGCCCCTCGATCCCGAGGTCGCATCGCTGCCCAACGCGCGCGGCTCCTGGGCGACGGACCCGGAGTACGGGCAGGTCTACGTCGTGTCGGCCGGACCGGCGCACCCGCCATACCAGCCGCCGCTGTTTCTGGTGCATGGGCTGGGGACGAACGGCGTGCGCGACTGGTACCCGGTGATCGTCCCGCTGGCAGAGCATCGCCGCGTGGTGATGTTCGATCTCCCCGGGTTCGGGCGGTCGGGGCACGCGAACGTGAAGTACGCGCCCGAGCGCTACGCGGCGGTGCTTTCGCGCCTCATCGCCGCCTACGGTCCCGGACCTGTCGACGTCGTCGGCCATTCGATGGGCGGCGCGATCTCGCTGTTCCATGCCGCCGCCTACCCGGACCAGGTGCGCCGGCTGGTGGTCGTCGACGCGGCCGGCATCCTGCACCGCGACGCTTGGGCAGCGCACCACGTTCGTCGCGTCACCGATCCCGCGCGCATCTTTCTTCCGCGCGTCGCCGAGATCGTGGGCGAGGTGGCGGACGTGCTCGCCGATTCGTCGCGCATCCTCGATCCGGCGCCGGACATCGTGCTGGAGTTCGCGCCGCTGCGGCAGAAGCTGCTGGGCGGCAAGCCCGAGCGGATCGCGGCGCTGGGGCTGATCCTGCAGGACTTCGGACCGTTGATCGCGCGCATCCACGCGCCGACGCTCGTCGTGTGGGGCAGCGAAGACATGATCGCGCCGCTGCGCACGGGCTTGATGCTCGCCGACCGCCTGCCGGATGCGCAGCTGGTCGTTCTGCCCGGCATCGGACACACGGTGATGGCGCAGGCGCCCTCGCGACTGGTGCCGGAGATCGAACGTCACCTGACCGCGCCCGCGGTCGCGTCGGTGCGGCCGCCGCCCGTCGCGGCGGCGGCGTCCCAGGGCAAGGGGATCTGCCGCGGACTCTCCGATTTTCACCTGACCGGCGTCTACGACAGCATCGAGATCGAAGACTGTGAGCGCGTCACGCTGGATCAGGTGCGGACGACCAGCCTGATGATCCGGCGCAGCACCGCCAGCATCGTGCGCTCGACGTTCACAGCCGGTATCGTCGCCGATGCGTCCACGCTGATCGTCACGGGCGGCGAGATCGACGGTGAGCCCGCGGTTGACGTCAAGGACAGCAAGGTCGATCTGGCGGGCGTCGCGATCGCCGCCGGCCGCGAACCGTTCCGCGCCACCGGCCAGAGCCGCGTTCTGCTGTCGTGCTGTCCGGTCCGCACACCGTACGGCACCGCCTTCCGCCACGGCTTCGTGAACGTTCCGGCCGGCTCGTAGGGCGCTCCGGCAGGCCTGATTACTTACGCGAGGACCGCGCTGAGCGTTGCGCCGGCGACGCGTTGCGGTTCATCGCGCGGAGCCGCAGCGAAGCGTCGGTCTTGATGCGACCGGGGCTCTTGCGGCTGGACTTGCGCGACGGGCGCGTCGTTGCGCTGATCTCGTGCTCGTAGGTGTTGTAGCGCGCAGCGCGCGCGTGCTCGTTGTGCGACGCCGGATTCGGAACGCTGTTCTTGAAGCGTCCGCGCGCCCGGGCACGCTTGCCCGCGGAAGCGTGCCCGGGCTGCTGGGCGTGGCGTGCATGTGCCGCGCGCTGCTGCGCGACCTGGAACCGCTCGGCTCTGGTCATGGCCGGCCGCTCTAACTCAACCGGTCACACCACCTCGGCGGCGGCGACTCTTTGCTCGAGGCGCTTCACGCGCCGGAGCGCCCGCAGAGAATTCAAGAACGATCCAAACAGTAAGCCAGCAGGCGCGAGCGGAATCAGTGGAAACAGCGGAAGCTTCTTCAGTAATCGGTACAGCAGAAAACCCTTGATGATTTTGCCACGCCGCATGTCACGCCTCCTGTTTCAACCTGCCCACGTCGCGGACCCGAGCAAGCACAACGTTCTACGCGCGCGGATGCTTGGCTGGAGTATCATTGATCCCCCGCGTTGAGGCTCATGCGTGATGGACGACGACGCCGACACGGTGGAGATGGATTACAGCAGCGCGTGCGAATCGTGCGCGATGCGGCTGGACGGCCGACGCTATCTGCAGGCCGACGGGTCGACGGTACGTAGCTTCTGCTCGGAAGCCTGCCTTCGAACCGCGCTGACGGAGCAGCATAAGCGGCGCTGGCGCGTGCGGCGCCGCGGATTGAAGATCGCGGTCGTCGGCCTCGCCGTTGCGGGCGCCTGCCTGGTGCCGCACGAAGTGCAGGTCAGCCGGCGGGCGTCGGCGGTGCGCGCCGCGGCCACTGCAGCGCCGGCCGCGCCGCCGACCGTTCCCGTCGTACCCGAGGGATGGTTCGGCCCCGAATGGCCACCGACGGAGATGAGCGTGCTGGCAACGCTGGGGCGCGATGCCTGGTTGCATCCGCTGGCCGGTCCCGTGCGCCGCATGCCGCTGCGCGACTCGCGCGTGTTCGGCGCCATCCGCCCGGGAAATCGCGCCATCGAGTGCCGCAACGGGCATTGCGGCGTCGATCTGGGCGGCGAGATCTGGGGCGAGCACGTGCGCGCGGTCCATGACGGCGTCGTCGACTTCGTCCAGCGCGGCGCGAACGCTCAGCACGGCGGCCAGTTCGTGCGCATCTCCCATCGCGGCGGCATGATCTTCACGCAGTACTTCCACCTGGCGGCGATCCCGCGCCGGATCGAACGCGGCGTGTTCGTGAAGAGCGGCGACCTGATCGGCCTGGTCGGTGACACGGGCGTGAAGGAGTCGGCGCCACACCTTCATTTCGCGGTGTCGATGCGCCCGTCGACCGAAAGCAGGATCGAGAAGTACATCGATCCGGAGCCGTTGATCGCGCTGTGGCCGCTGCGCGTGCCGCTGGAGGACAGCCCGGCCGGTCTGGTGACGACGGTGGCCGAGCCCGGCATCCCGCTGGGTTCGGCGCCGCTGATCCCGGGCCGCAAGCGCAAGCTGGCGGCGAAGCGCAGCGCCGCCGCGGCCGCGTCCGGCGGCCAAGCTCGCAGTCCCGCGGCTGACGCGGACGAAGGGCCGGCGGCGGAGAGCGCGGGGTCAGATTCGGCGGGGGACGAATGAGGGGCACCGCGCGCCGCCTCTGCTTTGCGTGCGGTAACGCCGTCGAGGCGGACGAACAGTTCGTGCTCGCGCGCGGCCGCGAGCGCGTGCCCCACTGTTCCGAGGCGTGCGTGCGGGCGACGCTGGGCGTGCGGCGGGCCCGCCGCTGGCGATCGCGGTTGCGCGTGACCGCGGGCGCGACGCTGGTGGCGCTGGTGGCGGTCGGTGTCTGGAGCATCAAGCGCCATCGCGCGCAGAAGCCGCGATCGATCGCGCTGTCGTGGGCCGAGACCGCGTCGGAGAAGCCGGTGCCGCAGGCACCGACGAACTTCTTCGGGCCGGCGTGGCCGCCCACCGACGCGGACTGGGCGTTCGCGTTCGATCGCGCGGCGTGGACGTATCCCTTGCCCGGACCGGTGCGCCGGCCGCCGGTCGCCAACGATCGCCTGTTCGTCACCGATGCGAAGCCGCGTCCCGCGGCGTGCCGCGCGCCCAACGTCTGCGGCGTCTCGCTGGGCGGCCAGCTGTGGGGCGAGCACGTGTTCGCGGTGCTGGAGGGCGTCGTCGATCGTTCGGTCCCGGGCGGCGGCGACGACCACGGGGGCGGATACGTCCGCATCGCCCACTTCGGCGGCATGGTGTTCACGCACTACTTCCACCTGGCCGCGATCCCGCGGGGCGTGGTGCGCGGCGCCCGCGTCTCGGCCGGCGAGGTGATCGGCCTCGTCGGTGACACGGGCACGGGCGGCGAACGATCGGGCGCGCGGCCTCACCTTCACTTCGCGTTTTCGATCCGCCCGTCGGCAGAGTGGCCGGAGGCGTACTGGGATCCGACGCCGCTGATGGCGAAGTGGGCGTTGCGCGTGCCGCCGCACGGCAGCGTCGCCGGCTTGCTCGCCGCCACGGATGCGATGGAGATCCCCCGCCGCCACAAGGGCCACTGAGATCAGATCCCCTCTCCCGCTTGCGGGAGAGGGCTAGGGTGAGGGCAAGCCGCCTGAGGCAACGTTCGCGCGGGAGTCAGGGTGAGGGCCGCGTGCGCGCCACGACGAACTGGCGGACGAATTCGGTTTGCGGTTGCGCGGCGAGATCGGCGAGGCGGCCGCGTTGCACGACGGCGCCCGCCTCGATGACAACGATGTCGCCGTCCAGCGCCTCGGCGTCGGCGACGTCGTGCGTGACCAGGACCGTCGGCATCGCCAGCGCGCGCAGGCGGTCGGCGAGGAAACGGCGGACGTCGCGGCGGACCGACACGTCCAGCGCCGCGAGCGGTTCGTCCATCAACAGCGCGCGCGGGCGGCCGGCGAGGGCGCGCGCCAGCGCCACCCGCTGCATCTCGCCGCCCGAAAGCTGCGCCGGTCGCCGCGCCGCCAGCGCCGCCACGTCCAGTTCGGCCAGCGCCGCGCGCGCCAGGTGATCGCGTTCGGCGCGCGACGGCGCGGGGACGCCGTAGGCGACGTTCCCCAGCACGTCGAGGTGCGGGAACAGCGCGTAGCGCTGGGGCACGAACCCGATCCGGCGGCGCTCCAGCGGCACGTCGACGTGCGCGTCACCGTCGTACAGGGTCGTGCCGTCCAGGCTGACGCGCCCGCGGTCCGGCGCGAGCGCGCCCAGGATCATCATGAGCGCGCTGGTTTTTCCCGAGCCGTTGGGCCCCACCAGCAGCAGCGGCGCCGCGCCGGTGCTGAACGAGACGTCGATGGAGAGCGCGCCGGTCGTGCCGCGCACGTCGACCTTCAGCGCGTTCATCGCCGTGCCCCCGCGCGAATCGCCACCAGCAGCGCGAACGCGACCGCGACGAGGACGATGGACAGGCTCTGGGCCGTCTGCAGGTCGGACTCCAGCGCGGTGTAGATCGTCAGCGGCAGCGTCTGCGTGCGCCCGGTCAGGTTGCCGGCGAACATCAGGGTGGCGCCGAATTCGCCCAGGGCGCGCGCCCAGCTGAGGGTGGCGCCACCCGCCAGCGCCGGCCACGACAGCGGCACCGCCACCGTGAAGAACACGCGCGGCCACGAGGCGCCCAGCGTGCGCGCGACCAGCACCAGGTCGGCGTCCAGCTGGCGAAACGCCGCGACCGCCGCCTGTACGTAGAAGGGCGCGGCGACGAACGACTGGGCCAGCACGACCGCGGCGGTGGAGAAGGGCAACCCGACGCCGAACACCGCCAGGCTGGGCCCCAGCAGCCCGCGCCGGCCGAACGCCAGCAGCAGCGCGACGCCCGCGACGGCCGGCGGCAACACCACCGGCAGCTGGATCACCGTCTCCAGCACGCGCCACAGTCGGGTTCGCCGGCGCGCGATCACCCACGCCAGCGGCGTCCCGCACAGCACGATCAATCCGAGGCTGGCGATCGTCGTGACGATCGTCAGGCGGATGGCCGGCGCGACCAGCGGGTCGGCCAGCCCGCGCAGCAGCCGGCCGGGCGACGACGTGAACAGCAGGCCCGCGATCGGCAGCAGCACCAGCAGCAGCAGCGCGCCCGACAGACCGCCGACGGCGGCGGGCCAGGCGATCGCGATCAGGCGTTCGCGCCAGACGCGGGGCTGCGTGTCGGTTACTTGCCCGGGCAAGCCGTGAACCCCGCGTCTCGCAGCGCGGCCGCTCCCGCCGGCGACCTCACGAGATCGATCCAGCGGCGCGCGAGGTCGGGGTGGGGCGCGGCCTTCAGCGCCGCGATCGGATACTCGGCGATGACGTTCGACTCGGGTGGGATGGCGACCATCGCGACCTTGCCGCGGGCGGCGCTCGCGTCGCTGCGGTAGACGATGCCGGCGTCGGCCTCGCCGAGGACGACCTTGGCCAGCACCTGGCGCACGTTCAGCTCGCGCGACGCGACGCGCGCCTGGACGCGCGCGGGAAAATCCGCGCCTTGCTTGGCCGCCGCCTTCTGGAGGATCTGCAGCGTGTAGGCGCCGATCGGAACCTCGGGTACACCGATCACGATTCGCTCGGCGCGCGGCAGATCGGCGAACGTCTTCAGCGTCGACGACAGCGCGGCGCGCACGACCACGACCGGTTCGTTACAGGTGAACACGGACGGCGCGACGACCAGCCCCTGCGACAGCAACGCGTCCATGTGCTTGCGATCGGCCGACGCCACCACGTCGGCCGCCGCGCCGTGCTCGATCTGCGTGCGCAGTTCCTGGCTGCCGGCGGCGTTCGCGATCACCTTCGCGCCGGGATTGTCCTTCTCGAACTGCGGGACCAGCTTCCCGAAGACGTCCTTCAGCGACGCGGCCTGGAACACGACGACTTCTTTGCTGGCGGCGCCCGACGCGGCACCTGCGCCGACGAAAAATGCCGCGCACGTTGCGATGAAAAAAATGACGCGCGGTCCGAAGCTCATCCGCCGGAATATATTCGTCATCGAACGCGGCCGGCATAATATGCGCCGGATGGTGGGAGGGAAATGGGCCGAGAATCTGGCGGAAACCGAGGCGCTTTTCCGCACGACCGTCGAGAACCTGCCGATCAATCTGGTTCTCTACGATCGCGAATACCGGATCCTGTGCATCAACCCGACGCTCGCGGCAACCTGCGCGAAGCTGTCCGGCCGGAAACCCGACGAGCTGGTGGGCCTGCGCGGGGCCGATCTGTGGCCCAAGGTGATCTGGGACGCGCTCTACGAGCACAGCGAGCGCGCCGTCGCGACGCGCGAGCGCCAGACCTACGAGCTCGCGACCGCGTTGCCGGGGTGCAGTCCCACTGTTCGCGAGTGGACGGTGGTGCCGCTGGTGGGCGCCAGCGGCGACGTCGATCGCATCGTCACGATGAGCATCGACGTGACCGCGCAGCGCCAGATGGTGGCGGAGCTGCGCGCAGCCGATCAGCGCAAGAGCGATTTCATCGCGATCCTGTCGCACGAGCTGCGCAATCCGCTGGCGGCGATCCGGTTGAGCCTGCACATCCTGGAAACTGGCGCGCCGGGCGGTGAGGAAGTCGCGGGCGCCCGCCGCATCATGGATCGGCAGGTCGGCCAGCTGGTTCACCTGGTCGATGATCTGCTCGACGCCACGCGTATCACGCAGAACAAGATCCAGCTGCAGCGTCACCGGCTGGACCTCAATGACCTGGTGCGCGCCACCATCGAGGACAACCGCCCCCATCTGGAGAAGAGCGGCGTGCGAATCGACGTCGGCCTGGCGGGGGCGCCGATCTACGTGAACGCGGACGGCGTGCGGATCGCGCAGGTGCTGACGAACCTGCTGGCGAACGCCGTCAACTTCACGCCGGCGGGCGGCACCGCGACCGTGACGGTCTCGACCGAGCCGACGCCGGAGCCGCACGGCGCGGCCGTGCTGCGCGTGCGCGACAACGGAAGTGGTATCGACGCGGCGTTGTTGCCGCGGCTGTTCGAGCCGTTCATGCAGGCCGATCGCCCGCTGGCGCGCGCCGGCGGCGGGCTGGGACTGGGGCTGGCGCTGGTCAAGGGACTGGTCGAGCTGCACGGCGGCAGCGTCAGCGCCAGCAGCGCAGGCAAGGGTATGGGCGCCGAGTTCGCCGTGCGGCTTCCGCTCGATGCGCGTGGCGAGGCCTTCGCGGCCGCGACCGCGGACGCGCGAGCGACGCAGGCGGGCCGCCGCATGCTGGTGATCGAAGACGACGCGGACGTCGCCATGGCGATGCGCGTGGTGCTGGAGATGGCGGGTCACGCCGTGGCGATCGCCTGCAACGGTCCCGACGGTCTGGAGGCCGCGCGCGTGTTCAAGCCGGAGGTCGTGCTGTGCGACATCGGCTTGCCCGGCATGGACGGCTACGAGGTGGCGCGGCGGATCCGCGCCGACGCGGCGTTGCGGGCCAGCTTCCTGGTGGCGCTGTCCGGCTACGCCCAGGTTGACGACGTCGCCGCCGCGCGCGCCGCGGGCTTCGACGAGCACCTGGCGAAGCCCGCCAGCCTGGAGAAGGTGCAGCGCGTGCTTGCTGCGATTCCCGCGGCTAATTGAGTCGGGACCCTCAAAGGGTCCCGAACCCCCCGCGATGGTACGCGCCGAGCAAAGCTCGGCGGCTCCCCACGCGCCAATGAACGCGACGGCCGTTACTGACAGCCGTCGTCGATGACGCCGTTGCAGTCGTCGTCGACCTGGTTGCCGCACACCTCGGCGGCGCCGGGGTGGACGGACGCCACGTCGTCGCGGCAGTCGTTGCACCAGATCACGCCGTCGCCGTCCGCGTCGGTGCCGGTGCCGCTGTCCTGGCAGGCGAGCCAGCGTTCGACGTACGCGGCGCGCTCCGCGATGCCGTCGCGGGCCAGCGCCACCGCGTCCTCGAAGTCGGCCGGCGCGACATCGACCGGCCGGTGCGGATCCGTCGCGACGGCCGCCCGGATCTGATTCGCCGCCACGTCGATCGACGCTTGCAGGGCCGCGACGTCGAAGCGCCCGAGCTGCGTGCGCAACGCCTCGATGTACTGCCGGCGCAGGCCGTCGTCGTGGATGACGATCAGGTAGTGCTGCGGAATCGGCAGCAGCCAGTCCTGGCGCACGGACCACCAGGTGATCGGATCGCTGTCGAAGCGGCCCAGATAGTCCAGCGACGAATCGAGATCGTGCGGGAAGAACACGAATCCGCGCGCGCCCTGGTCGTAGATGAAGAAGTTGTGGTCGCCGCCCCAGTACCCGTCGGCGTCGTTCAGAAGCGCCTCGGCCGTCCACGACACCAGCGACCCCGGTACGTCGACGATCGCCGAAAGAGCGGCGGGCGTGGTCGCGTCCCAGAACATCTGCTGCCGGGCGCGGTTGGGGTTCATGCTGTTGGTCTGGATGACGTTGCCGCCGTCCCACAGATCGCCGTCGGAGTTGCCCGGGAAGAACTCCTTGATCAGGTGGTGGCCGATGTTCTCCTCGGCCACGAACAGACCGTAGGGGCTGCCGTTGACGATCAGCTGCGCGCTGGTGGCGCACGGGGCCGGGATGCCGACCGATCGCAGCCAGGTGTTCGCGATCCGGTCGCGCATGAACGTCGGATCGGTGCGGGGCATGTCCAGCTTGATCTTGCCGATGCCGTGAAACGCGGCGTCGGGGTTGACCTCGTCGAACACGATCGCCAGCTGCATCTTGCCGGTCGCGCCGTCGAACTCGACCGCTTCGCGCCAGGATGAGTCGCCGCGCAGGTGGATGGCGGCGGCCATGGATTCAGCGCCGTAGTGAAACACCGCGGGGTACGAGGCTGTCTGGTGCTGGACGAAGTCGTGGTCGGGCAGGGCGCCTGCGGTGAAGAACTCGTTCTGGATGGCCGCCCAGTCGGAGGCGGCGACGTCGAGCGAAAACGTCTGCAGCGTCTGCGCGAAGATGTCCGGGCAGGCCGTGGCGCCGCCAGCTCCGATCGTGCCGCCGTTCCCGCCCTTGCCCCCGCCGCCCAGCGCGGTCTTCGATCCGGATGATCCCCCGCAGGCAGACACGCCCGCGACGAACAGGCACCCGAACCCGAGCCAACCCGCCGCACGATGTCTCGCCAAGCCCAACCCCAAACCCCCGTGTGGCCTCAACTTAAGGTTCAGATGAGTCGCCGCAACAGGTAGGCGCCGATGATCGTTCCGAACACCGTGACCAGGACGGCGAGGATCGCCGGGAACGGGTCGTCGGGGATCTCCCGGCCCTGCTTGATGGCGCGCCGGGCCGCGGCGTAGCGGACGACGGCGATTGCGTTCGCGACCACGCCCAGCGCCACGAACAGGCCGCCGACCCAGGCGGTGCCCAGCTCGGGATCGGCGAATCCTTCACCGCGCGCGCCGATGGTCCGCATCCAGACGCCGATGCGGGCGATGACGAAGCCGAAGGTCATCAGCGCGATGCTGCTGCGCACCCACGCCAGCAGCGTCCGCTCGTTGGCTTGCAGCAGACGCGGGTCGACCATCGTTCGCAATCTAGGTGCCGCGGCGTCCGGGGGAATCCGCCTGCTGCTTACGTCCGGCGATGCTTACGCTGTTTCCGATCGAGGACGATCGGGAGGGAAGCATGCGGGTCGGTCGAATCGTCGGTGTCGTGCTTGGAACCCTGACCGCGCTGGCGGCATGTTCGAGCGGCAGCCTGCAGCCGGACGCGGGCGTGAGCTCGTCGCCCGACGCGCGGTTCGACATCGGCATCGACGGCGCGCAGCCGCGGCCCGGGACGGTGAGGATGGCGGTGCCGGCTTACTTCTCACCGCCCAGCGCTCAGTGGCAGCACCTGATCGCCTCCGCGCCCACCGTCGGGATGATCGTGTTCAACCCGGACAGCGGCCCGGGCCAGGCGTCCGACGCGGCGTACGTCAAGGTGATCGCGGACGCGCAGGCCGCGGGCATCACGATGCTTGGATACGTCGCCACCAGTTACGGCGCCCGCCCCGAGGCCGACGTCATCACCGACGTCAACCGCTACTACGACTTTTACGCGCTGTCGGGGATCTACTTCGCCGAAGGGCCGATGGACGCCGACTGCGCGAGCATGGAGGCGATGTATCACCGCATGGCGGATGCGGTGCACGCCCGCGACCCGCGCGCGTTCCTCGCGGTCGGGACGCGCTTCTGCCCGACGTACATCTATTTCTTCGACCTGATGGTGCAGTTCGCGCGCAACTGGACCGAGTACCAGACGGACTACGCGCCGCCGTCCTGGATGCCGACCAACTCGCCCCAGCGCTTCGCTCATTTCGTCCACAGCGTGCCGTCCACCGAAGCGGGGGCGGCGCTGTCGCGGGCGATGATGAACGGCGCGGGCTGGGTGTTCGTCACCGATCAGGCCGAGCCCAACCCGTGGGGCGTGCTGCCGACGTACTTCAACGAGGAGCTGGCCACGATGAGCGGCCCTCCGTGACGGTCGTGGTAGCGTCGCGCGCGCCGCGCGATGCCCCGCCGCTCTGAGACCGCGCTTCTGACCCTCCTCGCGCTGGTCGCGTTCGCGTCGAATTCCATCCTGACGCGCATGGCGCTGGGCGCCGGCGCCATGGACGCCGCCAGCTTCACCACGGTGCGGCTGCTGGCGGGCGCGTGCGTGCTGGCGTCGATCGTGCGCGCCCAGCACGGGCCGACGCCGTTCGGCGGCCGCGACGTGATCGGTCCGCTGGCGCTGTTCGCGTACGCGGCGCCGTTCTCGTTCGCGTACCTGCGCATCGGGGCGGCGACCGGCGCGCTGCTGCTGTTCGGCGCCGTGCAGATGACGATGATCGGGTGGGGAGTCGCGACGGGCGAGCGCCCGCGCCTTCGCACCTGGGCCGGCATCGTCGTCGCCGCGGCGGGGCTGGCCTGGCTGACGCTGCCGGCGCTGCGGCGTCCCGACCCGATCGGCAGCGCGCTGATGATCGTCGCTGGGTGCGCGTGGGGTGTGTATTCGCTGGCGGGCAAGAAGGCGACGAACGCGCTGGCCGCCAACGCGCGCAGCTTCGTGTGGGCGGTGCCGCTGGCGCTGCTGCTGAACCTGATCGTCGTCTCGTCGGCAACGGTCAGCGCGCGGGGCGTCGTGCTCGCCGCCGTGTCGGGCGGGGTCACCTCGGGCCTCGGCTACGCGATCTGGTACCGCGCGCTGCGCGGTTTGACCGCCACGCAGGCCGGGATCGTGCAGCTCAGCGTTCCCGTGATCGCCGCGGCCGGCGCCGTCGTGTTTCTGCGCGAAGCGGTCAGCCCGCGGCTGGCGATCTCGGGGGCAGCCGTGATCGGCGGCCTGGCCCTGGTGCTGTCGGACCGCGCGCGTCAGCCGCGGCGTTAGATTACGGCGCATGACAGATGGCGGCGGTCGTCGAAGGGAATTCCTGACCGGCGTGGCCGGGACGGGTGCGTTGTTGCTGGCGGCGGGCGCGCGCGCCGCGCCGGGCGGGCGGGGCAAGCGAGAGAAGGGCGGAGACATTCCGCCAACCGAGGATCTGATGCGCGAGCACGGCGTGCTGCGCCGGTTGTTGATCGTCTATGACGAGGCGGCGCGTCGCCTCGCCGCCAACGTCGCCGAAGCGAAGGCCGCCGATGTCGACGTCATCGCCGGCGCGGCGAGCATCGTCCGCCGCTTCGTCGAGGGCTACCACGAGAAGCTGGAGGAGGACTTCGTGCTGCCGAGGCTGGAGAAGGCCGGCAAGCTGGTCGACCTGACCACGATCATCCGGACGCAGCACGCCGCCGGGCGCCAGCTGACCGACACGATCGCGAAGGCGGCCACGACGACGAAGCCGCCGGGCGCCGAGCAACGCCGCGCCATCGTCGCGGCGGTGCAACGCTTCACGCGCATGTACACCGCCCACGCCGCGTGGGAGGACACCGAGCTGTTTCCGGTCTACCGCGCGCTGTTCACGGAGACCGAGCTGGACAAGCTGGGCGAACGGTTCGAGGAGCAGGAGCACAAGCTCCTCGGCAGCGCCGGCTTCGAGGGGGCGCTGAAGGACGTCGGCGAGCTCGAGAAGGCGATCGGCCTCCACGACCTCGCCGTGTTCACGCCGGGATGACTACGGATAGCTGATTACGGATAGATGTTGATGTTCACCGGCTGGCTGGTGGTCGTCGGGCAGGCCGGGTCGGGCGTCTGCGCTTGCGCTGCTTCCTGGCACAGCTCCGCAGCGCGCGCGTCGTACCGCGCCGCCTCGGCCTGGGCCGTGCGCTCGAGGCCCGTCTTGTAGCCCACGCCGCCGAGCGAATCGAAGTGCTCCGCCCTGTCGCGCGCCGTCTGGGCCGCCGCCTGCGCGTCCTGCACGGTTGTCGGTTGCGTCGCTCGAGCCGCCGTCGGCGCCAGGCCGAGCAGCGCGCTCATGACGAAGGCCGAGATGGATAACCTGATTGTCCTCATGACACATCCATCCTTTCCGGATTCGAAAGGTCCCTAGTCGAATCTGGCTGCTCGGTGCTGACCCGCAAGACGGCGGCCCTTTCTCGGCCGCAGCGCGGCCTTGATCGCTGCGAGCGGGAAGTTCTTGCCCGGGCACTGGGTCAGCCGCCCGTCGATCCCGCGGTGGGTCGTCATCGCGTCGGGCGCGATCCCGTAGCGCGCCGCCAGCGCGCGCGCGAGCGCGATCGCCGCCGCGAGCTGCGCCTTGCTGGGCGTCGTCGCGGGCAGCTCGAAGTTGCCGACCAGGCAGATCGCGATCGACCCCGCGTCGCGCGCGTGCGTGAACAGGTGATAGGCGATGATCTGCTTCCGCCAGCGATCGCCGACCTCGATCAGCCCGTCGGGCGACCCGATCCCGCTGCCGATCAGGAAGTGGTACTCCATGCCGTCGGGGTCGTCGAACTTGCGCCGGTGCCCGACGTCGAAGCGCGCCTTGGATCCGCCCGCCGTCGCGCTGTGGTGAAACACGATCGCGTTCCACGCCTGCGGCGGCGCCGGCAGCCCGTCGAACAGCGTCGCGATCGTGCGCGCGTTTGCGGCGGCGACCTCCGCCGGCGTCATCTTCGCCGCCGCGGCCGCCGGCGCGGAGATCAGCAGCGCAACGGCGATCGCGGTCCTCACCTCGTGCGTTGCTAGCACGAATCGATGGCGAGCGAGCAATCGCAAAGATTCTCGTGAGTCTTCCTGATGAGACGAATCCGCGCGTTGCAACTCTGACTGACCTCGCGCCCCTGATCGACGTCGCTAGATTCCGACGGCGACGCCGTGACCGAACGCCCGATCAGGATCTTCGTGATGTCCGACCATCTCGTGGTGCGGGCGGGCCTGACGATGTTCATCTGTCCCGAGCCCGACCTCGATCTGGTCGGTGAGGCGGGGGCAGACGTGAGCGCACTGCCGCAGCTGAGGACGTGCGCGCCCGACGTCGTCATCCTCGACGTGGAAGGCGGCAGCGCCGGCGACCTGCTGGCGGCGATGTCGAAAGCGGTTCCGTCGACACACATCCTCGTTCTGGCCGCAGCCCGAAATTCCGGGCAGTACCTCTCGCTGCTGCGCAAGGGTGCGATCGGCCTCGTCCTGAAGGAATCGCCCGTGCAGGTGATCCTGAAGGCGTTGCGGCGGCGCGAGCACGACGGACCATCGGTGCCGGCGCTGCCGTCTGCGGTTTACACCGTCGTCTCCGCCGGCAAGACCGACATCCACGCGCGGCGCATCGCGGGACTGACGGCGCGAGAGCGCGCGATCGTCAGCCTGATCGGGGAAGGCCTGAGAAACGATCAGGTCGCCGTTCGCCTCGGCGTCGCCGAGAAGACGGTTCGCAACCAGCTGTCGTCGTTGTTCGACAAGCTCGGCGTCAACGATCGCCTGGGCCTGGCCGTGTACGCGTTCGAACACGGGTTGCTGCACAGCCCGTCGTAACGGCCGGGACGGATGTCCCGCCATTCGGGACATCCGTCCTCATTCCGCCGCCGCGCGCCGGCATAAGGATTCCTTGAGGCGTTCATCCGCTGTGCGGACAGCCGGTGACGGAGGAGGACGAGCATGCGTAGAGGGATGACGGGGATGGTCACGATGCGCGCAGGTCGGGCGGCCGCGCTCCTGACGGTGACTTTGGTGGGCAGCTGTTCGAACGACGGTGGCCCGAATGGCGCCGGCTCGAACGGCAGTCCGAGCAAGGGCGGCGTCGAGACGAAGACGTCGGCACTGCTCGTCTGCCACGACGAAACGGGAAATCCCACGCCGTGCGAGGGACCGGGCGGGATCCGGCACAACGGCAGCAGGACGCAGCCGCCCAACATCAGAGCCGACAGCGTGACGGCGGCCGGCGTTCCGCAGAATTTCTTCTCGACGCCGGGCTTCCTGTTCGAGCCCGAAACGCCGTACGCATCGCTCAAGTCCGTCCCGATCTGGAACGAGATCGAGCAGCTCCTGGACAACCCGTACGCGGTCACGCCCGATACCGTGACGCCGGGGAACTTCGACGGCTATCCGTCCTACCGCTCGACGATCACACGCCGGCCGAGCTTCGCGGCCGCCGGCGCGACGCTGCAGAATCCCGGCCCCGCGCTGCCGGACCTGCTCGTCCACCCGCTGAACTACAACCCCGCCAACGGCGAGGAGATGCGCCTCCTCAACCCGCGCTATCCGGGCGGCGAGTTCGACGTGCCGGACGAGCTGTTCCAGGACCTGGACCGAGATTCGTCCGGGAACACCTTCAACTGGTCGTTCAAGACAGTCGAGGTCACGCCGGGCGACGAGCGCGTCGAGGAGACGGCGATCGACTACAACGGCCCGGCCGCGCCGGACCCGTTCACCTGCGTCACGACGCTGGAGCTGGTGCCGCCCGAGGGCACCACCCTGTGCGGCAATGATCCCGGCGAGCCCAACTACTCCGGGTTCGGCGTCTTCAACCCGCGCGGGTATTCGACGCCGGCGATCCGCGGCGTGACCGCACCGGCCAACACCATCCCGGCCACTGCCCGTCTGTTCGATCCGACGCGCGGTGTGATCCGCGCGCGCAATCCAGTCACCGGGTTCGGCGGCCTGCGCAAGCCGTCGCTGCGCGTGCCCTCGGTGGGCGGCCGGCCGAACCGTCCCAACTACCTGGTCAACACCAATCCCGACGACGTGACGCCGTCGAACGAGAACGACTACGTGCGCGATCGGAACGTCGCCGCGGCGCTGGGCAAGGCGCTGTTCTGGGACATGCAGGTGGGCAGCGACGGTGTGCAGGCGTGCGGCACCTGCCACTTCACGGGGGCCGGCATCGACACGCGAACCAGGAACCAGATCAACCCGAACCACCTCGGTCCCGACGGCTTCAACGCCGCCTTCGATCTGATGCAGCCGAACGAGCGTGATCTCACGGCGAGGGATTTCCCGTTGCACCAGGTGAGGGATCCGGACATCGCCGGCGATCCGGCCTGCACGACGCAGATCATCGCCGATGTGAGCGCGGCGCCGCTGGACCACCCGGTCCCTGGCCCGCGCGTGGTCTGCGACGCGGGTAATCAGGTCAAGGACATCAACGACGTCGTGTCGTCGATGGGCGTCGTGTTCAACAAGTTCACCGACATCGCGCTGATCGGACAGTTCCAGCCGGCGCACGCCGGCGTGCAGGCCGTGATGCCTGATCTCCGTACCACCGGCGACAACGCGACGGACCCGATCAAGGGATTCCAGGGCATCCGCCGCGTCGAGCCCCGCAACACGCCCACCATGCAGGCCGCCGGGTTCAACTTCGACAACTTCTGGGACGGACGGGCCCGCCACGACTTCAACGGCGGCAGCGTGTTCGGCGCCTCCGATCCGCAGGAGCACGTGTTCGTGACCAATCCCGACTTCGACTTCGGGCGCATCATCCCGACGCGCCAGATCATCAAGTTCGCCAGCATCGCGTCGCTGGCCACCGGTCCGGGCCTGAGCGAGTTCGAGATGTCGTTCCTCGGGCGCAACTGGGCAAAGCTCGGGAAGAAGCTGCTCCAGCTCAACGTCACGCCGCTCGCCAACCAGCTGGTCGATCGGACGGACAGCGTGCTCGGACCGTATTCGAACCAGAGCGGCGGATCGACGGCGTGCCGCAGCCTGGTCGGCACCGATCGGTCGGGCAGCTGGTCGGGCACCGACGTCGACGGCAAGCCGGGGCTCTGTATCAGCTACCGCGGTCTCATCCGGCGCGCCTTCTACCCCGCCCTGTGGCGGAACGTGACCAATCACCTCGAAGGCTGCTACACGGACGGCGACACGGTCCGGCATCCCAATCAGTGCGCGCCCGGGACCGTTCACATCCGGATCCTCAACAACGGGACCGTGATCGATTCGCCCGTCGATCCCTTCGACAACTACGTCCTGTCGCCGCGGGGCGGGCCGCCGGAGCGGAGGAACACCGACCAGTTCTCGCAGATGGAGGGGAACTTCAGCCTGTTCTGGGGGCTGGGCGTCCACCTCTGGGTGCAGCTGCTGGTTCCCGACAACACGCCGTTCGATCAGTTCCTGGAGGCGAACCCGGATGCGTTCATGAGCCTGGGCGACACCTCGGAACGATTGCTGGTCGACGATCTCCTGAATTGCACCACGCCCGGCCAGCGGAACTGCTTCACGGAGTTCGGCCACTTCAAGCGCGATCCGAACGTCACCGCGCTGACGAACGCCACCGCCGAAGGCGGCGCCGGCGCGACGGTGACGCCGGCCCCCGGTACGCGCAACCCGGCCGTCGATCCGGATCCGCTGCTGGGCGCGGACATCTTCTTCGCGTCCAACCTGTCGCTCAAGAACCCGAACTTCCGCAGCGCCCGCTGTGGCGCCTGCCACAACCTGCCGACGCTGACGGACCACACCATGCCGTTCACGTTCAAGGCGCAGCTGCCCGACTTCGCGTCGGAGTTCAGCGCCACGGCGCCCGGCGTCGAGCTGCTGGTCGAGCCGATCGGCCGCTTGCGGGTGATCTCGGGGTTCCTGCTGGAGTCCGAGATCGGAGAGAACGGCCAGGACGCGGTCGAGCGCCGGTTCATCAATCAGAGCATCGCGCCCAACCCGGTGGACGGTCTGGCGTACCCGGACGGCTCCCACAATTTCCCGACCTTCACCGGCGCGGGACAGGCGTTCATCGACAACGGCATCTACAACATCGGCGTCCGGCCCATCAACAACGACTTCGGACGCGGCGGTCCGGATGCGTTCGGATGGCCGCTGTCGATCTCGTCGCTGCTGATGAAGAACCTCGGCGGGACGGCCTTCGAGCCGGGTAACGCGATGGCGACCTTCAATCCCAGCCTCGGTCCCGAGGGTGGGCTGTTCGAGGAGTCCGCCCAGGATCAGCAGATCAACCCCGGTCTGACCGACGAGGTGATCAATCCGCTGCTGCCCCCGTACCTGGCGCCGTTCATGAACGGCATCACCGTCGGCGACGCGCAGCCGGATCTCGACGAGGTGAACGCCGGCATCAACACGCTCACCGACGTCCCGATGCTGGAGGGCTTCCTGGACGCCATCGGCCCGTTCAATCCGGCGGCGATCAAGAACGAGGCGCTCAACATGTCGCAGAGCGAGCTGGAAGGCACCTGGCCGACGCCGAACCGCGTGCTCCGCGACGGCGCGTTCAAGGCGCCGCAGCTGCGCGACGTCGAGCTCACCGGACCGTACTTCCACAACGGCGGCATCCTGACGCTGCGCCAGGTGGTGGACTTCTATTCGCGCGGCGGGGACTTCCCGATCAGCAACGAACAGCATCGCGATTTCTTGCTCACCAACCTGAACCTCGAGGTGCAGTCGAACATCAA
>Ga0207708_10000565_pt1 | contig 28638 bp, 40 predicted proteins | sample KBSK5101metaG_FD_184340 | JGI IMG/M metagenome (GOLD analysis project Ga0207708, IMG submission 184340) | Corn, switchgrass and miscanthus rhizosphere microbial communities from Kellogg Biological Station, Michigan, USA - KBS K5-10-1 metaG... | ecosystem: Host-associated > Plants > Roots >... | reverse complement strand
CTGAGATCTCTCCTCAGGTAAAATTGTCACCTTCGCAGTACCCTCTTTCGCCGTGGCGGTGTAGCTCAGTTGGCAGAGCAGCGGACTCATAAGCCGCGGGTCACCCGTTCGATCCGGGTCACCGCCACCACTTTTATGTTGGGCACCGCTAGCCGGACCAATCCCGCATAATCCCCCGCCAGTTCAGCCGTCAGGTAGTTCGCTGTTGGTCGTAGCACGATCTTCTTCTCCCCGACGAGGCCATGAATGATGCTGCGGGCCTTGTCGATTTCGTGGCGCGTCGCCTTCGTCAGATCGTCTAGCATGCGTTGCAATCGTTCCATCAGGTTGGGTAGGACCATCGTGAGCTTGTCGCGCGTGTTGGTTGACCCCTGCAACGCCTGTCGCAGACCTTCGCGCTCGGCCTCCGCCTGCATCAGCATCGCCTTCGTCGTCGGCTCACGTTCTCCGGCAAAATACACGCATTTCCCTCACCAATCTTCTTGCGCCTCGTCAGCAATCCCTCCTGCAATGCGCCCACCTCAGAGGCTTTTTCATGTCCTGCCCCATTGACTCACGAAAACGCAAACCTATCTATTATGTTGTGAGGAGCTTCAAATGAGAGCCTAGTTCTTTAGCTTTATACGAAGGAGGGACGAATGGGAGTAATCGACAATTTCGAACACCTCCGGGGCATCTGCAAAGTCGGCATGGGCATCGAATCCTGTCGGTATCTGATGATGGTCCAGCACGGATGGAAATGCGCGAAGCTGACGACGGCGCGAACGCTGATTGACCAACGCGTGGCCGAGGGACGGTTTCATTCGCTGGGCGATAACTGTGAAGGGGTTCCGTGCTGACGTGTTGTTGATTGCGTTTCAATCCTGCCGACACGCTTGCTCGTCCAGCCGGTCGTAGGGCCTTAATCCTGCGCTCGCATTCGCTAAATACACGTATTTGTTTCCCGCTACATTAGTCTGCTTGACAGCCTTTCTCTACCCGCCCAGACTGAATTTTCTTCCTTCCTCTCACTACACATCGCCTGCGGCATCTGGAGGCCCGAGCGCTGGCCCTGTGAGAAAGGCGGTGGGACATGGAACACGTGTCACCAGAGATGAACCATTTTTTTGAAAGCTGTGAGATCCTCTTACACGAGATGTCTCCACAGGACTTTTCGGACAAAGAGTGTACCCTCATCGAGCACTACTGCCTCGAACTCTATGTGAGATACGGTAGTCGCCGAGCCAACCGTGGAGAAAAGTCAGCCACAGATCACGGAGAAGTAGACCGCCGCAACATGGACTGGTCGCGTTAGGCATCGCGCGTCAGCCCTTCCAAGGTTTGTTGCAAGCATTTATCGGAAACATAAGCCGCTCCAAAACTTTATCACCGGCTATCGCCCTGTCGTCCGCGCCCGTGAGGGGGCCATGTTGCCGTTTTCTAAGATGACCCCAGCCTATCAAGCCTCAATAAGATAGCGGCAAGATAGCGGCCTGGGAAGATCCCTGAAAACTGGTCCAAACAACTCCAGGTCCCTCTGCCGATTTTTGAGCAGATCCATAATTAGTTACCTTATACAGCCGAATACAGCCGAGGCAGGTTTGACTGGTCCAGTTTCGATGTACTGTAATCCTACCGGCGACTTATCTGGGAGTAATTGCCGCGACAGTTCCTTCACGTAAAATTCCACAAGGCCGAGCTCATCTGCCGTCAACGTTCCTTCCTTTGATAGTAAACGCTCGCACGCACGAGTGTAGATCGCTATTTCTTGGTGGACATGGTTCATGACTTACCACCCCTTCAAAACGAAGTTGATGTGGTGAAAGAAGGCTAACGTGCGATCAGCTTGTCCTCAAACGTGAGAACCAGAGTCCGACTATCCCTGAACCGAGCAGTAAGAGTGTCGAAGGCTCGGGAACGGAGGAAGCAGGATTAAGGTTGGTAATGGCAATAGGAGCGCCCGTGGCGTCAGAACCAACAATGCCGGAGAGAAATAAATTGTAAGGCCCTGCCGGTGCATTGAGATTCACTTTAAACGTGAGATCAGCCACACTGCCATTTCCAATGATGTTTTGGTTGAGCCCAAAACCTATTAACGTGGCAACCCCAGGGACGATATTGGAGCTAAGGTCCTTGCCCGCAAGGGTGAGCGCACTTCCGGCCAGTGGAGTGGAAAGATCCAGAGAGATCGGCTGGTATAACACGTCGAACTGTAACCCTGCGACTAGTGCTCCCTGCGCGGAGTACACCACGCTGGTCAGCCGCGTGTCGCCCGGAGCCCCTGAAAGAGGTTCCGTCGAAAACGAGAGGCTGGCCGCCTCGGCACACACTGTCCACGACATCAACAGACCGATCAGCACCGCGGATCCGAAAAATCGTTTCATAACATCCTCCCCATCTCATGAAGCAGTTAGGGGCGTACTAAAGCGGCGTGACAATAGCTTGTTTAAGCGCGCCAGGGTGAGCACTTTTGACCATCTACTGCGACCTCTATTCAGCGAGAATGCGATAGCGCCTAAGATAGCTTCACTCCCACTTCACCCTGTCCTGCGGCCTCCTGGAAGGCCCGACCGCCAGACACCTAATGAAAGGCGGTCGTCCTCATGTCTGACCCATCGATTCTACCCATCCGCCCAGACCTTCGTGCTTTTTTTACTCACTGCGAGGGCCTGCTAAGCAAGGTCCTGCAACCGGACCATGCGCCGTTCTCGCAGGATGAACTGCAGATGATTTGTTACTATGTCAACGAACTCGCCAAGATTGCGGATGCACAGAGGCTGCACAGCAATGGAAAACCGGCAATGCGATAGGGTCACGGCGTCCGCCGCAGGCTGCAGCGTATCGGCAACGGGTCGCTGAGTGCCCGTACAGACTCCCTTATCTTCCGCCAAAACGCCCTGAGCTGTTTTGACCAGCCCTGATGATTACTCGGCCCTATATTGACGCGTCTTTCTCTCTGCTCTCTCACGCACAGGACGGCCCATGATTAAACAGGTTGGAATCGCCATCTTCGCAATGTTGATTATCGTGTTAGTCGGTAATCCCGTGATGGCACAGCAAGTCCAGGTATACAGCGATCCCGCGCGATTCGACATTCTCGCAAAGGCTCCGGCCATACCGATTCCAGACTCTCAGCGGGCTTTCCCTGGCACATCATGCGGAAGTGGGGATCGAGGACCTACGGGCAGTGGGCCTAGCGTGCAAATCCCTTTTGGTTTAAACAGTGTCACCATCATGGGCGGGAATGGATTAATTTGTGTATTTTTGATGGCGGCACCATGATCTTCTCAGCAAATGGTGGGCTTGATAACACCCAGCCGAACTTCATGACAGCCAACACCATTGTTCAAGACACTCATGCATGCACTGAATCAGGCCCACCTGCGTGGCTTCATTGCTGAAGTGATGAAGCGCTTTGCCCAAAGAGCCACATGATGACTTCTGAAGAAGGTGCTGACTGGCGCCGAATATTCTTCGACAACGTGTACAGGCATCATCGGACTCTCTATGGTCGTGAGGCGCCGAAAGAACCCAATCAAGATCAGCTCCAGGAATTCTGCGAGGGAGTGCGTACCCTCGCCAAGCAATATGTGGATGATCCTGATTTGCATGATCCTGCGATGACCCAGTTCCTCCTGCTTGACGTGTTGCAAAGCCAACAACAGATCTTGCTGTGGACGGCGCAGTGGGGCGTCTATTACAAGGTCTCGTTCCGGCGGTCACTTCCATCCCCTTACCGGTACTTTGTGTCTCCACTTTTGGGGGTCGTGATCTACGTGGCATCTATAGGTCTGCTGTGGTGGTTGGACACCAGGGACCATTCGGTGCTCGCAATTATACTCACGGTCTGGATGTGTTACTGGTACCTCATTCAGAGGCCCAACACGTGGTGGCAACGATCGCGCGCCCGGAAACACTTCAGTCGATTGGCCCAACTGCTGGCCGTTCCTATCTATGAAATAAGGTCGAAGACCTACGACCCCGATACGATTCGGCGACGATTGGAGGCTTGCGACCAACATGATCTCTACATCGCAAGCATCGCCTTTGCATTACTGAAAGTTCTTCCCACATCTTTCGCTGTACGGACCTGATCCTCCATGACTGATTCAGATTAAACAGATGCCGCTTCCATCGTATGCTCTCTAAGGTACGGGCCGTTTGGCACGGGTGGTCAACGTGCCTTTCGTGCAAAGTGCACCGTCCCATACGGCTCAGCCGGCGGATGCGCGCGGTGCGCGAGGATCAAATTTAGTCCGCTTCACCGCCACCAAACAAATCCACCCCTTAGCACGCCGCACTTCGACCACTTCTTCAGGTTGCAGCTGGCTTGCGGATTCGGCCCGTGAGACGCTCGGGTTTGCCGGTTTATCGTGCTTCGCCACCCACTCTCGATTTCCTTCAGGGAAGAGGTGGGAATTGACATCCATCGTCACTTGGAAGGAGGAGTCCCCTAGCTCGTTACACAACTAGAGAAGTCGGATGCGGTTCAAATTGACTCTTGGCGTGGGCAAGACAGCGATGAAGACAACCCTGTTCATCAAGGTCCATGAGAATGAACTCGAGGCCGCACTCATGTCCGCTCACCCATCGAACCGACGTCAGCGATACCGTCAATGGAGTCATCCCAGTGGGCACATAGATAAGGAGCTTGCCAAAATCACCCGGGGTATAAAACGCCTTACTCTTAACCCTGCACCCCTTCGCCGATAAATTCGCAATCATTGCAAACGCGCCGTGACCGTGATCGGTGGACACCCTCACAGGATATTGCACGGAACAGCGAGGATACTGGCGTGGCTTCTTCTGCGGCGGCTGGAGTCCCTCCTTATAGGAGAGCATCACGCGTCGGTGTTTCTGCCAGCCCGCACTCCATGCCTTACGGTCGAAGTTGATTCGACGAACACAACGTAGAGCCACAGGAACAATGGCAATCATCGCACACCAGCGAATCCACGATGCCTTGAGCACAACCTCTTGTTCTCCCAACAGCCAGAGTATGATGCCGCCCAGGACGGCCAGCGCCATGGCCAGGTAGAAAGCCAATGCCCAAACACTCAGTGATTCGGTAAGTAAATGGTTGGGAAGAATCTTCATGTGTCGCTCCAACGATGGGGGGCATTTGAAACTGGGACTTATCTGATGGATGCAGAAGGGAAGCCCGAAACCTTATTTTTCCAATTTGAGTCTCTCGTTGCTGTTCAAAACGAGACAGGCGGGCGATTATTAATGGAATTGTGGGGAATATTCACTACGCATTGGTAGGCCAACGCGTACAAAGTTAGCCAAATGAAACGCAGGATACACTCACTGTCACGATCTGGAGATTTTCGAAGCTTTACGGCTTGTAGGCGGTAGCACCGGCCCGCGTCAGAAGGTTCCGCATCATTTGGGCGACTGCAGGTTGATCTTCCAAGTGTTGATTGAAGTAAATGGTGCTGGCCGCGAAGACGAAGGCTGATCCGCGTTCATATAACGTGGCTTCATGTCGGCTGCCGGGCGTAACGTTGTTCGGCACAACGGATGAGGCCAGCGCTGTCAAGCCGGACGGTGTGAAACCATTGTCAACCAAGTGGTCCCATTCATAGAAAATGAGACCTGGAAGGATACTGCCATTATTCAACCCCGTACCCGCGTACACCCAATGGCTGCTGTTGAATACGACCCAATCGGCCGGTTGATCATTGGACGCGCCGTCCGACATCACTCCGGTAATCTGATTCTCGGGGCGGTTGACGATGCGATTCCGGAACAATGTTGTCGTCAAGCGCGACTGGATGGGATCTGCGCTCGCCCGGTCTTTGTAGCCTACAATAGTTCTCTCGTTGTCTTCGTATCGAATTTGCCAGGTGAGCGTATCGCCAGTGAGAAATGCCAAGCTGGTTCCGGCTGCCAACATCGCCTCGAGCGCATCGAATTCAGCCATCGTGGCATATTCATCATGAGCGAGAGTGATGTACATCCGATGGCGTCCAAGCCGATTAATGGACCCTCCAATGTCTGAGGTCGCAAAGTATTCGACATCGTAGCCGGCGTTCTCCAGCCAACGGATACCATCATGTTCCTCGAACAGAAACTTGCCTGATCCATATCCAATCGTGATTGGTCGATCAAGAGACACCTTCACGGCATGGCCTCCAGGCATACCGTGACTGGAAACATAAAGACTTTCGCCCCCAAAATCATTGTACGCATGCCAGGTGGCGGTTGGGAGATGCACCGCCACCTCGGCATCTCGAGTATCATCCCGGAGGATGAAGATGGCATAGGTCTGAAACCCGTCGTTTTTCGTCAACAAGACGACGTACACGCCGGTGAGCCACGAAGATCCGTCTGGGTATCTGGTCGAGAACGAAAAGGTTACAGGCCAACCGCAGACCATGAGGCCAGTGCTTGGATCGAATGAAGGATCAGCTTGGTGTGGTCCTAACATGGGCCCTCCTTTCGCATAGAGCCTTCCTCCCATGCTGCCATACCCTCCCATGCGAAAGACTTTCCAACCGAATTGTCCGGGAGGATTGGCAGAGACCGAGATGCTCACTTCCGACCCTGACGAATAACTTTGGCGATTCGCATATGCGACGATTTCGTTGTGTGCCGAGGGGTTACTGATGTGCCACTCGGAACTGCCGGATAAGGCATTCTCTCGTGCGATAGCCTTGGCATTCCCGGTCGGGGGCGGAAGCGAGCTCGGCGGCGGCGTAGAAGGAGGTGACATTGGAGGTACCGTATTTGTGGGAACTGTACTGGGAGGAGGCGGTGTTGGGATTGTATCCGGAGTTCTCGTTGGTTGAGTTGAACTTGGAGTAGTCGAAGACGGAGAACTCGAACTATCACCGCCACATCCTAAGAGGAGCAGCAGGAACGCCCATAAAGAGAAGAAGACACAAGTGAACCTTCCGGCACGGATGCGGTTCGCGACAAACAAATTGGAGCTCCTGTGGTAACAGTTTTTGGTAGGGGCTACAGCCTAGAAGATAGTTCCGTGCACAGTTCCCATCGACTAGGCGGTTCCCTAGCCCTCGTGGGAAACTTACCGGAGTAAATGCGTTGGCAGGAAGTCCGATTCGCGAGATGCAGTGGATACAGAACGGGGACCGAAGCCGAGACCAACACTCATTTTGTTGTTTTCATGAGAGGGTACCCTTTCTTGGACATGCATTTGTGAAATTGAAAGCGTGACTCAGGTGTTGCACCAAACAGGATGACGGACGAGCCTTCATTGTATGCCTCAAAGTCCGGTTCGTCTCGATGGACCGATTGAGTGCAACTATCAACGGCACGTTCAAGGTCGCTACGTAAAGGCCAAAACTCTTTGGCAGCGGTTACGTAGTCGCGAAGCTCGTCTGCTTTATGAGCTTCAGAGAGACTCGCCAACCCCGGTGCTGGAAAGAAAAGGATAACGGTGATGAGGAGAATACCTTTGTTCATTGGGCTTCTCTGATTTGCGGGTAGCGGATTCTGGTGCCCTTGCCTTGCGTCGTACTAGCCATAGCACGCCGCGGTCTCCCCTGCTACTTTTCAGTTAAAAACAACCACCAGAAGCAGTAGGAGAATTAGCGCAGCACACTACGACGCAGCGGAGAATCACTGAAGCCCTCCTAGTGAACTCTCAGTGGAGATGATCAGCCTGAGCGGCGTGAATCGCGTCGCGCTAGGAGAGATAGTTGACGAACACTTAGCGAAAGCTGGGGGTGCGACTGGCAAAACTCTTACATGATCTTTTTAGCAAAATAAAGGTGGCGCATACATCCAAGCTATTTTCACTCTGCTCATGATCGAGCAATATCGGCGAAGACGAAGCAATGTCGGGCGTTTTAAGGGGTTCCGCCACATGCCGCTTGTTCTCAATAAATGCTCTTGCTCACCTCATTGGAAGGGAGGCTCTCAAGACCGCCCGTGTCATAGTCTGTCACTACAAAGTAATAGGTGCCTACGGCGAGATTGCTCACCGAATAGGAGGTCACGGTTCCTACATGGATGGGCGGGCCATACACTCCTGAGGTAGTTCCCATATAGACATTATATCCAGCCACATTCGTGTCGGTACTAGAATCCCAGGTCAGCGTCGCGGTAGCAGCTGAAATGGTGCTCGAAGACAAACTGGGTGTCGTTGACGGAGTGACTGTCAGCATCACTGGCACTGACACACTTCCTCCTTTGTAGACCGTGACGGTCACGGTCGCGGAATAGGTACCGGCCGGAAGCCGCGCTATGTCCACATTCACGGCAACCTGCGCGCTGCCTGCAATGCTTCCCACTCCTGGAGAAACCGCGACCCAACTCGCGCTATCCGATGCCGTCCAGGTCGAGTCGCGTTTGTTCGATTTGGACACCGTGACCGATTGACTGGGCGGATTAGTTCCTCCTTGAGCAGCTTGAAAGGTCAAGGCCGTTGGGCTCACCGTCAACGCCACAGCTTCAGTGGCCATCCAGGTGTTCATCCCGAATGTCAAAGCAATGCCTAGCAACAGTCCAAGTGGAAGAGGACACAGGGCACCGCGTCGGAACATTACCTTGTAATTTGATTGACGCATACCATCCTACTTCTGTGTGTGTTGGTTTAATCCCAGATGGACGGACCAATCGTTTCTTGTGCAACAGCGATGCCATCACGACCTCTACTCGCATGGCCTTAAGATAGTTCGCCTTCCGGCTCAAAAAAGATCATTGAAGGATGGTGCGGTTATCAGCATTTGATAGCACTGCTCGAAGTCATGTACGGAAGACGTTGCATGATTCTGCCTTCATTGATGACAGACTTGTTCACAATTAGGGTTGGAAACATTTTTCCCATGGCGCCATTGCACCGTAGCAAGCGATGCCATCCCACGGCAATCCTGGGACGCTGTATATTGGGCTAGTCGAAAAGAGCGCGCACTCCTTCCTTCTGCGTGCTAGTTGACGGTAAGAAAGTCATTGGCAAATTGTTTTATTAGGGGCTCAACCACCTCGGTCACTCGGCCTGTTATTTGATCCCCGATCATTGCCACCTGCACTCTATTCCATGTACGCGCAGACATTTTTTGCTCCGGTCTGTTCAGCAATGACACTGCCTGGTGGAGTTCAACTTCTATCGCTAAACAAAAGGTATCCGCACTGCTGTGTTTGAGAGGGTTCACCTTCACGTACAGAAAGGGTGCGGAGGAGGTCTGGAGTCGTTCTGATGCACTGAGAATCCTTATCCCGTTAGACTGAAGCACCAGTTCGACGCCTGTGCGAATCGCCTCCCGTGAAAAGCCAGCAGCTTCCTCCTCTGACAAAAATGTCTCTACGATGACCTCCACCCCAGGTAGTCTGCGTAGTGATTCACGGTCCTCAACCCGCCCTGCTCGCGCGGCGGTGTCGACGTGGCTCAGAACCATCAAAGCCAGAATCAGGACATATCGCATGACATTTCCTATGCGCTGCTGCTTGGTGGCGTTTTTGGCGTAAATGGCACAGGTCATTGCTGAACCCTCCGCCTTTGCATGCTCATGATTTTCATCGCTGTAGTTGATCGCGCTCTTTACGCTGTGCTTCCCCTTCCTGAATGAACTGCTTGATTTGTTCGAGATCGACCAGCAGATAGTGCGTCTCAGTCGCGGTCAGCGTTTGGCTTTTGAGGCGGACCTGATCGGCGATCTCCGCCGCATGCTTATGCGTCTCTATGAATGCCGGATCGCTACTGTCCTGGTGGGATTCATGGCTTTGCAACCATTGCCCAAGCAGCAATATCACTTCGCTCAGATTTCCAGATCTCTCCACAATGCACCTCCCATCTGCGAGCGCTACGGCATCATGAGGCGCGAGTACGACCGATTTCTACATACTCCCCTTTGGTCTTGAAACTATCGGACCCGCAGACCATTCCTTGAAACGGAGGCCTCGAGAATTATGCGGCTCGCTTAAATAAGTCCGCGCGGCCTTCTTACTGGAAGGGGGGGGTTGTGTGGGAGTGTGCTGCGACCAGGCGGATCTGCCGCAATTGTGGTCCTTCCACCGGCTGACCATGCGGATAAAAGATATTCAAGATTGGCAGCTTCTGCATCGAGGACTTTTAATTGTGCTCGAAGAATGTGGACGTCCATAGCATTCAGCCTCATCCTGTCAGAGAGGAGCATACGTTCACACAAACTCTTGGCCTCGGCCACGAAGTCACTGACCATCCTTCTGATATCACTATGTGCCGCCATAAGGGAGATTTTACAGAGGCCTCAAAAGCAACCTACTAGGACAGTCCCGAGAATCACTCCCTACGGGCCTCCATGGAGGGTGCCCCTGCTTGGGAGCCTATTTACAAGCACTCTGCACAGGCGCAAAATACAGCCTCTCCCATCCCTAATTTCGAAGGTATATTCATGCCGCTTTCAAACGAGGTACATAAATTTACCATGGCTTGTGAGCATCTTATAGCGGGTATGGCTATGTATCGACCACTCACGGGGGATGAGCGGTTGCTGATCAAGCACTATTGCAATGAGGTGCTCACCAAAGTTGATCAGCCACAGACCAATTCCGCGCAAGTCGAAATTCCTCTGTCCCCGTGATCTTTATCTCGTCCCTCATGCTGTGGCGTTTGGCAAACGGGCACCCCGTACTTGGCAAGCTGAATATGGGAACAGGTAGTTCCCAGCACTAACGCGATCTGCAGGACAACTCATAAACGCGGGCACCCGTTCGATCCGGGTGACCACCACCAAACAATCAATCCCTTACGAGACGAGGCCGGATTCACCAGTCGATCCTCCGACGCCCCCCACTTTCAACACCTTCTTATTCTAGGTATCATCGGGTGAAATCATTCTTACACCGTAGCCTGGGCGTCTTGGCGCGGACTACTTCAGGAGGTGCATTCGATGCGATATCAGTCTCGCCCCCTCTCTGTCATAAAAGATATTAGGCCATACAGACCTTACGTGATCGGCGTTGGGATCGCGCTTTTGCTCGGACTCTCTCTCACACCATTGTTGGCCACTGCCGGCACAGCCACGGAGGCAGTGAAAAGCACAATCGATCAGGTGGTCAGTCTGCTGGAAGACAAGGAACTGAAAAAACCTGACCGAGTCGTGGAACGCCGACAGAAACTACAAAAGATCATCGGTGATCGATTCAGCTACGAGGAAATGGCCAAGCGCTCATTGGGCGCACATTGGAATCAACTGAACGAGACGCAGAGAAAGGAATTCGTTGGACTATTTGAGCAGCTTCTTCTCCGTACCTACACGGGAAGGATTGAAGCATACTCAGGAGAACAGACTCAGTATCTTGGCGAGCGCCGTGAGGGCGACTACGCAGAGGTTCGGACCAAACTCATCGCTCGCAAAGGCGAGCTTCCGATCGATTATCGGCTACTGAGTAATTCCGGGGAATGGCATGTGTATGACATTGTGGTAGATGGCATTAGTATGTCCAGTAATTATCGCGGACAGTTCACCAATATCATCCGCACCTCCTCCTACGAAGACCTGGTCAACAAGCTGAAAACTAAAACGGAGACCTTCAAACCGCCGACCAAATAGAAGTGAGGACACGGCTCGTACGGGTGTCGAAGAAAAGTCCCTCGACGAGCCTATTTCCCAGCTCAAGCAACCCGTTCTTTTATTGGTGTTTCGATCACTCTTTGTCTCCTGTGGGTCGGTATCGTGTTCATTCTGTACAGGATCACGCGAGCGACCCTCTAAGCAGAAAAAACGGGCAGGCCGCCGAACGTGCTCTTGCGCCTGATCTCAGACTCCCGCTAAAATACCGTAGCTCTTCATGCCTGATGTACCACTGTCGCTAAGATCTCTGTCGCTCCGCCTTACGCTGATGGTCATACTATCAGCGTCCATCTTTGCTTCCTTCTCTACTTGGGGACGTGCACAAGACCATGAACAGGAGCGGGAGACTTCCCATCTTTTGGCCATCCTCTTCGATTCCGGCCGTCTTGTGGTGGGCATGAATCAGGACCTCATTAACGATGCGTCGAAAGGCGACAAAGGCTTTACTCCCGCGGTGTTTGAAAACCAGGTCCTCAAGGTATTTGAACAAAGAACGGGCATCAACCTGTCGAATTCCAGCGATAAGCTTCCTGCCATGGCACGGCCGCTCCTTGACCGCCTTCTAGAAGAAAGTAAGAGGACGATCGAGAGTTACCAAGCCCCGATTAACATTGCTGGAATCAGCTACAAGGGACTCATTCCCGCAACGTTTGGGACGGAAACCGCCAAACGGTTTCAGAAATGGTCTGGCATCTATCTCCGACAAATCGCGCCAGAAAGATTTTTAAGAAACGCAAAAAATAAACCTGACCCGTATGAAACTGATGTTCTCAAGGCACTTGCCGAAAACGCTTCAGGCTCGGGCGAATCACAGCCCAAATGGGAGATCACGGATGGCGGCCACACCCTCCGTCTCATGCTGCCTTTGTATTACAGCAAGGCCTGTCTGGATTGCCATGGAGAGCCAAAAGGCCAGCGTGATATCTCGGGCTATCCTCGGGAAGGCGCGAAGGAAGGCGAGCTTGGTGGGGCCATTAGTGTGAAGCTTCCACTAAAGTGAAAGGAATAGCCAGGCACATCCCGTCCGCGAGAGTCACAGTGGTGCCCCGACACACACATCTTCACTGAAACCAGCCGGTCTCACACGCCTCCCGATCACCCTCACACGAATTTGGTGCCGCCCGCCCCGATGCCGCCGAATAGGGCCATATCGCACGTCTACAGACGCGAGAAGGCATCCGCTCGTGTCTTGACATGTCCGCGTTGACCCCCTACGTTGCTCACATTTTCCGGACCTCGCGTCCGGCCGAAGAACCTCCAACCCCTATCCATAAGGAGTCATCATATGAAATTCGTGAAGGTGCAAGATGAGGAACGTCCCGGCGAGGTCGCGATCAATCTCGACTTGGTACGAGAAGCGCACTTTGGCGGCGGATTGTTACGCCTCTACTTTGAACGTGGAGCTTCTCAGGACGACATGACGTTCACGGGTGAGAATGCAAAAACACTTTGGGCGGCGATGGGATAGTGCGCTCAAGGTGAGACCAGCACTGGTGGAAGGATCTCAGGTGAGGTCCAATACCGTCCGAGGAAATTCCCACTGTGTGCCGGTCTTCTCCGCTTCGTCATGAAGTCTGACCAATCCGTGCTCTTCCTGCACGCGCATGACACGGTCCGCTTGTCCGCGCATCAGATCAAGGCAACGACGGCTTGCACGCGTGAGCATCGGGGCTTGCGGACAGAGAAAGAGTAATGTGGAGCCGTGGTGGGCCAATTTCTGGCTCGCATCCATCATACGGCCAAAGAGCCGCATCGCCTCATGCTCAGGCACGGTCTGATCATAGAATGTGTCGAACAATCCGGAGAGGATGGCGATACGCGACTGATACCGGTCGAGTGCGGCCATGAGGCAATCGGAGATCAGCCGCTCCAGCTGATGACACGTAAACGCGCGGGCCACATGAATCATGGACAACAGCGCGCGCGGCTGCCGTCGATGCGCGCGGGCCATACGCCCGATGAAAAACGGATCGAAGGTGTGTGCGCCGTCGAGATACACGATCGGTTCTCCGGCCAAGACGCGTTCGCCGGCGGCATACAGCCCCAATCGAAACACGAGTGGATGTCCATACAGCAGGAGCAGCCGGTCTTCGGGATGAAAAGGGATCTGCGCGTGACGCAGTGCGAGAAACCAATCGCGACCTGCCTCACTCGAGTCGTGCGAAGCTCCTTGAGGTTGAGCAGGAACGAAGGGAAGTTCCGCTGGTTCTGTGGTGACTAGCGTTGCCTGCATAACTTCCCTCGCCTATCCGCAGCACCCGCCTGCAAAGGTCTGCCGCTGTTGGCAGGCAACCCAGCAGGCGTAGCACAGATCGACCGTCGAGTGGGTGATGCCATCCACACAGGCGATCCGTTGCTCCACGAGTAGTCCGCAATCGGCACAATGCCCGGCTACTTGTGTCTTACTGTTCGCTTCCTGTACCGGCATAATCCATCATCCTCGTGTTCGGCCGTACCCGCCTGTTACAGCAGGCCGACATGAATGTATTGGCTTGCCTCGTCCCTAACAGATTTCTCCACCACCGCTCGCTCAACGTCCTCCGTTGCGCATGCCGCAGTTCCCACTGCATGTCTTGTACGCGGCCTTGCAACGTGTCCACCGTGCGCTGCAGATTCATCAGTCGTTCTTCTTTTGTCGCTCCCATGTGCATACGGGCCCTCCCTTCCAGATTTCTTAGATGGCACAATGTCGAATCACGCCGATGAGCACGCCTTCGATTTGAAATTCATCAGCCGCCTGTACGATGATCGGCTGCATGGCCGCATTGGCCGGATGCAGTTCGATATGTCCCGGCTTCTTCATATAGGTTTTCACGGTGGCCTCGCCGTTCACCAGCGCCACGACGGTTTGACCGTTCTGCGCCGTCTCCTGTTTGCGAACGATAATGAGATCCCCGGGAAGAATGCCTTCGTCTTTCATCGACTCCCCCTTCACACGCAGAGCGAAGGTCTTTCCACCCTGGAGCATGCTGGGCGGCACGTCGATGAGTTCGGACTGTTGCACCGGTTCAATCGGAAGCCCCGCGGCGACAATGCCGGCCATTGGAATTTCAGACACCCGGCCAAGCCGATCGATCGCGACCTTGACCATGCCGGGGATCCGTCGCATCCCGGCCTCATACCGCGCAATCGAGACTCGGGTCGTGCGAAGCGCAACGGCGAGTTGCTGCTGTGTCAATCCCAGTTGCTCTCGAATGCGTTTGAGCTCGTTTGGCTTCATGATGTAGCCAATGGTTACACAGGTATCGCCACCCTGTCAAGTCCCATCTTGCGGCCCTTTATTATGGTGAGCAAAACTGCTGTTCGGCGGGGGTCTGTGTATAACTCCTGATGAAACGCCAAGCCTGGCCTCACGGTCCGCGATCGAGAATGTGAAATCCCGCCCCCAGTATAGGAATAGCGATTAATCCTCTTTTGCCATAAAGAACCACTAGATATGGTAGGTCGAGAATGGAGCGGCCTATGCCCAAAATATGGGCAATGAGGTGGATTACAGATGAAATGCAGGAGTTCCTGTGCTGCGGTTGACGTTACGCACAGAGTTATCCACAGAAGCTGGGGAGACCCCTAGTGGTCGCGGCCACTACTCCATTCTTGCCACGAGATGGACGGCTCCAGCCTTAATAATGGCTACCACGGGAGACCCCAATTCGATCCCCAACTCCTGCTGCGCCCCTCGGGTGACCATGGCCACGAGCGGAAACCCGCAGTCAATCTTGACGTGGACCATCACGCCATGAGGGATGATCCCGATAACTTTTCCATTCAGATGGTTTCGTGCGCTGGTCAGTCCGGTGCTACCCTGCTCTAACACCACATCCTCGGCACGAACGCAGACAAACACTGGGGAGCCTATTGCATAGCCACCCAAACCTTTCAGCAGGGTCCCGTTCACCCGAACGGTCGCCAGCCCATCCGCCTCCTCGATGACATGACCTTCGATCACCGTTTCAACGCCGACAATTTGAGCCACTGTCGCATTGGCCGGTCGACAAAAGACCTCTTGTGGTGAGCCAACCTGTATCACCTGTCCTTCTCCCATCACGGCCACCAGGTCTCCGAGGCTGAGTGTCTCTGCCCAATCATGGGTGACGATGATCGACGGCAAGGCCAGACGCTTCAGCAATGTTCGAAGCTCTCCGCGAAGCTGCATTCTCGTAGGAATGTCGAGCGCGGAGAGCGGCTCATCGAGCAAGAGCAATTGCGGACGAGGCGCCACGGCCCTCGCCAACGCCACACGCTGCTGTTGCCCGCCGGATAGTTCCCTGGGCTTGGATGTCTCAAGACCGCGCAACTGAAAGAGTTCCACCATTTCATCGACACGCCTGTTTCGTTCAGCCGCCGTAAGCGCCGACAATCCATACGCAATGTTTCCCGCAACGGTATGGGTGGGAAACAACGCGTAGTCCTGCGCCATATAGCCGATCTGGCGATCCTGGGGAGCCACACGAATCCCTGCCGCGGTGTCGAGCCAGGTGCGCGAGATGAATCGGATCCTCCCTCGCTCCGGCCATTCGAGACCGGCGATGGACCTCAGCACCGTTGTTTTTCCGGATCCTGACGGCCCGAACAGCACCAGTGCGGTGGCTTGCTGAAGCTCGTATTTCAGCTCGGCGCTGATGCAAGCGCGCGCGGGAAAGGTCTTGGTGATCTCGATCGCTACTTCTGCGGCCATACCGCCCAGACCTTGCGATTCATCGCATAGATGAACAATAAGACGGCATAGGAGACGACCAGTAGAAACAAGGCCGTGTTGGCCGCGGCGCTATAGTTGAGCGCCTGGACGTCATCATAGATGTCGATGGAAACCGTTCGGGTGACTCCTTCGATGTTCCCGCCAACCATGAGCACGACCCCGAATTCGCCGAGGGTGTGGGCAAAGCTCAAGACTGCTCCGGTGATTACACCAGCGGTAGAGAGTGGAATGATCAGCTTGAAGAACGTTTTGGCTTTGGAAAGGCCGAGCGTCCACGACGCTTCGATAAGGTTGCGGTCAACCTGATCAAAGGCTGTCGCGAACGGCTGAACGGCAAATGGAAGGCTGTACAAGATCGAAGCAACGAGCAGACCCTGGAAGCTGAATGGGAGAGTCTGACCCACGATGTCGGTATACAACCGGCCAATCGGACTATGGGGACCGATGGCGACGAGGATGTAGAAGCCCAGCACCGTCGGCGGCAGCACCAACGGAAGCGCCACGATTGATTCGACGAGAAATTTCCACCGCCACTTCGAAAAGGTCAGCCAATAGGCAATCGGCAATCCGATGACGAGCAACGCCATCGAGGTCAGGCTTGCCAATTTGCACGTTACCCAAATGGCCGTCCAACTCACAGTGCCGCCTTAACCGGATGATGCAACGGCGCGCCGCTATGGCGCCGGCTTTCCGAAGCCGGCGCCATGGTAGTAAGCCGCTCTCGGCAAAAGTCCACGCCGGCTATTTCCCGATCATGACCTCAGTTGCTTTGACTGCCACAGTAACTGAATCGTTCAGCTTGAGGCCCATGTTTTTTACCGACCCTTCCGTGATCGCCGCGATGAACTCGAGATTACCGACTTTCACCGCCACCTCGGCCATCGCCTGCCCCTCGGTGATGCGGGTCACGGTTCCCTGAAATTGGTTACGCGCGCTTAGCTTCATCGTGTCCTCCCTTGATTGGATTGTGAACTACCCTCTGATGAACTCGGTTGACTCTGGTCGAAGCCGATCATAAAACCTTCTGGGCCACTGACTTCCAGGCGGGTCACCTGACGGCCTGATCGCATCACATTGGGCTTGAGACGGAAGCGCACGATCTTGCTCTGCTCTGCTTCAGCCAGTTTGGCGACCGGAGACGTCTGGTACACCCGCTCGATCTCTTCCCGCACCGCCGCGACATCGGGCACCGAAAAATTTAACTGCACCCATCCCGTCGGTCTCGCCGTGCGAAGGTCCTGGCGCACGACCACCAGCACTCCGCGGTAACAATAGCCTCGGAGGCGGTCGGCCTGTGGGTGATCCGCATGTTGCACGAGTGGTGCCTTCAAGACTGATCCGAAGAATTGCTCGAACAGGGCGATGTCCGACGTTTCCACCTGCACGCCATCGAATCGATCTGAAGCGCTTGCGTCTCCGGACACAGACGTACAAGGACGCTCCTGCACACCAGCATCGGCCTGGTGGTGTCGAGACTGGTCAGGTTCGTCAGCCCATGCCGTGGCCATCGCCAGCATAACGCCTGCCCCGACAAGAGAGACTGCGCTGGTCCTGTGCTTCATTTGCATCGAAATTGAATTCCCCAGCGACGGTTCGTCATTTCTCCTTCCTGGCCCTCGACACTCGACATGCTGCTGTAGCCTTTCATTTCTCCCTCGCGAAGGACGATGTAGCCCTTGGGACACTTCTCATCGACGAGTTTCAATGCGGCTTTGCGATGAGGCGATCCCATCGGTCCGCCTCGGTCTTCCTTGAAGAGAAATGTCACCACGCCTCCCTGATCGGTTTCATGCGTCATTTGAACGGCTTCGGAACAGCCGCTTAACAGCACGAACGCAAAACCCCAGAGCGCTCTATTGCGGAAGCATAAACCCATAACGTTTCATGATCTCCTGCCCCTGGGTGCCTCGCATAAACTCTACAAATTGCTTCGCGGTCTCTTGTTGCTTCGAGGATTTCAGGATCGCTGCGCCCTGTTCCAGCGGAGGATGGGCGTCACTGGGAATTTCCCAATAGGTGCCTGCCGCTTTCATGGTGGGCGCCAGCGCCAGTGAGAGGGCAATCACACCGACATCGCAAGCGCCTGATTCGATGAACTGGGCGGCTTGCGAGATGTTTTCCCCCAACACCAATCGGTCTTTTGCCTCGTCATAGACCTTGAAGTGTTGCATCGCCGCCACTGCGGCCCTTCCGTAGGGCGCGTGTTTTGGATTGGCGATCGCAATTTTTTTGACCGCGGGATCGCGAAGGACGTCCATTCCCTTTGACACGTCCCGCCGTGATGCATGATTGGTCCAGAGCACGATCCGACCGATCGCATAGCGGTATACAGACCCAGGCACGATGAGACCTGCCTCTTCCAGTTTCTTGGGGTACCCGATATCCGCCGAAAAATACAGATCGAACGGGGCGCCATTTTGAATCTGCGCATAAAAGTTCCCGGACGAACCCAAGGACAACTTCACATGGTGTCCTGTCGCCTTCTCATACTCGGCTATGACGTCTTTGATTGCGAAATTCAAATCCGAGGCAGCGGCGATTGCGATCTCTTCGGCAACGGCGTTCGGAGGAAGCGCGAGTTGACCACCTACGCATAGGATCAGCGCCGCCCACCCTGCAAAATAGAGTTTCCGGACATATGGGTTCAACTTGGTCATTGAAGAATCCTTCCTTGGGTATGCCTCATCAAACATGGAGCGGCAACCGACACTTCCACCACCTGAGGATCGACGACCACATTGACGACGTCCCACGGCCTACTCGGTAGTTTCGCTCCGAGGATAGGCCCCACGCTCTTGAGGGTCCATTCCTCTCCATGCACTTTTACCGTATACACGGCTCCGGCTTCCAGGTGCTCGATCAAGACAACGCGGCCAACCCAGCGATTCCACCGCTGTTTGCTCCGGCGAAACAGTCCGCTTTCCAGACGCACCGCACCGGCGGGAATCATGGCCACGACCGGCTGGCCGACGATGAAATGCCGTTCTTCTCGTTTCGTCCATCTGATGCGGAGATCGGTGCGCGCCCCGATGTTGATCCGAACGCCGGATCGAACGAGGCCGACATAGTGCGAACGGATCAGTCCTCTCACCCAATTCATGATGGTCCCTTCTACGGAAAGACTGCCACTCTCGACTCTCCGAGCCGCCGCGACGTTCGTGTCTTGAAAATCGATCGAATCCGTCTTGCGTAGCATCATTGTCCGACCTCCCTCGCTCAGAAAAAGATCTGCAGCTGCACACGAATCGCATTTTCAATCAAGGTGCCTCCTCGTGCGTCGAGCGGCACGGTTCCAGAGGGGTTAACGGCTCCCGGAGGCTGCGTGGGCAAAGGGGCGCTGCGGCCAATGGCAAATCCGCCTGTGCCCATCGCCAGATTCGTGTACGTCAACATCAGCTGATAGTCGTAGCTTCCGAAAGGAAACCAATTGATCGACGCATCCACCTCTTTGATCAAATCGCCGCCCGCATTGGTATCGGGGTCCCAATAGGCATAACGCGCGGCCACCTCCAAATGTCGAGGAATCAGATAATAGCCAGACTGGACATACCAGCCGGTCGCGTTCCCCAAGAGCTGAGGTGTCACGGTGGTACAAGCACCTGCCGCATTGAATTGCAAACACGGCGCTCCTTTGAATGTCCGCTCGATGTTCTTGAAGTACCATTCTCCTTGAAGCGAGAAGCCCCTGTATTTCAAGACGCCGTCGAACGCGTACGTCGTGTAATTGACGACCCCCCACCCCAATTGACGTCCGTTACCAAACGTCGCCAACTGACGACGGAAATTCAGGTTCGCCAGATCGATGCCGACGAATGCATTGTCGGTGCTCGTATTGATGCCGGGGTTGTATGCGAGTCCGCCGCCCACCGCCATCTGCGGCGTTTCTGAATAGGCCAAATCGCCTTCGCCGTAGCCCGGCCGCCCCAGAATATTCCACTGGAGACGGCCGGCATACATCAGCTTGTCGATTTCGTCGCGGAAGTTCGCATTGAGATTGCGTGAATTGGCTGGGCATCCGGCCGGAGAAGGGAACGGGTTGCCGCCAGTCTGCCCGCCGGGACAGCCCACGGTGGCTTCTTCACTATTGTAGGTTCCATAGCGATTAAAGAGCGGCCCAGCGCCGTTGAAAATCCCCAGGTAATAATTGACCGGGTAGATTTCGTCGTCGTTCATGATCGTCAGACCGATATCCCTCCGGTTCATACCGTTGGCGGTGAACGCATCCATGACCAGCGCCCGCTCGGCGAATTGCATGGACGCAGTGTTGTTGATTTGTGAGCGGTTGAAGTAAATCTTGTATTGGCCGAGCTGCACGTTTAAGAGAGGAAGATGTGTGCTGAGAACATAGTAGTCTAGCAAGTTGGCTGACCCAGGAGTCTGGGCATTTTCCGCTGTTTCAAACCCAATCTGAAGAAAGTACTTGAAGTCTGGGCTGAGGAGGTGACCGAGAAACAAGAGCCTGGCCCGTCGTAAATTGAATTGCGAGGCAAAATCATCCGATCGATTGGCACGGTAGTCGCCAAACACGCCGAGGAGTTCCGGATAATTTTTTGCGTCTCCCGGATTTCTCCAGGCTTCGTTCCGCCAACGCGTCGTTTCCCGCAACTGCATGCGTCCACGGATCTTGAGGAGAAACGCGTTATCGTTCATGGAAAAATTGAAGCCCCGGTCGTACCAGAGCTTGAAACTTGGCTGCATGAGATAGGCGCGAGTTTCTGACTCTTTAATAGCCTTGTCACGTTCTTCCAGCGTGATAATTCCTTTCTCGTACGAACGCTCCAGCAACAGTCGCGTGGCTGGGTCCATGCTTTCAACAAATACGTATTGTCCGTCTTTTTCGATCAGCCTTCCTGATTCTACGGCATGCGTTGGAGACGCCTGTAGAAGGTAAAGGATCAGCGCGCCCAGAACGATGAGGCCTTGAGTTCGGCGCATAGCCTCGGTGATGTCTTGATAGATGTTTCGCGATTTCATAGCTCCTCCACAAAAAAGCGAAAGAAAGGGTATGAATTCCACGTGACTCAGGCCCATGTTTCATGGCTATCTCGAAGAGGCAGGAATGGCCGTCTTCAAAAATTCACGGAGCTGCACGGCCTGCCGACTACTCACCGGATCGGTTTCCCAGAACCGTCCCGGCTCGAAGTACAGCAAGTATGTCTTTGCCTCCGGAGGAATGGCGGGATATCGCAGGTCCCACTGTTCTGATTTCCTGATGGGAAATTGGGCGTGGTAGTGCTCGAGCACCAGATGCAGGTAGGGCTCTCTCACGGCGATCCACCCTGCGGTTGTGTCACGCTCGGCCGCTGGGTTCATCCCTGGCGCCAGTACTTGAAAATACACACGCTCATCAGGGCCGGCCTTCTCGAGCCCTTCGACCAGGAACGGCACGACCGCTTGCATTTCATCCGAACGAAAAATCTTCTTCGGCGGCACTTCTTCCGCAAACCATCGGAGCGGCAACCGCTGTTTTTCTCGAAAGGAGAACCCTGTGAACACGGCAGAGAGTTCATCCGCACGGAGTTGTACGGGATGTGTATAGGGAACCGCGTCTGGATCCCGTTGAAGCGACACGACGACACGACGATCTTCGTGAATGACCGTCGTCGTATACGGAAGTCGCGCGCACCCTCCCGACACGAGGCTCACGAAAAAGCAAACTATAAGACCATGCGCTGACAGGAACCTTATCCGGCTACACATCACCGCCTCCTCCTCTGAATGACGTCACGGGTTATTCCTTTTTTTTCATGGACTGGCTGGACGGTGAGGCATACCCAAGGCGCTTGAGTTCTTGCTGCGCTTCCTCTGATTGAATGAAGCCAAGAAACTCTTCGCAGAGTGCCCGATTGGGACAATACCGTTCCATCGCCATGGAATGGATCACTGGTGGAATGATGCCGCGCTCGGACACAGCCACGATTCGGATGCGTTGGCTCTCCTGGACCGCGTCAGGCCCGAAGAGAATGCCGACATCGGCCTCGCCGTTCAGGAGATGATCCAACACTGAGCGCGTGTCGCTGGCTTTATCCAAACGATGCTCAACATGCCCCCACACCCCTAAGGTGGTGAGTAGTTGCCTCGTCCTTTGCCCAAGGGTGGTGAGCTCCGGGTCACCCACCGCGATCCGCAACGTCTCATGCTTGGCCAAGGCTTCAAACGATGTCGGCGCATCAACAAGCGCCTCCGGCACGACCATGACGAGCGGCACCTCCGCAAAAGGCCGCTTTGTTCCGGGCAGGACGTAATATCTCCACTCAAGGCGGGTAATGAGCTCATCCCCGCCTGGCGCCACGAGATGAATAGGACCTGAGCCGATGAAGTACTGACCAATGGAGCTGTTCTCCATTGCCGCGATGGTTCGCCGGATATCGAGGCCCGAATCGAAAAACAGCCGTACACGGATCTCAGGGTGTGTCTGTTCGAACAGCCGCCCCAACGCCTCGACGGGAATACGCATACTGGGTGAGGTGGCAATGACCAATTGCTCCGTGGCAACGGCGGGAGAGATCTCGAGCCCCAGGCACAGCACGCTCATACCAACAAGCCAACTCCACTTCATCGCCTTCTCCTTATCGCAAGGAATGCAGCTTTCCTGTCTCCCGGGTGTCGTAGCCGCCCAGCGCCTCGATCTCGTTTCGAAACGACCGGCTCGCGAGCGTGTCGAACAGATGTGCGAGCGTTGGATGCGACTTGAGGTAGGCGGTCGGCACGACGAGATCGTACCGGGCGGCTTGGATTGGGACGAAATCCAATCCGAACAGCTGCGCGGCCGATCGAATGCCGATGCCGACATCCGCGTGATGGCTTGCAATGGCACGAGCCACGTCAACATGAGACCGCAGAACTGTGTCGTAGCCCTGTATCCGGGTAGGGTCTAGCCCCGCGGCGCGCAGACGTTGGTCGAGCAAAAGGCGGGCGCCCGATCCCTCCTCACGATTGATCACTCTCACGTTCGACTCGGCGAGATCAGCCGCCTCGTGGATCCCTTTTGGATTGCTGGGTCGAACGAGAAATCCTTCCTCCCAGGTTGCGAAGGTCACGACGTGATACGCCGTCCCTTTCAGGACACGTTTCAGGAAGGGCAAGTTGGATTCCCCGCTCGAAGGATCGAACAGGTGAAGCCCCGCCACATGAACTTCTCCTCGCTCCAACGCCTGCAACGCCGCCGTGCTGCCCATGGTCCAACCGATCACAGAGCCCTGATCTTTTTGGCGACGCAGATGTTCCCCTGCGAGGAAAATGGCGGGATCGCATCCGGCCACGGATATGTCGCGCCCGACCAACTGCCGATCGCGGGAGAGACGCACCCGGGCTTTGACAGCAGAAGATTGCGGGAAGGTATCGAGCAAATATCCGTCCGCCGGAACCGTGTACGACAGCACGTCGCCAAGTCCGTTGACCGGACGAACGATAGTCTTTGTCCCAACCGTGGCGACTTTGACGCGGAGCGGAACAGACCGCGCATCGATCGGTGGTGGAGTCCCAATGAATGTCCCCTCGATCACCTCATCTCGTTGCGCGAGGCTGAAGAGATCTTCCACTCGGCACGCGAGGACAGAAGCTAATCGGAGAGCGACTGCCGTGGTGGGAAGATAGGCGTCGGATTCGATGGCCGAGACGGCTTGTCTCGTGATTCCGGATTTCGCGGCGAGTTCCGCTTGCGAGAGGCCTACGGCGATGCGGACGTTCTTCAGGTGATTCTGAAACAAATGAGCAGGCTCGGCTTGATTGTTTTGACCCATAGTGGTCAAGCGAGTATCATGTATACTTGCTATTAGTCAAGTATACTGTCTTACCACGTAGGATTTGTAACGGAGATTTATCTCAACAATAGTTATTTGCATATGCAAATAAAATTATTGTTGACAAAGTAGATTGTATTACTTTATACACAATAACATAAATTCGAGCGGATTACTGTAGATTAACCATCAGAGACACCATTGAGGTTCGATATGCGATCCGATAACGACCCCAGAATCGAACAAACAATCTTGCAGGCCTTGAAAGACCTGCGTTTCGGGTCAGTGGAGATCATCGTGCACGATTCGAAGGTCGTCCAAATCGAACGCAGAGAAAAAGTGCGCGTGGAACTGGAACCGTCGCGCCGCGCATCCCTAGCTGGGTAGGCGTGGCATTGACTCGTTCAGTTAGAGAAGGAACTCACCGCCTCTCAGACGACTAAAGGTGGTGATCGAGATGGACCTACAATTTATGTTGCGGACTGACCGGACCACCGGAAGTTCCCATGTCATGAAGGAGCGACGACATGAGAATTTCCGGATGGTTGATTCTTATCGTGACGGGAACGATCCTGTTCGCCCACCCCGGCACAGTCCGGGCAGTTGAAGAGGGCCAGTTCGTCAAAAAGGAAGGGAAATGGGAATACTATTCGAGTGAAGATCCTGGCTTGAAATATCTCTACCTCAAAGGTCTCATCACCGAGGCGGAATATAACAAGGGTCTTCGGGTGTTGGAAACGAAAGAGCGTCTCGCCAAACCGAACTTCAATATTGATGTCAACAATGGGTTGAACATCCGTGTCGGTGACAGATTTTTTTTGAAAATGCGGCTGCTGGTGCAGACTCGTTACACCTACAGCACCTACAATCAGGCGTGGGGATCCATCGGCGACTCACGGAATGAAGAAATCCTGGGAGGTCAGGTGGAATTTCGCGCCTTCAGGCGGCAATCCGACTCCAGTCAATTTCTGATTCCTCGCGCGCGCCTTCAATTCATGGGCTATGCCTTTGATCCCGATTTTCGTTACAACGTCTCCTTGCAGATGGATTCGACGCCATCGAATCAAGAAGGAAGCAACGGCAAAGCCGGACTCCTGGACGCCTACGTGTCATCCTGGCACATTCCTTGGGCCAATATTCAACTCGGACAACAAAAGGTCTGGTTCAATCGTGCACTCATCAGTAACATTGCCACATCAAGTTTTGCGGACAACATGATCGTACAGAACGTGTTTGCCTCCAACCTCCAAAACCCCCGCGACATCGGCATCAATATTCTGAGCGACGAGGAGCAATACAAGTTCAATTACGCCTTCGGCGTGTGGGGCGGCGTCGGGCCGAATTTGGGACGGGATGGAACATCCGTGAGCCAAAATGTGTTGCCGCCAACGGGAGGCGGTGGAGTCAATTCTGGAGTCACGCGTACCTACAACTATGACACTCGCTTCATGAGCGGGGAACTCATGTACACCGCCCGGCTGTTGTATAAGATCGCAGGCAACCCGGGATACGGCTGGGGAGACATCGTGAATTCTCGGACTCTGCAGTCGGCTATTGGTTTCGGTTACGCCTATGATCCCGCGCAGAACTATCTCAGCTCGACACGCTCCGATATCGTCGACCGTGCCTACCGTCAGGCCGTCGCGAAGGCCATGAATGGACGACTTCTCGGCGGAGGCATCTACGATTTTCAGACCTACGAAGTGGATTTCGTCGCCAAATACCAAGGATGGTCACTTCAGGCCGAAGGCTACTATCGGCACCAACGGGTCAGGAGTAAAGATAGTGGAACCCAGCCATTTGACCTGACAACGATCCCGTCAACCGCAATCCAGGGCCCCCCGGTGGATCTCGGCCAGGCGTGGGGCTGGTATGTTCAAGGGGGCAAATACCTCATTCCCCGGAAGCTGGAGCTCGCTCTCCGCTACGGTGTGCTTGATCCCTCAACGCAGCAGACACATGACCTCACCTATGAGTTCGGCGCCGCCATCAACTACAGCTTCGACGGCACGTACAACAACCGACTGGTGATCGACTACTCCAACATCACCATGGGGAGCGGCGGGCGAGCCCCTGATCGCTTTCCATTTGAATCGCAACCAGGCTTCGGCCAAAAGCTGGTCGAAAACCGCATCAACGTGCAATACCAATTCTATTTCTAGTCGCGAGGAAACAATGAAACGGCATCACGTATTTCCCTTATTGCTCATCCTAGGTCTGCTGGCTGTACTGGTGTGGATGCCCGGTCGTGCCTTTGCGCAGCCAGAAACTTTGACCATTGCGGCGGCGAACAGCCTCAAAGATGCCCTCCGCACACTGCTTCCTGTTTTCGAATCTCAGCACTCGGAACTGACGGTGCGTGTCATCTACGGCCCCTCACAGTCTCTCCGCAAACAAATCGAAGAAGGGGCGCCGGTCGATGTGTTTCTGCCGTCACTGTCGGATGAAATTGATCAACTCGAAAAGAAAGGGTTGATCATTCAAGGCACCAAACGCATCTATGCCGGCACCTCGCTGGTCTTGATCACAGGTCCCGTGCTCCCCGCTCCGATCCGTTCCATCGAAGATTTGCGCACGATTCCCGTGCGTCGTATTGCTGTCGGCGATCCGAAGACTTCATCGGTGGGGAAAGTCGCGTCGCAATTTCTCAAATTCAGCAAATTGGATCCTACGCTCAAGTCCCAATACGTCTACGGTGAGCATTCTCGTGCCGTGCTGGATCTTGTCGCCAAGGGCGAGGCCGAAATCGGCGTGGTTTACCGGACGGATGCCGTTAGGGACAGCCACGTGCGCATTCTCGATACGGCGCCCGCCGAATCCCATTCGCCGATTCAGTACGGGGTGGCGATTGTGTGGACGGCGAGGAACATTTCGGGGTCCGGTGATTTCATCGAATTCCTTCTTTCTTCACGCACACAGGATGAGTTGAAACAGTACGGATTCGATCAGGCACGAGACAAAACGGGGTTGGTACGACGGCAGGAGGTCAGACCATGAAGGACTGGACAATATCGCATCATCAACGTGTCGGCGGGTTCATCTGGCCGCTGTTCGTCATCATGGGATTGATGGGTGGTGCGGGTTGCGCCGGCGCACCACCCACACCGACAAAGATCATTTACGAATCGGGAAGAAACCAGGTCTGGCTCGAGAAAGACCCCGAGTCAACCACCAGCGACCACCCGGCGAATCTCTCGCCCGAAGAAATTGGCACCTTGCTGCGAGGGGTTCGTAGTTGGGAAAGCCGCAACGTCATCCATCGATTGTTTTCGGGAGAGGCCGAAAAGACTCGAGCGTTTCGTAATGAAGAAATTACCTTCCTGGCGCCTGCACTCTCGAAAGCACTTGCGCAGGCCTCACCGGACGACCGCGTCTATTTTCATCTCAGTCATGCCACCGAGCAGGGCGATGAGGAGAGCACGTCCGGATGGCTCTCGATCCGGCAGGATGCGTTGGTGCTCGCCCTGAGCGAAGTCCATGACCGTCATGGGCCCCAACCGGACATCAGCAAATATGACCGCCAAATGCCGAACGTACCTGAACGGTCGTCGGCGTTTGAAGTCATCTTTGAACCGGAGGAATACCTGATCAAGGTCAAGTCCGGAGGAAAGTTGTTCGCTCCTGACCAGCGGGAAGAACTCTATATCAAGTATCGCGAGGCGCTGTCCGCACTTCCAAGAGTTCCCGGGCTCGAACCCCGTCTCACAAATACACCGTGATTGGAACAAGCCAATGATCATGACGGAAGAACGGTCGAACCACCTGCCACATATCGGGATCGTCGCGGGCACTGCAGACGGCGCGGCGCTCTGCTATCGAACCCTGTGCCATGAAGCCGAACGGCGTACAGTCGGACAGGCCTATCCTGAAATCACGATGCACGCGCTGCCACTCGAGGCCTACCTCGCCTCCATTGACGCAGGTGATTGGGCCGGCGTGGCCGCGCTGATGGCCCGATCGGCTTCGCTCCTGGCACACGCCGGAGCGGATCTGATCATCTGCCCGAATAACACCTTGCATTGTGCGTTCGATCTCGTTGTATCCCCTGTGCCGTGGGTGCACATCGCCGCCGCGGTTGCGGCCGAAGCGATTCGCCGGAACTACCGGCGAGTGGGACTCCTAGGCACGCAAGTGACCATGCAGGGGTCCGTTTACCAGCCGATCTTTGAACATCATGGAATCGAAATCCTGTTGCCGCCGGTTCCCACGCGCATTGAACTGGACAGAATCATCCGAACCGAACTCATTCGAGGACACTATTTGCCTCGCTCTTGGGCGTATGTGCAGGACCTCATCTCGACGATGGCGGCGAGCGGCGGCGTGGACGCGGTCATTCTGGGCTGCACGGAGCTGCCATTACTCTTGTCAGGAAAACCAGTAAGTCTTCCGCTCTTGGACTCTACGCGCCTGTTGGCAAGTGCGGCATTGACCACTTCCCTTCTGGTCTCACCTCCATAATTCCTAATTAAGGTGATCGCATGCACATGATCATGATGATGTGGATTCTCTTCCTCGGCTCTCTCATGACCACTGCTCCTTCATCCGCTGCGGCCGGAGACACTATCCGGGTGGGTCATTTCCCCAATGTGACGCATGTCCAAGGGCTGGTCGCACACCATTTGTCGCGCACGGGGCGAGGATGGTTTGAGCAACGGCTGGGTCCTGACGTCAAAATCGAATGGTACATCTACAATGCCGG
>Ga0207708_10000563_pt1 | contig 28653 bp, 38 predicted proteins | sample KBSK5101metaG_FD_184340 | JGI IMG/M metagenome (GOLD analysis project Ga0207708, IMG submission 184340) | Corn, switchgrass and miscanthus rhizosphere microbial communities from Kellogg Biological Station, Michigan, USA - KBS K5-10-1 metaG... | ecosystem: Host-associated > Plants > Roots >... | reverse complement strand
ACCTGCGGAGTGCCTCGCAGATAAATTCCGCTATCAGCCAGCGGCACCGTCTTGTAGTCGAGCAACAATTCAATGTCACCGTATTCCTTCGCAGTTGTGGCATAGACTCCGTGTCCATCGTTCACCAGTTCGCGATTTTCGACGCGGCCGATTCGATTGGTGCGGCGTGGCGCGCTCGGTGGGACTCACTCGTTCTCTTCACTCCGCGCCGCTATGACAGCCTTCCTGGACTGCCCTTTCCGGGCGACCCCGAGGGCTACCCGACGCGCGACGAGGTCGTCGCCTACCTCGAGGACTACGCAGAGATCTTCAAGCTGCCGGTAGAGCTCGGGAGCCGGGTGCGCTCCATAACGAAGGACGACGAGACGTTTCTGCTCGAGATAGACGGGCGAACCGTCGAAGCTCGCCAGGTCGTCATCGCCACGGGCCCCTTCCAGACGCCGCGGGTTCCCGACTTTGCCGGCGAGCTCGCGCCCGAGGTGTTCCAGACTCACAGCCAGGGCTATCGCGCGCCCAGTGACGTGCCGAAGGGCTCGGTACTGGTCGTTGGGGGCGGCAACACCGGCTACCAGATCGCCGGCGAGCTTTCGGCGACGCATGACGTCTCTCTCGCTGTCGGCGGTCGCCAGAAGCCTCTGCCCCAGAAGGTCTTCGGCCGCGACCTCTTTTGGTGGCTCGTGACGACACGCCTGTTCAAGGCGAACATCGAGTCCCGGCTCGGGAAGAAGCTGAGTCAACGCGACACGCTGATCGGTTCGAGTCCAAAAGCGCTCGCGGAGCACGGGGTGAAGATGAAGCCCAGAATGACCGGCGCGTCTGACCGGACAGCGACATTCGCTGACGGCAGCGACCTCACAGTCGATGCCGTGATCTGGGCAACGGGATTCGGCCTCGACCACTCGCCGATCAAGCTTCCGATCTTCGACCACGACGGTAAGACGCGTCATCGGCGAGGAGTGACGGACGTCCCGGGTCTCTACTTCCTTGGCCTTCCGTGGCAACACACACGGGGATCGGCTCTGCTCGGCTGGGTGCAGGACGATGCCGAGTACATCGCAGGGCGTATCGCCCTAGGTGGCCGTCACGACGAACAGCACGCCTCGGTCATGCCGCCGGTTATCGCAACCGGGACGCCTGTATGAGTGTCGTCCGCAAGTTTGTCGCCGTCGGGGCGGTCGTTGGCCTGGCACTTGGAATCCTCGTCAGCGTGACGACTGACGTTCCCTTTGCGCCGGAGGCTGGATTGCTCCTCGGTGCCTTGGTCGGCTGGCTCTCACACGCACTACGAGACCGTCCGGTGCCCGACTAGCGAACGACAGCGCCGCCGCGATCTCGTTCCGCCGCGGACCAGACGCTGTTTCGAAGTCGAAGTGTTACTATGTGGCGTAGCTAGACGAAGTCGGCGACGCTCCTGCGTCCTCCCGCTTTCGTGCGGAGGTTCAAGCAGCAGTGGAAGCGTCACGTATCGACGGCAGGTACCGCCTGTTGGTCCAAGCGCTGGTGCGCTTGCATCATTCGCGGCGGGTCAAGTGGGTACTCGGAGTGGGGTCGTTCGCAATTGTGATCGTCCTGGTGTTGCTGGCCGCTCGTCATTTCGCGACGACGTCCTGGCCGCTTTCGACCGGACACCCGGCTTTGCTAGTCGCCGTGGGACTGCTTCTTGTCTTGGCGCAGTGGCTCAAGGCGTACGGGTGGGGAAGGCTGTTCACAAAGGAGGAGCGGCCCAAGCCCCTCGCGCTCGCAGCCGCCAACGGGGGCGCCGCCCTGATCGGCGTTGCGCTTCCTGGCCGCTTCGACGACGCGATGCGAGTCGCCGTCGTCCGCCGCTACAAACCCTGTCCTACCGGTGTGCGCGTGCTCTGCCTCTCGCTCGTCATGCTCGGCCTGATCGACAGCGTCGCCCTTGCGCCGCTTGCTCTTGCTGCAGCCGTCTCCGGAGACGCGGGAAACGCCGTGCGTGCAGGGCTGGCAGTCGTTGCGGTCGCCGGGCTCGCGGCCGCCGCAGTAGTCGTCGCGCTGCCACGCGTCGTCGCAAGCAGGCACTGCTTGCGCTTCCGGCTCGGCCGCTGGCTGACCCCGCGCACGACCTCGCTACGGCGCGCATCGCAGGCGTGTGCCCTCGTGCTCGCCTGCTGGGTCGTCCGCGCAGGTGCAGTTTTCTTGCTCCTGGGTGCGCTCGGCATCGGCTACTCACTCTCACTCGCGCTCGTCTTCCTTTGCGCCGGCGCAGCAGCTGCGGCGCTCCCGATCGGTCCCGGAGGCGCCGCGACACAGGTCGGGGCCGGCGCTGCGGCCCTGATCGCCTCGGGCGTAGGAGCCTCCCAGGCACTCAGTTTCGCGGTCTCGATCGCGACTCTTGGTGTCCTCACCGGAACCGCAGTCCTCATCTTCGCGGTTGTGCTCCAGAGCGCCCGGGTGCTGATGACGAATCGACCCGCCACCCGTTCGGGGCGGACGAGAACTCAACTTCAGAGCGAGCTGGCGTTGGTCGCGCGGCTCAATCCGGCGCTTGCGCGAAAGGGTCCACTTCGCGGCTAGGTGGGATTCACTGCTCGGGTTCTTGAGATTCGTCCCTGCGGCGCATCGCCTCATAGACCGCGTCCCAGTGACCGGAAATCTCTCCAAGCGCACGAGCCGTGGTTAGTGCAGCGTCTTCCAGTCGCGTGTTCACCTTCTCGACAGCGGCGAGACGCCCGTCGAGCTCGTCGAGCTTGTGGCCGAGCGCGCTCAGTTCCTGAGCGATCACCTCTAGGTCCTGCATGACCGAAATCTACCGCGAGAACTGGCGCGTAATCAGTCGCAATACTCCCGAACAACGGCGTCTTGGTATGAATCGAGCCGATGACCGACGGAGCTCCTGCATACGTCGCCTCGCCGCCGACGGGAACGGGCCTACCGGTCTTGCTGCTGCACACCTGGTGGGGGCTCAACCAGCCGATCAAGGACGTCGCCGACCGCCTCGCAGGTGACGGGTTCACGGTCCTGGCCCCCGACCTCTTCGACGGAACCGTCCTGACGACGATCGAGGACGCGGACGCGCACGGCCAGAAGATGGACAGCGAGTACGAGCGGATCCTGGGCCTCGTGGGGTCCGCGCTGGACGACCTACTCGCCCACCCGGATGCGCGCGGGCAGCACGCTGCAATCGTCGCTCTCAGCTTCGGCGCCTGGTATGCGAGGCAAGTGGCCGAGGCGCGACCGCAGGTCACTGCACTCGTCACCATCTACGGCGACGTCTTCGAAGGGCCCGAGGGCGTTGCCTACCTCGGCCATTTCGCCGAGAACGACGAGTTCGTCAACTCCGAGGTCGAACAGCAGGCCGCTACCGATCGCGGCGAGGCCTACATCTACGCCGGCACGAAGCACTGGTTCATGGAGGACGACCGACCCGAGTACGACGCCGCGGCCGCCGAGCTCGCCTACGCGCGCACCGTCGAGTTCCTGCGACAGCACCTGGCGTGACGGTGCCGATCGCATTCGCAGTCGTTGCCGTGCTTGCGCCCATCGCGGTGCCGGTTGCGTGGACCGCAGACGGCGCACGCAACCTCGCTGCGACATCAAAGGTAAAAGCCGCCCTGCGCGCAGCCTTCATACGAACTCACTCGAACCTGACGACGCACGCGATCCGCTGGCCTCTTCGCGGACGTACGTATTACGGCAGTTACCAAGGGCGCGAGTACGCGGTCGCGGTCTTCTCGATTCCACGGCTCGGCACGCAGGACCAACCGGAAGTTTTCAGACGACCAAGCGCCGGGGTCTGGCGCGATCTCGGCGACACCGGCGGCGACATCTGCCCGCCGACGATCCCTCTACCGCTTCTGAAGGTGTGGCACTTCCAGCGGTCGAGCACGACCGAGAGCAACGGCCGGTCCGTCCAGTGCTACGCGCCTCGCCCGTAAGGACAGATGAGCGACCAGGAAGTCGATCGCCTCTTCGAGCTTCCACCCGAAGAGTTCACGGCGGCGCGCAACGAGCTGGCACGCCGGTTGAAGGACGACGGAGACGCTTCCGCAGCCGCTGACGTCAAGCAGCTCAGCAAGCCGAGCATCGCCACCTGGGCGATCAATCAACTGGCGCGCGAACAGCAGGGCGCAGTCAAGTTGCTGCTGGAATCGGCAGCGAGATTGAAGAAAGCTCAGGAGAACGCGCTCAAAAGCGGCGGCACGGGAGATGCATTACGGCGCGCCCAGGCCGACGAACGAAAGGCTCTGCGGGAGCTCACCCAGCAGGCGCAGGGGATCCTCGAGCGCTCGGGACGTTCTGCCGGAAGCACTGTTCGCGACAAGATCGCGTCGACGTTGCGCGCCGCCGCTGTCGACGATGCCGGCCGTGCCGCCTTGAAAGCTGGACGTCTGACCGGAGAAGTGAAGTCGTCTGGCTTCGACGTGTTCGCCGGGCTCAACGTTCCGGCGAAAGCAAGCCGACGAAGCGCCCCGGACAAGAACGACGAGCTCGCCGAGCGGCGACGCAAGAAGGACGAACGCGAGTCCAAGCGGCGAGAGCTCGAGAGGCGCGCCCGCGAGCTGACCACCCGCGCCACCGAAGACGCGAAGAAGGCTGAGCTCGCCAAGACCGAAGCCGATAAGGCACGAAGGGCCGCAGACAAGAGCAGGCGGGAAGCGGACGACGCCGCGGCCGAGCTCGACGCATTCGATCCGTAGTCGCCGTACGGCTGGGCGCGGCGCCTAGCATGCAAGCGATGGAAAGCATCGCGTGCCCGGTCTGCGGATTCATTGCCGAGACGACCGACGCCGCTCGACTCCGAACGGTGTGGGCCGATCATCTGCTTGGCGGCTGCGGCGACGACGTCGCGGCGATCACGACCGCCATCGAGTCGTGCGTCGAGCAAAGGCAGGACCTCTGGCGCTCGGGCATGACGGATGAAGTCCGCAGCCTGACGGCGACGATCGACCTGCTTTGGGAAGCGCTTCGCTATGCCCGCCTTGCCGAACCTCGCCCCACCTCGACGACGCAGGACGGTTGACCTAACCCCTTCCTCGACGTGATAGCACCTCGTTCTGCCGAAGCACGGCTCACGGTTCGTCGCCCGTCAGGTCAGCAATACTCACCCGCCTCCAGATGAAAAGGCTCTTCATGGCGAACCCCCAGGGCCTCGCGATGCGACGACTGGCCGTCGCGGCGGCCAGCGGAGCGATTGCGCTTCTCGTCGGGTGGGCGGCAGGTGCGCCGTGGTCGGTCTCGATCCTGATCGGGTGGGACGTCGCGACGGTCGTCTTCCTGACTTGGGTCTGGGTGACGATCGGCCCGATGGACGCCGCGTCAACGGCGCGCTCGGCGCTTTCCGAAGACGACTCACGTGCCGCGGCGGACACGACCTTGCTCAGCGCGAGTATCGCCAGCCTCGTCGCCGTCGGTCTCACGCTGGCCGAGGCAAACAAGGCCAGCGGCGTCGACGCCCTGCTTCTGACCATCGTCGGCGTGCTCAGCATTGCGCTCGGCTGGGCCGCGATCCACACAACCTTCACACTCGGCTACGCGAGGCTCTACTACAAGCCGCCCATCGGCGGCATCGACTTCGAGAGCGAGCCGGACTACCGCGACCTTGCCTACCTGGCGTTCACCGTCGGAATGACCTACCAGGTGTCGGACACCCAGATCAGCCGCAGGGAGATCCGGCGCACGGTGATCAAGCACGCGCTCGTTTCCTTCCTCTTCGGGACTGCGATCATCGCGGTCGCGATCAACGTCGTCGCGAACCTGCTCAACCGTTGAGCAAGTTTCCGCCGCGAGGCGGGTCTTTTTCAACGGAGCCTGGCGCGCTCTGTCTGTGGCGGCCGGTTCGCCGGCTGGAGGCGTGCCGGGCTCCGTTCAGGACCTCAGCCGGTGAAGCGGCCGACGAAGATCGTGACCTGCGAACCGCCGGGGATGCTCGAGCCGGCGTGCGGCTGCTCCTCGACGACGAGACCGTCCTTCGACTGGTCGGCCGTCGGCCGGTTCAGCACGGCAACCTTGAAGCCGGCGTCGCGCAGGCTCTGCACCGCCGCCGCCTGATCCTGTCCCGCCACGTTCGGCACACTCGCGTTCGGCTCCGGATTGGGGCCGGTCGAGACGTTCACGCGGACCGGCGAGCCGCGGCGAAGCGTCGCGCCCTGAGCAGGCGACTGAGAGACGACCTGGTTCGCCGACTTGCTCGAACGGACGTAGACGACCGTCGGGCGTAGCCCGAGCGTGTTCAGGCGGCGCAGAGCCGGAGTCTGCGCAAGCCCGGTGACCTGCGGGATGCGGACGGGTCCGGTCGCGGTGGTCGTCGTGGCGGTCGTTGTCGTCGTCGCCGTCGTGGTCGTCGTTGCCGGACCGGTCCCGGTCGAGACGTTCACCGTCACGTTGGAGCCCTTGTCGACTTCCTTGCCGGCCGGAGGCTTCTGGCCGACGACGGTTCCCGCGGGCTTGTCGGAGGGGACGTTCTGGAGGACCGGCTTGAGGCCGACCTTCGTCAGCGCCTGCACGGCGTCTCCCTGTGTCTGATCGACGACCCGCGGCACGACGACCGGCTTGACCCCGCTCGAAACGCTGATCGTGACGGCCGTGCCGCTCACAGCGGTCACGCCCGCCGTGGGCTCCTGGTCGACGACGACGCCCTTCGGATGCGTCGACGCGACGCGTTTGACCGCCACCTTGAAGCCGAGCGTCTGCAGCTTTTGCACGGCCTGCGGCTCCTGCAGGCCGATCACATTGGGAACGGCCAACCGCCCGCTCGAGACGAAGATCGTCACCGTCTGCCCCTTGTCGAGCTGCGTTCCGCTACCCGGCTTCTCGGCGAAGACGACGTTCGGTGGGCGATTGCTAGGAGTGGTGCGGGCCAACACGTCGAGGCCGCGGTCGTGGATTTCGATCGCAGCCTGTTGCTCGCGCAATCCGATCACGTTGGGGACGACGGCCTTGTCGTCACCGCGGCTGAGGAAGTACCAGGCGAGGAGACCGCCGACGACGAGCAACAGCAACAGTACGAGCCAGAGCCACCAGTACCGCTCCGTCGGGGGCCCCGCAGGCTCGGCGACCTCCTCCTCCGTGACGGCGGCGGAGGAGGGGAGGAGTCGCCGGATCAACTCGTCGATGCGGCCCGCACGTGCGCGGCGTCCGCGCGCACGGTCGATCCAGTCAAGCCAGGCGGCCTGCTGGTCCGAGGGGAGGGCCGCGAACCGGTCGCCCGCCTCTGGGGCACGATCGAACGCCGCTGCGACGTCGGCAGGAAGCTCTCGGCGAGTTGCCATCGCCCCCTGTTGCCCGTGCGTGGAAGAACTAATCGTCGGCCACAGGCAGACTTCCTGGCCATGCTCACCGCTCCGCCAACCCCGCTGATCTGCATCGACCCGGGACATGGGACGATCCCTGCGATCGGGCGCCAGACCGAGCCGATCGGACCGGGCTCCTCTCAGTTGAAGATCAAGGACGGCGGGGGAACCGTCGGCGAGGCCCCTGTTGCGCTTGCCATTGCACTCAAGACTCGAGCCCTACTGAAGGGCGACGGCTACCGAGTAGCGATGACCCGCACGGGCCGGAGCTATGCCGGCGGGAACATCGAGCGCGCGCGGTTCTGCAACGTCCGTCACGCCGCGCTGATGATCCGGATCCACGCAGACGGCTCGGCCGACAGGTCGTTGCACGGTGTCAAGACACTCGTCCCCGCGTTGCACCGTGGCTGGACCGACGACATCTATGCGTCAAGCGTTCGAGCCGCACGCAGGGTGCAATCCGCCGTCGTGCGGCAGACGCGTGCGCTCGATCTCGGTCTCATGCAGCGCTCGGACCTCACGGGGTTCAACTGGGCCAATGTTCCGGCCGTGCTCGTCGAGTGCGGGTTCATGACGAATCCCGCCGAGGCGCGTCTTTTGCGCTCGAACGCGTACCAGTTGAAGATCGCTCGCGGCCTCACCGCGGGCGCGGAAGCTTTCGCGCCTCTCTAGGCGGCACAGTCGGCGCAAGCGCCGGTGAGCACGACCTCGTGCTCCTCGACGGAGTAGCCAAGCCCGTCGGCGACCTTGTCGATCGCCCGCTCCAGGCGCGCGTCGCTGAAGGCCTCGACCTTGCCGCAGTCTCGGCAGACGAGGTGGTGATGATGATCGCCGTCGGGGCGTGACGGTTCGTAGCGTGCGATCCCATCGCCCGCGTCGATGCGCTTGACGAGCCGGAGATCCGCGAGGGTTTCGAGCGCCCGATAGACCGAGGCGATACCCACCGGCCGGCGTGCCCGGCGCAGGCTGTCGAAGATCTCCTGGGCGCTCATGCAGCAGTTCTGCCGGCCTAGGAGCTCGACGACGGCCCGGCGCGCACCGCCGCTGCGAAAGCCCGCGGAATCGAGCGTGTCCAGAGCATGAGCCGTCCAGGCCACCTTCGCAGTGTATCTTCCGGAGCGTGATTTCGAGAATTGTTCTCATTCTCGTCTCGGCGCTCTTGCTAGCCGGCTGTGGCGCGGGAGGCTCGGGCGGGAAGAACTCGGTCGTTGCGGCCTTCTATCCCCTCGCCTACGCGGCAGAGCGAATCGGTGGGCCCGGCTTCCACGTCGAGAACCTGACGCCGCCCGGCGCGGAGCCACACGACCTGGAGCTCACTCCGCGCGAGGTCGGCCGGATCGTCAACGCGTCGGTCGTCCTCTATCTGAGCCACGGGTTCCAACCGGCGGTCAGCAAGGCGGTGGAGCAGGCACGCGGGCGCAAGGTGGACGTGCTCGCAGGGCTCCCACTGCACGGAAACGACCCACACGTCTGGCTCGACCCCCTCCTCTTTGCGCGCATCGGGACGAAGATCGGCGCGGCACTCCGTCGCCCCTCCTCTGGGTTTGTCGCCGACATGCGCAAGCTTGATCAGGCGTACCGCGGCGGCCTACGGGATTGCAAGAGGCGCGAGATCGTGACCAGTCATGCGGCGTTCGGGTATCTCGCCGCCCGCTACGGGCTCGAGCAAGTGGCAATCACCGGGCTCGCGCCCGAGTCCGAACCGTCTCCGCAACAGCTCGCGCACGTGGTCGAAGTCGTGCGTCGGACACATGCGACGACCGTCTTCTTCGAGACGCTCGTCTCACCGCGCCTGGCCGAGACGGTGGCGCGCGAGGTCGGCGCGCGCACGGCAGTGCTCGATCCGATCGAAGGCCTGACACCGGACGAACAGAAGCGAGGCGACGACTACCTCACGCTGATGCGGCGCAATCTCGTCGCGTTGCGGAAAGCGCTCGCATGTCGCTAGCCCTTCGCCTCCGAGGCGTAACGTTCGGCTACGGCCACGCGGCGCCCGTGCTGCGGAACGTCGACCTCGACGTGCAGCAGGGCGAGTTCGTCGCGATCGCAGGACCGAACGGCGGCGGCAAGACGACTCTGGTGCGTTTGATCGTCGGGCTGGAGCATCCGACGTCGGGCCGCGTCGAGCTCGACGTCGACAACGTCGGCTACCTGCCGCAACGGGCGCAGGCGGGAATCGACGCGCCGCTGACCGTGCGCGAGCTCGTCACGGCAGGACGGGCCTCCCGCACCCGCCTGATCGGACCGCTCGGCGCTGCCGACCGGGAGGCGGTGCGCGCCGCCGTCGACCGGGTCGGGCTGGCGCCGCAGGCGGACCGGCGCCTCTCGACTCTCTCCGGCGGCCAGCAGCAGCGGGCCTTCATCGCGAAGGCTCTCGCGGGCGAACCAGAGCTCCTCGTCCTCGACGAGCCCACGACCGGCGTCGACGTGGAAGCGCAGGAAGCGATCGCGGAGTTGCTCCAGCAGCTTCGCAGCGAGCTCGCGATGACAATCCTGTACGTCTCGCACGAGTTCGGCGCCGTCGAGGAGTTCGTGAAACGCATCGTGCTCGTGCGCGGAGAGATCGTGTTCGACGGCCCACCTTCGGCCCTGCCCGGTGTCTGGCACGACCCGTCCCACACGCATGCTTGATCTCGAGTTCATGCGGCTCGCCTTCGGGGCCGGGATCGTCGTCGGCCTCCTTGCGCCCGCGGTGGGCTTCTTCCTCGTGCAGCGCCGGCTCAGCCTCGTCGGCGACGGGGTCGGGCACGTTGCGTTCGCCGGCGTCGCACTTGGGTATCTGCTGAACCTGCCGCTCGTGCTCACGGCGCTCGTCGTCTCGGTCATCGGGGGTCTCTCGATCGAGTGGATCCGCGCCCGGCGTCGAAATGCCGGGGACCAGGCGCTCGCATTGATCTTCTACACCGGCATCGCGGGAGGAGTCGTGCTCGTGTCGGCTGCGGGAGCGCTGAACGTCAATCTCTTCCAGTTCCTCTTCGGCTCCATCCTGACGGTGACGCGCAGCGACCTTGCCGTCATCGCCGCATTAGGTGCAGGCGCGCTCGTCGTGATCACGATGCTCTACCGTCCGCTCGTCGCCGTTGTCGTGGACGAAGAGGGCGCACGCGTCGCGGGGCTACCGGTCGGAGCGCTGAACTCGCTCACGGTCGTGCTGGCGGCGGTGACGATCGCGCTCTCGATGCGCGTCGTCGGCATCCTGCTGATCGCGGCGCTGATGGTGCTGCCGGTGATCGCGGCGTCGCGAATCGCGTGGAGCATGCGCTCGACGATCCTGCTCGGAATGGCAATCGGGCTGGGGTCGGTGCTCGCCGGAATCACGATCGCGTACTACGCCGACCTTCCTCCGGGCGGAACGACCGTGCTCGTCGCCGCTGCGACCGTGCTGCTCGCGGAATCCTGGTCGGCGGTGCGCGGCTAGTAGAGGTCTAGCGCGCGCGCATCCGCTGCACGGTGTCGCGTGCCGTTTCGTGCACGGCGCGGCGCCGCGTCTCAGGGTCTTCGGGAGCCGGCTCCGCGAGATCCACGGTCACCTCTCCGCCTTCGAACTCCTCCCGCTCGGCGAGCATCGAACGGGACTCGGCAAGTTTGCGACGGAGCTCCTCGGCGCGAGGATCGGGCGACACAGCGGGAGCTTCACGGCGGCGGCGAAGGAACCCGAAGACCGCGAATCCCCCGAGCAGCCAGGCGGCCGGGTGCTTCATCGCGGCGATGCTACACTGGCCGCCTTCCTGCCTTGCCATCGCGCTGCCCTTTCCCGAGTGGCGCCAGCCGGTGAGGCCGATTCAGACCAGAGGAAGGGAGGTCTCGGGAAACGTGGTTGCGTACGAAATCTTGCTCATGCTCGATCCAGACCTGCCCGAAGGACGGCAGGAGGAGATCATCAAGCGCGCACGCGAGCTCGTCGAAAAGGCGAACGGCACGTGGGTGCGGCACGACGTCTGGGGGCGGCGACGTCTCGCATACGAGATCAACCACAAGGGCGAGGGCTCGTACCACCTGCTCAACTTCGACGCCGACGCGGAGACGCTCGCCGAGCTCTCGCGGATCCTGCGGATCACGGACGGCGTCATGCGACACCTCGCGGTGCGCCGCGTCGAGGGCTCCGCGCCCGGCCCCCCGCCGCCCGAGCCGGATCCCGTGCCGGCACGTTCCGTCCCCGAGCCCGCCTATGCTGAATCGAACACCAGTTCGGAAGAGGAGTAGAAGACATGGCGAACATCAATCGCGTCGTGCTCGTCGGGAACCTGACGAAGGACCCCGAGCTGCGACACACTCCGAGCGGCACGGCCGTCTGCAAGCTGCGGCTCGCCGTCAACACGCGGCAGAAGGACCCTCAGGGCAACTGGGGCGACAAGCCCAACTACTTCGACGTGACCGTCTGGGGTAACCAGGGCGAAAGTTGCGCGCAGTACCTCTCGAAGGGTCGCCCGGTCGGCGTCGACGGACGCCTCGACTGGCGCGAGTGGGACGCCCAGGACGGCACCAAGCGCCAGGCGGTCGAGATCATCGCCGACTCGGTGCAGTTCCTCGGCAGCCGTGACGGCGGCGGCGGCGGTAATGCGGGCGACGGCGAGCGTCAGTTCGTCCCGGCCGCGGCAACTGCCGGCAACGAAGACTTCACCGCCTCCTCGACAGACGACGACATCCCGTTCTGATGCCGCCACGCGGAGGAGGAGACAGAGACCGAGACCGGCAGCCGGGCCGTAAGCGTCCGGGCCAGTCCTCGGGCCCGATCCGGCGCAAGTCCTGCTTCTTCTGCAAGGACAAGGTCGACGAGATCGACTACAAGAACGTCAACCAGTTGCGCAGATACATCTCAGAGCGCGGGAAGATCCGGTCACGCCGGATCTCGGGCGCCTGCCGGCGCCACCAGCGTCAGGTCGCGGTTGCGGTGAAGCGGGCGCGCGAGATGGCTTTGCTGCCCTACGTCGCGGACAAGTAGTGGAAGTCATCCTCCGTCAGGACATCGACAAGGTCGGTCTCCGCGGGGAGGTCGTCAGCGTGCAGCGCGGCTACGCACGCAACTTCCTCTTCCCACGCCGTCTTGCCGACGAGGCGACTCCGGCACGGATCGCGGAAGTGCGCAAGGTCGAGGATCGGCGCGCCCAGAACGAGGCAAAGACCTTCGAAGACGCACAGGCGGTCGCCGAGCGGCTCGGCAAGCTGGAGCTTCGCTTCGACGTGAAGGCGGGACCGACCGGTTCGCTCTTCGGCTCGGTGACGGCAACCGACGTCGCGGACGAGCTCTGGGAGAAGCACAAGGTGCGCGTCGACCGGCGCAAGATCGGGGGCGACCCGATCAAGCGGATCGGCCGCTACCAGGTTCCGATCGAGCTCTTCCAGGACGTCACCGTCGAAGTGCGAACGCTCGTCGTCCCCGAGGGTGGCGAGCTTCCGCCCGAAGAGGAGCTCGAGGCGATGGAAGCCGCGGAACAGGCCGAGGAGTCCGCTCCAGCACCGGAGGCCGACAAGCCCGAGCTCGATCTCGACGCTCTCGATGCCGCGGCACTGGCACAGGAAGCGCAGCTGATCGACGCCGGCGAGCTTCAGCCTTCGAAGAGCGACGTCGAGGGCGAGCTTGCGGACGACGAGTTCGACCGCGCGGTCGACGCCGGCACCACCGAAGAGCAGAGCTAGAGCCGCAACCGCCGAGTGACATGCGGGTGCTCGTCGAGGCCTCGGCGAGCGCGCCATGTCCACAATCCTGTCCCTGTTTCCAAGCGGCGCCAGGGCATTCCTGTGGAGAACCTGGGGAGAAGCTTTCACAGCACTTTCCACGTCCTGTGAATACCCCGAGGAAGTTCCCGCTCTGAGCGAATGTTCTGTCCACAGATCCGTCCGGCGAGTCTGCGAACATGTGTTTCTTCCTGCCTGCAAATCGCCCCTTTTGACATGTCGAAAACTCACTCGTCCAGACCTGGAAACGCAGCGCCCGCAGTGGTCTACTCCGGCGACGTGACAACAGTCGCCCAGCTCGCTCAAGCCGCTCCGATCGCCCCGCCCCAGAACCTCGAGGCCGAGGAATCCGTCCTCGGGGCGATGCTGCTCTCCCCAGGTGCGATCGGAGCGGTGAGCGAAGTCCTCGACGCCTCGGACTTCTACCGAGACAGTCACGCGAAGATCTATCGCGCAGGGCTCGCGCTCTACGCCAAGGGCGAGCCCGTCGACGCGATCACGATCGTGGACGAGCTGGAAGAGCGCGGAGAGCTCGAGGGAGTCGGCGGGCGCGTACGGCTGCACGAGCTCGCTGCACTCGTGCCGGCGACGGCGAACGCCGCGCACTATGCGCGCATCGTCCGCGAGATGGCGACCCTGCGTGGGCTGATCGCGGCGGGACAGCAGATCGCGCAGCTCGGCTGGGAACGTCCCGGAGAGACGCAGATGCTCGTCGACCGTGCGGAGCAAGTCGTCTTCGACCTCTCGCAGAGCCGCGTCTCCACCGAGTTCAGCCACATCGAGGAGCTGCTGAAGGAGAGCTTCGAACGCATCACGGCTCTGTACGAGGCCGGCGCGGACGTCACCGGAGCGCCTTCCGGGTTCCGCGACCTCGACCGGCTGACCTCCGGGTTCCAGCCGGGAAACCTGATCATCGTTGCGGCAAGGCCGAGCATGGGAAAGTCCGCGCTCGGCCTGTGCGTGGCTGCGAACCTCGCGTTGCGGAGCGACATCCCCGTGGCGCTCTTCACGCTCGAGATGTCGAAGTCGGAAGTCACCCAGCGGTTGCTCTGCAGCGAGGCGAAGGTCGAGTCACAGCGTCTGCGCAACGGCAAGCTCGCCCAAGACGACTGGCCACGGCTCGTCGCTGCCGGCGACAAGCTGATGAAGGCCCCGATCTACGTCGACGACACCGGCTCGATCACGATGATGGAGATTCGGTCGAAGGCCCGGCGGCTCAAGACGCGCGAGCCGAAGCTCGGGCTGATCATCGTCGACTACCTCCAGCTGATGACCTCCGGAACGAGCGCGGAGAACCGTGTGCAGGAAGTTTCCCAGATCTCGCGAAACCTGAAGGTGCTCGCGCGCGACCTCGACGTGCCGATTCTAGCGATGTCACAGCTCTCCCGTGCGGTCGAGCAGCGACACGACAAGCGGCCGATCCTCTCCGACCTTCGTGAGTCGGGCTCGATCGAGCAGGACGCCGACCTGGTCATGTTCGTGTACCGCGACGAGTACTACAACGAGGACAGCGACCAGCAGGGCCTCGCCGAGATCATCCTCTCCAAGCACCGCAACGGCCCGACTGGAATCGAGAAGCTCTCGTTCCTGAAGCGCTACGCGAAGTTTGCTGATTTGGCGGCGGCGTCGTAATGGCGTCGTGGGCGGTCCTCACCGAACAGGTCGTCTGGATCTCGGAGCTCGCCACCGGTTTCACGGTCGTGTGCGAGCGCTGCGCCGAGCTCGGCGAGGTGTTCCCGTCCGTGCAAGGAACGCTGTCGCTCGACCGCGCGCGGGGCACGATCTCGTGCCCGCGCGGACACGATCTTCGCATCGAGCGCGACGGCCGCTAGCCCACGGCGATCAACACGGCGGCGAAAACGCCGTACAGGGCGACGATCGCGGCACCCTCACGGCGTGTGAGGCCGCCGCCGAAGCCGAGGGCGACGGCCACGATCGTCATCCCGACCATCCAGCAGGACGCGAAGACCTCGACGCCGGACGGCGAGCCGAGGCCGAGGATGAGCCCTGGAATGCAGAGACCGACCAGGATGTTCGCGTTGTTCGAGTTGAATGCCTCGCTGACGCAGGCCGCTCCTCGGCCGTGGCGCGCAAGCCGCACGGCCGCGATCAGGTTAGGAATGCTCGTGAGGGCTGCGAGCACGAGTGCGCCGAGGATGAGATCCGAGACGTCCCACCGATCGCCGAGTGACTGCGCCGCCGCGACCATCCCGTAGGCACCGCCAACGACAGCCGCGAGCGCCGGCAGAACGATCAGAGCGTCGTAGCCAGTTGCCGGGGGCGCGAACTCGTCGCGTCGTGCATCTCGCTGTTCCTCCTGGACTGCTGCACGCAACGCTGCCGGCAGCCGCTCGCGGGTGCGTTCGTGCAACGCAGCGAGAACGACGTAGGGAACGAGGAAAAGCAGCGCCAGGACGAATCCGGTGAAGCCGGGCAGCACGCCGAGGGCCACCAATGCGCCGACGACGGCGACGAGCACCGCGACGCCTCCGGTCAGGAACAGTCCATGACGGTGGATTCCCACCGACCCTGCAATGAGAGCCGACACTCCCAGGAGAGCCGCCAGGTTGAAGATGTTCGAGCCGACCACGACGCCGATCCCTGTGTCTTCGTGGCCCGCGACGAGCGCCGCGACCGCCGATGCGATCTCCGGGGCGTCGGCCCCGAGGGCGGTCACGATTCCAAGCAGCGCTTCGGAGAAGCCGAGCCGTTCACCGATACGGTCGAGCTCGCGCGCCAGCACGATGCTCGATGCGACGGTCAGGGCGAAGGCACCGACGAACAGGAGAGCGGCCACCGGAACCGACATCGACGCGAGACCCTAGCCGTAGCGTCTGGCAGACTCGCTCGCGTGCCTGCAACAGTCATCGTCGGCGCACAGTGGGGTGACGAGGGGAAAGGGAAGATCGTCGATCTGCTGGCGCAGGACTCGGATCTCGTGTGCCGCTACCAGGGAGGCCCAAACGCGGGCCACACGATCGTCGTCGACGGCGAGACCTTCAAGATCCGGCAGATCCCGAGTGGTGTGCTCCGCGGCAAGACGTGTGTGGTCGGCGCGGGCTGCGTCGTCGATCCCGAGGTCTTCCTGACCGAGGTCGACGAGCTCGAGTCACGCGGGCTCTCGACGCGCACCGTGCATCTCTCAGGTGAGGCGCACCTGATCATGCCGTGGCACGTCGCGATCGACCAGGCGAGCGAACGGCGACTCGGCAACTTGCAGATCGGCACGACGAAGCGCGGCATCGGGCCTTGCTACGCGGACAAGGCCGCGCGGCTCGGAATCCGCGTGCAGGACCTGCTCGACCCGAAGATCCTCCGTCAGAAGATCGAGGTTGCCCTGGCGGAGAAGAACGTGTGGCTCGAACGGGTCTACGGCGTTCCTCCTCTGAACCTGGAGGAGATCGCAGGCAACCTCGAGTCGTTCGCCCAACGAATTCGTTCGTACGTGTCCGACACGTCGCTCCTCGTCGACCGCGCCCTGCACGAGGGTCGCGAGGTTCTGCTGGAAGGTGCGCAGGGGACGCTCCTCGATCTAGACCACGGCACGTATCCGTTCGTCACGTCGTCGAACACGGTCGCCGGCAACGCGGCCACCGGGATCGGGATCGGCCCCAACCGGATCGACCGGGTCCTCGGCGTCACGAAGGCGTACGTGACGAGAGTCGGTGAGGGACCGTTCCCGACCGAGATCGAAGGCCCCGACCAGGAGCGCATGCGCGAGCTCGGCGGAGAGTTCGGAACGGTGACCGGTCGCGAGCGCCGCTGCGGGTGGCTCGACCTCGTCGCGCTTCGTTACGCAGTCCGGGTGAACGGGATCACATCGCTCGCGCTGACGAAGCTCGACGTCCTCGCGAACTTCTCGGAGCTCCCGGTCTGTGTCGCCTACCGCCTGCGCGACGGCAAAGAGATCTTCGAGTTCCCCGCCCATCAGAGCGATTTCCACCACTGCCGGCCCGTCTACGAGACTCTGCCCGGTTGGGCGGCGCCCTTGACCGAAGACCTCCCAGCGGGGGCGCGCGCGTACGTCGAGTTCATCGAGCGCGCACTCGGAGTGGAGATCTCGCTCGTGGGAACAGGCGCCGAGCGCGAGAGCGTCGTCGCGCTGCGTTAGAGCTCGAGCTCGTAGAGCAGCCGGTTCTGACCTTGTCGCGGCGCGCTGCCCGAGACGCGGCGGAAGCCGTACGCCTCGTAAAGCGAGCGAGCGGCCTCCATGCGCTCGCTCGTGTCGAGACTGATCACCGAGACACCGTCGGCACGTGCGTGCTCGAGTGCTGTCTCGAGCAGCCGTCGGCCGAGCCCGCGGCCGCGCTGGTCCGGGCGCAGGTACATGCGCTTCAACTGACGCTCGGCGGGATTGAGCTCGCGCAGCGCGACGGAGCCGACGACCTCGCCGTCGGCCACCGCGACCCAGAGCGACTCGTAGGCGCCGGCCGGATCGGCAAGGTCGGGATCGATCTCGGGGTCGGGCTCGAACCCGAACTCGCGCAGCGTCTCCGACACGAGGGCGCGAAAGCCGGCTTCGTGCACCGGTTCGAAGGGGATGATGCGGGTCTGGAGCCGCTCGAGCTCCGCCGCGAGCGGCGGCGCCTCGGTCGCGCGTTCATCCGGCGTCATGACACGACCCTAGTCCCTCGCCCACACCCCCACCCGGGTGGGGTGAAACGCCCACCACCCTCGCGGTCGACGATACCGAGCGGTGGCGCTCGGATCTGTGCCGATTCTGTGCCGGTGTTCGGAACCTACGGTGCGCCGCGCTCGGCCAGCAGATAGTCGTGCAGCGCCCGATAGCCGTCGATCGCCGCATCGATGTCCTCACGGCTCACGTCCTTGCCCTGCTCCACCGCTTCGGTGGTCTCGTGCGCTGCGCCGTACTCGGCAACGATGTCCCGGTCGTCGCCCTCGCTTACGACCGGGTCGTCGAGCGCATAACCGCGGGCCTCGAGCATCTCGACCGTGAGGCGGTCGAGCTCGGACAGCGCCTCGGCGGGAGCCGTCTCGATGTCCTCCTCGAACTGCTGCCACCAGGTTTCCCACTCGTGTTTGTCGAGGCCGGGCTCCACCATTTCGCTACCTATCTTCGCATTCCCGACCGCTTTCAAACCCGTCGGGAGCACTAGCTACAGTCCACGTGTGAAAGTGCTCCTGGTCGGTTCGGGCGGACGCGAGCACGCGCTCGCGTGGAAGCTGAGCCAGGCGCCGAGCCTCGACGAGCTGCACGCCGCCCCTGGCAACCCCGGCATCGCCGCCCTCGGCCAGTGCCACCCCGTTCACGCGGAGGATGGCGAGGGGCTCCTTCACCTCGCCGGAGCACTCGATGCCGACCTCGTCGTGGTCGGTCCGGAAGCGCCCCTCGTCGCCGGCGTTGCCGACGAGCTCCGGCATGCCGGCGTCCGGGTCTTCGGCCCGAGCCGTGAGGCGGCGCGGATCGAAGGCTCGAAGACGTTCGCCAAGGACGTCATGCGTGACGCGGGCGTGCCCACGGCCGAGTCGCTCTCGATTGCGCGAGCGCCCTGCGTGATCAAGGCCGACGGCCTCGCGGCGGGCAAAGGCGTGTTCGTCTGCCGCGATCAGACGGAGCTCGACAGCGCCCTCGTCGCAGCCGCCGCCTTCGGCGACTCGATCGTGATCGAGGAGCTCCTCGAAGGCGAGGAGATCTCCGTCTTCGCACTGTGCGACGGTGTACGAGCGCTCGCGTTGCCGGTCGTCCAGGACTTCAAGCGGGCAGACGAGGGCGACGAGGGACCGAACACTGGCGGGATGGGCTCGTACTCCCCGGTCCCCGGGTTCGGCCCGGCAGAGATCGAGGAGTTGCTCGACACGATCCACCGACCGGTGCTCGCCGAGCTCGCCGAGCGTGGTGCGCCTTTTATCGGTGTCCTCTTCGCAGGGCTCATGATCGCGCCCGATGGGCCACGGGTGCTCGAGTTCAACTGTAGGTTCGGCGATCCCGAGACGCAGTCGCTCCTGCCGCGCCTCGAAGGAGACTTTCTCGAGGTCCTCGCCGCCGCGGCGACGGGCGATCTATCGGGCGCCGACCTCACAGTTGCGGACCGAGCCGCCGTCACCGTCGTGCTCGCGGGCGGGGAATATCCCGCCGGCAACGATGTCGGCTCCCCGATCGAGGGTATCGCCGAAGCCGAAGAGGAAGGAGCGCTCGTCTTTCACGCAGGAACGGCGCGCAAGGGCGATCGCTTCGTCACGAACGGCGGCAGGATTCTCAACGTGACGGGCATCGGCGACAGCGTCATTGCTGCGCGCGAGCTTGCCTATGGCGCGTGCGATCGCATCTCCTTTCCCAACATGCGCTATCGCAAGGACATCGCGGCCGTGGCACATGTCTAGCCCTCTGGTCGGCATCGTCGTCGGTTCGGAGTCGGACCGCGACCGCATGCAGGCGGCGATGGACGAGCTCGACGCACGAGGAATCGCGCACGAGTTCGAGGTTCGTTCCGCGCACAGGCAACCTGACGCCGTCGCCGAATACGGACGCACTGCGAGGGGCCGTGGGCTGCAAGTGCTCATCGCCGGCGCGGGCCTCGCCGCCGCTCTGCCCGGCGTGCTCGCGGCGCACACCGACCTGCCTGTGATCGGCGTCCCGCTTCGCTCCTCGCTGAGCGTGCTCGACGGGCTCGACGCCTTGCTCTCCATCGTCCAGATGCCTCCAGGCGTTCCTGTCGCATGTGTTGGCGTCGACAACGCAAAGAACGCGGCTGTTCTCGCAGCCCGAATTCTCGGGCCGACCGCCTCTCTAGAATCGACCCAGTGATTGCGCGCTACTCGCGCCCGGAGATGACCGGGACCTGGTCGGACGAGAGCAAGTTCGCGCGCTGGCTCGAGGTCGAGCTCGCTGCGCTCGAAGGGTGGGCCGAGGTCGGCGCGGTTCCCGCAGCCGACGTGGCGAGAATCCAGGCACAGGCGGTCGCGCCCTCACCGCAGCGGGTGGCCGAGATCGAACGTGTCACCGATCACGACACCGCAGCATTCGTCGACGCCGTTGCCGAGCAGCTCGGGCCCGAGGGACGTTGGTTCCACTACGGGCTGACCTCGTCGGACGTGGTCGACACCGCCCTTTCCCTGCAGATCCAGGACGCCGGGCGCCTCGTCATCGCCGGCATCGACCGTGCGCTCGCAGCAGTGGTGGCTCGAGCGGAGGAGCATCGCCACACCATCTGCATCGGGCGCTCGCACGGCGTTCACGCCGAGCCGACCACCTTCGGCTGGAAGCTCGCCGGTTGGGCGTTCGAGCTCGACCGGGCCCGAGCCCGAGTTTCCCGGGCACTCGAGACGAACCGCGTCGGCCAGCTCTCCGGCACGGTCGGGACCTATGCGCAGGTGGAGCCGGACGTCGAGCGCATCGCGTGCGAGCGGCTCGGGCTCGAACCCGACCCGCTCTCCACGCAGGTGATCGCCCGAGACCGTCACGCCGAGCTGTTGTCAGCCCTCGCACTCGGGGCGACGTCGCTCGACCGCTTCGCAACGGAGATCCGCCATCTCGCGCGCACCGAGGTGCGCGAGGTCGAGGAACCGTTCGGCAAGGGGATGAAGGGATCCTCCGCGATGCCTCACAAGCGCAACCCGAAGGTGGCCGAGCGCATCTGCGGCCTCGCGCGCGTCGTGCGCGCCAACTCTCTGGTGGGGCTCGAGAACGTGCCGCTCTGGCATGAGCGCGACATCTCGCAGTCCTCTGCCGAGCGCGTTGTCATCCCCGATTCGTTCCTCGCCCTCGACTACATGCTCGACCGCTTCAGGTGGATCGTGGAAGGGCTCGTCGTCCATCCCGAGCGGATGCTCCGCAATCTCGAGTCGAGCCACGGCCTGGTTTTCAGTCATCGCCTCCTCCTCGCGCTCATCGAGGCCGGGCTCCCGCGCGACGATGCGTACCGCCTCGTCCAGGATCACGCCATGCGGGCCTGGGAAGAAGAAGCCGACTTTGCCGGGCTCGTTCGCAGCGACCCTGAGATCAGCGGCCGCGTCGATCTCGACGCGGTGTTCGATCTCGCCGCAACCGTCCGTCACGTCGACACCGTGTTCGATCGTCTACACGCCCTCGTCCAGAAGGAGGAACCCGTCCATGCCTGACGCCGCGCTCCATGTAGGTAGCGGAAAGGTTCGCGAGCTCTACGCGCTCGACGACGAGCGGCTGCTCCTCGTCGCCAGTGACCGCATCTCGACGTTCGACGTTGTCTTGCCGACCGACATCCCGGACAAAGGGCGCGTGCTGACCGGGCTTGCAGGGTTCTGGTTTGCGCGAACGCGTGACATCTGCGCGAACCACCTGCTCGCGCTCAACGCCGATGGGCGGTCGACCGAGTGCCGGCGGCTCGAGATGCTCCCGATCGAGTGCGTGGTGCGCGGCTATCTCGCCGGCTCCGGCTGGAAGGACTACACCGCGACGGGCGCGGTCTCCGGTCACACGTTGCCGACAGGCTTGACGGAATCTGCCGAGCTGCCCGAGCTGATCTTCACGCCGGCGACGAAGGCGGTCACGGGCCACGACGAGAACATCGACCGGGAGCAGGCGGCCGAGCTCGTCGGCGCCGACATGCTCGCGGAAGTGGAGCGCGTGTCGACCGCGCTCTACCGTTTTGCGTCGGAGTGGGCGCGAGAACGCGGCATTCTGATCGCCGACACGAAGTTCGAGTTCGGGCTCGACGCCGAAGGGACGCTCGTCCTCGGCGACGAGGCGCTCACGCCGGACTCCTCGAGGTTCTGGCCTGCCGACGAGTATCGACCCGGCGGCGGTCAACCGTCATTCGACAAACAGTTCGTGCGCGATTACTGCGAGACGCTCGGCTGGGACAAGACTCCGCCGGGGCCCGAGCTTCCAGAGGCCATCGTCACCGGAACGCGAGCACGTTACGTCGACGCTTTCGAGCGTTTGACGGGCATCCCCTTCGACGACTACCTCGCCGACCCTGAAGTGGTGTTGCGATGAAGGCGCGGGTACTGGTCACGCCGAAGCAAGGGATCCTGGATCCCCAGGGCCAGGCGGTTGAATCCTCGCTCCGTCAGCTCGGCTTCTCTGTCGGCGAAGCGCGGATCGGGCGGGTTGTCGAGCTCGAAGTCGAGGCGAAGGACGCCGTCTCTGCGCAGGCCGAGGTCGAGCGGATGTGCGAGCAGCTGCTTGCAAACCCGCTAATCGAGAGTTACGAGATCGAGTTGGCTGCCCAATGAACAGCCCGCAGCCACGCGTCGGCGTGCTGCGCTTTCCGGGCGCCTGCGACGACCGTGACGCGCTCTGGGCGCTCCGCGCGCTCGACGCCGAGGCGGTCTTCGTCTGGCACACCGAGACGGAGTTGCCGAACCTCGATGCAATCGTGCTGCCGGGCGGCTTCTCCTACGGGGACTATCTCCGCTGCGGCGCGATTGCGCGGTTTGCTCCCGCGATGGAGGCCGTGGCGGCATTCGCTTCCGAGGGCGGGCTCGTGCTCGGGATCTGCAACGGCTTTCAGATTCTCTGCGAATCCGGTCTGCTGCCCGGGGTGCTTCGCCGCAACGAGTCGCTCTCGTTCGTGTGCCGTGACGTGCCGCTCGTCGTGGAGCGCTCCGACACGCCGTTCACGACTCGCTGCACCGAAGGCGAGCAGCTGCTGATCCCGGTCAAACACGGCGAGGGCTCCTGGTACGCGAGTGACGACCTCTACGAGGAGCTCGAAGGAAGGCGCCAGATCGTCTTCCGTTACTCGGAGCCCGTCAACGGTTCGAGGGCCGACGTCGCGGGACTCGTGAACGAGCGCGGCAACGTCATGGGACTGATGCCTCATCCCGAACACGCCGTCGATCCGCTGCTCGGTTCCGCCGACGGCGCACTCATCCTCTCGTCGCTCGTCGAGTCCGCGCGCGCGCGGGCCCTGCAAGCCGCCTAGCCGAAGCCGAACGCCTCAGCGAGGCCCGGGTGCTCCGCTAGCGCCACGCGGAGCCGCTCGAGATCACGGAGCCGCAGGGTCACGGGGCCACGCCGAGCCGTGCCGCCGGTCGTGTAGGCGAAACGCACGAACCGCTCTCCCCTCTCCGTCTCGAGCAGCTGAACGACCGACGCGAATCGCTTCTCGCCGGAGCGTTGCGGCAGCGTCAGCTGCTCGAGCAGATGCGCGGCACCCCAGGGCGTCGCGGTGCTCTTCTTACGAGTTGTCGCCTTCGTCGCCATGACAGGCAACGTAGCGCGTGAGATGAAACGGCTCCGTGACGACTCCGCGACGACTCTGCGTCGGTCAATCTCCCACGGTCTGTGATCCGTCGGAGCCCAGCGGCATGCCGGGGTTGTACGCGACCTCCCAGGGATGACCGTCCGGATCGAGGAAGACGCCGGAGTAGCCGCCCCACCACCGCTCCGCGGGCTCGCGCGGAATCGAAGCGCCGGCCGCCCGGGCTTCCTCGATCAACGTGTCGACCTCGGCGGCCGAGCCCACGTTGTACGAGAGGCCGACTCCGCCCCAGCCCCCGCCGTCGACGACGCCGTTGTCCTCGGCGACCTTCTCGCGCCCCCAGAGAACGATGACGAACCCGTTGGCGTTGAAGAACACGGTCTCCTTCACCTCGAGCCCGGGCTCCCAACCGAGGCGCTCGTAGAAGGCACGCGCGGTGTCGAGGTCGCGAACGCCAAGCGTCAGAAAGCTGATCCGCTGGTCCAGGGAGAATTACTTCCCGCTGCGGTCGATCAGCTCGGCGCGGTAGCCGTCCGGATCGCTCACGAAGCAGATGCGAGAGCCGCCTTCGCGAACGCGGTACGGCTCGCGCTCGGGCTCTATTCCCTGCCCCCTCAACTGGTCGAGCGTGGAGTCGAGGTCATCGACGCCGATCGCGATGTGACCGTAGCCCGTACCGAGCTCGTACGTGCGTCCGTCATGGTTGAAGGTGAGCTCGAGCACGTTCTCGTCGTCGCCGAGCGAGTAGAAGTAGTTCGTCGCCTCCAACTCGCCGTTACGGACGATGTCCATGTCCCGGCTGAATGTGAAGCCGAGGGCCTCGTAGAACGAGCGGCTCTGCTCGGGGTCGGTGATGCGGAGCATCGTGTGGAGATAGGTGGCCATGCCTGCATCCTAAGCCGTCAGTCCCAGACAACGCCCCGGTCGAAGGTGATGACTAGCTTGCGGATCAGGCCGTCCTCGGCGGTCAGCAACAGCTCGCCCGCGGCGACATCCGGCTCGGCCAGCCACGCGTAGCGAGCCTCGGTACTCCCCTCGCGCTCGCGGTGCTCGAGCAGGCGCAACTCGTCGTCGGGCGGCTGAGCGCGATACGCCTCGGCGATTGCACGCCGTCCGTTGAATGGCCCGACGGGGACACCTCGGAATTCCATCTCCGCGTCGGCGTCGAACCCCGCGAGCATGGGCTCCCAGTCACCGGTGCGCACCCCGGCGTTGAAGCGTTCGACGTGTTGTCGAAGCAGCTCGCTCAGAGGCGCGAGTCTACTCCGCGAGGTCCTCCCGCAAGAGCGCGAACATGACCGCGTCGACCCGATCACCGTGCCTCAGGTAGGCCTTGCGCTTCACGCCCTCCCGCACGAAGCCGGCACGCTCGGCGTGGGCCAGCGCCCGCTCGTTGAAGGCGTAGATCTCGAGCTCGAGCCGGTGGTAGCCGAGGTCCACGAGCACGTGCCGCTGGAACTGGCGTGCCGCTTCGTCGGCGATGCCTCGCCCTCGAAAGGCAGGTTGGACGGCGAGACGTTCGAGCCGCGCGATCCGCGAGCGGCGGTTCGCGACCTCGAAGCCCATCGCCCCCGCTCTGTCGCCGTCGGCCTCGATCACGAACCGGCCGAAGTCCTGCGGCTCGGAATCGGAGCGCTCGACCTCGCGAAGCAGGCTTTCGCGATCGAGCGCCGCACGACCGCCTAGGAACGGCTCGACATCATCGTCGTTGACCAGCCCGTGCAGGAAGTCGACGTCGTCCGCGCGTGCCCGGCGGATCGAGATCACGGAGCCTCCGCGACGGGCACACGGCGGCGCAGGCGAAGCGAGCCCGTGCCCAGTGCGACCCCCGCGAGAATCAACAGGAGGCCACCGATTGCCGACGCAGTGATCTGCTCGTCCAGGAACACCGCGCCGTACCCGAGCGCGATTGCAGGAACGAGATACGTCACCAGCACGGCATACGAGGCTCCGGCGGTGGCGATGAGGCCGAAGTACAGAAGATAGGCAACGGACAGTCCGAGCGATCCCAGCGCGACGACCGAGCCGATCACCTTCCAGCTCGGTACTTGATCGGGAAGCTGCGCGATCGCGAACGGAAGCGTCGTGAGGGTTGCAACCGCCAGGGTCCCGAGCGAGGTCACGATCGGAGCCGCCGCAGCCAGGCGCGAGCCTGCATAGAGCGCCGAGGCGGCGTAGCACGCGGCGGTGAGCAGGACAGCGAGGCCGGCGAGCCAGTCCCCCTGCGGCTGTGCGCCGATCAGGAAGACGACGCCGAGAAAACCGACCACGACGCCGATCAGTCGGGTGCCGCCGATGCGGTCGCTCCGGCTGAAGCCAAAAGCGAGCAGCGCGGTGAAGAGCGGTGTCGAGGCCTGGAGGACGGCAGCCAGCCCGGAGTCGAGCCGTTCCTCACCCCACGCGAGCAGCCAGAAGGGAATCGACGCGTTGAACAGCGCGAGCACGACAAGCGGCCGGGCGAAGCGACGCAACTCGGTGAAGAGCCGCCGCCACCCGATCATGAAATGCACAGCGGGCAGGAGCGTCAGCGTGGCGACGAACACGCGGCCGAAGACGACGACTCCCGGCTCCAACTCCCGGACCGCCACTTTGATGAACATGAAGGACGATCCCCAGATCGCCGCCAGCGCGAGCAGCATGGTGAGATGGCGGCGCCCCACAGAAGGGAAAACGTAGTCGGGACCCGTCTTCTGCCCGGGGTACACTCCTGCTCTTGACGCAGGTCGCGCCGGAACAGCCGCTCCACCGTGCGCTGGGGTTGACCGACGAGGAGCTCGATCGCATCCGCGGGCTGCTCGAGCGGGACCCGAACGACTTCGAGCTCGCGGTGTTCTCCCTCCTCTGGTCGGAGCACTGCGGCTACAAGCACTCTGCCCTCCTCCTGCGGCGACTGCCCTCCGAGGGCTCACGCGTCTTGCAGGGCCCAGGCGAGAATGCAGGTGTGATCGACCTGGGCGAGGGAGAGGCCGTCGCCTTCAAGGTCGAGTCCCACAACCATCCGTCCGCCGTGGAGCCCTTCCAGGGGGCTGCCACCGGCGTCGGCGGGATCCTGCGCGACATCGTGGCGATGGGGGCGCGACCGATTGCGCTCCTCGACGGATTGCGCTTCGGTGCCCCGGACCACCACTTCAGCCGCGCCGTCGCCGGCATCGGCCACTACGGCAACAGCGTCGGCGTCGCGACCGTCGGCGGCGAGGCCGTCTTCGACGAGGCCTACCGCGACAACTGTCTCGTCAACGCGATGTGCGTTGGCTTGCTCCCGGCCGATCGGGTCACACGCGCGCGCGCGACCGCGATCGGGGCGCACGTCGTCCTCTTCGGCGCGACGACCGGCCGCGACGGGATCGGCGGGGCCTCCGTGCTCGCGAGCGCAGAGCTCGGCGACGACGACGGGGCCAAACGCCCCTCCGTTCAGATCGGCGACCCGTTCAGCGGCAAGAAGCTGATCGAGGCGTCGCTCGAGCTCGTCGAAGGCGGGCTCGTCGAGTCGCTGCAGGACTGTGGCGCCGCCGGCCTTGCATCCTCGCTCGCAGAGATGGCGAGCGACGGCGCCGGCATCGACGTCCACCTCGATCGCGTCCCACTGCGTGAGAGGGAGATGGAGCCGTGGGAGATCATGATTTCCGAGTCTCAGGAGCGGATGGTCGCCGTCGTGCGGCCACAGATGCTCGAGGCGGTGCAGCGCGTGTGCGCGAAGTGGGAGCTGCCCTGCACGCCGATCGGCGACGTCAGCGACACCGGCGAGCTGCGGACCTTCTCCGCCGGCGAGCTCGTCGGCGCGATCCCGGCCGTCTTCCTCACGGACGCCTGTCCGCGCTACGAGGTCGTCGCACGCGAGCCCCACTCGCTCGAGTCCGTCGAGCCGTCGTCCGAGAACGGCCGCTCGAAGCAATGGATCTACGAGCAGTACGACCAGCTCGTCGGCTCGCGCACGGTCCGCCGTCCCGGGTTCGATGCAGCAGTGCTACGCCTCCGGCCGTCGCTCCGGGGCCTGTCGGTCTCGCTGCAGGGGCCGCCGCCCGGTGAGCGGGATCCGTTCCGTGCCGGCGTGCTCGCCGTGCTCGGCGCCGCACGCAATGTCGCCTGCGGCGGCGGCGAGCCGCTCGCGCTCACCGATTGCCTCAACTTCGGCAATCCCGAGAAGCCGACGATCGGTTGGGAGCTCGAACGCTCGATCGAGGGCATCGCCCAGGCGGCGGAGGCGCTCGGCATCCCCGTGGTTTCCGGCAACGTCTCGCTCTACAACGACACCGACGGACGTTCGATCCCGCCCACGCCGGTCGTCGGCTGTATCGGGCTCGTCCCCGACGTGCGCTTCGTTCCGGGCGCGTGGCGGAGCGGCGACGTCGTCCTCGTCGCCACAGCTCCCGGAGAGCTCGACCTGGCGGCCGAGGCCGCCCTCGTCCGCTTCGTCTGGAAGGCTGCCCCGGTGCTCACCCTCGCCCATGACGTCTCCCACGGCGGCGTCGGGCAGGCCCTCCGCGAGGCAGAGGAGCACAGCGAGCTCGAGGCGGACGTCGAGCTTCCCGCCGCAGCGGGCTCGGGCGGCCAGATCCTGCTCGCATGCGCGCCGGAGGATGTCGAGCGCCTCGGCACAAAGGGCCTCGAACGCATCGGCACGGTGCGCTGATGTGCGGCCTCTTCGGAGTGCGGGCGCCGGACCGCGACGTCGCGCGCGTGACCTACTTCGGGCTGTTCGCGCTCCAGCACCGAGGGCAGGAGTCGGCCGGTATAGCCGTTTCCGATGAGGGCCGCGTCACGGCTCTTCGCGACATGGGGCTCGTCACCCAGGTCTTCGACGAGCAAAAGCTCCGCGGGCTGCGCGGTGACCTCGCAATCGGCCACACGCGCTACTCGACGACGGGTTCGTCGCAATGGTGGAACGCACAGCCCCTCGTCCAGCACGGCAGCGCGCGAACGATCGCGCTCGGCCACAACGGCAACCTCACGAACGCGGCCGAGCTGCGTGAGGAGCTCGCCGAGCAGGGCCACAAGCTCGCCACGACGGCGGACACTGAGGTGATCGCCGCGCTGATCGCCAACGACCCGGCTCCGCTCGGCGAAGCGCTCGCGAACACGATGCGCAGGCTCGACGGCGCATTCTCGGTCGTCGGGCTCTCCGAGGGCAAGCTGATCGCCTTCCGCGATCCGCGCGGCATGCGGCCGCTCTGTCTCGGCCGGCTCGACCGCGACTGGGTCGTCGCCTCGGAGACGTGCGCGCTCGATCTCGTGGGCGCGGAGCTGGAGCGCGAAATCCGGCCCGGCGAGCTGATGCTGATCGATGAGCGCGTCGAGGCCCGCCAGATCGTGCCGAAGGACGACGGCGGCGCGCTCTGCATCTTCGAGTTCTTCTATCTCGCGCGCCCCGACTCGCAACTGTCCGGTGTCGAGGTTCACGGCGCGCGCGTGCGGATGGGCGAGCGCCTCGCACAGGAGTCACCGGTGGACGCCGACCTCGTCCTGCCGATTCCCGACTCGGGAACGCCGGCCGCGATCGGGTTCTCGCGCGCGTCGAACATCCCGTTCAGCGAAGGGCTGATCAAGAACCGCTACGTCGGCCGAACGTTCATCCAGCCGGA
>Ga0207708_10000558_pt1 | contig 28801 bp, 28 predicted proteins | sample KBSK5101metaG_FD_184340 | JGI IMG/M metagenome (GOLD analysis project Ga0207708, IMG submission 184340) | Corn, switchgrass and miscanthus rhizosphere microbial communities from Kellogg Biological Station, Michigan, USA - KBS K5-10-1 metaG... | ecosystem: Host-associated > Plants > Roots >... | reverse complement strand
CGTCGGCTACAGCGCCGTCAAGACAGCCGCCGCGGCGCTGCAGCGCGCAGGCTCGACGGACACGGATAAGCTCGTCGCCGCGATGCAGGATCTGCGCGTCGACACGCCGTTTGGCGCAGTGACGTACCGCGCGCTCGACCACCAGTCGACGATGGGGGCGTACGTCGGCCGTACGGACGTGCGCGATGGCAAGGGCGTCATGGTCGACTGGCGCTATGCGGACGGGAAGGATTACCTGCCCCCCGACGACGTCGTCCGGCGGCTGCGTCCGGCGGACTGATGCACGCCGCGACGCCGCGCGCGCCCTCGCCGCCGCGATCGCACAGCACGCGCTAGCGCGGTGTCTGCCGCGTCCCTCGCCGCCCAGCTGCTGAACGGCCTGGCGTCCGCGTCGTCGCTGTTCGTCATCAGCGCCGGACTGACGCTCATCTTCGGCGTCACGCGCATCGTCAACTTCGCCCACGGATCGCTGTACATGATCGGCGCGTACGTTGCCTACTCGGCGGGTACGGCGCTCGGCGCGTATGCCGACTCGCCGCTGGCATTCTGGTGGGCGGCGCTGCTGGCCGCCCTCGCAGTCGGCTGCATCGGCGCGCTGATTGAAAGGCTGCTGCTCCGGCGGCTCTATTCGGCACCCGAACTGCTGCAACTGACGGCTACGTTCGGCGTCGTGCTCATCGTCCGCGACGCCACGCTCGCGCTCTTCGGCGCCGAGGATCGCCTGGGGCCGCGGGTCGAGGGCCTCGATGGCGTCGTACAGTGGTTCGGCCGCGCGATCCCGCAATACGACGTGTTCCTGCTGATCGTGGGTCCGGTGGTACTGATCGCGCTGACGCTGCTGATGCGGCGCACGCGCTTTGGCCTCCTAGTCCGCGCGGCGTCGGAAAACCGCATTCTCGCAAGTGCGCTCGGCATCGACGAACGGAAGCTTTTCACCACGGTTTTCGCATTGGGCGCATTTCTCGCGGGCCTCGCCGGCGCGCTGACGCTGCCGCGGGAGCCGGCCAATCTCGGCATGGACCTCGCGGTGATCGCCGATGCGTTCGTCGTCACCGTCCTCGGTGGCCTGGGCTCGATACCCGGTGCGTTCGTCGCCGCGATCGTCATCGGCGTCACCAAGGCGCTGTGCATCGCCGCGGGCAACGTGTCGATCGGCGGCGCCACGATCGCGATGCCGAAGATCACGCTGGTGATCGAGTTCATCGTCATGGCGCTCGTGTTGCTCGTACGCCCCTCGGGACTGTTCGGCACGCCACAGGCGCCGCCGGCGACCACCACCGTGCCACTCGAACGTGCGCTGATCGCCCGGCCGACGCGACGTCATGCGCTGGCAGCCGTCGCCCTGGCCGTAGTTGCCGTGTTGTTGCCGCTCGCAGGCGACGAGTACGCGCTCGTGCTGTCGATCGACATCCTGATCGCCGCGCTGTTTACGGCAAGCCTGCGCCTCATTTCCGGCATCGGTGGCATCACGTCGTTCGGTCACGCCGCGTATTTCGGCATCGGCGCCTACGCCAGCGCGCTGGCGGCGTCACACCATTACCCGTTCGTGGCAGCCCTCGTGCTCGCGCCGGCAGCGGCGAGCGTCGCGGCGCTCGGGTTCGGCGCGCTGTGCGTCCGCCTGTCCGGCATCTACCTTGCGATGCTCACGCTCGCGTTCGCACAGATCGTGTGGTCGATCGCGCTGCAATGGGATGCGGTGACCGGAGGATCGAACGGCATCACGGGCGTCTGGCCGCCGGATGCACTTGCGAATCGGACGCGATTCTATTATTTCGTGCTGTGCACGGTGACGGCCGGTCTTGTCGCGCTCGCCGTCACGGCGTTCACGCCATTCGGCTATGCGCTGCGCGGCAGCCGCGATTCGCCGCTGCGCGCAGCGGCATCCGGCATCGACGTGCGCGCGCGGCGGATCAAGGCGCTGGTACTCGCCGGCGGCTTTGCCGGCCTGGCCGGCGGCCTCTACGCTTATTCGAAAGGTGGCACGGCTCCCGACGCCCTTGCCATTCCGCGCTCGGTCGATGCGCTCGTGATGATGTTGCTCGGCGGCCAGACTGCATTGTTCGGTCCGCTGCTCGGTGCTGCGGCGTTCACGTGGCTGCAGGACGCATTGGCGCGCGCGACCGAGTACTGGCGCGCCGGCGTCGGCGTCATCATCCTGCTAATCGTCAGCGTGTTTCCGTTCGGCATCGGCGGCGCCGCGTCGGCATGGCTGCCGCGGCTCCTCCGCGCGTCGCGATGAGCGCGCCATTGCTCGTCGTCGACGCGCTGTCGAAGTCGTTCGGCGGCGTGCATGCGCTGCGCGACGTCTCGTTCACCGTCACACCCGGGGAGACCGTCGCGATCATCGGCCCGAACGGCGCCGGCAAGACGACGTGCTTCAACGTGATCCACGGCGAGCTCGCACCGGATCGCGGCGACGTTCGCTTCGATGGCCGGACCTTGCTGCGCAAGCCGCCGCACGCGATCGCGCATCGCGGCGTCGGCCGCACGTTCCAGGTCGCGGCGACGTTCGCATCGATGACGGTGCGCGAGAGCGTTGCGCTGGCGCTCGTCGCGCGCGAACGCCACGACCGCGCGGCCGTGGCCTCGATGCTGACGACGCGTTCCGCAGCGATCGACGCGCTGCTCGTCCGGCTGCGCATCGACGATCTCGCCGACGCCCACTGCGCAGCGCTCGCCTACGGCGATGCGAAACGGCTCGAGCTCGCGATGGCGCTGGCGCTAACGCCTCGGCTGTTGCTGATGGACGAGCCGACGGCAGGCATGACGCCGCGATCGCGCCGCGACCTGATGGAGCTTGCGACCGGACTCGCCGAGCGCGACAACGTCGCCGTGCTCTTCACCGAGCACGACATGGACATCGTGTTCGGGTTTGCCGATCGCGTGCTCGTGCTCGATCGCGGGGCGCTGATTGCACAGGGTGCGCCCGCCGACATCAAGGCCGATCCGCGCGTCAAGGCTGTCTATCTCGGCCTCGACGAGCCGGTCGCACATCGATAATCCGGAGGTCGGCCATCGGAAATGCCGATGGCTGCGCATAACGCGGCCCGATGGCCCGCATCCAACAATACGATTGGCATCGGTTGGAGATCGGCCCTATCTTCGGTGCAAGGCGATGTAATGCTGCTGTCGCCGAAAACCGAAGAAGGAGTACCGATCATGCAGAACCCTCTTGTCATAGAACGTGTGAGCGCAATCGATCCCGCCGTCGAGCATGGGATGAGCCACTACGAGTGGACGCTCGCGAAGGCCCGCATGGAGCGGGCGATGGCGCTCGGCGAGTTCACGCTTCGCCTTGCCGCCAGCACGCGCGCCGCGGTGCGCGGCGCAGCCACGGCGCTGTTCGGCGTTGCCACGCAAAAGCGCGCGTAACGCAATGGCCGCGCGCCCGGTCGCATCCGGGACGCGCGGCCGATGCAGGTTGGGTGTTACGCCTTCGCGAGGCGGGCGTCCGTGATCGTCTGTTCCCGCATCCGGTCGTATTCCGGCTTGGGCACGGGCTCGGCGTTAGCCTTCCCGAGATCGTTCAGGTGCACTCGATACGTTTCCCGTGCGCTCCACGCTGCGATCGCCGCGACGATCGTGATCAGCAGCGTGATCGAGCCGATCTTCATCGGGATGTCGGTCGCGCCGGGCGGCGCCACAGCGACGAACAGCGCCGGCAGCAACGCGGTGACGGCGGTGCCGATGTTTTGCGAGATCGCCATGCCGGAAACCCGCGTGCGGGTTGGGAACAGCTCCGGATAGAAGCTCGGGAATACCGCGTTGTACCCTTGGTAGACGACGCCCCACATCAGCAGCGACATGACGATCGCCATCGGCACGTTGTGGATGCTGATTGCGTACAGGTAGCCGAACGACATCAAGCCCGACACGAGAGCGCCGACGATCAGCGGCGGCTTGCGCCCGATCTTGTCCGAGAGATTGCCGACGAATGGAATGACGATGACGGCGACGATATTGCCGAGCACCGGGATCCACAGGTACAGGTCCTTCTCGAAGTTGATGCCATACCCGGGTTGCACCGCGTAGGCCGCGCCGAAGATCGTCGTGACGACAGGAATGACGTTCATCAGCGCCATGCAGATGACGCGCACCATGTCGCCCCAGCTATCCCTGATGGCCTGGACGATCGGCGCCTTCGGCACCTCGTGATGCTCGGATTCTTCCGCGAACGCAGGCGTCTCGTCGACTTCGCGCCGGATGATGTAGCCGGCGATGATGACGACGACGCTGGCCAGGAACGGAATGCGCCAGCCCCAAGAATTGAACGACTCGGGGTTCATGAAGTGCGCAAGCGGCAGGAAGACCGCCGCGGCGAGGATCTGCCCGGCCTGCACGCCCTGCAGCGTGAAGCTCGCGAAGAAGCCGCGCCGTCCGAACGGTGCATGCTCGAGGATCATCGAGCTTGCGCCTGAAATTTCGCCGGCCACTGCGAATCCCTGGATCAGCCGCAGCACGACGAGCATGAACGGCGCCCACCAGCCGACCTGCGCATAGGTCGGCAGCAGGCCTACCCCCATCGTCGAGATCCCCATCAGGAACATGCAGATCAGCAGAACGGTCTTGCGTCCGTGCGTGTCGCCCCAGTGTCCCAGGAAGAACGCGCCGATCGGCCGCGCGACATAGCCCACGCCGTACGTTGCGAGCGACGCGACGATCGCGACCGTCGGATCGCCTTTCGGAAAAAAGAGCTGCGGAAATATCAGCGACGCCGCCGTGGCGTAGATGAAGAAGTCGTAGTACTCCAGCGCCGAGCCGATCCAGCCGCTCGCAGTCGCCTTCCTCGTCTGGTGCCTGCCGTGTGGCTCGTGTTCCATTGCGGTGCTCGCCATTTGAGACTCCTCCGAATGATGCGTTACGAATGGACCCTGCTGCGAAACTATGCGACCGCTTTTTTCGCGCGCCGTTGCGCAATCACTGGTACTTGATCTGCGACAGCTCTCGCAGTTGCTCGGGGGTGGTCGACTTGAATCCGAAAAACTCCAGGTACGCGGGAATCTGCTCGAACAGCATGTCGGTACCGACCTGGATCGGGCAACCCTTCTCCATCGCTGCGCGCAGGAACGGCGTGTATTCCTCCTTCATGACGACTTCGCCCACGAAGGTGTTCGGCGCGATCTTGGCGACGTCGACAGGAAGCGGATCGCCCGGCTTCATTCCGAGCGGCGTCGCGTTGACGACGACGTCGTAGCCCTCCGGATCGTTCGAGCCGGTGCGAACGGCGAGTTTGGGATAGTGCTCCTTCAGCCGGTTGCCGAGCGCGTCGGCCGCCGTTCCGTGCGCGTCGAACAGCCCGATACCGGCGATCCCCGCGGCGGCGAGCGACGCAGCGATAGCCGATCCGACGCCGCCCGCCCCCACGACGAGCGCACGCGCACCTGCCAATACCTTGCCCTTGCGCGCGACGCCGCGCACGAACCCTGCGCCGTCGAACATGTCGCCCAGCAGCGATCCGTCAGGCCGCTTGAGGATCGCATTGCACGCGCCGGCAATTCGCGCCGTAGGCGTGACCTCGTCCAGCATTGCCACCGTCGACACCTTGTGCGGCATCGTCACGAGCGCGCCGCGCAGATTGGTCATCGTGAACAGCGGTCGCAGGAATGCCGCGTAGTCGTCGACCTTGACACCCATCGGGATCACGACCGCGTCGATGCCTGCGTGGTCGAACCAGGGGTTGTAGATCATCGGTGCCTTGAACGCTTCCGTCGGATATCCGAGGTGCGCGATCACCGTCGTCTTGCCACTGATCATCGTCGATCTCCGTATCGCAAGTGAACCTCAGAGGTTGACACCGCGGCGGCGGTGTCTATGATTCCCGCCATCGTGTCCCCAAAAAAACAACCAGCCGGACCACGAACCCGCGAGCGCCCCGCGTCCCCGAAGCGCGCAGCCCGCAAGAAGTACGACGCCCAAAAGACGCGCGGCAACATCCTTTCGGTCGCCACGCGCGAATTCGCGCGCAACGGATACAACGGGGCGAGGATCGATGCCATTGCCGCAAGGACGTCGACGACGAAGCGGATGATCTACTATTACTTCGGTGGCAAGGAGCAGCTATACATTGCCGTGCTCGAAGACCAGTACGCGCGTATCCGCGACAACGAAGCGGCGCTCGGCCTCGAGGCGCTCCCGCCCGAGCAGGCGATCCGGCGCCTTGCCGAGTTCACGTTCGACTACGATCACGCCAACCCCGAATTCGTGCGCCTCGTGGCGGTCGAGAACATTCACCATGCGAAGCACCTCCGCAAATCCGCCGTCATCCGCTCCGTGAACGCACGGATCATCGACACGATCGACGCGATCCTGAAACGCGGGCGCCGCGAAGGACGCTTCGTCGCGAAAGTGCAGGCGGTCGACGTGCATATGCTGATGAGCGCACTGTGCTTCTTCCACGTATCCAATCTGCACACGTTCGGCACGATCTTCCGCCGTGATTTCTTGTCGCCCGCCCTGCGGCGCACGCATCGCAAGCTGGTGGCAGACTTCATCATTCACCGGCTGAAACAACGGTAGCAGGCATCGGTTGCAACAATTCATCGACACTGCCGGGGCAATGACCGCACGCACGACGCGCACCCTTGACTGAAACCGCCGCTACTCCCATCATCGCACAAAATGTACGAAATGGTGAGTACGCGGCCACGAAGCCCCGCTATTGCCCCTTGCGGCCAATGGCGGTCCCTGTCATCGCAGGCCCTTGCCCGTTCAGGAGTCGCCTAAAATGCGACGCGAGTTCAATTACGAGCCGCTGACCCCCACCGCGTTCCTCCATCGATCGGCGAACGTGTTTCCCGACCGCATAGGCGTTGTCGATGGAGACATCAAATTCGCCTACGGGGAATTCCTGGAACGCTGCCTGCGCTTCGCGGGCGCGCTTCGTGCCATCGGGGTGCAGCCCGGCGATCGCGTCGCGCTGCTCGCGGGCAATTCGCACGTGATGCTCGCCGCCCACTACGCCGTGCCATTCTCCGGCGGTGTCCTGGTGGCCCTCAATACGAGGATCACGCCCGCCGACATGGCGTTCATCCTGCAGCACTCCGGCTCGTCGGTGCTGATATACGACGACGAATTCGCCAAGGCAGCGACGGCAGCCGGCGCGCAGGTCGGAAAATCGCTGCGGCTCATCCGCGCGAGCGGCGCGAATGACGAGCTCGAAGGGCTGATCGCCGACGGCAAGCCGCTGCTGCACCCGGTTGCCGACGAGCGCGGAATGCTCGCGATCAACTACACGAGCGGCACGACCGCGCGGCCGAAGGGCGTGATGTACCACCATCGCGGTGCGTACCTGCAGGCGCTCGCGATGGCGGTTCACATGGGGCTGACTAGCGACTCCGTGCACCTGTGGACCCTGCCGATGTTCCATTGCAACGGCTGGTGCTTCCCGTGGGCGGTGACGGCGACCGGCGGCATGCACCTGTGCCTTCCGAAGCTCGATGCGAGCTCGATCTGGAGACACATGCGCGAATCCGGTGTCACGCATTTCTGCGCGGCGCCGACGGTGCTGACGATGACGATCTGGGATCCGGGTGCATCCAAGCTGCCGCGCCCGGTGCGCATCGGCACCGGCGGTGCGCCCCCCACGCCGGCACTGCTCGAGCGGCTCGCCGAGCTCGGCATGGACATCACGCATCTCTACGGCCTGACCGAGACGTATGGTCCCTCGGTCATCTGCGACTGGCGCAGCGAGTGGAACGCGCTGCCGATTCCCGAGCAGGCGCGGCTCAAGTCGCGGCAGGGTGTCAACAATGTGATCGGGCAACCGATCCGCATTGTCGACGACGCTGGTGCCGACGTCCCGCGCGACGGCGAGACGATGGGCGAGATCGCGATCCGCGGCAATAACGTGATGCTCGGCTACTACAACGACGAGGAAACGACACGCCAGAGCTGTCCCGATGGATGGTTCCGGACCGGCGACCTCGGCGTGATGTACGACGACGGCTACATCGAATTGCGCGATCGTGCGAAGGACATCATCATCTCGGGTGGCGAGAACATCTCGTCGGTCGAGATCGAGCATGCGCTCACATCGCACGATGCGGTACTCGAAGTGGCCGTCGTTGCCGCACCCGACGAGAAATGGGGCGAGGTTCCGGTCGCGTTCGTCACGCTGAAGGAAGGGGCCACAGCGACGGATGCCGAGCTGATCGATCACGTCCGCAAGCAGCTCGCACGCTTCAAGGCACCCAAGCGAGTCATTTTCGGGCCGCTGCCGAAAACGGCCACCGGCAAAGTACAGAAGAAAGAGCTGCGCGACCGGCTGCGCGCCGCGTAGCGTCGCACCGCACCGCACGGGAGAAGATCGATGGAAGCGCAGGACAAGGAACGCTCGCCCGCGAAGCAGAAAGCCGCGCCGAAAATCAAGCCACGGCTGCCGCTGAAGGAGATCGACGAGCGCAACAAGAAACGCATCCGCGAGCTCAACGGCGAGTTCCTCAACCTCTATCGTGTGCTCGGCCATCATGCCAACCTGCTGTCGGCGTGGATCGAATTCGCCTACACGCTGCGGCGCGACTGCACGACGTCGCGGAGCCTCCGCGAGCTCATGATCCTGCGCGGCGCGCAGCTCGAAGGCTCCGCCTACGAATGGCATCAGCATCGGCGCTGGGCGCGGCAGCAAGGCGTTCCGCCGGAGCAGATCGAGGACTTGTTCTTCTGGCGCGAGTCGCCGCGATTCACCGATGCCGAATGCGCAGCGCTGGCGCTGACCGAAGCGATGATGCACGGCAACGTGTCGGACGACGTCTATGCGGGACTCGCGAAGCACTTCGCGCCGAGCGAGATCATCGAACTCGCGTTGACGGCCGGCTTTTACGCCATGGTGCCGCGCGTGCTGAACGCGCTCAAGGTTCCGATCGAGGAAGAGACACTTCACGCACCCGTGGGCGCCGAGAACACCCGCGGCGAGAAGGCTTGACGGGCATGGCAAACGAACGACACACGGGCGGCGAGTTCAACGCGCGCGATCGCACGCAGCATCCGCCCGCATTCGCACCGACGTACAAGACGAGCGTGCTCCGCTCGCCGCGCAACGCACTCATCTCGCTGCAGAATTCGCTGTCGGAGATTACCGCGCCGGTGTTCAAGGCCGACGAGCTCGGCGAGCTCGACCACGACCTGATCCTCAACTATTCGAAGGGCGGCCTGCCGATCGGCGAACGGATCATCGTCCACGGGCATGTGCTCGACGAGTTCGGACGCGGCGTGCCGAATGCGCTGGTCGAAGTGTGGCAGGCCAACGCAGGCGGCCGCTATCGTCATCGCAACGACCACTACATTGCGCCGGTCGATCCGAATTTCGGCGGCTGCGGGCGCACGCTGACGGATCGCGACGGCCACTACGTCTACCGGACGATCAAACCCGGTCCGTATCCATGGCGCAACAGCGTCAACGACTGGCGACCCGCGCATATCCACTATTCGGTATCCGGCACCGGCTGGGTGCAGCGGCTGATCACCCAGATGTATTTCGAGGCGGATCCGTTGATCGCGCAGTGTCCGATCGTGCGGACGATCCCGAGCGAGGCGGCGATCCGCCAACTGATCGCCGTGCTCGATCGCAACGCCGGTGTCCCGCTCGACAGCCTCGCATACCGGTTCGACATCGTGCTGCGCGGCGCCCGTGCGACATGGTTCGAGAATCGCGTGCAGGGGCAGCCTGCGATGCAGCGGGAGTGACATGAGAACGGTCAACGAGGCGATCTACCTGAAGGAATCGGCGTCGCAGACGGCCGGTCCGTACGTGCACATCGGCCTGGCACCGCAACAGGCCGGCTTCGACATCTTCGAAAAGAACTTCTCGAACGTACTCGTCGGACCCGGCACGCAAGGCGAGCGCATCCGCATCGAGGGACGCGTCACCGACGGATCCGGAACACCCGTGCGCGATGTACTGGTCGAGCTCTGGCAGGCGAATGCGGCCGGCAAGTACAACCATCCGGCCGACGCACAGGACAAGCCGCTCGACCCGACGTTTCGCGGCTGGGGCCGCGCCTGCTCCGACTTCAAGACCGGCATGTGGTCGTTCGACACGATAAAGCCCGGATCGGTCGAGGGCCGCGGCGGGCGCGCGATGGCGCCGCATGTGAGCCTGTGGATCGTCGCGCGCGGCATCAACATCGGGCTGAATACGCGCATGTACTTTTCGGACGAGAAGGACGCCAACGCAGCCGATCCGGTGCTGAACCTGATCGAGTGGGAAGTACGCCGCCAGACGCTGATCGGCCAGCGCGAGTCAGCGCTGCGCGACGGCGCTGCCGTCTATCGATTCGACATCCAGCTGCAAGGACCACAGGAAACCGTGTTCTTCGATATCTGAAGTCCGGGACCCTGAATCGGGACATGGCAATCGATTTCGACCTCGGTGCCGATCTGCAGGCACTGCAGGCGCGCATTCGCACGTTCATCGCGGACGACATCATCCCGCTGGAGAGCGATCCCCGGCGAACGCCGCACGGCCCGACGGAGGAGCTGCGCCGCGAGCTGACCACGAAGGCCCGCGCGGCCGGGCTGCTGTCACCGCACGTGTCGCACGAGTACGGCGGACTTGCGCTAAGCCATGTCGGGCGCGCGATCGCGTTCGAGGAGGCCGGCTATTCGCCGCTCGGGGCGCTCGCGCTCAATGTGTTCGCGCCTGACGAAGGCAACATGCATCTGCTCGAAGCGGTTGCGACTCCTGAGCAGAAGGAGCGGTGGCTGCGTCCGCTCGCAAGCGCCGCGATCCGGTCGTGCTTCTGCATGACCGAGCCCCCGCCGGGCGCCGGCTCCGACCCATCGATGCTCACGACCACCGCACGCCGCGACGGCGATCACTTCGTCATCAACGGCGGCAAGTGGTTCATCACCGGCGCCGATGGCGCGGCGTTCACGATCATCATGGCCAACGCCGAAGGCGAAGGCGCCACGATGTTCCTGGCCGACATGAATACGTCCGGCATCGTGGTCGAGCGGTCGATGGGCAGCCTTGATTCGTGCTTTCCGGGCGGCCACGGTGTCGTGCGGTTCGAGGACGTGCGTGTCGCGGCGGCGGACATCCTGGGCGAGGTGGGCAAGGGTTTCCAGTATGCGCAGGTCCGCCTGTCCCCTGCCCGGCTCACGCATTGCATGCGGTGGCTGGGGGCCGCGCGGCGCGCACATGACATCGCCACCGACTACGCTCGCCGGCGGCACGCATTCGGCAAGGCGATCGGCGAGCACGAAGGCGTCGGCTTCATGCTTGCCGACAACGAGATGGACTTGCACGTCGCACGCCTTGTGACGCTGAACTGCGCGTGGGTGCTCGACCAGGGCAAGCTCGCGCGCCACGAATCGAGCCGCGCCAAGGTCATCGTGTCCGAGGCGACGTGGCGCGTCGTCGATCGCTGCGTACAGGTGCTCGGCGGGCAAGGTGTCACCGATGAAACGATCGTCGCCCGCATCTTCGCCGACCTGCGCGCATTCCGTATCTACGACGGACCCTCCGAGGTCCATCGCTGGAGCATTGCCAAACGCATCCTCAAAGGAAAAATGAATTGACGAAGGAAGATACGCTGGGCGACACGGTGGAGGCTCCCGCAACGACCGCACTCGCGCGCTGGCTTGCCCGCGCGACTCGCGCACAGGACGTGCGTGTTTCCCGCTACGAAAGGCTGCCCGGTGGCGCGATCCAGGACAATTTCCTGCTCGACGTCGACATCCGCGGCGGGCCATGGCAGGGTGAGCACGCGTTCGTGCTGCGCACCGATGCGCCAACGGGCGTGGCGGCGAGCTTGAGCCGTGCGCAGGAATTCGCCGTGTTGCGCGTCGCGCATGCGGCGGGTGTCACCGCGCCGAAGCCGCTGTTCCTGTGCCGCGACACCACGGTGCTCGGGCGCGAGTTCTTCATCATGAAGCGACTCCCGGGCGTCGCGCAGGGTCACCGGCTCACGCGCGAGCCCGCGCTGGTTCCCGACGGTGCAGCGCTCGCCCGCGAACTGGGTGCGAACCTCGCTCGCATTCATGCGATCCGTCCGCCGTGGAGCGACGCGATAAAGCGCGCCGCGCATGCGTTCACGGACACTCCGGCGGCGGCCGGTGACGGCGAACTCGACGCGATCGCCCCGCCCCCCACGCATCCGGCGCTCGCGACGATTGTCGAGTATCGGAGCTGGCTCGACAAGCTCGACGACGCTTATCCGGCGCTCGAATGGGGTTTGCGCTGGTGCGAGCGGCATGCGCCCGCCACGTTCGACATTGCGCTGATTCATCGCGACTACCGCACCGGCAACTACCTCGTCGACGAAGGCCGGCTCGCCGGGGTGCTCGACTGGGAGTTCGCCGGCTGGGGCGATCCGCGCGAAGATATCGGCTGGCTGACGGCGCGCTGCTGGCGCTTCAGCGGCGTCGAGCGCGAAGCCGGCGGCATCGCACCCATCGAGCCGCTACTGCAGGGCTACGAGTCCGCCGGCGGTGTTGCCGTTTCGCGCACCGACCTCGACTATTGGCAGGTGATGGCGCACCTGCGCTGGGCGATCATCGCGCTGCAACAGGCGCAGCGGCACATGGGCGGCGGCGAGCGCTCGCTCGAGCTGGCGCTGACCGGCCGCATCGTTCACGAGCTCGAATACGAGGTACTGCAGTTGATCACGGGGAGCGGCGCATGAGAGACATTTCCGATGCCGCCGACCTGATGACCACGGCGCGCGAGGCACTGCTGCGCGACCTGCTGCCCGCGCTGTCGGGCGAGCGCCGGTATGCGGCGCTGATGATCGCCAACGGCATGGCCATCGCTGCACGCGAGCATCGACTCGGCACCGATGCCTCGCGCAACGAAGCTGCGCGGTTGCGCAACCTGCTTGCGCTCTTCCCCCGCGACGCAGCCGAGAGCAGTGACGACCCGCCGACGAGCGACGTGCCCGCGCTGCGCAAGGTCATCTGCGCGGCGATTCGCGCCGGGCGCTTCGACGCGCACGAGTCCGCAGTGGGCAATGCGCTCGCGCACACGGCGGCCGACTGGGTGGCCATCTCCAATCCGAAGGCGCTGCGCACTTAACGGCCTCTTCATCCGACGACAGGCGAATCGATGGAACTCAAACTGACCGGGCGCAACGCATTGGTCACCGGTGCCAACGGTGGCCTCGGCAGTCATTTCGCCGAAACACTGGCCGCGGCAGGCGCGAATGTCGCGATCGCGGCGCGTCGCGTCGAATCGCTGCGACCGGTACAGGACTCGCTGATGCGCCACGGCGTCAAGGTCGAGTCCGTCGCGCTCGACGTCACGGATGCTGCGAGCGTCGCCGCGGCGTTCGACCAGGCGGCCGCAGCGCTCGGCCCGATCACCGTCGTCATCAACAACGCCGGCGTTGCCGTCACCAAGCCGCTGCTCGAGCAGACCGAGGAAGACTGGCAGCAGGTGATCGAGGTCAACCTGAACGGTGCGTGGCGCGTCGCGCAGACGGCGGCGCGGCACATGGTCCAGCACCAGCAGGGTGGCAGCATCGTGAACATCGGCTCGATACTCGGCTTGCGCGTGTCCGCGCAGGTGCCAAGCTACGCGGCATCGAAGGGCGCGATCGTCCAGCTGACCAAAGCGATGGCGCTCGAGCTCGCGCGCCACCGGATCCGCGTCAACGCGCTCGCACCCGGTTACATCGAGACCGGCATCAACCGCGAGTTCTTTGCCAGCGAACCCGGCCAGGCGCTGATCAAGCGCGTGCCGCAGCGCCGGATCGGCAAGCCCGAGGAGCTCGACGGCGCGCTGTTGCTGCTCGCGTCCGATGCCGGCTCGTACATGACGGGCATGATCCTCGTCGTCGACGGCGGCCACCTGGTGAACACGCTATGATCCCCGGCGCTACCGGCGCGCAGACCGTGTACGACTACTGGCTCGGCATGCTGCCGCAGTTCTTCGCGCAGATGGGCGCTGCAGTCAAGCCGTCCGCGCAGGCCAACGGGACCGCATCGGCATTGCCTTTTCCCGCCGACCAGGTGGCAAAGGCCGCCACGATGACGAGCGACGCGCTGCAGAGCATCGCTCAGTCGTATGCGCCAATGCTGCAGGCGGCAGGTGCGCCGGGGCTCCTCGCGCAGTGGGCCGCGATGATGCCGGGCTTCGCCACCGCGCAACCGCAGGCCGCGGCCACGGGGCCGTCCGCCGCCGCGATGGCGATACCCTGGATGACGATGCCGTTCACGCCGGCGATGATGGCTGCGGCCACCGGCAATGCAATGCCGGCGTCGCCTGCCGCCGCGTGGCTGCCGATGCAGCAGATGCAGAAAGCCTGGACCGACCTCGGCAGCCAGATGGTCGGTGGCGCGTCGCAGGCGTACACGACCGCACTCGACCGCACGTTCGGTGCACTGAGCGATGCGCTGGGTCTTGGCCCCGTACGCAAGCTGCAGACGTCGGGTCAGCAGATCATGGCCGCCGCGATCGCGCAGAACGAGGCGCGCGCCGCGTACGGGATGCTCGTGCAATCGGCGCTGACCGTCGGACTGCAGCGATTGCTGAAGCGCCTTGCCGACATGGCGCAGAAGAACGAACGTGTCGACAGCGTGCTCGCATTGATGCGGATGTGGGCGGTGGCGACCGAAGAGGCCGTGCACGAGAGCCTGCAGTCCGAGCGCGGGCTCGAGGCTACGGCGGCCGTGACGCGCGCGGGCCTCAACTATCGCCGGCAGATGCAGGGGTTCGCGTCGATCATCGCCGATACGCTCGACATGGCGACGCGACGCGATCTCGACGATGCCTATCGCGAAATCCAGTCGCTGAAGCGGGAGCTGCGATCGATGCGCGCGCCGGCAGCTGCAGTGGCATCCAACAAGCCCCGCGCACGCGGGACGAAACGACCGACGACAAAATGACCACACCCACTGACAACGCGATGCTCGCGTCGCGCGCCGCGTCGGCCATCGCGATCACGCCGGTGACGATGGCGAAGGAACTCGAGGCCGCCAGGGCAAAGATCGGCGGCGGCCTGCGCCGGCTTGCCGAGATCTCGGAAGAGGATCTCGCGATCGCCACCGTGCCGCGCGACGAAGTGTGGCGCGAGGACATGGTTCGTCTCTACCGATGCAAGCCCGTCGTGGACAAGCCGCATGCCGTGCCGGTGCTGATCACTTACGCGCTCGTCGGGCGCTTCCAGATGATCGACCTCGAAGCCGACCGCTCGCTCGTGCGCAAGCTGCTGGCGGAAGGGTTCGACGTCTATTTCATCGACTGGGGCATGCCGTCGCGCGCCCAGCGCTGGCTGACGATCGACGATTACGTGTCAGGCTATCTCGATCATTGTGTCGACGTGATCCGCGAGCGGTCGGAGCAGGAAACGATCAACATGCTCGGCATCTGCCAGGGCGGTGTGTTCACTGCGTGCTACGCGGCGCTTTTTCCGGAGAAGGTCCGCGCCGTCGCGTTCACGGTCACGCCGATCGATTTCCACGGCGACAAGAACGACCCGCAAACCGGCTCCGGCTACATGAACCGGTGGGCGCGCGCACTGACGCACGACGACATCGACGCACTCGTCGAGGCGTATGGAACCGCTCCGGGCAGCATGGTCGGCTTCGCGTTCCTGATGATGAACCCCGTGTCGAACTTCACGAAGTACACGATCGACCTGATCGACGTGATGGGCGACGAAGCGAAGCTGCTCAATTTCCTGCGGATGGAGCGCTGGATCGCAGACCGCCCCGACCATCCGGGCGAGGTCCTGCGGCAGTGGTTCAAGGACCTCTACCAGGACAACAAGCTGATCAGGAACGAGCTCGTGCTCGGCGAGCGCACCGTCGATTTGCGCAACATCACGATGCCGGTGCTCAACATTTACGCAACCGGCGACACGATCATCCCCGTGTCGTGCTCCAAGGGCGTCGGCGGACATTTCGGCACGAAGGACTACACCGAGATTGCCGTACCCGGCGGGCACATCGGCACGTTCGTCGGCAGCAAGGCGCAGAAGATCCTCGCGCCTTCGTTGGCCGAGTGGTTCAAGGCGCGCAGCGGATCACAGGCAGACTAGAGCCTAACCGCGTAATCGCGCGAAGCCGGCGTCCAGATCCTCGATCAAGTCCTGCGGGTCCTCGAGGCCGACGTGCACGCGTAGTGACGGCCCGCCCGGGCTCCAGCGGGTGACCGTGCGCGCCCGCTCGGGCCACGTCGGGATCAGCAGGCTTTCAAAGCCGCCCCAGCTCCAGCCCATGCCGAAGATCCGCATGCCGTCGAGCATGCGACCGATGGCAGCCCCGTCGACCGGCTGCAGCACGACGCCGAACAGGCCCGACGCGCCGCGAAAATCGCGCTTCCACAGCGCATGCCCGCGATCGCCGGGCAGCGCCGGATAGAGCACCTCGCGCACTTCCGGCCGCGCCACCAGCCAGGTAGCGATTTCGCGCGCGCTTGCCTCGTGCCGCTGCATCCGCACCCCAAGCGTGCGTAACCCGCGAAGCCCGAGGAAGCAATCGTCCGACGATGGTGTGACGCCCATGTCGGTCCACAAGCGATGCAGCGCCGGAAACGTGTCGGCGTTCGCGACGATCGCGCCGAGCAGCACGTCCGAATGACCGCCGATGTATTTGGTCGCCGCATGCACCGACACGTCCACGCCGTGATCGAACGCACGGAAGCCAAGCGGTGTTGCCCACGTGTTGTCGAGCACGACCCGCGCGCCGCGTTCGTGCGCGGCATCGGCGATCGCGCGGATGTCCTGCACCTCGAACGTCAGCGACCCCGGCGATTCGGCGAACACCAGCTTCGTGTTCGGACGAAAGGCATCGACGATCGCAGCACTCGCCAATGGATCGTAGTAGCCGACGTCGATGCCGAGGCGCCGCAGGTGGTTGTCGCAGAATCGGCGCGTCGGACCGTAGACGGCGTCGGTCACGAGCAGGTGATCGCCGGGCTTGAGCAACGCCAGCAGCGGCAGCGTCGTCGCTGTCAGGCCCGACGGAACGGCGAGCGCGGCGTGCCCGCCTTCGAGGCCTGCGAGCGCGCGCTGAAAATCCGTTACGGTCGGCAGTCCGTGCAGTCCATACGACAGGCCCGGATACTCGCCGCGCGAAGCGCGCTCGAGGTCGGCCATCGTCGGCAGCAGGATCGTCGATGCGCGAAACACCGGCGTGTTGACCGCGCCGAGATAACGGCGCGGATCGCGTCCGGCATGCGCAACCTCGGTCGCCGGACGATAGCGTGAACGCTCCGTCATCGTTACTCGGCCGCTGCAGCAGCGTCGCGTGGCGGCGAGGCTGCGAGCGAAGCGCGTCCGCGGTCGGTCACCGTGTGCACAAGGGCTGCAACGATGGCGGCAACCTGCGCATCGACGGTCTGGTCGACGGCGATGTCTATCGCGTCGCGCGGCACTTCCAGCGTGGCGAACTGGCTCGCGAGCAGCGTCGCCGGCATGTAGCGATGGCGCCGCAGCGCGAGGCGTTGCGCAATGATCGCGTGGTCGCCGCGCAGATGGACGAAGCGGATTACGCCTGCGAGCGCGAGCCGCGCACGATAGCTCTCGCGCAGCGCGGAGCACGCGAGCACGGCGTTACCGGAGGCGGCAGTGGTCTGCCGCAGGGCATCGACTATGCGGTCGAGCCACGGCCAGCGATCGTCGTCCGTCAGCGGTGTGCCGGCGGCCATCTTCGCGACGTTCGCCGGCGGATGGAAATCGTCGGCATCGAGAAACGGCCAGCCGAGCGCGTGTGCGAGCGCCGCGCCGACCGTGGACTTGCCGCAGCCCGATACGCCCATGACGACGACGATCATGCGCGTGCGATTGCTGCGTCGAAACCTGTATTCATGCCGCAGGAGCGTATCACGCGATCCGGCGCGAGGCCATGATGGCCGCGGCGACGATCAGTGCGCCGCCAGCAAGTGTGCGCGCCGACGGAATCTCGTTCAGCAACGCCGCAGCGAGCGCGATGCCGTAGACCGGCTCGAGCGCAGCCACGACAGCTGCCGTGTGCGCCGAAACGCGCTGCAGGCTGGCGATGAACAGCGTGTGTGCAACGCCCGTGCACGCAACGCCGAGGACGAGCAGCAACCCGACGTCCGTCATCGTCACGGACAGCGAAGGGCCGTTGAACGCGACGATCGGTGCAAGGCACAGCGCGGCGAACGCGTTCTGCCACAACGCGATTCGGCTCGGCGCCAGCTGTTCGACCAAGGCCCGGTTGCGCACGGCGAGCAGCGCAAACGTAAACGCGGACAGGATTCCGAGCGCGAGCCCGCGGACGACGCCGCTCGACCACACGAATTCGGGCACGAGCGCCACGAGACCCACCACAGCCAGCACGGCCGTCGCGCGCTCGACGCGATCGCCTGCTAAAAGCCGTCGTTCGAGCATCAGCACGAACAGCGGGAAACTGGCATAGCCCAGCAAACCGACCGCGACATTCGATACCTGCACGGCGGCAAAGAACGCAACCCAGTGCAGCGCGAGGATCGCGCCGTTGACGGCCGCGCGCCGGTAGGGACGACCCACGTGCTCATGGCGCAGGAGGAGCAGCGCCGCGAGCGTGAGCGCAGCGATTATCGTGCGTCCGAGCACGATCGCCGTCGCAGGAAGCGCGATCCACTTGCCGAAAAGTGCGGCAAAGCCGAACAGCGCGACGGCCGCATGCAGCGACGCACGCGCCGCTCGAGGTGACAGGCGTCCGGTTATCACGTCCGGTTGCGCAGCGCAGAAATCGCGAGGTTGGGCACGTCGATACTCGAGGTTCGGACGGCGCATTCTGACAGTCGGCGCACCGTACCCCCTGTGGCGCTGCGCTAGAATGCCGCCCACGTATCGCGCATCCAAGGCGCCGCGATTGTCGTCCATCGGCGACGCGGGCGCTGCCTTCGTGACCCTCGCCTCGTCAAGGAGCCATCCACATGCCTGTGCCCGCCGTCGCCGCCGAAACGCTGGCGGCCGTTCGCAAGTCGCCGGGCAACCGCGTCAGGGTGGCCGTAGCCGACATCGACGGCATCCTGCGAGGTAAATACCTCCACAAGGACAAGTTCGAGTCGGCGATCGAGTCGGGATTCGGGTTCTGCGACGTCGTGTTCGGATGGGATTGCCACGACGTTTGCTACGACAACACGACACTCACCGGCTGGCACAAGGGCTTTCCCGACGCGCTCGCGCGCATCGACCTCGGCACCCATCGCAAGGTGCCGTGGGACGACAACGTCGATTTCTTCCTCGGCGAGTTCATCGTCCGCAGCGACGCCGGTGATGCGCCATTTCCCCTCGACGGCCGGCAGGTGCTGAAGCGCGTGCTGAAGCGCGCCGAAAAGCTCGGTGTCATCCCGATGTGCGGCCTCGAGTTCGAGTGGTTCAATTTCATCGAGACGCCGCAATCATGGGCCGACAAGCAGGGAATCGGGCCGACGCCATTGACGCCGGGCATGTTCGGTTACTCGCTGCTGCGCGCGCACCACTCGCGCGAGTATTTCAAGGCGCTGTCCGAGGAGATGGCCGCGTTCGGCGTGCCGATCGAAGGACTGCACACCGAGACCGGGCCCGGCGTCTACGAAGCGGCCATCATGTTCTCGGAGGCGCTGGAGCAGGCTGACCGCGGATTGCTGTTCAAGGCGGGTGCGAAGGAAATCGCGGCGCGCTTCGGCATCATGCCGAGCTTCATGGCCAAGTGGAGCCAGCAATATCCGGGCTGCTCCGGCCATTGCCACCAGTCGCTGTCCGACGGCAAGAAGAACCTTTTTCACGATCCCAACGGCCGACGCGGCATGAGCAAGCTGTTCGAGAGCTATCTCGCGGGCCAGGTCGCGGGGCTGCTCGAGTTCGCGCCGATGTTCTGGCCGACCGTCAACAGTTACAAGCGGCTGGTCGACGGCTTCTGGGCGCCGGTGAAGCCGACGTGGGGATTCGACAACCGGACCGCGAGCTTTCGCGTATTGGCAGGATCGCCGAAGTCGACGCGGCTCGAGACCCGCTGCCCCGGCTCGGACGTCAACTCGTACCTCGCGATGGCCGCGTGCATTGCCGCGGGACTCGACGGCGTCGAGAAGAACCTGACGCTCGACGCGCCGCCGATCGAGGGCACGAACGTCGGCGCGGAGAACATGCCGCGTGCGCCGCGCACGCTGATCGAGACGACCCGGATTTTCCGCGCCTCCGACCGCGCGCGCGACTGGTTCGGCGACGATTTCGTCGACCACTTCGCCGCGACCCGCGACTGGGAATGGCGCCAATGGCTCGATGCGGTCACCGATTGGGAACGCAAGCGCTATTTCGAGATCATATGAGCACCGAAGGGCCGTCCCGAGGACGTCCATGTGAGCGGGGCGAAGCCCAGGCTCGAAGAGCGCGACCGCGAGCATGGGCGAAGGCCGACGCGCATTCGCGGCCGCTCTCGTTCGCGTGTGATGAGGCCGTTGCTTGCCCCCTCTGCGGGGGCAGCGTGGCGGCGCCAGCCGCAAGCGTGGGGGCCGTCCATTGATCAACAAGTTCGCCTTTCCCACCGCAATCCTGTTCGGCGACGGTGCGTCGCGCCAGGTTGCGAGCCACCTCATCGACGCGGGTCGCACGCGTCCGCTCGTGGTCACCGATCGCGGGCTGGCCGGACTGCCGGTGTTTGCGCGCTTCGTCGCCGGGCTCGCCGGTGTGCAGCATGCAGTCTTTTCGGGCATTGGCGGCAATCCGGTGCGAAGCCAGGTGATGGAGGGTGCGGATGCGTTCCGCGCGCACCAGGCCGATAGCGTGATCGGCATCGGCGGCGGCGCGGCACTCGACGTCGCAAAGGCGATCGCGCTGATGGCGGATCACCCGGGCGACATCCTCGAATATGCGTGGGATCATCCGAACGTCAGATCGATCGCGAAAGCGCTGCCCTACTTCGTCGCCGTGCCCACGACCGCTGGAACGGGCTCGGAAGTCGGACGCTCGTCGGTGATTTCCGACGACGTGACGCACGTGAAGAGGATCATCTTCTCGCCCGCACTGCTTGCGAAGGCCGTGTTCGCCGATCCCGAGCTGACGGTCGACCTGCCACCGGCGATCACCGCGGCAACCGGCATGGACGCGTTGACGCACAACGTCGAGTCGTACCTGTCGCCGGCGTGGCATCCGCTATGCGATGGCATCGCCGTCGAGGGCGTGCGCATGGCCGCGGCGGCGCTGCCGATCGCCGTGCGCAACGGGCGCGATCTGAAGGCGCGCGGCGACATGCTGATGAGCTCGATGATGGGCGCGATCGCGTTCCAGAAGGATCTCGGCGCCGTCCACTCGTGCGCGCACGCGCTGTCGACCGTCGCCGATCTCCACCACGGCCTTGCGAACGGCATCATGATCGACCACGTGATGCGCTTCAATCTGGACGCGGCGACCGCGAAACTGGCCGAGCTCGCGCGCGTCGCCCACGTGCCGGGTGGCGACACCGGCAGTGAGGAGGCGCGCGCCCGTGCATTCGTCGACTGGCTTGGAAAACTGAAACGCGAGCTCGGGATCCCGGCGAAGCTGTCGGACTACGCGGCGGCGCGACGCGTGACCGCGGCCGACATTCCTCGCCTCGTGGAAATCGCGACGGCCGACATCTGCCACCAGACCAATCCGCGGCCGTGCACGGCGGACGATTTCCGGCGCATTTTCGCGGATTCGATGTAGAGGGCCTAGTCATGGCTGCACCACTTCTCATCGGCGTGTCGGCGCGCATCCACCACCCGACGGACCATCCGGTCAGTCTGGGTGGTGTATTCACGAAAACGCTGCATTACCTCGAGCAATCGGTCGCCCACTGGGTCATGTCGAAGAACGTCCTCGTGATGATGATCCCGTCGATCGAAAGCGAGGGAATGATCCAGCGCAGCGACATGCGGCTCTACCACTACGCCGACGCACTCGACGGCCTGGTGCTGCAGGGCGGCGCCGACGTCGCGCCGCCGACGTACGGCGAGCAGCCGCGCGATCCTGCATGGGCCGGCGACGCCGTGCGCGACCGCTACGAGATCGAGCTCTTCGAGGCGTTCGTCGGCAAGGGCAAGCCCGTGCTCGGCATCTGTCGCGGCTGCCAGCTGATCAACGTCGCGTTCGGCGGCACGCTGTACCAGGACATCGGCACACAGATACCCGGCGCGCTCGATCATCGCGACATCGCCAAATACGAGCGCAACTTCCATGCGCTGAAGTTCGTGCCGGGAACGCAGCTCGCCAAGCTCTATCCGAGCCGCGTCGACGCCGTCATCAACACGATCCATCACCAGGCGGTGAACAAGCTCGGTCGCGGGATGATCGTCGAGGCGCTTGCCGAGCCGGACGGCATCGTGGAGGCGATCCGCTGGCGCGGTCCGAGCTACGTTCTCGGCGTGCAATGGCATCCGGAATTCATGTTCGGGCCGGGCATCGGCGAAGAGCACCTCGACGGCTCGCCCATCCTGAACGAATTCCTCGACGCCGTGCGTACGCGGAAGTCGAAGCGCTAGATCGCCAATGCCGACGACGACGCTGTCGATCACCAATCCTGCAACCGGCGCGCTGGTGCTGCGCGTTGCCGCCGACGGTCCGCGCGAAGTCGCCGCGCGCTACGCAGCGGCGCGTGCCGCGCAACCCCGTTGGGCGGCGACGCCGATGCGCCGGCGCATCGCCGCGATCGAGAAGTTTCGCGAGCTCATCATCGCCCGGACCGACGCGCTCGCCAATACACTGACGCAGGAAGTCGGCAAGCCCATCCGCCAGTCGCGCAACGAGTTGAAGGGACTGATCGGCCGGCTCGATTTCTTCATCGCCGAATCGGCGCGCGCGCTGCGCGAGCAGAAGGTGTTCGTCGATGCGGCGCAAAAGCTCGACGAGCGGATCACGCACGAGCCGCTCGGCGTCGTCGCGAACATCTCCGCGTGGAACTATCCGTATTTCGTCGGCAGCAACGTATTCGTGCCGGCACTCGTGGCCGGCAACGCCGTCCTGTACAAGCCATCGGAATTCGCGACGCTCACTGGACGCCACATCGCCGATCTGCTGCATGCGGCCGGCATCCCGGAGGACGTGTTCGTACCGGTCATCGGCGGCGGTGCGACCGGTGCGGCGCTGCTGCGACAACCGGTCGACGGCGTATTCTTCACCGGCTCGTACGCTACCGGCGCAAAGATTGCCGCAAGTGCTGCGAAGCGGATGATCAAGGTCCAGCTCGAGCTCGGCGGCAAGGATCCCGTCTACGTCTGCGACGACGTCGACGTCAAAGCAACCGCCGCCGCCGTGGCCGATGGCGCGTTCTACAACACCGGCCAATCGTGCTGCTCCGTCGAGCGGATCTACGTGCACGAATCGATCTATCCGCAATTCGTCGAGGCATTCGTCGCCGAGGTGAAGTCGTACCGCATCGGCGATCCGATGGACGAGGCGACGTACATCGGCGCGATCACCCGCCGTGCGCAACTCGACGTGCTGCGGCGGCAGGTGGCCGATGCGCGCCGGAAGGGCGCGGTGCTGCGGCTCGGCGGTTCCGCGGTCAAGCGCAAGGGCAACTGGTTCGCGCCCACGGTGCTGACCGACGTCGACCATTCGATGCTCGTGATGCGCGACGAGAGTTTCGGTCCGATCATCGGGTTGCAGGCGGTTGCCGACGACGAGGCGGCCGTCGAATTGATGAACGACACGGCGTACGGGCTGACGGCCGGCGTGTACACCGGCGACGCGGCGCGGGCGCGCCGAGTGCTGTCGCACGTCGCCGCCGGCAGCGTCTACTGGAACTGCTGCGACCGCGTGAGTCCGCGGTTGCCGTGGTCCGGTGTCAAGCACTCCGGCATCGGCCTCACGCTGTCGACGATGGGCATCCAGACGTTCACGCGCCCGAAGGCTTGGCATCTGAAGTCGTGACGCGGCACTGACGACAGTCGGCGTCGCCGGACGACTATTGCGCCATGAAGCGTAGTCGGTTCGTGATTCCGTATCGCAATCGATGTCGGAGTCTCGCAATGTCCGCTAACGACGGCGGATTCAACTGGTCGATGCAACACACTAGACGCCATTGCGGCGGAAGGAGTGTTGCAGATGAAGAAGCGACCGCGCATTTACTACTCGGCCAGTCAACGGACGCTTATCTGGGAGCGTTGGCGGAAGGGCGAGACGCTTCACCAGATCGCCCGGCTGTTTGATCGATACCACTCCTCGATCCAAGGCATCCTGGCTGAGTCGGGCGGGATACGCCCAACCGAGCGGCGCCGGTCAAAATCGTCGTTGACCCTGATCGAGCGAGAAGAGATCTCTCGCGGCGTGGTGTCAGGCAAGTCGATGCGGGCGATCGCGGCGACGCTCGGCCGCGCACCATCTACGATCAGTCGCGAGATCCGACGCAATGATGGCCTGCGAGGCTATCGAGCTAGCGAAGCGGACCAGGCGGCGTGGGATCGAGGCCGTCGCCTGCAGGTCTGTAAACTGGTGCAGAACCGAGCGCTGGCCCACCTCGTGGCACATAAGCTTCGCCTCGAATGGTCGCCTGAGCAAATTGCCGGCTGGTTGAAGCGTGTCCACCCTGATGACGAAGCCTTTCAGGTGTCCCACGAAACGATCTATCGCAGCCTGTTCATCCAGGCACGCGGCGCTCTGAAAAAGGAGCTGATGGCGCACTTGCGGCGCACGCGCGGGATGCGTCGGTCGCGACACCATACGCAGAAGACCAGCATCCACGGGCAAATCACTGACGCGGTATCGATCAGCGAGCGTCCCCCTGCAGTCGAAGACCGTGCGCTTCCTGGCCACTGGGAAGGTGACCTGCTGTTCGGCAGCAAGAACAGCCAGATCGCGACGCTGGTTGAGCGTCAATCGCGCTACTTGATGCTCGCGAAAGTCGGCAAGAAGGATACTGAGACGGTCGTGAACGTCCTGATCAAGCACGCGCAGAAACTGCCCCACGAACTGTACCGATCCCTGACTTGGGACCGCGGTAAAGAGATGGCGGACCACCGACGCTTTACTCTCGCCACCGACATCAAGGTCTACTTCTGCGATCCCCGCAGCCCTTGGCAACGCGGGTCGAATGAGAATGCGAACGGGCTATTGCGGCAATATCTCCCCAAGGGGATCGACCTCTCCGAATATTCGCAAGCCAAGCTCAACGCGATCGCGCGGCGCCTCAACGAACGACCGAGAAAGACGCTGCACTACGAAACGCCAGCACAACGATTTCATGAAGCTGTTGCGTCGACGGGTTGAATCCGCCGTCGTAAGCCGCCGCTCGACAACCTGACTCGCCGGGCCCCTCGTTTCATGCTCACCGCTCGCTTCTTCTCCCGGCGGCACGGCTGATGTCTGGCTAGCGGCGACGTCCCTCGACGCCCTTTCCCGTCATCGGCACAAAGCGCACCTGCAATACGACACGCTTCGAAATAGTACCGTCGGCGTTCTTCTCCACCAGCATGAGATCCTGCCCGCCGCGCGGCGACTCGATCGGTATCACCATTCTGCCGGCCGGCTTCAGTTGCGTTACGAGCGGCTCCGGTATGAACGGCGCCGCAGCGGTGACGATGATCCCGTCAAAGAGTGCGTGTTCTGGCCATCCCTGATAGCCGTCGCCGACCCGCACGGCGACGTTGCTATATCCCAGTGCGGCCAGGCGATCCGCCGCACTCTTGCCCAACGGCTCGACGATCTCGATCGAATAGACGTGCTTGACGAGCCCGGCCAGCACCGCCGCCTGATAGCCGGATCCGGTTCCGATCTCGAGCACGACATGCTCCGACTGCGGATTGATCAACTCGGTCGACAGCGCGACAATGTAGGGCTGCGAGATCGTCTGTCCCCCGCCGATCGGTAGCGGGTGATTGCGATACGCGTCGCGCGCGACGCGCTCGGGAACAAAGCGATGGCGGGGCACCTTGCCCATCGCGTCCATCACGCGCTCGGCGAAACGCTCGCGGCCCGTTTCCTGCCGCGTCGACCGCGCCATGGCGGCGATCTCGTCCACCATTTGCCGCCGCGCGCGCGCGAACACCTCGTCCGTGGCCGCGGTGCCGTCCAACGGCCCGAGCAGGGAAGCGACGAAGGCCGCGACCCCGAGATGAATCTTGGTCCGTGCCATTCTCGCTCCGCGCGCAGGTCAGTCGTCGAAGTGTACGTCGAGGCCGAGCGAGCGCGCTACCAGCAGGAGCTGGATCTGACTGCTGCCATCACCGATCGTGAAGATGCGGTTGTCGGGGATCTGGTAGGCCACCAATTCAACCGCCGCTCGGTAGGACTAAGTAGCCATTAATCTCGCCAAGCAAACAAACAGGACACGAGTATGAGCTACTACCGGATGGCAGAGCATCGGCGCCTGAGAGCGGAGCTGATACGCCGCTGGAAACCATGGAAACGATCAACCGGACCGCGAACGGAAGAGGTTAAGGCCACGTCGTCACGAAACGGCTATAAGGGTGGCGAGCGACAAAGGCTTCGCGCTCCCGCGAAGCTGCTGCGCCGGACGGTGTGTCAATTCGGCTGCAATGCACGCGCCACGACCAGGCCGCACATCAGCGCGAACAGCAGCGGGAAGATGACTAGGGACGATCGCTGGCCGGCGCCTGAGCGGGTTCGATACGCGCGGCTCGTTTCACCCCAGAGCCCCGCAGTAGAGCGATCCGTGAGCGGTATACGGCAACGACCGGGCGCCGCCCGATACCGTCGATGATCCTGCCGTTCTCCAGGAGGTAGCTGAAGACATAGCAGATCGTCAAGCATTATCGGAGCTCGCGAACATCATCGGATGAAACGTGCAGAGCGTAATGCGGCGAAGGGGTATGATTTCCGATGGAGGAGGGTCCATCATGAATCGCATGCCTCTTTCTTTCGTCGTTGCGCTGGCCGCGTGCGCGACCACCGGCAGTGATGACCCGCGCCAGGTTGCACAAGGGATGGAGCCTCTCGGCTGCCTCGATCGCACACAGTGCGAGCTCTATTGGCAGCGGGCCAAGGTATGGATTTCCTCGAATTCCTACTACCGCGTGCAGCTCTCGAGCGACAGCGTGATCGAGACTTACGGCCCGCTGGCGGGCCGAATGGAGCTCGCGTATCGGGTGCTGAAGATTCCCGACGGCGCGGGAGGAGCGCGCATCACCGTGGCGGCCGAGTGTGGCAACGTCTTCCGTTGCATTCCGGCGGTGACTGAGGCGCTCGTCGCGTTCAAGCGATTCGCGAGCGCGGGCGGCTGAGCGTACTCACACTGAGCCAAACTCAAGTTGATTCGGTTTGGGCTGAGAAGCGGTCTTGCGCTGCGCCTGAGAACGCGCATCAATGTCTTATGAGTCGCGTACGAGCGGTGAGCCGAATGCATCCCACCGCGGTGCATTCTGGTGTGAGCGTCCGCTTAGGCCGAAAGCCGACTCCGGATAGCCTGCGTCGATCATCCACCTATAATCGGCGTGATGGATGACGGGCCGTTTCCCACAAACGTACCTGCGCGTCTTGATCGGCTCCGCTGGTCGTCGTTTCACTCGTCCCTGATCGCTGCCCTCGGCACGAGCTGGATCATTGACGGGCTGGAGGTCACGCTCGTCGGCTCACTGGGTAGTGTGCTGACCTTGCCCACCGCGCTTGGGCTCACGCCGAGTGAGGTCGGCGAGGTTGCGGGCGCGTATGTGGCCGGCGCAGTGATGGGCGCGGTTCTGTTCGGCGGGCTCGCCGATCGATATGGTCGGCGCAGGCTTTTTTTCGTCACACTCGGCGTATACGCTGCGGCGACAATCGCTTCCGGACTTGCGCCCAACTATCCTTTCTTTCTGGCGATGCGCTTTCTCACCGGCGCAGGCATTGGCGGCGAATACGCAGCCATCAATTCGGCCATACAGGAATTCATGCCTGCGCGCTTGCGCGGACGCGTCGATCTTGCCGTGAATGGCAGCTTCTGGGTCGGCGCTGCTGCCGGAGCGGCGGCCGCGGTATTCTTCCTCGATACGGAATTGTTCGCGCCGGCGTGGGGCTACCGCTTCGCGTTCATCGTCGGCGGTTTACTCGCATTGGGAGTTCTTCCGCTTCGACGCTTCATTCCCGAGAGTCCGCGCTGGCTCCTATTGCAGCGCCGCCAAGGCGAGGCTGAGCGCATCCTCCTGGGAATAGAATCCAGGGCGCAAGTACTTCACGGGGAAGCCGCTTCTACTATCCTCCTCGATCCACGGGAACACGTCGGCTGGTTTGAGCTGTTGGGTGTGCTCGTTCGTCGTTACCCGCGCCGTGTAGCGCTCGGATTGAGCCTCATGGGTGCTCAGGCATTCCTCTACAACGCGATTTTTTTCACGTACGCGCTGGTCCTGACTCGCTATTACGAAGTTGCCGAAGGGCGAGTCGGGTTGTTCCTGCTTCCATTTGCCGCCGGCAACTTTCTTGGGCCACTCCTGCTCGGGCCATTGTTCGACCAGATCGGACGGCGCGTCATGATCACGATGACCTATGCGCTATCCGGAACGCTTATCATCGTGACGGGACTCCTTTTCAAAGCGGACATGTTGACGCCGCAAACTCAAACGCTGGCGTGGAGTGTCGTATTTTTCTTTGCTTCCGCGGCGGCGAGTTCGGCCTATCTCACCGTGGGCGAATATTTCCCTCTCGAGGTGCGCGCGAGTGCCATCGCATGGTTCTACGCGATCGGAACGGCGCTGGGTGGAATCGCTGGGCCAATCGTGTTCGGCCACTTGATCGCGTCAGGAGATCGGGGAGAGGTATTCATGGGGTATGCCCTCGGAGGAGGCCTGATGCTGGCGGCGGCGGTAGTCGCCCTCTTCCTCGCCATCGATTCCGAGCGACGTTCGCTGGAAGCCGTCGCGGCGCCGCTCGCGCTGTGCAAAACCGAGTAGACGTCACCAGCCATCGCGCGTCGTCGGGTCGAGTGCGGTCGTTAGGCACGACGCTCTGAGCCCGCTCAGGCAGACGATTGGGACCCGCGGGGCGCG
>Ga0207708_10000557_pt1 | contig 28820 bp, 29 predicted proteins | sample KBSK5101metaG_FD_184340 | JGI IMG/M metagenome (GOLD analysis project Ga0207708, IMG submission 184340) | Corn, switchgrass and miscanthus rhizosphere microbial communities from Kellogg Biological Station, Michigan, USA - KBS K5-10-1 metaG... | ecosystem: Host-associated > Plants > Roots >... | reverse complement strand
GCGATCGGGAAAGACGCCCCCGTCGGGCAATGACTGCGGACGTGCCGCCGCGGACGCTGTTCGAAACCGCCGCTGCGCGCGCCGTCGAGCTCGACGACGACGACATCCCCTCGCTGCAACAATTTTTCGAGCGCAACCCGGCGTATTTCCTGTCGGTGAACGGCGAAGGTCCAAGCGCCGACGAGGCACGCGACGAGTTGCATGCGCCACTGCCCGACGGATGGCCGTTCACCTGGAAACGCAGTATCGGATTCCTCGATCGTCGCGGCCACCTGATCGGCGTGGCCAACGTCGTCGCCGATCTCTTGGCTCGCGGCGTCTGGCACATCGGCCTCTTCATCGTCGCGACGGATCTTCACGGTACCGGAACAGCGCAGGCGCTGCATCAAGGTCTCGAGCGCTGGGCAGCGGTGCAAGGTGCGCGGTGGCTTCGTTTGGGGGTGGTCAGGGGCAACGCGCGCGCCGAGCGCTTCTGGACGCAATGCGGATACCTCGATCTGCGGATGCGTGAGGGGCTGCCGATGGGCAAGCGGGTCAACGACGTGCGTGTGATGACGAAGCCGCTGACGGGCGAAACGCTCGCCGACTACCTCGCGATCGTTCCACGCGACCGTCCCGACCACCCGTGACGGCGCCCGTCCGCGGTGCGTTGGCGCGATGCCGCCACACGCGTTAACCTGCAGGCTTTGCAAGCCTTCGGACGCCAACCGCCATGTGCCGCAACATCCGGATCCTGTTCAATTTCGCGCCGCCCGTGACTGAAACCGAAATCCGCGCGGCATCACTGCAGTTCGTGCGCAAGATCAGCGGCTTCAACAAGCCGTCGAAGGCCAATGAAGCGGCGTTCGAAGCCGCCGTCGACGAAATCGCCGACGTGTCGCGTCGACTGCTGGATTCGCTGGAGACGAAGGCACCTCCGCGCAACCGCGAGGAGGAAGCTGCCAAGGCGCGCTACCGGTATGCCGTTGCCGCATCCACGCGCGAGTCGTGATCGAAGGAGGCACGTGTCCACCGCCGCCAACATCGTCGTCGCCGTCGTCGCGCTGATTCACGTTTACATCCTGATCCTCGAGATGTTCCTGTGGGACAAGCCCGCGGGATTGCGGGCGTTCGGCCAGACGCAGCAGGTCGCGACCGCGTCCAAGGTGCTCGCCGCCAATCAGGGCCTCTACAACGGCTTCCTCGCTGCGGGGCTCGCCTGGGGTCTGTGGCTGGGCCCGAACGGCACGAGCGTCAAGGTATTCTTCCTCGGGTGCGTGCTGGTCGCCGGCCTGTACGGTGCGGCGAGCGCCAGCCGCAAGATCCTGTACGTCCAGGCAATTCCCGCCGCCATCGGCCTCGCGCTCATCGCACTGTCATGAACCGCGCGCCCGGCCCGGACGCACCTCACAGAACCGCGGCCGCCGCGGGCGATCCGTGGGCCGGCCACTACGAGCGGCTGACGACGATGGGTGCCGGCGAGTTCGTCCATGTCGTCGGCACGCTGGCGCCCCACCTGCAGGGGACTGCGGCGCTGCTCGAGCGCTGGGGGAACCGCGAAACGCTGTGCCTCGCGGGCCTCTACCACGCGGTGTACGGCACTGCCGGCATACACGGCGCGCTCGTTTCGCACGAACGCCGATCGCTCATCGCTGACGCCATCGGCACCGAGGCCGAGGCGATCGTTTACCTCTACGGCGCTTGCGACCGCGATGCATTTCATCCGCGCATCGGCACGGCGCATGCCACGCAGTTCGTCGATCGTTTCACCCGGTCCGAGTATTCGATTGCGCAGTCGGCGCTCGCTGATTTTTGCGAGCTGACGCTGGCCAACGAGTTCGAGCTCGTACGCAGCAGTGCGGCGTTTGCGGCAAAGCACAGGCGCTCGCTCGGGCGTCTGGCCGAGCGGATGCGCGGTCATGTCAGCGACGCGGCGCTCGGTGCCTTCCGCAACCTCGAACGCGCGCATGTGCCTGGCGGCCGCGCGCACGCGGCCGGTCGCTCGTAGCGCCGTTTCGCAGCCGACGCATCGAAACGACGATGTCCGCTAATTTCCCGCCTGCGTCGCCATCCACGTTCGCCCATCTGGTCTGGCTATACCGGTTCCTGCTGTTCACGATAACGCTGCATTCGCTATGAGGCGGGCGACATGGATGCGTTGCTCATCAGCGTCATCTCCGCGTGCACGGAACTCGTCGCGTCGATCGCGGGCGCGCTCGTCACGCTGACGATCAACCCGCTCGACCCCGATCATCAGCGCTTGTACGAGGCGATCGACGCGGCGCTGAAGCGGCTCAAGTTCAACGACGCTGCGGACGCCGAAACCGAGGCCGACATCGAAACGATCACTGCGCTGGCGCCAGCGATCCTGAAACGCGAGTGGCTGCGCGTGAAAGCGGGCACCTGAAGCGCTGGATCGGACCGCGTTGCCCCGTTACAATCGTCACCGTCGCCATGGTGACGGACTCGCTCGACCATGCAACGCCTGCTCCTGCTGCTGTGGTTCATTGCAGCGCCCGCCCTGGCGCAGGACGGCGCGTATGCGGGCCGCGATGAGGCGCTGCGCGCGATCGATTCCGCGGAGCCGGAGCGTCGCGCCGATGCGATCAGGTGGATCGCGAGTCACGGCACGCCGGACGATGCGCCGGTCCTGCAGGCGCATCTGACGGACACCAGCGTCGAGGTGCGCGAGGTTGCCGAAGCCGGGCTGTGGCAGCTGTGGAGTCATTCGGGCGACGAGAAGATCGATGCGCTTCTCGCCCGCGGCGTCGACGAGATGCGCGGCGGCGACCTCGATACGGCCATTGCGACATTCTCGTCGATCATCGACCGGCGTCCCGATTTCGCCGAGGGCTGGAACAAGCGCGCCACTGCACTTTTTCTCGCCGGCGATTTCCGCCGCTCCCTCGCAGACTGCAACGAGGTGATCAAGCGCAATCCCGCGCATTTCGGTGCACTGGCAGGCTTCGGCCAGATCTACTTCCAGCTCGAGCAGTACGAGCGCGCAATCGCGTTCTGGCAGCGCGCGCTGCAGGTCAATCCGAATCTGACCGGCGTCGAGGCCAGTATCAAGGCAACGGAACAGCTGATCGCGCAACAGCGCAAGCGTTCCGCCTGACGCCACCGTGACCGTCGACACCGCCGCCCGCATGGATGAGTCGCGACCGTCGATGCGCAGCATCACGACGGAGCGGCTGCTACTCGAGCCGCAGGTCGCCGCGCATGCCGACGAGATGTTCCAGCTGCTGCAGGACCCCGCGATCTACCGCTACGAGAACGAAGCGCCGCGGTCGGTCGATCTCTTGCGCGAGCGCTTCCTGCGACTCGAGACACGCCGGTCGGCCGAGGGCGGCGAGATATGGCTCAACTGGGTCGTGCGGCTGCCGAAATCGGGCCTGATCGGGTTCGTACAGGCGACGGTCTACCGCGACGGTTCGGCGGGCGTCGCCTACGTGTTCGGCAGCGCGTACTGGGGACGCGGGCTCGCCTACGAAGCGGTCCACGCGATGTTGCGCGAACTTGCCGAGCACTGGAGCGTCGGAGTCGCGAGGGCCGTTCTGAAACGCAGCAACCTGCGCTCGGTGCGCCTGACCACACGTCTGGGGTTTGACGACGTCCCGGCCACTGCGCTGAAGCCCGGCGAGATCGAGCCCGACGAAGCCCTGATGATCCGCGACATCCGTGCCGTGGCACTGGAGAGACCGATGACCGCCGACGAACGCGCGATCCGCATGCTGATCTCGACGTGGCTCAGCGCATCCAGGTCAGGCGACACCGAGAAGGTGCTGACGCTGATGTCGGACGACGTGCTGTTCCTCACGGCCGGCCATCCGCCGATGCGAGGCAAGGCGGCGTTCGCAGCCTCGCAGCAGGCACTGGCCGGCGCGTCGATCGACGCGACCGGAGACGTGCAGGAGATCCGGACGTTCGGCGAATGGGGCTACGCATGGACGAACCTTACCGTTACCGTCACGCCGCGCAGCGGCGCCCCGATCGCACGAACCGGCCCCACGTTGACCGTCTTTCGCAAGGAGCACGATGTATGGGTGCTGTTCCGCGACGCCAACATGCTCGCCCCGGCCGCGCGCTGACGCGGCGGCACGCAGGAAACCGAAGGCGATGCGCAACGGTGATAGCTTGCGGACGATCGGTCTGATCGGCGGCATGAGCTGGGAGTCCACGGTCCCCTACTACCGCGTCATCAATGAAACGGTCCGCGAGATGCGTGGCGGCCTGCATTCGGCGCGCATCGCGCTTCTGAGTGTCGATTTTCACGATGTTGAGGCGATGCAGCGCGACGGTCGCTGGGGAGAAGCCGGCGATTTGCTCGCGCAGGCGGCGCGCACGCTCGAAGTGGCCGGTGCCGACTTCCTCGTCCTGTGCACGAACACGATGCACAAGGTCGCCGCGGCGATCGAGCGGGCCGTACGCATTCCGCTGCTGCACATCGCCGACCCGACGGCCGCGGCCGTCAAGGCGGCGGGCGTACGCACCGTCGGGTTGCTCGGCACGCGCTTCACGATGGAGGAGGATTTCTATCGCGACCGGCTGCGTACGCTGCACGGACTCGACGTCGTCGTGCCGGACAAGGCCGATCGCGACATCGTCCATCGAATCATCTACGACGAGCTTTGCCTGGGGCGCATCGTCGAATCGTCGCGTACGGACTATCGCCGCATCCTCGACCGGCTCGTCGCGCGCGGTGCCGGCGGAATCGTCTTCGGCTGCACCGAGATTTCGCTGCTCGTCGGCGCCGACGACGCGTCCGTGCCGACGTTCGACACGACGCTGATCCACGCGCGCGCGGCCGCTACGCACGCACTGGCCGCTGCCGATTGACAACAGCACGGAACCCGGCGATGAACATCGATCGTATCGACCACGTCGTGATGACCGTGCGCAGCGTCGACGCAACGTGCGCGTTTTACGAGCGCGTGCTCGGCATGCAGGCGGGGACGTTCGCCGGCGGCCGCAGAGCGCTCGCGTTCGGCCGGCAAAAAATTAATCTGCACGAGGCCGGCCGCGAGTTCGAGCCGAAAGCCCATCTCGCAGCACCCGGCACGCTCGACATCTGCCTCGTCACGACGACGCCCCTTCCGCAGGTCATCGAGCACCTCGCGCGCTGCAACGTCACCATCATCGAGGGTCCGGTGGCGAAAACCGGCGCGACCGGGCCGCTCCGCTCGGTGTATTTCCGCGATCCGGACCAGAACCTGATCGAGGTGTCGAACTACATCAGTGCGTAGGAGCGCGATGGCGACAAAACCCGGATTTCCCGCGGAAGGCGGCTGCACGTGCCGCAGCGTTCGCTACCGCATCGCGACAGAGCCGCTGTTCGTCCACTGCTGCCATTGCCGCTGGTGCCAGCGCGAAACCGGGTCGGCATTTGCGATCAACGCGCTGATCGAATCGAGCCGCGTCGAGGTGCTGTCGGGACAGCCGGAACCCGTGGTCACCTCGTCGAAGCAGCCGTGGGTGATCTTGCCGCCCGACGTGCCCGCGGCGGACGAGTACTACGATCGGAATGCGCATTGGCCGCCGCACAGCCTCGAGCGCCGGCGCGTGCTGCTGGCGGCGCTCGCAGCCAACCAAAACGAGGCGCCCGCCGCTAGCCTCCGGCGCGCTGGGTGACCGCCCGGTTGCCGAACCCAACGGCCGTTACGCCGGCACGAATCACCGGATTGCATTGCACATCTGTACGACTGTTGCCGTACGGCTCTGGCACGCCGAATGCAGCGTGGCCCGGTATAATTGCTCAAAACCACCGAACTTCTCACGCAATTCAATGACTAACCGCGCTCCTACGTTCTGGCGCGAAATTTGATGCTCTCAAAGTCGGTCCTGACCTTTGCATGTGTGCTGTTCTGTGCCGTGGCATTCGGCGCATCTGCTGCCGACACGCCGTCAGGCACTGCACCTGGTGCCGTCAAGGCGGCGGTGCCGTGGGAACAGGCATTTGCAGCGTTCGCAGACGAAGACGCGTCCCACCCGCACCCAGCGGGAGGCGTGCTGTTTGTCGGCAGCTCGTCGATCCGCCTGTGGAGCGACCTGCAGGATCAGTTCAAGGACCTTCCGGTCGTCATCAATCGCGGCTTCGGCGGGTCGGAACTCGCGGATTGCGTGAAGAACCTCAATCGGCTCGTCATCCGCTACCGTCCCAGCACCGTCCTCGTCTACGCGGGCGACAACGACCTCGCCGCGGGCACGACGCCGCAGGAAGTGCTGCATCGGTTCACCGCGTTCGTCGAGGGGGTCCGTCGCGAGCTCCCGGAAACGCGGATTGCGTACATATCGATCAAGCCGAGCCCGCTGCGCATCGGCCTGTTGCCGCAGATCAAGCAGACGAATGCGCTGATCCGCGACTACACCGAGGGGCTCGAAAAGGTGGCGTTCATCGACGTGTACACGCCGATGCTCGACAGCGCGGGCAAGCCACGCACCGAGCTCTTCCGCGCCGATTCGCTGCACCTCAACGCCGACGGCTACGCGCTCTGGAAGCGCGTCATCGGACCCCACGTGCACTGACGTTGGCGGCCGCCTTCGGGCGCGCGACTGCCGACCATCTCGCAAGCAACCTGCTGCCGCCAAGCGTCGCCCGGGCGATCGCATAGAGCGTCACGAGGGTACCGACCAGCAGCGCGCTGTCCAGCAGGCTGACGTGCTGCCCGTCGAGCGCGTCACCGCCCATCGCGAGCAGCGTCAGGCACAGCACGAGATGCGCGGCGAAAACCGTCAGCGACGCGCGGCCCAGCGTGGCAATCGACGAGCGTTCGGCGATTGCCACGAGCGCCCTCCTGTAGTGGACGGCGAGGATCGCCAGCACCGCGAAGTTGATGAGCCGCATCGGGCCGAGATGCCATTTGTCGAAGAGCGCATTCAACGACGCGTGGTCGCCGAACGGGACCTGGCCGGTGATGTGTCGCCACGCGAAGAAGGCGATGGCAAGCGCCGCGGCGGTCCAGAGCACTGGCTTGGACCATGGCTTCGGCATCTCCTCGGCCTCGGCTGCCTTCACGTGCAGCGCGCCGGCTCGAAGACCCGCAACCCATAACAGTTGCCAGGCCAGGAACGCGAACGCACCGGTCTGGTTGTAAGGAACGGGCCAGCCGGCGATGCCCGCGAACCACGCATAGACCTCGCGTCCGCTGTCGTGTTGCGACAGCAGCCACAGGGCGGCGCTCAAACCCAGCAATGCGCCCCAGCCGCGTCGCCAGCCATATTCGAGCAGAAGCGGCGAGAAGAGCATGAACAGCACGTACATCGGCAGGATGTCGAGCAGCGGCGGGTTGTACGCGAGAAACAGCGCCGACACGAGTGCCGTGTGCGGCTGTTCGACGTAGAACGATGCGAGATCGGTGACTGCGTGCGCTCCATGCGTTGTTGCGAACGGCACGAGAATCCAGAACAGCAGCAGCAGCAGCGCCACCTGCGCGGCGTAGACTTTCGCCGTCCGGCGCCATATCGCGTTGCGCATCGTGACAAAGCCGTGCGCAAGCGCCGTGCCCGAATAGACGGACCCGACGAGATACGCCGACAGGAACACGAAGCCCTCTGCCGCCGACACGAACCCGAAAGGCTGCCCGACATGCGAGCTGAACCACGTCGGCAGATGCGTGATCGTCATCAGCACCAGCATCAGCCCGCGCAGCCAATCGAGTTCGGTCTGACGTTGCATTCGCTGGCGTGCCCGCTGGATCACTTGACGAGGGAGCTCTCTCACGGCGGGCGGCGGCATTGCTGGAACATAAGCCGGGTCGGGAAGAGTCGCCGTCCGATGTGCGCTGAAAGACGCGTCAGACAGCGCCCAATGCGGCGCCGTTCAATCAGCGCAGATAGGCCAGCAGCGGCGACCCCGGCTGGCGCTTCGTCAGCACCTGCTCGGCGACGCGCGTCTGCGCAGCGTCGAGCGTTTCCAGCCATTGCACGTCGCCACCGGACAGCACGGCGACGGGTGCGCCGTCGCGATAAAGGATCCGATTGGCAGTGAGGGCCGGAACCTTGGCACCCGGCAGCACCGTGCCGACGAGGTTCAGCGGGTCCGCGGCGCTGACCGAGACGTATTGACCGGTCGGCGGCGCGCGCCGCGTGTCGCGCAGCATTGCGACGGCCTCGGGCGACGCGAATTGCTCGCCGGTGACGCTTGCTACGAAGCGGCCGCCACGGACATCACCCCGCGCTTCGAGGCGGCGCAACACCCGGACGAGCTCTCTCCACGGCGGCAGCCACGTCGCTTCGCGCTGCAGGATCTTCCATGCGACAACGCCGTAGCGGCGCAGCAGCGCGTGCGCGATAGGCTCGACCGTTTCCGCTTCGTGCGCCGGATCGGTGCGCGTCCATCCCTGCGCAGCGCCCGATCCGTCGACGGTACGGCGCGTCAACGCCCAGCGGCCTGCATCTTCGACACCCAGCAGCGCGGTGCGCCGCTGGCGCCGCCCTGCTCCCGGACGCTTCCGTTTCTGCGACGGTGTCAGCAGTGCGCGCAAGCCTGCGAAGCTGTCCGACGTCACGCGGCCAAGTGCGACCAGTTCTGCCAGCGCATCCTCGACCTGCGTGCGCAACAACCGCGTGCCGTCGACGATTTCATCGTAGAACGACGCGCCGTGCGCCTGCAGGAAATCGACGACCGCCTGCGCGCGCGAGCTCGGCTGCGCCGGCTCCATGGCTGAGACCGGTACAGCGCGCGTCCACACCGCCGAGCTGCGCCGGGGCAGCAGCGTGACGGGTGTCGTACGAATCACGTTCGCACGCCCGGCAACGCCGCCGGGCGCGGGCGGCGCAAGGCGCGTCCACACCACGCGGCCCGACAAACACAGATCGTCGAGCCAAGTGAACTCGTAATTTTCGAGCCGCGCCGGCAACAGTTCGGATTCCCACGCGGCAGCGGGTGCCTCGAAGCCCTGCAATTGGGCGACGATCGCATCGAGCGCATCCGGGCCCTGCCGCTGCTCGCCCGGCGAAACGTGCTGCCAGCGAAACAGGAAGCGCATGAAATCCTGGGTCGTGACGGGCTCGATCTCCTGCCGCAGCCGGTTCACGGTGTAACGATGAATGCGCGCCAACAGGGTCCGGTCGCACCATTCACCGCCAGCGTCGCCGCTGTACGCGCCCGCCATGACGACGCCTTCGGCTGCCAGTTGCGCGAGCGCCCGCTCAACGCCGGCGACCGGCCATGCGAGTGAATCGGCAAGGCACTGCGCGGTGACGGGGCCCAGTCCCTGCAGGCGACTGCGCAACAGTTCGACGAGCGCTTCGTTCGCGTCCCACGACCGCTCGGCGAATTCGGCCGGCGCGTCGATGGCGGGATCGCGCACCGCCGCTGGATGCAACGCATCGAACTGTGGCAGCCTCTCGGCGGCGACCCAAACCTCGCGAGTCGCAATCGCTGCGCCGACTCGATCGCCGGTGGCGTCCGACGACAACGTCAGTCGCGTCGCGCGTTGCGCCTGCGCGAGCGTTGCGAGCAACGTCGTCCATTCGGCAGATTTCCCCACCTCGTCCACGGCGATGAATCCAAGACCGAGCAACGCGTCGTGCAGCTCGTCGGCCGACGAGGCGTCGGGCCACGCTTCCGCGCGGACGCGATCGATCGCCGCGGCGTCGAGCTTGCCCAGCGCACCCGGCGTTGCCTCGTCGGCCCAGCGGCGGCCCATGACGGCCTGCGTACGCCGTTCCTCGAGCGGCGCGTCGTCGAGATACGCATACGGACGCGCGTTGAGGATCTCCATTGCCAGTGGTGACGGTGCCGGCAGGTCGCGAGCGACGATCGCGACGTCGCCCGACTCGATCCGCTGCAGCAGGCGTTCGAGCCCCTCGATGTCCATCGCCTCGTACAGGCAGTCGTGGATCAGCTGCCGCACCAGCGGATGGTCCGGAATCTCGCGATCGCCGACGAGGTTCTCTGCGCAGGCGATCTGGTCGGGAAAGACCGACGCGATCAGGTCCTCGGCACGCATCCGCTGCAGCGGCGCTGCGACCTTCCGCCCGCCGCGAAAGCGCGGCAGCGCGAGCGACGTCCCGGCGATCCAGCGCCAGCGCGCCGCGAACATCGGCGCTGCGAGCATCGCCTGCACCACGACCTGGCGCACGCTGTTCGAATGCAGATAGCGGGCGACATCGGCGAGCACGAAGCTGTGGCTCGTCGACAGCGACAGCACGATCGCGTCCTCGGTGGCTGCAGCCTGCAGCTCGAAGTTGAACCTGACGCAGAACCGCTTGCGCAACGCGAGGCCCCACGCGCGATTGATGCGGCTGCCGAACGGCGCGTGAATGACGAGCTGCATGCCGCCGGACTCGTCGAAAAAACGCTCCAGCACGATGGTGTCCTGCGTGGGCAGGACGCCCAGCGCGATCTTCGCGGCGGCAAGATAGTCGACGACCTGCTCGCCCGCTGCAGCAGCAACTCCCTGTGCGGCGAGTCGCGCGACCAGCGCCGGCCGATCGGCATCGACCGCATCGTCGAACAGCTCCGTGCGCAGCCGCGCCACCGCGTACGACAGCTCGTCGCTGCGCGCCGGTGCTTCGCCCAGCCAGAACGGGATATTCGGCGCCTGGCCTTGCGCATCCTCGACGCGGACGCGTCCCGCCTCGATCCGGCGGATTCGGTACGACGTGTTGCCGAGCTGGAACACGTCACCGGCGAGGCTTTCGACCGCGAAATCCTCGTTCACCGTGCCGACGAGGTGTCCCGCGGGCTCGAGGACGACGTCGTAATCGGCCGTGTCCGGAATCGCACCACCGGAGGTAAGCGCGGTCAACCGGGCGCCGCGGCGGCCGCGCAGCACGTGGTTCACCGCATCCCGGTGCACGTAGGCCGCGCGATGGCCGTGCCGCGTCGTGAAGCCGTCGGCGAGCGTGCGAACGACATCGAGATATTCGTCGTAGGCGAGCTCCGCATACGGCGCCGCACGCGTCAGTTGGTCGAACAGGTCGCGCTCCGGCCATTCGCGCGCCGCGACCTCGGCGACGACCTGCTGCGCGAGTACGTCGAGCGGCTGCGCCGGGATCGTCACGCGATCGAGCTCGCCGCGCTCGATTGCGTCGAGCAGCGCCGTGCATTCGACGAGCTCGTCGCGCGACAGCGGAAAGAGCCGCGCCTTCGGCGTGCCACCGACCGAATGGCTCGCGCGGCCGGCGCGCTGCAGGAACGTCGCGATCCGCCGCGTGGAACCAAGCTGGCACACGAGCTCGACGTCACCGATGTCGATACCAAGCTCCAGCGATGCCGTCGCCACGAGTGCTTTGAGCTCGCCCTGCTTCAGCCGCTGTTCGGCGGTTAGCCGGCGCTCCTTTGCCAGGCTGCCGTGGTGCGCCATCACGTGCGCCGCACCCAGCAACTCGGACAGGTGCCGCGTCACGCGTTCCGCCATCCGCCGCGTGTTGACGAACACGAGCGTGGTTCGATGCTGCGCGACGAGGTCGGCGAGCCGCGCGTATACCTGTAGCCACACCTCGTTGGACATCACCGCCTCGAGCGGCGACGCGGGGACTTCCAGCGCGAGATCCCGCGGCCGCGCATGGCCGGTGTCGATGATCTCGCACGGTGCGTAATGCGGCGCCGGGCCGGGGGCGGATGCGCGGGTCGTTCGCGTCGACGGCGTCGTGGTTCCGACAAGGAAGCGGGCGATCGCGTCGATCGGCTTTTGCGTCGCCGAGAGGCCGATGCGCACGAGCGGCCGACCGACGAGACCTTCGAGGCGTGCCAGCGAAAGCGCGAGGTGGCTGCCTCGCTTGTTCGACGCGAGCGCGTGGATCTCGTCGACGATGACCGTGCGCGTGGTCGCGAGCATCGTCCGTCCGGATTCCGAGCCGAGCAGCACGTACAGCGATTCGGGTGTCGTGACCACGATGTGGGGCGGACGGCGGCGCATGCTCGCCCGCTCGTGCTGCGGCGTGTCGCCGGTGCGCACCAGCGTGCGGATGTCGACGTCGGCCAGCCCGCGCGCGGCGAGCTCGCTGCGGATGCCCGCGAGCGGAATCTCGAGATTCTTCCGGACGTCGTTCGACAGCGCTTTCAGTGGCGACACGTAGACGACGGCCGTCTCGTCGGCGAGGCCCGTGGCGAGCCCTTCGACGACGAGCGCGTCGATGGCCGCCAGGAAAGCGGCGAGCGTCTTCCCCGAACCTGTCGGCGCGGCGATCAGCACGTTGCGCTGCGCGCGGATCAGCGGCCAGGCGCGGGCTTGCGCAGGCGTAGGCGCCGGAAACTGGCCGGCGAACCAGGCGGCGACCGCCGGGTGGAACGAGTGGGGCATGGGTTATTTTCTCACTTCGCGACAGTCAGGGAACCGCCGGGCGGCAACGCGATTAATCCGGTGGCTTATCAGGGGGCGTTGCGCTAACCTTGATTGTTGCTTTCCGCGTCAAACCGCTTTCGCGACCGATGAAGCTTGCACTGCTTCTGCCGCTGATGACGCTGCTGACGGTTACTTCTGTCGACCCGCTGCACGCGCAACGGTTCAGCTTTTCGCAGCCCGACGACGCCGACAAGCAGGAGCAGGCGGCGCGCGACGCGCGTATCGCCGACGCGCTGTCGGCACCATGCCGCGCCGATCTCAAGAACAAGAAGATCATGGTGGTGATCGGCGAGCGGCAGTCGAACGGATACGTCGAGGCGCGGCAGCAGAACTACGGCGAGCACTACCAGGCGATCAACAAGCGGCTGCAGGCACTCGGCCTGCGCACCTACACGCCGGAGGAAATCAGGCGCCAGATCGCGCAAGCCGAGATCGACGCCTATTTCCGCAACGACCCCGATGCGGCGCTGTCGGCGTCGCGACGCCTCGGCGCGAGCTTCGTGCTGCGCGGCCTCATCTCGTCGCAGGCGACGCCCAATCCAATGATGGCCGTCAACCAGGTCTCGGTGAATATGGGATTCACGCTGACGGCGAGCAACGGCCGCGTGATCTCCGATACCGAAGCGCGTTCGAGCTCGTATGCAGGATCGGACGTCCATCAGATGGCGCTGACGCTCGTCAACGAGAAGGCCGACGAGGTCGTCGCGATGCTGTACGCCGATTATTGTCGCAATGCGGGCAAGCCGAAGTAGCGCGCACGTCGCCGCGCGACCGGTTGCACGTCGAACGATCTACGCCACGGGGAGTCATGTCATGAAATCCAGCGTTTCCATGCGTTGCCTGCAGGCCGCCCTCGCCGCGCTCGTCGTCTGCGGTGCATCGAGCATCGGCGCGCAGCCGCAATTCGGCAATCCGTCGCCCACGGCGGGCAGCGACACGTCGCAGCGCGCCAATACGTCCGCCGATCAGGCCCTCTACAAGCCGGTCGAATACATGAACGCCAGCAAGAAGGGACCGGCGCTCATCGTCATCCCCGGCGAGATCAAGAGCAGCAACGCGACGTTCCTGCAGAAGTTCACGTCGAACAACATCGCCGACTTTGCCGAGGTCGAACTGTCGTCTGCCAACTTCCAGGTGCTCGAACGCTCGAACCTCGGGCCGATCCTCAAGGAGTTCGAGCTTGCCTACAACCTCGGCGATCCGCAGGCGGCGCGCAAGTTCCTCGGCATGGGCAAGCTCAAGAGCACGAAGTACGTCGTCAAGTTCGACATCCTGAAGACCGAGCAGGTCGCGGCCGCGCAGCAAGGCTTCGATGGGCGCGCGATCGGCAACATCGCGGGCGCGCTCGGCGCGTTCAGCGGATCGCTGGGCGGCGCGCGCGCCGGCGCCGTCGGGCAGGCCGCAGTGGGCTCCGTGCACTCCGGCGAATCGAGCGGGGTCTGGATCATCGGCATGCGATACAAGATCATCAACGCGGAGACGACCGAGCAGCTCGCGCAGGGCTATACCGAGGAGAAGATGGAAGTCGGCGCGAAATCGTCGTCGGTGCTCGGCGTTTCGCAGTCGCAGCAAGGTGGCGTATCGCTCGACACGATGGTGCAGCGGCTCGTCCAGAAATCCGTGTGGGAAATCGACAGCAAGTACAAGTGAGCCCGACCGCTTGAGCGCGCCAACGCCGGCCTGTCGCCGGCGTTGCCGTTTTGCGGGGGCCGCGAGGCGACGGAGATATCGATGATCAGCCAGCTCGGCAAATACGAGATCCGGCGCGAGCTCGGACGCGGCGCGATGGGCGTCGTCTACGAGGCCTACGACCCGATGATCAAGCGCCGCGTGGCGCTGAAGACGATCCGCGCCGACCAGCTCGGCGGCGAGCATGCCGACGACATGATCGCGCGCTTTCGTCGCGAGGCGCAGGCGGCCGGCAGGCTCAGTCATCCAAGCATCGTCTCGATCTACGACTGCGACGAGGACGCCGGCACGTGGTTCATCGCGATGGAGCTCGTCGACGGCCGCGAGTTGAAGGAGCACTTTGCCGCGGACGAACGCTTTCGCTCCACCGACATCGAGCGGATCATGACGCAGATCCTCGCGGCGCTCGAGTACTCGCATCGTCGCGGCGTCGTCCACCGGGATATCAAGCCCGCCAACGTGTTCCTGCTCGCCGATGGAACGGTGAAGGTCACCGACTTCGGCATCGCACACATCGAGTCGTCGAACCTGACCCAGGTCGGCACGGTCGTCGGCACGCCGAACTACATGTCGCCTGAGCAGATCATGGGACTGCCTGTCGACGGACGCTCGGACATCTTCTCGGCCGGCGTGATCCTCTACCAGTTCCTGACCGGCGAGCGGCCCTTCGCGGGATCGTCGACGACGACGATGCAGAAGGTGTTGAAGGAAGAGCCGCTGCCGCCGTCCACGCTGAACGTGCAGTTGCCGCCGGCGATCGACGCCGTCGTGCGCAGGGCGCTCGCCAAGCGCGCCGACGACCGCTTCCCGACGGCACAGGCGTTCGCCGACGCGTTGCATGCCGCGATGCCCGCGCCCACGCACGGAGCCGCCGATCCCGACGCAACGATGCCGAGCGGCGTTTCCGTTGCGCCAGCACCGGCGGCGGTTCCGCCCCCGCCCCCACCCCCGCCGACGTCATCGACGCAAGCGGCCGCCGGATCCGCCGCGGCCCCCCGGCCGCTCGCAATGCCGGCGCCAGATCCGGCGAAGCCATCGCAGACAGTGGCGATCTTGTTTGTCGCCGGCATCGCAGTCGTCGGTCTCGCAGCGCTGGCGGCCACTTGGTGGCTGTGGCCGCGCGGTGCCGCGAACTCCGCGGCCGTCGTCGCGCAAACGGCAGCGACGGCGCCTGCCGGGGGCGGGGGCGCTCCCCCTGCTGCCAACCGCGGAAGCACCGCCACGCCTGCCGGGGGCAGCACGCTGCCGGCCGCTGCCGCGAAACCCGACGGCGCGATCGCGGCCGCTACACCACGCGAAGCAGCCGTCGTCGAACCCCCGCCCGGCAATCTCGTCATCTCGGCGGTGGGCCTCGCTGATCCGAGCGACCCGCGCTATGCGAACGACAAGATGCTGCTGCAAAGTGACGTGCGCGCCGACTCCAAACAGCAACTCGTCGAGAAGGCGCTCGTCATGCTGCTCGACCGCCAGTCGTTCGAGGCGAACTACGACGTGCTGAAATCCCGCGTCGTGTCGAAGAGCGGCGATTTCATCGGAACGATCGTCCGCGAGGGCGAGCCGCAACTCGGCAAGGACGGCCTGATGTCGGTGACCACGCAGGCCGTCGTCGACGTCAAGGCGGTCCAGCAATCATTGAACCAATTGTCGCGCGACGAGCGCGTCACGCTGATTCGCGCCAACGGCGATCCACGCGTCGCCGTACGCATCATGATGCGCGATGCGGACATGCCGGACGCGCCTTCGCTACCATCGCCGATCGCTGAAAACATCCTGAAAGAGCGTATCAAGTCGTTCGGCTTCAGGACGTGGTCGGATGAGGCGCCAAGCGCCGACAACCGCGGCGCCGATTTCATCGTCACCGGCGAAGTCGTCGTCAAGCGGCTGTCGACGCGACTCGCCGCATCGGGCCTCGTCATCACCAAGTACGCGCTGTCGTCATGGACGATCAAGGGCACGAACCGCATGACCGGCGAGGAGATCCACTTCAACACGACGGTCCCGAAGGGCCTCGGCAGCTGGCCGAGCGAGGAGGAAGCGCTGCGCGCCATCGGCGCCCGCGTCGCCGACCAGTTCAGCCGCGATCTCTTCCTGCAGCACGTCAACGTCACCGGGCACAAGATCACGCTCGCCGTGACCGGCCTGCCCGACGCCGCGACCGAGGAATTGCTCGGCCGCGAGTTGATGGGTCTGCCGTCGGTTATCGCCGTGCATCCTGCGCCTCCCGGCAGTCCGCGCGTCTACGATCTGCAGGTCGCGCAGGCCGGCGCGGCGGCCGATGCCGTTGCGCGCGACGTCATCGCACCGCTCAATGCAAAGCTCGGCCAGCCGTGCTTCACCGCAGGCGCAGTCGACGGCATGCGCGTCGGCGTCACGTTCGATCCCAAGTGTGCGGAAGGCCTGTCGCGCACGCGATTCGAAACCAATCCGCCGGCCGCGCTGTACGGTGCACCGCCGGCGCGGCAGAAGGCGATCATCAAGAACCCCGACACGCTGCGCAAGCTCGTGTAGGCGGGACCGCCGACGCTCGTGGCACTCGAGTCGCTCCACAAGCTCGGACTGCGTCGGCTTGGCCTAGCCTTCGATACGGAAGCCAACCTTCAGCGTGACCTGGAAATGCGCGACCTTGCCATTGTCGACGTGGCCGCGCGTCTCGATCACCTGAAACCAGTCGATGTGCTTCACAGTCGCCGACGCCTTGGTGACGGCATTGCGGATCGCTTCGTCGGTGCTGGTGGGTGACGAACCGACGAGCTCGACGAGCTTGTACGTGTGCGCGGACATGACATCTCCTGGGAGGGACGGAAACTCAGCGTGCAGGGTCCGGGCGGACCGCGACCGCCGGCAAGCTTACGACGAGCTGCTGCTCTTTCCAAACGAGCCGAGGCACGTCGACGGTCGTATGTGCGTCGCGCCATTGCCACTGCGGCACGTCGATGTCGACATGGTCGCGCCTGATCACCGCAACGGGTACGTCGGCGTACACGGTGCGCCACGTCGTGCGGCATTCGTTGGGCAGCCCGAAGTCGGGATACTTGCAGCGAAACTCGGGGATGCGGGCGATCGCACGGTGCTCGATCGGAAACTCGAGCGTGCCGTAGTCGATCCGCTTCGTCCAGGTCGACGATATGACGGCGCGCACGTCGACGTTGCGAGGCTCGACGACCCATTCGGGCGCGACGAACGTCCACCGGTACTCGACGATCGCAGGCTCCATCAAGGGCAACGGACGATCAACGGCTTCCGCATCGCCCGCAGCCACCACACGCGACGCAGCCGCGAGCACGGCAATTACGATTACCCGAGCGTGAACATGAGAACCGCGCACGCGCATTAGCGCTCCCGTTCCTTCGATACACCGGCCGGCACCGAAGCAGCGCCTTTGAGTCTAGTTCAAGGCGGATCGCTGCGTTCGCGCACCGGTCACGCGCCAGATCACGTTGCCGACGTCGTCGGCGACGAGCAGCGCACCGCGCCCGTCGATCGCCACCCCTACCGGCCGTCCGTAGGCCGCACCATCAGCCGAAACGAAATCCGTCAGCACCGGCATCGGCGAGCCCGCCGGCTTGCCGTCTGCGAACGGGACGAATACCACATCATAGCCGCTGCGAGGCTTGCGATTCCACGAACCGTGCCGGCCGACGAACATGCCGTCTCGATAGCCGTCGGGAAGCGTAGCACCTTGCGCCGATGCGAGTCCGAGCGACGCCGTATGCGCGCCGAGCGCGTAGTCGGGCACGCGCGCGCGTGCGACGAGGTCCGGCCGCGGCGGTTTCACGCGCGCGTCGACGTGCTGACCGTAATAGCTGTACGGCCAACCGTAGAAGCCGCCGTCCGCCACCGACGTCATGTAATCGGGTACGAGGTCGCTGCCGAGCTCGTCGCGCTCGTTGACGGACGTCCACAACGCACCGCTGCGCGGCTCCCACGCCATGCCGTTCGGATTGCGCAGACCCGACGCGAAGATCCGGTGCGCGCCGGTTCTTGCGTCGACCTCCCAGATCGCCGCGCGGCCCTCTTCCTTGTCGAGACCATTTTCACCGACGTTGCTGTTCGACCCGACGGTCACATAGAGTTTCGATCCGTCGCGGCTCGCGATGACGTTCTTGGTCCAGTGGTGGTTGAGCGGCCCGGCGGGCAGATCGACGATCCTGGCCGGCGGCGCGCTGATCGACGTCGCCCCCGGCTCGTAGCGGTACCGCAGCAGCGCATCGGTTGCGGCCACGTAAAGATCGTTGCCGACGAGCGCCATGCCGAACGGCGATGCGACGTCGCGAACCAGCACCGTGCGCGTCTCGGCAATTCCGTCGCCGTCCGCGTCACGAAGCAGCGTGATCCGGTCGGCGCTCGGCTGGCCGGCGCCCGCCTTCTTCATCAGCAACTTCATCACGAAGCCCTTGATGCCTTTGCCGTCCTCGGGCTTGGGCGGCGCATTGGTTTCCGCGACCAGGACGTCGCCGTTGGGCAGCACGTACAGCCAACGCGGATGCTGCAAGCCGTCGGCAAACCGCGCCACGGCAAGGCCCGGGCCGGGCGTCGGATGCGCATCCGGCGGCCAGCCGGCAACCGACGCGACCTCCACGGTGGGAATCAGCGACTGCCGCGGTGGCTCGAGCTGGGGACTCGGCCCCACGGTGGCGGAAAGCGGCAGTTCCGCGACGCTCCCGCATGCGCAGAGTACCGCTGCAGCTGCGGTCAACACTAACGCGTTCGAGGTCTTCACGATCGGCTCCGTCACGAATATCGACCATTACGGGTCGACAAGCGCGGCCGCCGATGGTTCGCGGCTACTCGCCCATCGTTTCCCGTTGCTCGAGATCGACGCGCAACTCGTAAAGATCCTCGTCCAGCGCGTCGCGAACGGACACGACGCCAAGGGGCCGATCGAATTCGACGACCGGGAGGTGGCGGAACTTCCCCTCGTGCATCATCCGCAGCGCGCGCACGAACGGCTCGTCGGGATGGATTGTTTGCGGTTGCGCGGTCATCACGTCGGCGAGTCTCGTCGCATGCGGATCGCGGCCCTCGGCGAGCAACCTGAACAGCGCGTCGCGCTCGGTGAAGATGCCGATGAGCCGCGTGTGATCGACGACGAGGAGCGCGCCGATATTGTGCTGTTTCATCGTCCGTGCTGCCTCGACGACCGTCGTGATCGACGCTGCGACGATCGGGGGGCGTCCGGCGATCATCGAACGCAGTGAACGTATCGGCACGGCTCGTCTCCTTCGATGCTGATCGCCCGGCCCGGCGCGTGACGCCAGCATACGCCGCGAATGCGCCGGCGCAAATGGATGTGCGTGCTGCCACTAGGACATGCACCGACACGCGTTGTTGCGCGCGCTTCCTGCCACGTCCCGCACCACCGGGAAATATTGCGCATCCGTTGGCAACATTAACATCGAACGCCGCGATAAATCGATGGCAACAACGATGAACGCACCCCTGCACGAGGCTTGGGGATCGGGAATGGCACGAGTGCTGCTCCGCATAAACGGTGCGATGACCCGTTTGTAAGCGGGACTACAGCGTCGCCAATTTGAGACCAGAGGAGTGAACGATGAAGACATGGAAACACGGATTGCTCATGGGCGCGATGACGATGGCGATGGCCGCTACTGCGAATGCGCAATCGACCGCCAGTCCGGCAGCGCCGTCAACGGCGGCGAAGCCACCGGCGACGACGATGCGCACCGACATCCCGAAGGAGTGCGTCAACCTCACAGGGACCGCAATGAGCGACTGCGTGCGTGACCACAACCCGTCATCGATGCGATCGAAGTCCGGCACCAATGGCGCGACGACTAACTCGATGCGCAACGACAAGAGCGGCGGCGGCACGACGGGCGGCGGCAACGCAGGCAATAGCGGCACCTCGGGCAGCGCCGGTGCATCGGGGAGCGGCACGGGTGGCGCCGCGAGTGGCGGCACCGGCGGTGACAACGGTAACGGCAGTGGCGGCGGCAACGGCAAGTAGCCGTTCACGTCGGTCATTCACCGACAGGCGATGCCGTCGCCGTCCGATGGCGTCGCTCTCGCCGCCAGCGCATGCTGCGAAAGTCGCAACGGCGATTCACTCACGCGGAGACTAATGATGGACACGGCGAAGTTCGAACGGGAAGGAAAGGCTCAGCTGCAGGATGCGGGTGATCGCGCGCAGGACTATCTGGATCGAGCGTCGCAAACTGCGTCGACCGGCATGGATCGCGTCGCCGATACTGCACGCCGCGGCGTCGACAAGGCGACGGACACGGCGAAGGCCGGGCTCGATTGGGCGGCAGATCAAGCGGACACGTTGCGTGACCGCAATGCGGCATTCGTCAACGCGATGACCGATACCGTGGCGGCGCGCCCGCTCATGGCGATCGGCGTTGCCGCGGCGGTTGGGTACCTGCTCGGCCGCCTGATGCGCAGCGGCGATTGACCCACTGCGCCCCAGTGATCGGCGACCTGCACCAGCGGTCGCCGATTTTCTTTGCAGCGGCCCTCTCGCGGTGGGCGCGTGCGGCCTGCGCTGCACTGCTTCCAGTTCTTGTCGCTGGCTGCGTCACGCTGACCGCCGAGCCGCGGGCCCTCTTGCAACGGAGCGACGGCACCGTGCAGGTGCAGTCGCTGGCATGCGCGCGCACCGTATCGCTGGCCGCGGCCACTCTGACCACACCCCGCGCGAGCGGACTCGATCCCGCGACCATCCGCATTCTTACGTGGAACATCCACAAGCAGGGTGACCGCGGCTGGCAAGATGACCTGCAGACGTTCGCCGCGGACAGCGACCTCTTGCTGCTGCAGGAAACCGTCCTCGACGGAACGCTGCAGCAGATGATCGACACTGCCGGCATGCGCTGGGTGATGGCAAGCTCGTTCATCTACGAGAACATCGACACCGGCGTGCTCACGGCGTCCCGCATCGAGCCGGTCGCGAGCTGCACGCAGCGTATCGTAGAGCCGCTCTTGCGCCTGCCGAAATCGGCGGTCATCTCGTGGTTTCCGTTGCGTGGGGAAGCGACGACGCTTGCCGTCGTCAACGTGCATGCGATCAACTTCTCCCTGTCGCTCGGCGCGTATCGCGCGCAATTCGACGCGGTCGTCGATGCGCTGTCCCAGCATGGAGGACCGATCGTGTTCGCCGGCGACCTCAACACGTGGACCACCAACCGGATCGCGGTGGTCGATGCCGCGGCGCGTCGCCTCGGGCTGACCGAGATTGCGTTCACCGACGATCGCCGTCGCCTCTTTTTCGGCCACCAGCTCGACCACATCTACACGCGCGGCCTCGACGTCGTCGCGTCATCGGCAATCGCCGTCACGTCGTCCGATCACAATCCCGTCATGGCGACGCTGCGCTTGACTCGATAAGCGTACCGCGATGGAGCTGATCGCCGTTCGCCCGGAAGGCCTGTATTGCGCGGCGGGCGACTTCTTCATCGATCCGTGGCGGCCCGTGGACCGTGCGGTGATTACGCATGCGCATGGCGATCACGCGCGTTTCGGCAGCACGCGCTATCTCGCCGCGCAACCGTCGGCGCATGTGCTCCGGAGCCGGCTCGGCGACATCGCGCTCGACACGCTCGCGTATGGCACGCGGCTACGCCTGCGCGACGTCACGGTGTCGCTGCACCCGGCGGGCCACGTGCTGGGCTCGGCGCAGGTTCGCATCGACCATCGCGGCGAAGTCTGGGTCGTATCGGGCGACTACAAGCTCGACGACGATCCGACGTGCGATCCGTTCGAGCCGATGCGTTGCCACACGTTCGTCTCGGAATCGACGTTCGGACTGCCGATCTACCGCTGGGGCGATCCGCGCAACGTGATCGAAGACGTCGGCGCATGGTGGCGGTCCAATGCCGACGCGGGGCGCGCCAGTGTGCTGTTCTGCTACGCGTTCGGGAAGGCGCAGCGAATCCTCGCCGGGCTCGCGGAGGCGCGCGCGCTCGACGCCGGACCGCTCGTGTTCCATGGCGCGATCGAGCCGCTGAACCGCGCCTATCGTGCGACGGGCGTCATGCTGCCGCCCGGTCGTCGCGTCACTGAAGTCGACACGGATGCGCTGCGGCGCGCGCTCGTGCTCGCGCCGCCGTCCGCGGCCGCGTCGCCGTGGCTGCGTCGCTTCGGCGATTTCCGCGACGGCTTCGCGTCGGGGTGGATGCAGCTCCGCGGTGCGCGGCGGCGCCGCGGCGTCGACCGCGGCTTCGTGCTGTCGGACCACGCCGACTGGCCCGGGCTCAACGCGGCAATCGACGCAACCGGTGCATCGCGGATCATCGTCACGCACGGCCAGGTGCCGATCATGGTGCGCTGGCTCGTCGAGCGTGGCTTGTACGCGCAGGCGTTCGAAACCGAGTTCGACAACGCCGGCGAGAACGATGCGTTGCCTGCGCGTGGGAACGGCGACGAAGCAGCCGCCGGGAGCGCCGCCGAGGCAGCGACCGACGACGCAGCGCCCGGCGCCGGGATCCCCGGTTAATCGCGATGGAAGCGTTCGCACGCCTGTACGCCGAGCTCGACGCCACGACATCGACGCACGCGAAGCTTGCGGCACTCGACGCATATTTTCGCGGCGCGGACGCCGCCGACGCCGCGTGGGCGGCGTATTTCCTCGCCGGTGGCCGGCCGCGGCAACTCGTGCCCGTGCGGGTGCTGCGCGACGTGGCAGTAGCGGCGGCCGGATTGCCGCGCTGGCTGTTCGACGAGTGCTACGACGCCGTCGGCGACTTCGCCGAAACGGTTGCACACGTGCTGCCACCGCCGTCGCGCACATCGGACGCCGGATTGGCCGACTGGATGTCCGTTCGCGTGCTGCCGCTGCGCGGCGTCGATCCTGAGACGATCGCCGACCGATTGCGCGGCTATTTGGGCGAACTCGATGCCTCCGGCCGCTTCCTGTTGCTGAAGCTGCTGGGTGGCAGCTTTCGTGTTGGCGTGTCGCGGCTGCTGGTCACGCGCGCGCTCGCGGCCGTTTCCGGCGTCGACGCGAAGATCGTCGCGCAACGACTGATCGGCTACACCGGTGTCGACCGGCGGCCGGATGCCGTCGCGTTCCGTGCGCTGATCGCGTCCGAGCACGCCGGCGCGACGGCCAGCGCGCATCCGTATCCATTCTTCCTTGCGCATCCGTTGACCATACCGGTCGCGTCGCTCGGTGCCGCAAGCGAGTGGCTCGTCGAGTGGAAGTGGGATGGCATCCGCGCGCAACTCGTCCGCCGCGGCGGGACCACGTGCGTCTGGTCGCGCGGCGAGGAGCTCGTCACCGAACGCTTTCCGGAGCTCGCCGCGGCTGGCGCCCTCGTTCCCGACGGAACGGTGATCGACGGCGAGATCGTCGTGATGAAGGACGGCAATGTGGCGCCCTTCGCCGCGCTGCAGACACGGATCGGCCGCAAGCTCTTGTCCGCGCGAATACTCGCGAGCGCTCCGGTGGTGCTGCTCGCCTACGACCTGCTCGAGGACCACGGTCAGGATCTGCGCAATCTTCCGCAGCACGAGCGCAGAGCGCGCCTCGCGCGCGTCGTCGCCGCCACGAACGCCCCGGCGCTGCAACTGTCGCCGCTCGTCGAAATGCCGTCGTGGGACGCCTATGCCGCGCTACGCGACGAATCGCGCTCCCGCGGCGTCGAAGGCTTCATGCTGAAGCACCGCAATGCGCGTTACGGCGTCGGGCGGACCAAGGACGTCGGGACGTGGTGGAAATGGAAGATCGATCCGCTGAGCGTCGACGCGGTGCTCGTCTACGCGCAGCGCGGCCACGGGCGTCGCGCAAGCCTGTACAGCGATTACACGTTCGCCGTCTGGGACGCACGCGACGGCGAACGCCGACTGACGCCGTTCGCCAAGGCATACTCGGGCCTGACGGACGCCGAGATGCGACGCGTCGATGCCATCGTGCGCAAGACGACCATCGAGAAATTCGGCCCGGTGCGAAGCGTAACGCCGACGCTCGTGTTCGAGCTCGGCTTCGAAGGGATCCAGCGCTCGCCGCGGCACAAGTCGGGCATCGCCGTCCGCTTTCCGCGGATCCTGCGCTGGCGCACCGACAAGGACGTCGCTGAGGCCGACTCGATCGACGCGCTGCAGGCGCTGCTCGCCCGCTAGCGCAGTGCGTTCGACTCGATCTTGTCCCAGCTCAGCGTCAGTGTGTTGACGTCGCGTCGGGCGGCGTCGACGCCGAGATCCGCCGGTGGAACGACGAGCTTGAAGCCACCGCCCGCCTCCTGCCGTACGTCGATGACGAAGGTCAGCTTCAGCGCCGCGAGGCGAATGCATGGCTCCCCGGCGCTCGACCGGACGAAGCCGTCGATGACGGCGTTCAAGTTGCTTGCGATCGACCCGGTTGCCGTCGACGTCTCGCCGGCGTCATAGAGGCGTGACGACCCGGCGACGTCGAGCTTCACCACGATGTCCTGCGTCCATTTGCGCGATGCGGCCGCCGAGGCAAACGGTGACACGATGCCGCCGGCGAGCGGAAGCGCGACGATCCGAACCGCGCCGTCCACGCTGGCTTCGCCAATCCGCTGCAGATCGAGCGTGATCGACGCGTTGCGCAGGTCCACCTCACGCGGGTCGGTCGTTCCGCACGCCGCGCGATCGCTGCGCACGCGCCAATGGACGTCGCGGAGCTCCGCCTTCAAGTCATCGAAAAATTCTCCAATCGGCTTGCCGGCAACGCCCGGAACGCTCGGCCGCATGCCTGCGCACGCCGCGAGGACCAGCGCAGCGAAGGCGACCGCGGCGCCCGTGGCCCGCCGCGCACCCTGCTTCGACGCAGTGTCGCTGCGAACGCGGTGTCCCTTCAGGTTCAACGCCGACCCCGTAGCGCATCCGCATGCGCACGAAGCTCGGCGATGAGATCGCGTAATGCGTCGTCGGTGATGGGCTCGGTGACCGTCAGCGTCCGGCATTGGCCGCCGTCGTCGACGGCAATCGTGTACGCACGCGCGTCGGGCGCGGGCGGCGCGCTTTTTTTCCCGTGCGATTTGGAAAAAATTCCAGCGCGCTGGACGAGCGTTCGCAGTCGCGCCGTATCCGCCGGCGGCAGCGCTTCGCAGTCGATCGAAACCGGCTTGGCAAGCCCGGGGAAAGCGGCGATCCCACCGTCCATCCGAAAGTCGATCCGCATCAGGGCTCCCACCAGTTGCGCCGGCGATCGCGCCGGCGTCACGCGCTTCAACCGGTCTTGACGCCGACGGCGCTCCACGCACCGGCCACAGCCTGGCGCTCGGCCTTGCCGAAGAAATGCGCGGCGTTGGCGACGGTGTAGCGCGCGAACTGCGCGAATGTCGCCGTGGGTTTCAGCCGCTTGTCACGCAGCGTTTCGTACCAAACGCGCCCCACCTTTTCCCACGCATGACCGCCGAGCGCAATCGCCGCGAGGTAGAACGCGTGGTTGGGGATGCCCGAGTTCGTGTGCACGCCGCCGTTGTCGGTCGACGTCTTCACGTAGCCCGACATCGCCGCCGGTTGCGGATCGCGGCCGAGCACGGGATCGTCGTAGGCCGTGCCCGGTGCCTTCAGCGACCGCAGCGCCACGCCGTTCACCCTGGACGTGAAGAGTCCTGCGCCGATCAGCCAATCCGCCTTGTCGGCCGGCTCGCCGCGCGCATATTGCTTGACCAGCGAGCCGAAGACGTCGGAGATCGATTCGTTCAGCGCGCCGGCCTGACCGAGGTAGACGAGCCCCGCCTCGTCGCCGGTGACGCCATGCGTGAGCTCGTGCGCGATGACGTCGAGCGAAACGGTGAAGCGGTTGAAGAGGTCGCCGTCGCCATCGCCGAATACCATCTGCTGTCCGTTCCAGAACGCATTGTCGTAGCGGCGACCGTAATGGACAGTGGCGTCGAGGTGCAGTCCCTCGTCATCGATCGAGTTCCGATCGTAGACGCCCGCGAAGAAATCGAACGTCGCCCCAAGGCCATCGTACGCCTCGTTCGCCTCGGCGTCCGCGAGCGGCGGTGCACCTTCGGCGCGCACGGACAATCCGGGAAGCGTCTCCGTATTCTGGGCATCGTAGACGGTGCGCTGCTTGGCGGCCGTCGGACCGCTCAGCAGCCCTCGCTGCGAACGCGCCTCGAGGAGCTCGTGAGTTGCGCGCACCAGCCGCATCGTCTGGTCGGTGGCGAGCGTCTCGAGCGCCGCGTCGCGTTGCGGCGCGGTTCCGCGCGCTGCGATCCGGCGCAGCATCTGGGGCGGCAAAATTGCACAACCGCAGTGCACGCGGCGAGGAAAACGCACCATGATGAAGACGCGGAAGGAGTTGGACGCGCCGTTTTACCACGCACTGCGCGGCCGCGCGATCCAAGGCAGATCAAACGACGCTAGCGCGCGAGCTCCCGCGAACACGTAACAAGTGGCGACGGCGATCGGAAATATTTGCCGACAATCGCGAGGGCGGCGCCTCGATTCACCCGCGCGATGCGGACGAATCGGCATCGAAAAAACACGCCGAACGCGTCAGGCTGCGGGCCGCTGGCCGCGAAAAATCGGTGTCACCTTCTGCGGAGTCTCGGATTCGTCGCGCCCAGTTGCCTGCGTTTGCCTGCGGGATTCACGCCGAATGCGCGCAAATGTCTTGCGCAGATCCGTGTTGGCGCTCGACGTGTAACGGAACGTGGGATCGAGTATGGATTTCATTGCACACCTCTATGCGCGAAGCATGCGATTGCACCAGCATAACCGGAGAAGTGCAAGCGCGATGCTTCAAGCGACGATGGATGAAACGTTGCAAGAACTTTGCCAACGTCCGGCGGACATCGCGATCACCGAATGAGCGCGCTGCGCAAGCGCACCACACTTGCCCACGACATCGTAAAGCGCGCCGACACCTCGCGCCAGGCGCATCAGCGCACGGGACGACGCGGACTCGCGCGCCAGAAACGCAGCAACAGATAGCCGCCGATCATCCCGCCCAGATGCGCGAAGTGCGCGACGCCTTCCTGCGATCCTGTGACGCCTAGGAACAGTTCGATCACCGCGTAAAGCGTGACGAACACGCGAGCCGGCAGCGGAATGGGCGGGAACAGCAGCATCACGCGGTTGTGCGGGAAATACATACCGTACGCGAGCAGCAGGCCGAATACGCCACCGGACGCACCGACGGTCGGGTAGATGCCCCCTGACAGTGCCGCGACGATCAGCTGGGTGGCTGCCGCGGAGATTACCGACACGAAATAGAAGAGTGCGTAGCGGCGTGGGCCGAACACGCGTTCGATCGCGCCGCCGAACATGTAGAGCGCGAACATGTTGAACGCGAGGTGCAGCAGGCTGCCGTGCAGGAACGCGTACGTGACGACCTGCCACGGCATGAACGAAACGTCCTGCCCAAGGCTCGCGGTCGCGAGCGGCCACAGCGCGAACGGGACCACAAGGCCGGGTACGACCGATTGCAGCAGGAACAGCGCGACGTTGGCGACGATGAGCGCGGTGGTGACGGGTGGCATGCAGTCTCGCCGGAGCGCGCCGCTCTCGAGCGACGCAATGGTCGGCAGATGGGGGCGCCGGACACGGCGGACAAGTATGGGCCCGCGGTGGCGGCGGTGGCATAAAATGGGCCCCGGCCACCTGCCTCCGCCTCGAAGGCCCGTTCATCCGTGGAATCGACTGCTGCCGCCGCGCCGCGGACCATCCGTCACCCGGTCGTCATCGTCGACGGACTGCTCGGGGATGCCGAGTGGTCGGCGCTGCTCGCTCGGGTGCTGGCGAGCGAAGCACAGTTCCAGCCGTCGGCAACGCATGATGCGCGTGCGGACTATCGCCACTCGCTCGTTCTGAATCCACCGCCGGATCTCGTGGAGCCTGTGGTGCGGCGCGTGCGAAGCGTTACGCCGGACGTGCTCCCCGAGTTGCGCGTGCAACCGATCACCGTCGGCGTCGTCGAGGCGCAGGTCACGGCGAGCATCGACGGCAGCTTCTTCGGCGTGCATACGGACGCCGACCGCCAGAAGGTTCCGAAGCGCTACCTGACGTACGTCTACTATTTCAACCGGCAACCCAAGGCGTTTTCAGGCGGCGAGCTCCGCGTGTACGACGACGTGCTGCGCAACGGCAAGCTGGCGCGGGGCGAGACATTCCAGGTAATCGAGCCACTGCACAACCGGCTCGTGCTCTTCTGGGCGCGAACCATGCACGAGGTGATGCCGGTGCGCATGCCGTCGGGAGCGTTCGGCGATGCGCGCTTCACCGTCAACGGCTGGGTGAACTCGACGTGAACGCACTGGCGCGCATTGCATTCGCGACGCCGCGATCGCGCACTTGGCGCAATCACGTGTCACGGGCGGCTGCAGCTTATTCGCGGCTAGTCGAATCCGCGCACTGAGGGATGCTGGCCGCGGCGCCGTCGCAATAACGAGTGCGGGCCCGCGCCTCGCAGGCCAGGCGCGCAAACAGCGGCTCGCGAGCGCAGTTGTCGAGCGCGTCGGCCAGGCCCAGCACGCGATCGAACGAGTGATGCGAGGGCGACGACACGACCGCGATCTTGTCGTTCGGCGGATCGTGCGCATCCGGCGCAGCTGCACCTACCGGCACCAGCGCCTCGACGCTCACGACCGACTCGCGCGCCGGCTTCTGCTGCGACCTGGCGCGACCCGCAGGGCGATCGATCATCACCGATTCGGCACCGCCGGTGCCCCACGACGCATGGATCGCATAAACGGCGGCCGCGGCGCTCAGACCGACGGCGAATGCGGCGGCGACGACAACCGGACGGGACGGCATGCGCAGCCACGGGCTGGCGCCGATCAACAACAGCTCGTCGGGCCGCGGTCCCTGGGCAAAGCCTCCCTGCGGCCGGGCCGAGCGCGCGAGCTCGAGCTCCTGCTCGCATTCGCGGCACAGCCTGCCCGGACGGGGCAGTCTCTGGCTGCACATCCGGCAGTG
>Ga0207708_10000556_pt1 | contig 28852 bp, 22 predicted proteins | sample KBSK5101metaG_FD_184340 | JGI IMG/M metagenome (GOLD analysis project Ga0207708, IMG submission 184340) | Corn, switchgrass and miscanthus rhizosphere microbial communities from Kellogg Biological Station, Michigan, USA - KBS K5-10-1 metaG... | ecosystem: Host-associated > Plants > Roots >... | reverse complement strand
CTCGCCTGCCTCGAGCTCGAGGCGTGTGACTCGGGCATCCGCTCGATGGTCTCGGTCCAGGGCTCGCTCGCGATGTTCGCGATCTGGCGCTGGGGCAGCGAGGAGCAGAAGCAGGACTGGTTGCCACGCATGGCGGCCGGTGCGGCGATCGGCTGCTTCGGCCTGACCGAGCCCGACCACGGCTCGGACCCGGCCGGGATGCGCACGCGAGCCCGCCGTACCCGGGACGGCTGGGTCCTCGACGGCCGCAAGATGTGGATCACCAACGGTTCCATCGCCGACATCGCCGTGGTCTGGGCCCAGACCGACGAAGGAGTGCGGGGATTCCTCGTTCCCACGGACACTCCGGGCTTCTCAGCGCCGGAGATCAAGCACAAGATGTCGCTGCGTGCGTCGGTGACCAGCGAGCTCGTGCTCGATGAGGTCAAGCTGCCCGGCTCGGCGGTCCTTCCTGACGTGTGCGGGCTCAAGGGGCCGTTGGCGTGTCTCAACGAGGCCCGCTACGGCATCGTCTGGGGCTCCTTGGGTGCCGCGCGGTCGTCGCTCGAAGCGGCCGTGCGGTACGCCGGCGAGCGCACGCAGTTCGGCAAGCCCATCGCCGGTTTCCAGCTGACCCAGCAGAAGATCGTCGACATGACGCTCGAGCTGGTCAAGGGGGAGCTGCTCGCACTTCACCTGGGGCGGCGCAAGGACGCCGGCCGGCTGCGACCCGAGCTGGTGAGCCTCGGCAAGCTGAACAACGTGCGGGAGGCGCTCGAGATCTGCCGGACGTCGAGGACGATCCTCGGCGCGAACGGCATCTCGCTCGAGTACCCCGTGATGAGGCACGCCAACAACCTGGAGTCGGTTCTCACGTACGAGGGCACCGTCGAGATGCACACCTTGGTTGTCGGCCAGGCGATGACGGGCATCGCCGCCTTCCGCTGACAGCCACTTCGGCTCGTGGGGTCTGAGGCGGTGGCATCAGGGGCAGTGGCACTGAGACAGTGGCATTGAGCCGACGAGACCGCGACGATCCACCTGTGCAGTGCCAACGTGACGGGAGTGACTCATGAGCATCAAGGACATCGGGCCGGAACCTCAGTGCTTCGACCTGGAGAGCGCAACGCTGGACAACAGCGACTACCGCGCGGTCGCGTGGTCCGGGAGGTACCTCCAGCTGACCCTGATGTCGATCCCGGTCGGAGAGGATGTCGGCCTCGAGGCTCACCCGGAAACCGACCAGTTCCTGCGACTCGACGCAGGCCGGGGCCGAGTGCAGATGGGCCCCAGCAAGGACCGGCTCGACTTCGACCGGGAGGTGCAGGACGGGTGGGCGATCCTCGTGCCCGCGGGCACGTGGCACAACGTCACCAACATCGGTGACGAGCCCCTTCGGCTTTACACGGTCTATGCACCGGTCCACCACGCGTCCGGCAAGGTCCAACCCACGGCAGCCGACGCGTCGCACGACGAGGAGTCGGGCAACGACGAGCCTCCGGGCTGGTCCGTCCAGCCGCCCCAGCAACCCTCGGACGAGCACGCCTGACCAGCGAGGTGCTCGTCGGGCCTTCCCGTGCTGTGGATCGGTCCTCGTCGCCGGTGTGAACCTCACCCAGTCGCCGGAGTCGCGGCCTCGGCCAGGGCACCCAGCACCACCACGCTCTCCACGAGGTCGAGACCGACCCGGCTGTGGGTGATCCAGAGAACAGTGCGCGCGCTGTCCGGACCGAGCACCTCGGCGGCGACGGCACGGGCGGTTGCGGTGTCGAGGTGAGCGGTCGGCTCGTCGAGCACCACCACGTCGTGGTTGCCCAGCAGTGTCCGGGCGATGGCCAGCCGGGCGCGCTCGCCGCCGGACACCTCCGCGTGGCCTTCTCCGACGAACGTGTTCATCCCTTCCGGGAGCGAGGCGACCCACGCGCCGAGGCCGGCGTCGGTGAGCGCCCGTCGTACGTCGTGGTCGGAGGCGTCCGGGCGGGCGAGGCGCACGTTCTCCATGACAGTGGATGCGAAGACGTGTGGGTCGTCATCGACCAGGGTCACCACGCCGCGCAGGTCATCGGTGGCGATCTCACGGGTGTCACGCGGACCGAGAGTGACCTTGCCCGCGGTCGGGTCGAGGAAGCGGACCAGCAGCGCTGCAACCGTCGACTTCCCGGACCCGGACGGACCCACCAGGCCGATGCGGGCGGACGGCCGCAGGTGGAGGTCGAGACCGCGCAGCACCGGGATCGCGTCCCACGAGGCGTCCACCGACCGGGCAGCCAGCGCCGCAGGCAGTCCAGGCAACGGTTCAGCAGCAGCAGCGTCGACCACGGCTGGCTCGGCGGCGAGGAGCTGGTCCACCCGCTCCCGAGCCGATCGGGTGCGCACCGAGGTGGCACCGGCGTCGGGCAGTGGGAGAAGGGTGTCCGACAGGGCAAGTGGCAGGAGCAGGAGCAGGGCCATGAGCGGGGGAGAGACGCTGCCGGGCGGCACCGCTGCCGCGACCGCGACCACACCCAGCCCGCAACCGAGCCGGACCAGCAACCGCCCGCGGGCCACAGCCCGCACCGAGCGGGCCCCCGCGGCGGCGAGGCGACGGCCGGTCCCGTCGACCACGGCGAGCGCGTGGGGGACGCGCTGCCACAGCGCCAGCGAGCGGACGCCCTCCGTGAACGCTTCAACCTCGGCCGCCAGCTCCGCCCGGGCGGCCACGAAGCCCGGTGCGGCGGCTCGTACGCCATGGCTCGCGAGCTGCGCTCCGGCGGCACCGATCAGGGCGGTGGCCAGCACGACGACGCCTGCGGCCGGCGAGAGCAGCCCGGCCAGCAGGACTGCTGCGCCGCCGACCGTCAACGCGGTCCAGGCGGGCTGCCGCACCCGCAGCTGCGCGTCGACCAGCGCGTCCACATCGTCCACGACGGACGCGAGCACGTCCCCACGGCGCCGGCCGAGTCGCCCGGGCACCAGCGGCACCAGGGCGTCGTACACGGCCGCTCGGCGCTCCGCGAGCAGCCGGAGCGCGGCGTCGTGCGACACCAGCCGCTCGGCGTACCTGAGGACCGGGCGGGCCAGCCCGAACAGCCGGACACCGACGATCGCGACCATCAGGTAGAGCACCGGTGGGTGCTCGGATGCCCGCGTGATCAGCCACGCTGCGGTCGTGGTCAACGCGACACCGGCGGCGGCCGAGAGGGAGCCGAGAAGGATCCCCGTCCGCAGGCCCCAGCGCGACGGCGCGTCCGCGACATCGGGGGCCGGCTCGTCGGTGCGCCTCCGGTCGGGGGTCGGGACGTCCGTGTGCTCGGGAGCCGGGGCCGGGGCAGGTGCGGGGAGCCTGACCTCGTGGTCCGCCGCGGCCACCACCGCCTCGCGGTGCGCGACCACGATCACGGTGGCCCGCCGCGCCAGCCGCCGGAGCGTCTCGAGCAGCACGGCCTCGGTCTCGGCGTCGAGGTGCGCCGTGGGCTCGTCGAGGAGCACGAACGGGCGGTCTGCGAGCAGCACCCGTGCCAGGACCAGTCGCGCCCGCTGTCCGGCCGACCAGCCGGACCCGTCCTCGCCGAGCACCGTGTCGATCCCGTCGGGGGAGGCTGCCACCAGCTCGCCGATCCCCACCTGCTCGAGCGCAGACCACACGTCGGCATCGGCCGCGTCCGGCCGACCGACCCGGACATTGTCCGCGAGGCTCCCGGCGACCAGCCAAGGCCGCTGCGGTAGCCAGGCCACCTGCCGCTGCCAGGACGCCGGGTCGGCGGTGAGGAGGTCGTCGTCTCCGACCAGGATGCTGCCGTCGCGCACGGCACCGTTGCCGCGGCTGAGCTCGCCGAGCAAGGTCGCCAGAATCGTTGACTTGCCACAGCCGGACGGGCCTGTGACGGCGGTCAGCCCGGGTGCGGGGAAGTCGGCGTCGATCCGTTCGAGGGCCGGCGCCGCGCGGTCCGGCCAGGTCACGGTCAGGCGGCGCACCGTGATCGGGCGCGGACCGCTCGCCGGCAGCGCCGGACAGTCGGGCGCGGGTGGGTTGTCCAGGAGCCTGCTTGCCGACTCGAAGGCGGCGGTGCCTTCGGCGGCGGCGTGGAACTCCGCCCCGAGGCGGCGCAGCGGCCAGAACGCCTCCGGCGCGAGCAGGAGCACGATCATCGCGGTCCGAAAGTCGAGGCCTCCGGCCGCCAGCCTCAGGCCCACGCACACCGCGACCACTGCGACCGACAGCGTGGCCACCAGCTCGAGCACGGCCGACGATGCGAAAGCGAGTCGCAGCGTGTCCAGAGTGGCCCGCCGGTAGCTCCCGGTCACCCGGCGGATGGCCGCCGACTGCGCGGTGGCCCGGCGGTGCACGACGAGCGTGGGCAGGCCACGAACCACGTCGAGGAAGTGCCCGGCGAGGGCGGACAGGCGACGCCACTGGCGCTCCGCCCGGTCACGCGTCCCGATCCCGACGAGCACCGCGAAGAGCGGCACCAGAGGCAGTGTCAGGGCGACGATGAGCCCGCTCAGCGGGTCGAGCCAGACGATCGCGAGCAGGGCGGTCACCGGCAGCACGGTCGCCAGCACCAGGGACGGGAGGTAGCGGGTGAGGTACGGCTCGATCGCCGCGAGGCCACGGGTGGCCAGCAGCGTGAGCTCGCCGGTCCGCCGGCGTGACATGTCCAGTGGGTCGACCGCCGACGTTGCCGAGAGCAACCGGTGCCGCAGGTCGGTGGAGACCGTGGCGGAGGCGCGAGCCGTGGCGGCGTCGACGACGTACGCCGTGACGGCGCCGGTCAGGACGAGGCCCGCCAGCCACACCGCGGGCGTGTGCCACCCGTCGCCCGCCGGGGCGGTGGCCACGTCGACGACCAGCGTGCCGAGCGCGAACGCCTGCGCGACGGTCAGCAGACCCGACACCGCTCCGGCGCCCAGCGCCACGGCCAGCGGGGTGCGGGCCGGGCGGAGGTGGGGGAGCAGGCGAGGGTCGAGCGGCCTCATCGAGCGGCAAGCTCGGCGGTGGGGATGTGGTGGGTCCCGATCCGACGACGGAACACCCAGTAGGTCCAGGACTGGTAGCCGAGCACGATCGGGGTGAAGATCACCGCGACCCAGGTCATCACCTTAAGCGTGTACGCCGTGGCGGAGGCGTTGGTGGTGGTCAGCGAGACCCCGTCGGCGAGGGTGGTCGGCATGACGTCAGGGAAGAGCGCGACGAACAGCCCGGCCACGGCGAGCGCGATGGTCGCGAAGGTGCCGACGAAGGCCCAGCCCTCCCGTCCGAGGTGGGCCAGGTAGGTGCCTGCGACCAGGGCGACCGCCGCCAGCACGAACAGCACGGCGGAGCCGAGGCTCCCGGTGTCGATCTGCGCCCACACCAGGAAGACCACGGCGACTACGGCGGCGACCGCTCCCAGACGCACCGACAGCTCCCGGGCCCGCAGCCGGATCTCGCCGGTGGTCTTGAGCGCCACGAACATCGCTCCATGGGTGAGGAACAGGGTCAGGGTGACCAGCCCGCCGAGCAACCCGAACGGGTTGAGGAGCGTGAAGAGGGTGCCGGTGAACTCCTTGTCGGCGTCGATCGGTACGCCGTGCACGATGTTCGCGAACGCGACACCCCACAAGACGGCCGGCACGAACGAGCCGACGATCAGGGCAAGGTCCCACCGTGCGGTCCAGTGCGCCTCGTCCCGCTTGTGCCGGTACTCGAATGCCAGCCCGCGCACGATGAGCGCGACCAGGATCAGGAGCAGCGGCAGGTAGAACCCGCTGAACATCGTGGCGTACCACTCCGGGAACGCCGCGAAGGTGGCGCCGCCGGCGACCAGCACCCACACCTCGTTGCCGTCCCAGACCGGGCCGATCGTGTTGATCATGACCCGGCGTTCGGTGTCGTCGCGCGCCAGCACCGGCAGCAGCATGCCGACCCCGAAGTCGAATCCCTCGAGGGTGAAGTAGCCGATCCAGAGGACCGCGATCAGAATGAACCAGACGGTGGTGAGCTCCATCACGGTCTCCTCAGTAGGCGAACGTCAGCGGCTGGTCGTCGTCCTGCGGACCGCGGATGTCCGGGTCCGGCGGTTCGACGAAGGGTTCCGCGCCCTTGCGGATATACCTCGCCATCAGGCCGAGCTCGATGACCGCCAGCACGCCGTACAGCACAGTGAGCACGATGACGGACGTGGCGGCCTCGAACGTGCTGACGCTGGGTGAGACACCGTTCGCGGTGGTCATCAGGCCGAAGACTGCCCACGGCTGGCGGCCCATCTCGGTGAAGATCCAACCGAACGAGCTGCCGGAGACCGCCAGCACCGGGACGCTCAGCGCCATCAGTCCGAACCAGCCGCTGGTCGGCGTGCGTCCCTTGCGGGTCAGCCAGAGGATCAGGGCGGCGCCGGCGGCGGTAAGGAGGCCGACACCGATCATGAAGCGGAACGTCCAGTAGGTCACCGGAATGTTCGGCACGTAGTCGCCGGCGGTGTAGTACGCCGCGCCCGGGTCCTGCCCGAACTCCTTCTCGTACGTCGCGCGCAGGTCATTGATGCCCTCGACCTTGCCGTCCCAGGTGCCGGTGGCGAGGAACGACAGGAGGTTGGGGATCTTGATCGCGAACTTCTCGCTGGTGCCGTCCGGGGTGCCGATGGTGAAGATGGAGAAGGACGCGGGTTGCTCGCTCTCGTAGAGCGCTTCTGCGGCCGCCATCTTCATCGGCTGCACCTCGGTCATGATCTTGCCCTGCGCGTCACCTGTGATCGCGACACCGAGGCCGGCAACCAGCGCGACGATCGCGCCGATGCGGATCGCCTTGCGGTGGAGAGCCTGGTCGGCGACGTGCTCCTTGCGCACGTAGAGCCAGGCCGCGACACCGACCACGAACGCGCCCCCGGTCATGTAGGCCGCCAGCACCACGTGCGGGAAGGTCACGAGCTGAACCTTGTTGAGCATCACCGCCCAGAAGTCGTTGAGCTCGGCGCGGCCGCTGGCGGGGTTGTACCGATAGCCGACCGGATGTTGCATCCAGGAGTTCGCCGCGAGGATGAACCACGCCGAGAAGAGCGTGCCGATGTGCACGAGCCACATGGTGGTCGCGTGCAGGCCGCGTGGCAGCTTGTCCCAGCCGAAGATCCACAGCCCGAGGAACGTCGACTCCAGGAAGAACGCCAGCAGACCCTCGACGGCGAGCGGGGCACCGAAGATGTCGCCGACGAACCGTGAGTAGTCCGACCAGTTCATGCCGAACTGGAACTCTTGCACGATGCCGGTCACGACACCGATCGCGAAGTTGATCAGGAACAGCCGCCCGAAGAACTTCGTCAGGCGGAGGTACTCCTGCTTCCCGGTGCGCACCCAGGCGGTCTCCATGCCGGCGATGATCGCGGAGAGCCCGATCGTGATCGGGACGAACACGAAGTGGTAGACGGTGATGATGCCGAACTGCCAGCGTGCGATGTCAAGGACGTCCACCCGGGCTCCTGCGCAGTCGAGGGGCGTCGATCGGGCACCGGCAACGACTGGCCTGTCACCAGCTGGTCAACGCTGGGCAGCAGCCTACGCCGCATCGTCCATGACTCCCTCGGGTCTCATCCCGATCGGGTGAAGCGATGGTGCGCCCAGCAAGCCAGAGTCCCAGGTAGCGAGTTCGGTCAGCCACCCAACCTCAAGATGCAGGGAGGACGTCCGCATGACGGAGGCCACCTTCGCCGTCTTGATGCTCCTGGTTCTCGGGTGGGCGGTCACGTCGCACCTGTTGGACCGCCTCAATGTCACCGGTGCCCTGGTGTTCGCGGTCGCCGGTTACCTGCTGGGGAATCCCACCTGGGGCCCGCTGCTCGTTGACGTGGCGACGCCGTCGATCCATCGGTTGGCGGAGCTGGCTCTCGCGCTCTTGCTGTTCGCGGACGCGGCACGGGTGAACGTGTCCCAGCTGAGAAGAGACATCTCCTTCCCGGGACGCCTGCTCGGCATCGGCCTTCCCCTCTCGGTGGTCCTCGGCTCGCTCGTTGCCGCAGCGATGTTCGACGACTTCTCCTGGGCCCTCGCCGGCTTCGTCGGGGCGACATTGGCGCCCACGGATGCCGCTCTCAGTGCGCAGGTGATCAATGACGAGCGGATCCCACTGCGACTGCGTCGTGCGCTGAATGTGGAGAGCGGTCTGAACGACGGCATCGCCACCCCGATCGTCGTCTTCGCACTCGCGATCGTCGCCGACGAGATCGGGGTGACGAGCCACGCCGAGTCCTCGGGAGGCGGCGCGTTGGTCGATCTCGCGCTGGGGGTCGTCGTGGGCCTGGTGCTCGGGCTCGGGAGTGCCCGCCTGATCACAACTGGGTCGAGGCGACGATGGATCGTCTCCGGCGGCCGACGTATCGCCACGCTCGCGGCGGCCCTCGCGAGCTACGGACTCGCGGTCGCGCTGGACGGCAACGGCTTCATCGCGGCGTTCGTCGCCGGCATCGCGTTCGGAGCCGGGCTGCCCGAGGACGAGGCCGAAGCGCACGAGGTCGCCGAGCTTCCGGAACTGCTGGGTGAGCTGATGGCACTGGCCGTCTGGTTCCTGTTCGGTGCCGCACTCGTGCCGGTGGCGCTCGACCACCTCTCCGTGTCCACGCTGGCCTACGCGCTGTTGAGCCTGACCGTTCTCCGGATGGTTCCGGTAGCCCTCGCCCTGCTCGGTGCCGGGCTGGACGGGTGGACCATTGGGTTCGTGGGCTGGTTCGGACCGAGAGGACTTGCGTCCGTGGTGTTCGCCCTGCTGGCGGTCGAGGAGCTCGGTGAGACGCCGCTGATCGGGGAGGCCATCGCAGTGGTCGCCCTGACCGTGTTGCTGAGCGTCGTGCTGCACGGGGTGTCGGCCGGGCCGCTCGGGAGTCGCTACGTCCTGGCCGAAGCCGCCAGCGAACCCGCCGAGCTCCCGCGGTCACGACGTCTGGGGCACCGCTCCGCGCCGCCCGAGACCTGAAGCTGCGACGGTTCTGGCCGGCGTCCCTGCGGGTCCGACCTCATGCGTGGCGGGTGATGTGGGGGATGTGCCGACGATGTGCACTCATCGTGTGCACAAACGTTCGATGCCGTACTTCTCGGCAGACAGATGGGAGCACTGACATGCGCACGATCGCGTCGATCACGGCCATCCTCGTTGGCATCATCATGGCGATCGCAGGGGTGGTCACGTGGGTGGTCATCTCCAACACGCTTGCGGACCAGAAGATCACGGTTGCTGACGACGCCAGATGTGCGGCCGGCGATGGCGTGAACGGCCCGATCTCGGCCTACTGCCAGGCGGACATCATCGACCATCACACCAAGAAGATCACCGGCGGAAAGACGTATGCCGAGCTCGCGCAGGATGACCCGAAGCGTGCGACCGCGATGGACTCCGCGTTCTTGCAGGCCTCGCTGTTCACCTCGGTCGTCGCCTTCGGTGTCGCGGCCATGGCGTTCGTCCTCGGGCTCGTCCTGACACTGATCGGGTTCGCTTTGCGTGCTCCCGTTCCCGTTCGCGCGACCTAGCCAGCCCTGCGCGTCGCCACCCAGAGCTCCTCTACCGGCCACCGGGTCGCCCACTGGCGCGACACGATCTCGTAGAACGGGTGGTCGGCACCGTCGGGCGGCGCGTAGATCTCGTGCATGGCCCCGATCTCGAAGCCCGAGTCGCGCAGCAGGCGCACCCAGTCTCCGTGCGAAGGATGGAACTCGATACCACCCCCGGGCCACTGGACCCGATACGCCTCCCGAAGACCGCGCAGCAGGCGTTCGCCCGCCAGCCCCTCCTCAGCAGGGACGCAGAGGGCCGAGAGGTTGCTGTTGGTCAGGAAGACCAGGCGCCCTCCCGGCCGCAGGAGCCTGGCCGCTTCCGGCAGCCAGCGCTCGGGGTCACACCACGCAGCGGCACCGTGCTCGCTGACCACGACATCGAAGCGCCCGCTCGCCAAAGGAACCTGCTCAGCATCTCCCTGGACCAGCGGAAAGACCGGGCCGAGCCGGGCCTGCAGCCTCCCCGCGGTGGCCAGCTGCTCGCCGGAGAAGTCCACGGCCACGGCATTGGCGCCCGAGCGAGCGAGCCATGCCGAGAAGTAGGCAGTGCCGCACGCCAGCTCCACGACGTCGAGACCGCGGACGTCTCCCAGGACCCGGAGATCGCGCTCAGGGACCGCGAAGAGTCCCCACACCACGTCCGGCCGCCTCCACATGTCCTCGGCCGCGGCGTCCGTGAAGCGTTCGTTGACGACCGCCCAGAGCGCCCGGTTCAACGCTCTCTCGGACGCCCTGAGCTCGGTCACCCGCCGGCGTTGTCAGTGATCCACATGTCGATCAGCCCCCTGAAATGGGCGACGAACTCGTCCTGCTCGTGTGCCGGGTAGGTCGCCTGCACGGTCTGTCGCAGCAACCGGTCGAAGTCGTCGGAGGAGACCCACTCCCAGACCTGCTCGTCGAGGTGCGACAGGTGCTCGGCGCACCACTCCCAGTACCTGTCGTTGTCGAGGTGCTCGTCGGCGAGCGCGAGGTAGGCCCTCATCTTCTCCTCGTACGACAGTTCCGGGTCGTCCGCGATGGCGAAGTAGCGAGCGGTCTCCAGGTCGACGTTGGACTTGCGCCCGGTCATCACGCAGTACGTCGACCATCGCACCAGTGCCTTGATCGCCCACGGGAAGTAGTAGTGCAGCGACGTCAGTGCCACGTCCGGACACGCGTTGGCGTAGTCGATCGGATAGACCTCGTCACCGACGACCAGCATCTCCGCCGAGTTGAACTCCCAGTGGAAGAACGCGTTGACGATGCGGCTGACCGCAGCGGTCTGCCACCCAGCCTCCTCGGAGAGGAAGCCATGGGACACCGCGTAGCGGTTGTGCATCGGCTGGTCGGGCCGGAAGTCCATCACCATGGTCTCGGGGCCGATGGACAGTGCGCGGGCGAAGTGCTCGAAGTCGATGGTCGCCTGGAGATGCATCAGCATCTCGCCCGACTCGTCGTAGGCGCGGTGCAGGTCTTCGCGGTCGCCGATGCGTGAGACGCCACGCCAGCCGCCGCCGTCGAACGGCTTCATGTAGAGGGGGTAGCCCAGCTCCTCGGCGATCCGGTCGAGGTCGAAGGACTGGTTGTACCGGTCAGCGGTGTAGGCCCAGCGCACGTTGTCCACGGGGTGCTTGTAGGGCACCAGTGTGGTGGGCGGCACCTTCAGGCCCAGCCGCACCATCGCGCAGTAGGCGCTGTGCTTCTCCATCGACTGGAACGTGAAGGGGCTGTTGAGCAGGTAGGTGCCGTTGACCAGTGCTGCCTTCTTCAGCCACTCACGAGGGTGGTAGTACCAGTGGGCGAGCCGGTCGATGACCAGCGGGGTGCGCACCGGGTCGTCGAGCCGGAACGGCTCGATCGTCAACCGCTCGCTGGTGACCGTGTGCTCGGTGCCGCGGTAGGTCACCGGCCCGACCATCCCCTGGATGGTCTCGAAGGCTCGTGGCCAGTCCTCCTCGGCTCCGAGCAGCAGTCCGATCAGGTGGCTGCTCACCCGCATCTTCCCCTTTCCGACCCACCCGGGCCTCCAGCCGGTTTCGCCTCGACCTTGCCGTAGCACTGGCCAGATGTCCACGATGACCTCGTGAAGACTGTCGATCGTTGGTTCTCAGACCGGATGCAGCAGGAGTTCACGGTGGCCCGCTGGGGTCACTTCGGCGTACCGGTGCTGGTGTTCCCGACCGCCGGCGGCGACGCCGAGGAGATCGAACGCAACCACCTGGTGGACGCCTGCGCGGGGCTGCTCGAGGCCGGCCGCGTGAAGATCTACTCGTGTGACTCCGTCGCCGGCAGGGCGCTCGCGACCTTCAGCGGAAGCCCGGAGTACCGCATGTGGCTGCTCAACCAGTTCCACCATGCCGTGCGCCATGAGCTGGTTCCCGCGATCCGTGCCGACATGGGGGGTTCCGCCCAACGGATCGTGACTGCCGGCGCCTCGATCGGTGCGTTCAACGCGGTCGCGCTGCTGTGCCGTTTCCCCGACACGTTCGAGGCGGCGATCGGGATGAGCGGCACCTACCGGATCCGGCGGTTCCTCGAGGACCGCTGGTCCGAGGACCTCTTCTTCGCCTCCCCGCTCGACTTCCTCCCCGGCCTCGACGGCGACGACCTCCAGCTCCTGCAGCAACGCCGGGTGATCCTCGCTTCCGGCGAGGGGGCGCACGAGGACATCGGCGAGTCCTGGGCCCTTGCGGACGTGCTCGGGAGCAAGGGCGTGCCGAACCGTGTCGACTCCTGGGGTCCGGAGACCATCCACGACTGGCCCACGTGGTGGAGGATGCTGCCGCAGTATCTCGAGGAGCTCTGCTAGAAACGCAGCCCGACGGTCACGGCAGTGCGCCCAACCGGTCGAGGAGCAAGGCCTCGGCCAGGCACGCAGAGGAGAAGTCGCGCAGGTGGAGGCTCTCGTTCGGGCCGTGGGCGCGGGTGTCGGGGTCCTCGACCCCGGTGATCAGGATCTCCGCCTCGGGGAACGCCGCCGCGAACGGGGCCACGAAGCTGATCGACCCGCCGACCCCGATCTCGACGACCCTTTCACCGAACGCTTCGGTGTACGCCGCCCTCGCCGCCGCGTAGGCGGGGCCTGTGGTCTCTGCCGCGTAGGGCGACACCGGCCGCGCATCGCTCACCGTGACCTCCGCGCCCCAGGGGGCGTGCGTGTGCAGGTGCGCGACGAGGGCCTCGCTGGCCGCGACCGGGTCGTCGCCGGGTGCGATCCGGAGGGTGAGCTTGGCCCGTGCCCAGGGCACCAGGAGCAGCCCGGCATCGTCGACCGCCGGCGCGTCGATCGCGACGACGGACAAGGCAGGCGCCCTCCAGAGACGTGAGGTGAGCGAGCCACTGCCGAGCAGCGCGACCCCGTCGAGAACGCCGGCGTCCGCACGGAACTGGGCCTCGGTCAGGTCCAGCGGGTCGGCGGTCCCACGCCCGAGTCCCGCGACGGCAACGTCCCCCGCGTCGGTGTGGCAGGTGGCGAGCAGCCGCGCCAGCGCCGTGAGCGCGTCCGGTGTCGGCCCGCCGTAAACCCCGTTGTGCAGCGCGTGACGCAACGTGCGGACTTCGACCACGACGTTGACCCCACCGCGGAGCGACGTGGTCAAGGCGGGTACGCCGACCCGCCAGTTGGTGGAGTCAGCGAGTACCAGGACGTCGGCGGTCAGTCGCTCCCGGTGTTCGGCGAGCAGGCTCGGCAGCGTCGGGGACCCGATCTCCTCCTCCCCGTCGACGAGGACGGCGATCGACACTCCCGCGTGTTCGCCGAGTGCACGCACCGCAGCACAGTGCACCGCGATCCCGGCCTTGTCGTCAGCCGCGCCCCGCCCGTACAGCCGACCGTCGCGCTCGGCCGGCTCGAACGGCTCGCTCTCCCACGCGGCGAGGTCTCCGACCGGCTGCACGTCGTGATGGGCGTACAGCAGGACCGTGGGGGCACCGGGATCCCCCGGCCGGAAGCCGATCACGGCAGGAAGCCCACCGTCGGCGTTCGCGATCGTGACGTTGGTCAACCCGGCCTCGCGCAGCTGCCGGGCCACTTCTTCCGCGCTTGCCTGCAGGCGTGGCCGCGCAGACGGATCAGCGGAGACCGAGGGGATGCGGACGAGACGCTCCAGGTCCGCCCGTACCGTGGGCAGGACAGAGGCAACAGCATCGCGGATCTGTTGCGCCGGGCGCGTCATTCGGCGTGCAGCTGCATATCGCCGGCGAACCGCTCGGTCATCTCGATCACCCGCTGCAGCTCGCGATGCCGGACCATCAGGATGCCGTCGCCGACGGTGCTGGCGCGCCAGTCGCGCCGGGGGGAACCGATCGGAAGCAGGTCGACGAGCACCACGTCCGACCCGTACTCCGCCATCAGCAGATCCAGCCCGGTGATGCCGGTGATCCGGCCTGAGCCACGTGCGCGCTTGCTGACGCTGCCCACGTTGTACCGATGGTTCAGCTCAGGCATCCGGCCGTTCACGACCGCTTCCGCCCACCCGACGTACAGGTCGCCATCGGTGTTGAAGTTCATCATGTCGACGACCCGCACTCCGGGCGGCCGAGCAGCGATCTCTCCGAAGACCACCTCTCCGTCCTCCTTGCGGTACCACTCCAGATGGGTGAAACCGGTCTCGAAGCCGAGTGCCGCCAGCACCTGCCGGCCCATCTCCCGGCCGTCCCGGAGATGGGGCACGTCCAGGTCGCGGAACGAGATCGCCACGGGGCTGACCCACTCGTGCAGGCGCATCTGCAACGGACGCGGGCGGTACCACAGGACGTGCTCGAAGAGGATCCTTCCGTTCACGCACACGGTGTCGTGGGTGAACTCCTCGGCATCGACGAACTCCTCCACGCTCACCTCCGGCACGTGGCGCAGCGTCGGCAGCACCTCGGCGAGCTCGCCAGTCGAGTCCACACGGTAGGTGTCGGCGGAGCCGGCGCCCGCGATCGGCTTCACGATGAGGGGGTAGCCGATCTGCTCGGCGGCCTCCCAGATCTGCGCGACGGTCGTCGCTCGGACGTGCCACGGGGTGCGGATGCCGGCGGCGTCCAGGCGGCGCTTCATCTCCTCCTTGTCGCGAAACGGCACCGTCTCCTCTACGGTCATGCCGCGCAGCCCGAACGTCTCGCGGATCCTTGCCGCGAGAAGCATGTACGGCTCCCACAGGCACTCCACCTGGTCGATCCGCACGTGCCTGGCCAGACCGTGCAGAGCAGCCATCACCGCGCCCTCGTCGGAGAGCGAGACGTGCTCGTAGTGGGCCAGCGCCTGGCGTGCGACCTCGGGTACGGCGTGCGGTGGCTGGTCGCCGACGCCGATCACCGTCGCACCCACCGCGGCCAACCCCCGGGTGAAGTAGCTCATCTCGATGGGATAGCCCGGAGAGAGCATCACGACGTTCGTTCCGCTCCCGTTCACAGGGTCTCCACCAGCTCGACCCGGGCCGTGCCGACGATCAGCCGGAGCGCCTCACGCACCACCTCGGTCTCGGCGTCGCGGACCATGATGTAGCCCTCTCCCAGGTAGTCGGAAGCCGCCGGCTGGCCGGGCTCGGGCAACCGCGACTCCATCACGAGGTGACCAAGGCGGTGCTGCAGCTCCTCGAGACCGTGGACGGTGCGAACCCTTCCCTTGCCCAGACCTCGCAGGTACGCGGTACCGCTGGCGTAGCGACGCTGGGGCGGGTCGAACCGGTCGAGCACCACGAGCTCGGTCCAGGCCTGGAACAGGTCGAAGTCGTGGGAGTAGCCGTGCATGGAGGTCAGCTGTGCTCCCGGGGGCCGCGCGGCGACCTCCGAGACGGCCACGGAGCCGTCGGGACGGCGGAACCACTCCATGTGGGTGAGCGCGTCGCGGACCCCGAGAGCATGCAGCGCGGCCGGGCCGACCTCGTGGATGCCGGCGTACTCGGGGCCGGAGATGTCGCGGGGGAGCATCACCGTCCACTGGATCCAGGGGTTGCGCAGGACCTCCAACGGCGGCGGCTGGTAGTCGGCGATCGAGGACCACACGGTCCGGCCACCGATCGTGACGCTGTCGAAGGTGTGTTCCTCGCCCACGAGGAACTCCTCCAGGAGTGCCGGTTCCTCGACATTGGGCCGCACCACGTGCAGCCAGCCCTGCAGCGAATCGGCGTCGTCGAGGCGATAGGTACCTTGCGATCCGGCTCCGGCGGGGGGCTTGGCGACCAGGGGGAAGCCGACCTCCCGGGCGAACGCGTTCGCCTCGGCGGCACCGGTGACCAGAGCATGCGCGGCGCAGGGCACCCCGGCTTCACGGAGCACCTTCTTCATCTGCGACTTGTCGCGCACGTTGCGAGCGGTGCGCTCGTCCATCCCCTCGATTCCCATCGCCTCCCGCACCTGGGCAAGTGGCACCTGGAGCTGCTCGAGGGCGCCGACGAGGCGCTCCACTCGGCCCATCTGGCGACCGAGCCCGCTCACCGCCTCAGCCAGCTGCCGCGGATCGAGGGCGTTCTCGACGCGCCAGTGCCCGGACAGCCGGTCGCGCAGCATGGGAGGGACGCTCTCGAGCGGGTCGCACGTGACCAGGCCCAACCGCACGCCGGGGAGCGCGGCCGCGTCGGCGACGAACCGCGTCGTCGCTTCCATGAGATAAGGCGCGACGAAGACTGCGGCGACCATGACCGCACCCTAGTGTCAGCGACGGCTTCACCGACAGGTCCCGCGGGACGGGCGTCCGACTAGTCATCTAGCATGTGGGGCGTGCGCGTGGTCTTCGTGGAACCGTCCTTTCCCAGGAACCAGCGCGAGTTCGTCCGGGCGCTGGCCTCGGTCGGTGCCGAGGTGATCGGCATCGGCGAGTCGCCGCAGGAGGCCCTCGACGACGAGCTCCGGGGCTGGATGCGGCACTACCACCAGGTGCCCAACGTGACCGACGTGGGTGCGATGACCAGCGCCGTGCGGTGGGTGCAGGACCGCGCCTGGGTCGATCGCCTGGAGTCCACGATCGAGTCGCACATCCTGTCCGTCGCGCAGGTGCGGGAGGCCTGCACCATTCCCGGGACCTCCGTGCGCACCGCCTACCTGTGCCGTGACAAGCCGTCGATGAAGGACGCGCTGCGGGCCGCGGGAGTGCCGACAGCCGCGTCCACCGCGGCCGACAACGCCGAGCAGGTCCAGCAGTTCGCGAAAGCGGTGGGGTTCCCGCTCATCCTCAAGCCACGAAGCGGTGCCGGGGCTGCGGACACCACGCGCGTGGACGACGACGACCAGCTCGCGCAGGTACTGGCGTCGTTCGGCGCCAAGGGTGTCGACTCGATCGCCGTGGAGGAGTTCGTCGAGGGTCACGAGGGGTTCTACGACACCTTGTCGATCGACGGTGGCGCTGCGGCCGACTTCGTGTGCCACTACTTCCCCAACGTGCTCGAGGCGATGCGAACCCGCTGGATCTCGCCGCAGTTCATCTCCACCAACCGGGTCGAGTCGGTGGGGGACTACCAGCAGCTGCGGGAAATGGGCCAACGGGTGGTCGAGGCGCTCGGGATCGGAACCAGTGCGACCCACATGGAATGGTTCTTCGGACCCAAGGGACTGAAGTTCTCGGAGATCGGCTGTCGGCCGCCGGGAGTCGGCGCCTGGGACCTGTACTCCGCCGGGAACGATCTCGACCTGTACCGCGAGTGGGCGAACGCGATCGTGCACGGCACGGTGTCCGCCAAGCCGTCCCGACGGTTCGCCAGCGGCATCGTCGCCCTGCGGCCCGAGCACGACGGGCAGATCGGCGGGTACTCCGGCGTCGAGGCGATCCAGGACAGGTACGGCGAGTGGGTCCTCGACGCGCACCTGCCCAACCCCGGAACGCCGACCCAGTCACCGGAGGCCGGCTACATGGCCAACGCCTACGTCCGGATGCGACACCCCGACTTCGACGTCCTTCGCCAGATGCTCGACGACGTCGGCCGGACCATCACCGTGCACGCCGCGTGAGCCTTCAGATCCACCTGATGGGGCCCAGGCCGGGCGCGAACCTGCCGCGGGTCGTCGGGGACCTCGATCCAGAGGCCATGGTCGCCATGGTGACCGCGGGATGGCAGGAACGTGAGGGCGACGACGCCGAGCTGCGCGAGCTGGCGGGGCACCGGACCACGAACCTTGCCCTGAACGCGCGCTGCCTGGCTGTCTACGAGGAGGACCGGGAGTACGCCCATGCCGAGCGCGAGCACGAGGCTGCCTTGGCCGAGCTGCGCCAGCTCTACCTCGTGCAGCTCGACCATGCACTCAGTGCGGCGTACGAGGTCGCCCGACGTTCCGATGCGAGACCCCGGCTGCGCGAGCGAGCGGTGACCGACTCGCTCCGCGTGGTGCAGCTGCTGGACGAACAGCACATGCAGCGGGTGGGCTGGGCCCAACAGGCGTTCTACGACGCCTGGCGCCCGCAGGAGAGAGCGGCGCTGGCCCGCCACCGGGAGGAGATCCAGCACCTCCTCGAGGGGTCGGCGGCGTTGCTGATCGCGGGTGGGCACGTCGGGGAGCTTGCCAAAGTGCTGCACATGTTCCACGTCGCGCCCCATCTGCCGCCTCGTGTGGTGGCCTGGTCGGCCGGGGCGATGGCCCTGAGCGAGCGCGTGGTCCTGTTCCATGACTTCGTCCCGCACGGGGTTGCCCAGACCGAGGTCTACGGCGCCGGCATCGGCGTCGTGCCCGACGTCGTGGTGCTCCCTCATGCCCGGCGTCGACTGCGGGTGGGTGACCGGATCCGGATGTCGGTGCTGGCCCGCCGATTCGCGCCGGCCCACTGCCTGGTGCTCGACGACGTCACCCGTGTGGCGCTCACCGAGGACCGTGGCCTGCCGGCGGAGGCGCGCGTCCTGCACTCCGACGGCCACATCGCGGAGCTTGAAGCGGCATGACCTCGTCCGCGCTGAAGCGCAAGCTGGCGATCAACCGGCTCAGGGACCGCAAGCCACTGGACCCGGCCACCATCGATCGGTTCCTGGCCCGCAATGAGGTGCCGATCGTCGAAGGGGCGCGCTGCACGTTCCTGTACCGGGGCGACGCCGACGAGGTTCTGCTCGTGCAGCGCGTGGTGGGGCTGCCCGAACAGATCCCAATGCGCAAGCTGCGGGGCACGGACCTGTGGTACCTCGTTCTCGAGCTGCCCGATGGCTCCCGGGTCAACTACCAGCTCGAGGTGCACCGCGGCGAGCACGTCGAGCGAATCAACGATCCGCTCAACCCCAGGCTCTCCTACAGCCCCGTGGGCACGTCCTCGGTGTGTTTCGGGCACGGCTACCAGACCCCGGAGTGGACGGAGCCGGACCCGGTGGCACGCCAGGGCACTCTGGAAGAGATGACCGTGCCGAGTCGAGCCCTGCGGCGCGACTGCCCGGTGACCCTGTACCGACCGGCACGGTTCCGCCGTACGTCGACGTACCCGTTGCTGGTGGTTCACGACGGTCCGGACTTCCTTCAGTACGCCGCAGCGAAGACCGTGCTGGACAACCTGATCCACCGCTCCGAGGTGGCCGAGACCGTGGTCGCATTCCTGCACCCGCAGGACCGGCTGACCGAGTACACGAACTCGACCGCCCACTCGAGGTTCCTGACCCAGGAGCTCGTGCCGCGGCTGGAGACCCAGCTACCCCTGATGGGCCGGGCTTCCGGCCGGTGCCTGCTGGGCTCGAGCCTCGGCGCCGTTGCCTCGTTGTCCGCGGCAGTCAGGTCGCCGGACACGTACGGCTCACTGATCCTGATGTCGGGGTCGTTCGTCTTCACCGACATCGGCAACGACCACGGCGGCGGGCCGGTCTTCGACCCGGTGGTCAAGTTCGTCAACCGCTACCGGGCGAGGCCGACCCGGGTCGCCGACCGGGTCTTCGTGAGCTGCGGCGTCTACGAACCACTGATCACGCCGAACCGGTCGATGGTGCCGACGTTCGAGTCCACTGGAATGACCACGCGCTTTGTCCAGACCCGGGACGGGCACAACTGGGAGAACTGGCGCGACACGCTCCGCGACGCACTGTCGTGGGTGTATCCGGGAGCCCAGAAGTTCGTCTACGAGTGAAGCATCGCGTGCAGTGAGGGCTGTCGGGAGGGCTGTCGGCGCTGTCCATCCTGAGCAATCACTCCACACCGACTAGGGTACGGCGCATAGCCCTCGAGAAGTCGGACGGTGACGCATGGTAGTGGCTCGACAGACCTCGAGACGTCGCACCCCCACGGATCAGGAATACGCCGACCTGCTTGCGTTTCGCACGGCGATGCGGCGTTTCATGCAGTGGAGCGAGGAACGTGCCCAAGCGGAGGGCATGACGCATCTGCAGCACCAGCTGTTGTTGGCGGTCCGCGCGCACGGCGATCATCGCGGTCCGACCGTCGGTGAAGCTGCGGAGTACCTGTTGATGACGCCGAGCAGCGCTTCCGAGCTCGTTGATCGAGCGGAGGCTGGCGGGTTCGTTCGACGAGAGCGCAGCGGTGAGGACGCCCGCGTGGTTCGCCTGCATCTCACCGCTGTTGGTGAGCAGAAGCTCGCGGCTTTGACGATCGACGTGCTCAGTGAGCTGGCGCGCGTCGGCCCGGTGCTGCAGCTGGTCCTGGCCGACGCCGCGCGCGGACTCTGAGCCACCCACGACTAACCCCATTTTGGGGGCTGGCTTCCACCCTGCGCGCGGGCTAAGAATTTATCGGATGCCGAAAGGATGGGGGCCCGAAGGGTCTCGAGTTGGCACGCCAGCGGACGACACGATCCGGTCCGGCTGGCGCTCTCGGACACCTCAGGCCGACTGAGCCCTCGCTGCATTCATCGGCACAGGTCGCTGCACGGCCATGTGCTGATGCCGGCCGGCAAATGGGCCGTGTTGGCTCGGGGAACGGGGGAGTGTTGTGTCCGAGGTACCAGTGACGTCACGGGAGCCGGCGTCGTCCCAGGAGCCGGTGACGTCCGAGCCAACGGTGGTGCGGGACGGGGTGTCCCGCCGCACACTGTTGAGGTTGGGGGCCGTTGGCGGAGCCGGTGTCGCGCTGGTCGGCGTACAGGGGGTGGGTCGTCCGTTTCTCGCGGAGCGCGGGCTGCTCTCGGCCGACGGTGCGTTCGCGGCCACGTCGATGACCTTGGCAGACCAGCTCTACATCGAAGCGTTCCCGACCAGCCCGCTGATCCTGGCTCCCTTCACCGACGAGCTGTTCATCCCGACGGCGCTGCGCCCGGTGCAGCCGTCGGATCTCACACCTGCACCCGGCCCGGGACTCGGCCAGCAGAACTCGCTGGGGAACGAGACGCACCAGATCTGGCCGAGCCAGATCGGCTTTCCGGACCCCATCATCTACCAGATCAATGATCAGGTCTCGGTCCACTCCTTCACCACCTCGCAGGTGATGCCGATCGACAGGACAGGCAGGCCGACGTTCTCGTTCGATGCGACCGGCAGGAGAGTTCCCGCGGGCAAGCGGACGTTGCCGCCGAGCACCATCTACAGCTTCAACGGCACGTTCCCGGGGCCGCGGATCAACGCCGAGTACGGCAAACCGGCCCTGGTGCGCTTCACGAACCAGCTCGACCAGAACCCGCTCGGCCTGGACCGACAGGACTTCGGGACACCCGACCTGGCAGCCCTGACCCACCTGCACAACGCCCACACCGCACCGGAGAGCGACGGCAACCCGCACTACTCGATGACGGCCGGCCCGCGGCACGAGGGCTTCCGGGTGGGGCAGTGGGTCGACCAGCTCTACCTGAACTGGCCGGCCGGTGGAGACGACCGAGAGAAGCAGAGCTTCTTCTGGTTCCACGACCACGTGATGGACCACACCGGCGCGAACGTCTACAAGGGCAAGGTCGGCCTCTACCCCATCTATGATCCCAAGCCGCTCGGGACCCTCGGTGGCACCGACGTCGGCGACGAGCGCCAGGGTCTCCGCCTACCGGGGGTGCGCACGGACCACTCCGACGGGTCATTCGACGTCGACTACGACATCCCGCTGGTGTTCTTCGACGTCCGGCTCGATGACGGCGTCACGATCCACAAGGACATCCACGACACGCTGGGGCAGTTCCCGGACGCCCACAACCCGAGGACACACCCGGAATGGTGGGGCAAGTCGTTCTACAAGCACTTCCCCAACCACGGCTTCGTCGGCGACATCTTCACCGTCAACGGCACCGCCAACCCGACGCTGGAGGTCAAGCGCCGCAAGTACCGCCTTCGGTTCCTCGACGCCTCGGTCGCGAGGATCTACGAGTTCAAGCTGATGGCGTCCACCCAGGGCCCCAAGTCCGCGACCTCGCTGGGCTTCGAAGGTGACGAGCTCGAGGGGCAGTACCGCATCCCGGACGCACAGCAGTGCATGCGGTTCACCCAGATCGCCTCGGACGGTGGGCTGCTGCCGTTCCCGCTGACCCGGGACTCCTTCGAGCTCTGGCCGGCCAAGCGGCGCGAGTTCGTCGTCGACTTCACCCGCTACCAGGACGGCAGCCCCACCACCAAGGGCGACGTCATCTACCTGACCAACATCATGAAGATGCCGAACGGGCGGATGTGGACCAACTCCACCCGGTTCGGGCTGGACGCCCAGTACAAGGTTCCGGTCCTGAAGATCGTGATTGGAGACGACGCCCCGGACGACAGCGTGATGCCGACGCCCACGACGCCCCTGCGTGCGCTCCCGCCGCTGCCGGCCAACTGGCAGTCCATGCTGGACAACCGCCTGATCTTCGAGGTGGAACGGGGCAGTGCAGGCGGGGAGATCGAGTGGCTGATCAATGGCAAGCGCTTCGACCCCGCGAACGTGCTGAGAAGCCTGAAGAACCCGGCCGGAAACACGCCCGTGGCCGCGCCGAAGAAGGACAGCTTCAACCTGTGGGAGATCAGCAACGGAGGAGGCGGCTGGGTGCACCCGGTACACCTGCACCAGGAGGAACACCGCGTCGTCATGCGCAACGGCAGGGACGTCACGCAGGTGCCGGATCCGGGGCACTCCGACGACATCTCGCGGGAAGACACGGTGGCCCAGGACCCCAGCGAGAGGGTGATCATCTACCGCGGATTCCGCGATTTCGTCGGGCCTTATGTGGCGCACTGTCACAACCTGAACCACGAGGACCACGCCATGATGTTCGCGTGGTCGATCACCTAGTCCGCGGCTGAGCTGAGAGAGATCACCATGGCCACGCTGTCTGCCGACGCCCTCCCAGCGCGCGACGCGCTGCCTGACAGTCGGCGCGGCGTTCCCTGGAAGACAGTCGTGACGCTGGCGGCTGTGCTGGCCTACGCCGACGGGTACTGGCTGGTATCGCTGCGGGGCGCGATCGGCGCCATCGAACGCACCGACCACCCGTTCGCGAGCTGGCTGCGTGAGTCCACCGCGGTGCTGCCGGTCTTCGTCTTCGCCGTGCTCGCAGCGCTGACCCTGGCGCTGCACTGGTTCTCACCGAGGGTAGGCGAGACCAGGACGGTGGGTGCCACTGCGCTACTGATCGTTGTCGGCGGCACGCTCGTCGGCGTGGCCGCGCTGGTGGCCAGTGCGGCCTACGACTACCAGCTGCAGTCCGCCCAGCTGCACGCCATGCAAGGGATGGGCGCGATGCGCGGCCACTGCGACACGGACTGCCTGGCGCGGGAGGATCGGGACTCGCTCGCGCTGCAGGTCCGCGGAGTGCTCCTGGTCAGCCGCTGGATCCTGCTGACCAACCTGGTGCTCGTGGCCTGGGTCGTGGCCCTCATGGGCGGTCGGCTGAACCTCAGCACAGCCCCGCGTGGACCGGGTGTTCTCCCGGAGACTGAGCCCGGGCATCGCAGCCGGGTCCAGCAGGTCCGCCTGCTGCTGGTGGTGGCTCTTGCCGGCAGCGCCGCTATCCACGCGGCCGTCATTCCCGAGCACCTCGCCGAATGGACCGCCGCCGGCCTGTTCTTCATCCTGCTCAGCGCCGGGGAGCTCGCCGTCGCCGGCCTGCTGCTCGCGCGCGTACGACCACGCACAGCACTCCTCGCCGCCGCGACGATCTCCGTCGCGCCGCTCCTTCTTTGGCTGTACTCACGTACGGCGGGCCTGCCGTTCGGACCGGAGGCGGGCACTCCCGAGAGCGTCGGTGTGCCCGACATCCTGGCCTGCTCGCTCGAGGTCGGCTCGCTCCTCGCCGCGCTTGCTCTGCTTCGCTCAACCCGGCGGCTCGCGGGCAGATCCCCGCCCTCGTCGCACGTCCACGGGCTCGTCGTGGTGGCACTGGTCTGCATGACCGTCATCGGAGTCGGCGGAAGCGGGCTGAGCTGGTTCGACGCCTTCGGGACCTCGGCAAGTCACTCAACGACAGGCATGCATCACTGAGGCGCCGGGTGGCCTCCCGGCGCCGTCAGCGCCCCGTCAGCGCCCAGGTTCGCGCTGCTTCTGTGCCCGGTTCCGCCCTACGTCGACCTACCCGTTGCTGGTGGTTCACGACGGTCCGGAGCACTCGCGGTGCTCTTGTGGTGCAGACCAACGAACCGGGCGGGGAACCACCACTTGATGGCCCGACCGATCGCGGTGCGGCGGCACCAGCAGTCCGGATCGCAGCCGCAGCTTCGGTTGCGCGGGTTGTGAAGGCGTTGGAGGGCGCTCCTGGTCACTCACGCAGGGTAGCCATGCCGGGGTTGGCTCATTCTTCCCGAGGCACCACGCGTGGACTGGCTCGAAGAAGTCTCTGAAACAACTTCTCCACAGCGCCCGGAATGTGGTGATTCTCAGCGCGGGTTGTCGGTGCCCGCAGGGAGAATTCCTTGCATGACAACGGCATTCTCCGATCCCGGGACCCACCCGGTCAGTTCCGTTGTCGCGCACTTCCACGATGAGCTCGACGACCTCGACCCGCGGCTGTGGTCGATGACCGACAGGGGTCTCGCTCACGTGTTGCCGGCGCTGACGCGGCTGCGTCACCGGATCACCGCCCTGGAGCTGGCCGCGGCGCACCAGGCCGACGCCGTCGGCCTCGGCACCGAGGTCGGAGCCGCCGACACCAGTGCCTACTGGGCCAACACCACCCGGCAGACCAGGGCGGGAGCGAAGCGGCGGCTGAAGCTCGCCGCTGCCCTCGACCAGCACGACACCACCCGCACCGCGATGACAACCGGCAATGTCGCCGAAGACCAGGCAGCGGTGATCGTGAAGGTCGTCGAGGAGCTCCCGGTGATGCGGGCCGAAGCCGAGACCGAGCTTGTCCGGCTCGCCGCAGAGCACGACGCCCACGAGCTGGGCATCCTGGCCAAGCACATCCTCGAGATGGTCGCCCCAGACTTGGCCGAAGAGCACCAGCGGAAGGCTCTCGAACGCGAGGAAGAGCGGGCTCTGCAGGACTGCCGGTTCACGATCGCCGACGACGGGCACGGGCAGTGCCACGGCCGGTTCACCGTCCCCTCGCCGGTCGGCGCCATGCTCAGGAAGGCGGTCCTGGCGTACGCCGCCCCCAAGCACCGCCAGCATTCCGCCACCCCTGCCGGGCTGGGCCACGCGTTCTGCGAGTACGTCGAGCGCTATCCCACCGATCGCCTCCCGCAGGCTGGCGGTGTCAACGCGACCGTCGTGGTGAGGATGACCATGGAGTCCTTGCTGGGTGACAGCGAGCAGCTCGCCACCCTCGACACCGGTCACCTGATCACCGCTGGACAGGCGCGCCGGCTTGCCTGTGAAGCGGGTCTGATCCCGATGGTCCTCGGCAGGAAGTTCCAGGTCCTCGACGTCGGGCGCGAGGGCCGGTTCTACACCAAGCCGCAGCGGGTCGTCCTCGACGAGCGCGACAAGACATGCACGGCCGTGGGCTGCGACTGGCCGGCCTGGATGTGCCACGCCCATCACGACATCCACTGGAGCCGGGGCGGGAAGACCGACATCGACAACGGACGCCTGCTGTGTCCGAGGCATCATGCCTATGCGCACTCGCCCACGTACGAGATGAATAAGACCAAGCATGGCCGGGTCACCTTCACCCGTAGATAGGCAAGGAGAGACGCCCGGCGCGCGAGCGCGCTCAGACCGAGACCGCGACGGGCGGGGGTGCATCGGCCCCGGGGAGTAGCGGCTGGGTCTCCTTCGACGTGCAGCTCGGGCACCCAGCTGGGCAGATACCGGTTCCCAGCGGGCCATGCCGGCGAACACGACCGCGATGATCAGCGCGGCACCCGAGCCTCGAGACGTTCGGCCTGCTCAGCGCGGCCTGACCGTTCTCGGCGATCTGCTGCCGGGAGGGCCCGAAGTCGCGGCCACGGCAGCGATTGAGGAGAACGCGCCCTACCCGATTGGGCCCTGACATCGCTTTACTGGTTCGATGGACAGGCGTCTGGGTCTCCTGGCGCTGACAGTCGCGGTCGCGGCCGGTCTTGGGGCGCTCGCCCTGTCGTCGACCGGTTCCCCGACGCCACGCGGGCTGATGCTCGCTGACGCGCCGGCACTGGCACTGCTCATCGGATGGTCGTTCGCCGGCGCCGGGGTGGTGGCGTCGGTCCTACGGCCGCACAACCGCTTCGGCCTGCTGCTATATGGGACCGGACTGATGTGGTTCACCTCCGCACTGATGGCGTCCGACAGCCCGCTGGTGTTCAGCCTCGGTCTCCTCACGGCGCCATGGTGGCTCGGAACGTTCTTCCATGCCCTGCACATCTTCCCCGGAGGTCGCCTCGACGGGACGTGGCCTCGCCGGCTGGTGGTCCTGCTGTACGTCGATGTCACTGTGGTGCAGGCACTGCGGCTGCTTTTCACGTCGTCGGCTGACCTGCCCGGCTGCGCAGACTGCCCGCGCAACGTGCTCCTGGTCAGCGACCAGCCTCATGTCGCGGACGCGATTCTGGTGGTGCAGCAGGCGGGGGTCGGGTCGTTGGTCATCGGCGGCACGCTGCTCGTCCTGGCGCGGCGCTGGCGGGCGGCGACCGCACCGCAACGTCGGGTGTTGGCGCCCGTCCTGGCAACGGGTGCGGTCTGCCTGGCAGTGCAGGCGGTCAGCCTGGCCGCGCAACCGGCGTCGGTCCGGCAGTCCGTGGGGTGGGTGGGCGCGTTGACGTTCGCTGCGGTCCCGGTGTCGTTCCTGCTGGGTCTGCTGCGGCAGCGGTTGGACCGGGCCGCGGTCGGGCAGCTCGTGGTCGACCTCGGCGAGGGTCGCGAGGGTGACCCGCTGGACGCATTGCTGCGTACCGCGCTCAAGGATCCGTCGTTGCAGGTCGCGTACTGGCGCCCCGAGACCCAGGAGTACCTGGACGGGGACGGACGTCCGTTCCCGATGCCGGCGCGAGACGAGGCGCGAGCGGTCACCCGTGTCGAGCGAGAGGGGCGGCGGATCGCTGCGCTGGTGCACGACCCTTCGCTCGCCGAGGACGCAACGCTGATCTCTGGCGCGGTCGCCGCTGCCGGTCTCGCCTTGGAGAACGAGCGGCTGCACGCCGAGGTCCGCGCCCAGCTCCAAGAGCTGCAGGCCTCACGGCTCCGCCTGGTGGAGGCCGGAGACCGAGAGCGCCGACGGTTCGAACGCGACCTACACGACGGGGCGCAGCAGCGGATCCTCGCGGTCTTGCTCCTGCTCAACCAGCTCGTACGTCGCGCGGACACCGACGCCACCGCCAGGGAGCTCGCTGCGGAGGCGAAGGCCGAGCTGGGAAGGTCGCTGGCCGAGCTGCGCGAGCTCGCGGCCGGTTTGCACCCTGCTGTGCTCACCGATCACGGGCTGGCGGTGGCGCTCGAGGGCGTGGCGGCCCGGACCCCGATCCCGTTGGAGCTCGATGTCGACCTGCCCCGGCGGGTGCCGCAGCGTGTGGAGGTCGCCGCGTACTACGTGATATGCGAGGCACTGGCCAACGCGGTGAAGCACGCCGCCGCCAGCGGTGTCACGGTGCACGTGTGCGAGCGCTGGGACGGGGATGACTCGACGATGGAGGTACACGTGGTCGACGACGGGGTCGGGGGGCTCGATGCCGGCCCATGTGCGTCGAGCGGCTCCGGGTTGCAGGGGTTGCGTGACCGGGTCGCCGCGCTGGGCGGCACGCTGGAGGTGATCAGCCCGGCGGGAGAGGGCACGAGGGTCCGGGCGGTGATCCCGTGCGGGTAGCGATCGCCGACGACTCCGTCCTGCTTCGCGAGGGCGTTGCGCGGCTGCTCGCCGAAGCCGGCTTCGAGGTCGTGGCCACATACGGCGACGCCGAGTCGCTGCTTGTGGACTTGGAGACCAGGTCGGTGGACGTATGCGTTCTGGACATCAAGATGCCGCCGACGTTCACCGACGAAGGGCTGCGGGCCGCCGCCGCAATCCGTGCCCGATGGCCACAGGTCGGAGTGCTGGTGCTGTCGCAGTACGTCGAGCTCGGGCTGGCCGTTCGTCTCCTTGCGGACGGGGTCGAGGGCCTGGGGTACCTGCTCAAGGACCGGGTCGCCGAGGTCGAGGAGTTCGTCGACGCCGTCCGACGCGTAGCGGAGGGGGGCTCAGCACTCGACCCGACGGTGGTGTCGCAGATGCTCTCCCGCAGGCAGGCCGACGAGGACCTCGGCCGGCTGACGCCCCGCGAGCACCTCGTCCTCGAGGCGATGGCACAGGGGCTCGCCAACCGTGCCATCGCGGACCGGCTGCACGTCAGCGTGCGCGCGGTGGAGAAGCACGTCACGAACATCTTCGACAAGCTCGGCCTTGTCGTTGGCGCGCATGGGGACCGCCGCGTGCTGGCGGTGCTGCGCTTCCTGCGCAGATAGCTCTGAGGTGTTGGTACGGCCTGCCGCACCACCTACGGCCCGGCACACCCCACCCGTGGCCGCGTGCACGCTCCATGTCCTGTGGAGTCGGTGACGACGAGGCTTTCCAGATGACCGCGGACCGGCCGCGGACCGAGGGGAAGGCAGCGACCGATGACCACAACCGCGACCGCGATCGACACGCACCATGACGGACACCACGGCGCCGACGAGGGCACACGTCCGAAGCGATTCGTTCGCTTCGCCCGCCACTACCTGCTGATGATCGTCGCGATGTACGCCGGGATGCTGATCCTGGACCCGCTGTACGACGCGGTCGCGTCCCACGCCGGGTACGCCGATCCATGGGCCGAGCTGCCCGTGCTCTCGGCTTGGGTGATGGCCGGCAACATGACCGCTCCGATGGTGCTGCTGATGCTGCGCCATCGCCGCAGCTTCCGCGCAATCCGCGACATGGTCATCTCCATGTTCGCGCCGACCCTGGCCGCCACAGCGCTACACGTGCTGGATGCTCTACCCGCAGACCAGGTCATGACCGTGGCGCACGTCGCCATGTTCCCGGCCATGTTCGTCGTGATGCTCCGCCGCTACCACCACTACGCCGCCTGAGCCCCCACACGCACACGGAAGGAGGCACCATGACCACCACCAGAACGACTCCGGTCACCCCGCCCACGGATACGCTCCGAATCGAGAGCATGACCCAGCTCCGGCTCGGCGCCGCCGCCTTGGTCACCGGACTGCTCAGCCAGGTACCACTCGGTGC
>Ga0207708_10000554_pt1 | contig 28906 bp, 26 predicted proteins | sample KBSK5101metaG_FD_184340 | JGI IMG/M metagenome (GOLD analysis project Ga0207708, IMG submission 184340) | Corn, switchgrass and miscanthus rhizosphere microbial communities from Kellogg Biological Station, Michigan, USA - KBS K5-10-1 metaG... | ecosystem: Host-associated > Plants > Roots >... | reverse complement strand
CGACCGGCGCAGCCAATAGATCATTCTATTGGCAAGACGGGCATGCCCGATATGGCCGGCCAGAACCCGCCAGAATCCGCGGAACCCCAAATCCACTAGAGCCCAACTTGATCGAACGGCCTTGGATTGGCGGCGCAGACACACCTGCAAGCAAACGGGGGGTGGCCTGGTGAAATATCCGGGCTAGATTGCCTCTTGACCAACACCGCGCGACCGGAAATACTGAAACTTGGGCGGGAGTTCTTGTTCCGCCGCGCCGCAGGGTGCGAAAAAACAATCCCTCCGCCAGGATAAGCGGACGCCCTGCACGTTGCGAGAACCATGACAAAGGAGGGGAATATCAATGTCGCTGCGCATAAATGACGAAGCACCGAATTTCACCGCGGAAACTACCCAGGGCTCGATCAATTTCCACCAGTGGATCGGCGAGGGCTGGGCGATCCTGTTTTCGCATCCGAAGGATTTCACACCGGTATGTACCACTGAGTTGGGCTACATGGCGGGCTTGCAGCCCGAGTTCGCCAAGCGCAACTGCAAGATCATTGGCCTGAGCGTCGACCCCGTCGCCAATCACGGTAAGTGGGCGGCCGATATCGAGGAAACCCAGGGGCACAAAGTGACCTATCCGATGATCGGAGACCCGGAGCTGAAAGTCGCCAAACTCTACGACATGCTTCCGGCCGATGCAGGCACTACCTCTGAAGGGCGCACCGCGGCTACCAATGCTACGGTGCGGACGGTGTTCGTGATCGGCCCGGACAAGAAGATCAAGCTTATGATGAGCTATCCGATGAGCACCGGCCGCAACTTCGACGAAGTGCTGCGGGTGCTCGATTCCATCCAGCTCACCGCGAAGCATACTGTCGCCACGCCGGTGAACTGGAAAGTGGGCCAGGACGTGATCATTCCACCATCGGTGTCCGACGAGGACGCGAAGAAAAAATTCCCCGGTGGCTGGAAAACGCTCAAGCCCTATCTGAGGATCGTTCCGCAACCGAAGTAAAAGACTGCGCGCCACCTCCGAAGGGCAATGGCCATGCCGTTGCCCTTTTCATTTTTTTGCCTGGACGCCGCCATCTGAGGAGTGGACATTCCAGCGCCCCTATTCCCCTCGTCATTTCACAAAGCCAACTGTGCCTCCCCGCCGAGGCGAGGACGCATGCCAGTGCAACTCTTAAGTCAGCCCTTGATCCGCTTCGCGGTAAACGACTCTTCCACGTTGTCGCGGAAGTAACTGACGATCGACGGCGAACTCATGAGGCGTCGATGCACTTCCGCGGAAACGCCGGAGAACTGGGTGATGCGGCCGTCGCTGAATTCGACTTCGAGCACGCGGTCACGCTCATCATAGCCGACCGACCGGATCGAATTGGAGCTGACTTTTTTTCTTTCCATTCCTCCTCCTCAGCCATGAATCCTGAACCATTAGAATATGAAAAACAGGTTGCTTGTGGAATAGGTGTCGGGCGGCAAATGTCGGCTTCCCAATCCACAGGAGATTGTCGCGGGCACGACGTTGGCCCATCAGGACGGCGCCGGGCGCACTCGACGGAAAGATCCCCAGAGCCCGGAATCCGGTGAAACCCTACCTGCGCATCACCCTCAGCCGAATCGCCAAACGCGACTCAAGACTGTATCTGGCACCGGAAGTTTTTATTAAAGGATGTAGATCGCAAGCAAGAGAAGCGCATAGCCCGCAATCAACAGCCACTCGTGGTAGAGGTTGATGTATCCAAGCGCCGCGCCAGCGTAAGGAACATGTCCAAGCGGCACGAACACCCCGACCAGCGCAAGGATAAAAATCAGAAGACAGAGCAAGCCGATTTTCCGATTTGGCGCCTTCATCTGTTCTCCCTATTGGTTATGTGTTGCAATCACGCCCTCGCACACCGGAGAAGCATAAGGCCCCACAGGCGTAGCGCCGTCGTTCTGTCGTCGGTTTCCAAGTGATACGTCATCATCCCGGCGGGGTCCGGGTGCCCGTCCGAACCTCGTCTCCGCCGGGATTTTGCTCGAACTTTGAAGTGCTTAGTGTTTAGCTTTCAGCAGGAAATAAAAATCCCTCTTGGCCCGCAGGGGTCAAGAAGCTGGTGTCAGGAAATTAAACTCGCCTCCCGTCTCTTGATCGGCGAGTGTTGTCTTGCTAAGTCCTAACTGAACCGCACCTGCATAAGTGCGGCTGCTATGTTTACGGCGAATCCCAAAGCTCGCGGCTCAGTGCCTGGTATCCGTCACGGATGCAGATTGCCCGCGAGCGTATGGGAAGCTTAGTTAGGCCGGTTGCCGGCTACCGGAAACGGCCAGGCCGCCGGTGCGGAAACAGGCTTCGGTGCCGCCGGCGCCGCAGTAGCAGTCGCCTTGGCGGCAGGCTTCTTCTTCGAGGCCTTTTTCGCCTTCTTCTTTGCCGGCTTTTTCGCCGCCTTCTTCGCCTTCTTCTTGGCGGGCTTCTTCGCCTTTTTCTTCGCGGCCTTTTTCTTGGCCGGGCGCTTAGCTGGCCTCTTAGCAGCCTTCTTGGCTACTTTCCGCGCAGGCTTTTTCGCAGCCTTTTTCGCAGATTTTTTGGCGGGCTTCTTCTTGGCGGATGACTTCTTCGCGGGCTTCTTTGATGCCTTTTTCTTTGCTGCCATTTCTAGATCTCCTAATGAAAGTTAAACAAAGGGCACTGCCAGCACTTCAAAGAAGGATTCTTCTCCGTGCCTACCACCAATTCCCGGATTTGCGCTATGCAAGCCGCATGTCCGGTAATCGGGCGGTTCTATTGGCCGCGCACCGTCGTTCCGGTGCGCCGCGCGATTCTTGGGGGGATGGATGGCCCACGCGAATGACGGAACACCGTCGTTCGTCAGGAGCCTAATACGAAAAGGCAAGGAACCCTTGGCCCGGGAATTCATGGCTCCCGGGTCTGCCGCCTCGATCTTCACATGACCGAGGCGAGATTCGTAATGAATGACTACAGCTTTTTCCGGTTTACCCATTCAGCCTGTCAAATGCATCGCCGCTGATATAAACGATGGCGACGCGGGTCTCACAAAAATCGTTCCAGGCCTGGCGATCGATGCCAACTCGGGGCTCCACCCGTCTGACATTTGGTCACCCAGTCCTATAAGACGGTTTTCCGGCGCCGGCCGCACGACGGACTTGCCCCCGTACGCCAGGTCAGCCTTCACCGAAGAATTTTCATCGAGTACTAATCCCAATTGAGCGCACCCCCGGTCTGATACTCGATGACACGGGTTTCGAAGAAGTTCTTTTCTTTCTTGAGGTCTATCATTTCCGACATCCACGGGAACGGGTTACTTGCCCCCGGATACAGCGGATCAAGACCAATCTGCTGCGCGCGGCGATTCGCCACATAACGCAGGTACTCCTTGAACATCGGCGCGTTCAATCCCAGCACTCCGCGTGGCATAGTGTCTTCGGCGTAGCGGTATTCAAGTTCGACCCCTTTCTGGATCAGGCCGCGGATTTCGTCGCGAAATTCCGGTGTCCACAGGTGAGGGTTTTCCATCTTGATCTGGTTGATCAGGTCGATGCCGAAATTGCAGTGCATGGACTCGTCGCGCAGGATGTACTGGTACTGCTCGGCGGCGCCGGTCATCTTGTTCTGGCGGCCGAGTGCAAGGATCTGGGCAAAACCGACATAAAAGAACAGCCCTTCCATGATGCAGGCGAAGACGATGAGGCCCTTCAGCAGCTGCTGGTCGGTTTCCGGAGTGCCGGTGTTGAATTCCGGGTTGGTCAGGGTCTCGATGAACGGGATCAGGAACTCGTCCTTTTCCCGGATGCTGGAAACCTCGTGATAGGCGTTGAAGATCTCGCCTTCATCCAGTCCGAGACTCTCGACGATGTACTGATAAGCGTGGGTGTGGATCGCCTCTTCGAACGCCTGGCGCAACAGGTATTGCCGGCACTCGGGTGCCGTGATGTGCCGGTAAGTGCCGAGCACGATGTTATTGGCGGCCAGGCTGTCGGCGGTTACGAAGAAACCGAGATTGCGCTTCACCACCAGGCGCTCATCTTCGGTCAGGCCGTTCGGGTCCTTCCAGGTCGCGATGTCCCGGCTCATGTTGATTTCCTGGGGCATCCAATGGTTGGCGCAGCCGGAAAGATATTTTTCCCAGGCCCATTTGTATTTGAACGGCACCAGCTGATTGACGTCGGCCTTGCCGTTGATGATGCGCTTGTCCTCGACACGCACGCGACGCATTGCCGCGTCCGCAGACGTAGCGCTGCCGGCTGCGGAAATGCGCGCCGGGGGAACATTCATGACGGCCTGCAAACCAGCGCCGCCGATGCTCGAAATGTGATCTTCAAATTGCAACATCAATGGTTCCTTTATAAATGTTATCGGTGGAATGTCAAATACTTCTTTGATATTCGGTCGCATTGCGACCCCTTATGTTGTCTGTTTGCCACGATGAAGGATGCATAGAGGCCATCATCGCGTGAACAAATGTCTGAACCCTCTCGCGACCGCAGTCGTCCGCATCACTCCTCCCTGTGTGCGACGAAGCCAGAATGTGAGCCGCCGCCTCGCGAGCGCATTGGCTTGACGCGCAGCCTTCATTGGCAAGGCTCGACTCTTGAATGGCGCAGGCTCACGCCCTGCTCGGTCGCAAGCAGGTCAGTCTCTGCCGCAATCCGGCATACTGAAGTGACCATTATTGGCAGCCTCGCATTTCTTCGCGCCAGCGCCATGGCATTGCTTGCAATGCCTCGCATCCTTTCGATTGTGGCTCCCGCCGCTCTTCGAGCTTAACTTGCCGCCGCGGCAAGTTAGCGTGCGCCGCAATCAAGAATGCCGGCACCATTACTGGCAAGCCTCGCAATCTGGATTGTCAATGCTGCAGAACTTGGTTTCTTCGGCCGGTGCTTCGCGGGATGCCATCCCCACCGCGCTGCCGTCAGTCGGCACGGCGTTCAACTGGCCGCCGCGCACGGTTGATTTCTCCGTCGATGTCGCACCCAGAGTGCGCAGGTAGTAAGTCGTTTTCAGGCCGCTCTTCCAGGCCAGTTTGTAGGTGTCGTCCAGCTTTTTACCCGAAGCGCCCGCCATATATATATTGAGCGACTGGGCCTGATCGATCCATTTCTGGCGCCGCGAGCCAGCTTCCACAACCCACGTCGGATCGACCTCGAACGCCGTCGCATACAGGCTGCGTATGTTCTCCGGAATGCGGTCGATTTTGGCCAGGCTGCCGTCGAAATACTTGAGGTCGGCAATCATTACCTCGTCCCACATGCCAAGCCTCTTGAGGTCACGAACCAGATATTCGTTGGTCACGGTGAATTCGCCAGACAGGTTGGATTTGACATACAGATTCTGATAGGTCGGCTCGATCGAGGCCGACACGCCGACGATATTGGCTATGGTCGCCGTCGGCGCGATTGCCAGGCAGTTGGAGTTGCGCATGCCGAATTGGCGGACACGGACACGCAATGGCTCCCAATCCAGGGCCGACGACGTGTCGACTTCGACGTAGTCTCCGCGCTGCTCGAGGAGAAGCTTGATCGAATCCTGCGGGAGAATTCCCTTGGACCACAGTGAGCCCTCATAAGTGGAGTAACGGCCGCGTTCCTCGGCCAGCTCTGTCGAGGCCCAGTACGCGTTGTAGGCCACTGCCTCCATCGAACGGTCCGCGAATTCCATGGCCTCCCTGGAACCGTAAGCCACGCGCATTTCGTGCAGGCAATCCTGGAAACCCATGATGCCGAGGCCCACCGGTCGGTGCTTGAAATTGGCGTTGCGCGCCTTGTTGACAGCGTAGTAGTTGATGTCGATCACGTTGTCGAGCATGCGCATGGCAGTCGCCACCGTGTTCTTAAGCTTTTCCTGGTCGAGCTTGCCGTCCTTCATATGGGCGACCAGGTTCACCGAGCCCAGATTGCAGACCGCGATCTCGCTGTCGGAGGTATTCAGCGTTATCTCGGTACAAAGGTTGGAGCTGTGCACCATACCGACGTGTTGTTGCGGGCTGCGGATGTTGCAAGGATCCTTGAACGTGATCCAGGGATGCCCGGTCTCGAACAACATGGTCAGCATCTTGCGCCAGATGGTCAGTGCCGGCACACGCTTGAAGAGTTTCAGCTCTCCGGTCGTGGTGCGGCGTTCGTACTCGATGTATGCGGCTTCGAACTCCTTGCCAACCTTGTCGTGAAGATCCGGCGCATCAGCGGGAGAGAGCAGCGTCCAATCTCCGGCCTCCATGACCCGTTTCATGAACAGGTCGGGGATCCAGTTTGCGGTATTCATGTCGTGGGTGCGCCGCCGGTCGTCTCCCGTATTCTTGCGCAGCTCAAGAAACTCCTCGATATCCAGGTGCCAGGTTTCCAGGTAGGAGCAAACCGCGCCTTTGCGCTTGCCTCCCTGGTTCACCGCCACGGCGGTATCGTTCACCACCTTGAGGAAAGGAACCACGCCCTGGGATTTACCGTTCGTTCCCTTGATATGAGATCCAAGCGCGCGCACCGGCGTCCAGTCGTTGCCCAGCCCGCCTGCGAACTTCGACAGCAGCGCGTTCTCCTTGATCGCATCGTAGATGCCTTCCAGGTCGTCCGACACCGTGGTCAGATAGCAACTCGATAGTTGCGAGCGCTGGGTCCCGGAATTGAACAACGTGGGCGTCGAAGACATGAAGTCGAAGCTCGACAGGACGTTGTAGAACTCGATGGCACGGGCTTCGCGTTCCACTTCGTTGATGGCGAGACCCATTGCCACGCGCATGAAAAAAGCCTGCGGCAGTTCGATACGCCGATCGCTCACATGCAGGAAGTAGCGGTCATAAAGCGTTTGCAGGCCGAGGTAGCCGAACTTGAAGTCGCGGTTGGCATCCAGCGCCGCACCCAGGGAATTCAGGTCGAAACGGCTGAGGCGCTCATCGAGGAGGCCAGCCTCGATGCCTTGTCTGACGAATTTGGGAAAGTACCCGGAATAGCGTGAATGCATGCCGGCCTGGGTCACTTCCTCGCCCAAAACCTCGAAACGCACACTATTAAGTAGCAGCCGCGCGGTGACATAGCTGTAGGCCGGATCCTTCTCAATCAACGAGCGCGCGGCCAGGATGGTGCATTTGCGCACCTCTTCCATTGGCACGCCATCGTACAAGTCCTTCAGCGTCATCTGCAGGATCAGCCCGGCATCGACCGCGCGGCCCAGTCCTTCACAGGAATCCTTGATCAACGCGGTCAGTCGCTCCATTTCGAGCGGGCGCCTCTGTCCTGCGTCGATCACATTGATTGCGGGTTGGGATGTAGCCGCGGCTTGCGCCTCTCGATTGCGTGCGCGCTCGCGCGCCCTTTCCTCCCGGTACAGCACGTAGGCCCTCGCCACTTCGTGCGCCCCCGAACGCATGAGCGAAAGCTCCACCTGATCCTGGATGTCCTCGATATGGAACGTCCCGCCGTTGGGCTGGCGGCGCATCAGCGCGTTGACCACTGATTGCGTCAGCGTTTCGACCATCTCGCGCACACGTGCCGATGCTGCGCCCTGGCCCCCATTGATGGCCAGGAAAGCCTTGGTTACCGCCACCGCAATCTTGCCCGGCTCGAAGGCGACGACTGCGCCGTTGCGGCGGATGATCTTGTATTGCGCGTACCGCTGCTTTTCCCGGCTGGCGGCGTCGCTGTCCGCCGTGTAGTTGCCGGCCGAAACGGATGCGGTCAGATTCGTGCCTAGCTGCATTATTTTCTCCCCGAACATTCTTATCGCTTTGAGGCAAACGCTGCCGCCGCGCAAAGGTCCGAGGCGACACCACCAGAATTCTTACAAACCACTATATGTTGTGCCTAGGCCGTCAATAAAGACTAATTCTAGTAGCCTCACCAAACCTGTCAAGATTTTTTTATTTTAGAAATCGACATCTGACTGCGCTTGCGCGCGTCTCGATGAGTCCAAAGCAAGACGGCATGTGCCCAGGGACGCAGGCTGCGATTCAGTTCAAGCTTGCGTCGCCCAAAGGTGGAAGCAGCGCTGTTGCACTGCGTGATGACGCGGAAAATCGGATGGATGTCTCGAAGGTGCGCCGCGGGATCACAGCGTGAAGAAGAGAGAGGTTGGCAGCAGGGTGCACCGTCAACCAGACAAGCCGCGTTGAATGAAATCTGGAATTCGTCTAAAAGATGCGGCCTGCTCGGTGCCGCAATCTTGCGCTCAGGTGAAACACTGACCGCAGGCAGCGGGTGAAAGCGTTACTCACCGATCAGGCCGCGCAACCGAGTCCAGGAGAAATGCGGTCCCGGGTCGGTCTTGCGACCGCTGGGACTGGCAATGTCGGAATGACCAACGCAGTCCTGAATCGGGTACTTGCGCCGTAGCACCGGTACCAGTCTGGCCAACGTCGCGTATTGGCCATCCGCGAAAGCCTGATCATCGGCGCCTTCAAGTTCGACGCCGATCGAGAAGTCATTGCAGCGGACGCGCCCGCGCCATTCGGATTGCCCTGCATGCCATGCACGACGGATGGCGGATACGAACTGGATCAACTCGCCGTCGCGGCGGATGAGGAAGTGGCTGGAAACCCTGGCGTCGGCAATCTGCCGATAATAAGGATGGGCATTCGGATCGAGCTGGTTGGTGAACAGTTCGATGATACCCGGTCCGCCGAATTGGCCGGGCGGCAAACTGATGTTGTGAATGACCAGCAATTCGATGAGTGAACCGTCCGGCCGCGCGTCGAAATTCGGGGAAGGGATGTAGCGCGCGGCGGGAAGCAACCCGGCGTCGTCCAAGTCCCACGGCGCGGCGCTGGTCATGCAAAAAGCATCAATTCAACCCCAGCCGCTCCATCCGGTAGCGCATCGAGCGAAAGGTAATGCCAAGCAGCTTCGCCGCCGCCGTGCGGTTGTAACGGGTTTTCTCGAGCGCCTCCAGTATCGCTTCCTTCTCGACGCGATCGAGATAATCCTGCAACGGCGCCTTGCTATCGCCTCCGGTAACGATGGACTGCCCCGGCAGGTCTTCGGGCGTGAGCTGAAGATCCTCCGCCGTGACTTTCCCATCGGTGCATAGCGCGACCGCCCTCTCGAGCACGTTCTCCAGTTCGCGAACGTTACCGGGAAAATCGTACCGCTTGAGTTCTTCGAGCGCTTCGGGCGCGATCTCCGGTCTCTTGGATCCGGAATTGCGCGCCAGCTTGTCGAGCAGCGCCGAAACGAACTGGGGAATATCCTCGCGCATCTCCCGCAATGCCGGCATGCGCAGTTCAATGACGTTGAGGCGGTAATAGAGATCATGACGGAACTTGCCCGCCTCGACACATTCTCCCAGCTTCTGATGGGTCGCACTGATCAGGCGCACGTCGACCGGATCTTCCTGAGTCGCTCCGACCTTGCGCACCTTCTTCTCCTGGATCGCGCGTAGCAATTTGACCTGCATGGGCAACGGCAAGTCGGCGACCTCGTCGAGGAACAGCGTGCCGCCATGCGCCGCCTGAAAGAAACCATCGCGATCGCTGTCGGCACCGGTAAAGGCACCCTTGCGATAGCCGAAGAACTCGGACTCCATCAGATTTTCCGGAATTGCCCCGCAATTGACCGGGACGAAGGGCTGGGCGCGGCGGGCACCTTTTTGGTGGATGAGCCGGGCCGCAAGCTCCTTGCCACTGCCGGATTCGCCGGTAATGTGTACGGGCGCCTCGCTTCGCGCCAATTTTTCAATCAGTTCGCGCACCTGCTGGATGGCCGCCGAATCTCCGAGCATCGATTGCTCGCTGGAGGCCTTTGCGGCCGCAGCGGTCGGCAGCGACAGCGCGGATTTGACCAAAGTACGCAGTTGTTCCAGCGAAACCGGCTTGGCAAGATAGTCGAAAGCGCCCGCTTTCAGCGCGGCGACCGCATTTTCGGTGTTGCCGTGGGCCGTGATGACCGCAACAGGAAGGTCCGCGAGATTGTCGGAGATGAACTGCACCAGCTCCAGACCTTCGCCATCGGGCAATCGCATGTCAGTAAGGCACAGATCGTAGTCGCCTGCCTTTACCTTCTCGATCGCCCCCTTGACGGTGGTAGCGCGTTCGACGTCCAGGCCCATGCGCAGCAGCGTGAGCTCGATGAGTTCGAGGATATCCTCTTCATCGTCGACGATAAGCACCGAACGAGATGGCGATCCTGACGACTGATCTTTGCGTTTCACGCTGACACTCCTTTGCACACCAGGCTGAACTGTGCGCCGACCGGCCGTTCCACGTAGTCGAGCGTCGCGGCGTTCGCCTCGCATATCTCGCGCGCGATGTAGAGCCCGAGTCCGGTCCCGCTCGACGCCGTGGTGAAGAACGGCTCGAAAAGATGTGCGCGCAGCGACTCGGCGATACCCATGCCGTCATCAACAACGTCCAATTCTACCGTACCCTGGCGCGGTCCCGATTGCACGTTCACGACGATGCTGCCTTTTTTCTTCTGGCAGTAGCGCAACGCGTTGCGACACAGGTTCCACATGATCTGGTTGAGATGGCTGCGATCGAAGTAAATGGTCGCGTCGATGTCCTTTTCGACCCGGATGGTGTCGATGGGCACTTTTTCAATTTCGCAGAACTCCGCGGCAAATGTCTCCAGGTACTCGCCAAGGTCAAAGTGCTCGCGCACCGCACGGTCGCGCCGGTTCAGTTTTAACACATCCTGCACCATACGGTCGAGACGCTGGGTATTGTCGTGAATGATCTGCAGCATTCGCGCATAGGCCGGGCTGCGCAACGCGGACTCTTCGAGCAGCAGTTCCGTGGCGTGGTTGATGGCCGACAGGGGATTGCGGATCTCGTGGGCAATGTTGGCGGTAAGCCGGCCGAGGGAGGCGAGTTTGAGCTGTTGTGCCTGCTGCTGGACGCGGGTGAGATCCTCCAGAAAGATTACGACGCCGACGTTGCGGGTGATGCCGGCCTGGACGAAACGAGCAGCCGTAGGTCTGTGCGTCTGCACCGTGCGCAGCGGATCGAACGCGGCACCGGGCTCGCGCCGCCATTGTTCCAGCCTCGCGGCCAGCGTCGGCGCGTAATCCTGCAGCAGGACTTCGCGGTTCGAAAGCCGCAACGGACCCAGGATTGCTTCTGCCCTGCTGTTGATCTGCCGTATCACACCGCGCTCGTCCACTACCAGCACACCGTCCTGCATATCCTGAATGACCAGTTGATTGACCTGCGCCATGTTGGCGAGGTCGACTTCGCGCTGCGCCACGATGGCCTCGATGGCAACTGCGCGCTTCGCAAGCGAATGCGCCAGCCAGCCCGTGGCAAAAAAACCGATGCTAAGCAGTCCAGCCTGGGCGTATTGCGAAGTAGCTGCGCCCAGAAATACCACGTCATAGGCATGCTCCGCCAGGATCGCGATCGTGGCGAGCGCGGCAAAGAACAGTGTCAGCCTGCCCCGGCTGATCAGGCCCACTGCGGCAAGCGAAACCAGCAACAGCAATCCCAGTCCACTGCCGATGCCACCGCTGAAATGCATCATCATCGTCAGGAAAAAGATGTCCGCGCAGATCTGGGTGGCGAGCTGTACCGCGAAACGGGGTTTGCGCGACAAGACGTTGACGAACGCCAACGCGCTGAAGATGATGTAACCGACGTTGCTATAGAGGTAGGCGTGACGGCTGGTGGAGCCGAATGGAATATCCTCGCCCAGCACCACGACGGCTGCGAGCAGCACCAGTGCCGCAGCAAGACGAAAAACGTTGAAGTAGAACAGCGAGCGCCAGAAAGCATCGCCATACTGGCGACGCTCGACGGTGAAACCCGGAGCTGGAAGGGGAATGCTGCTCATCGAGCCGGTGTGACGCTGCAGCTAGCGGTTTTCGCGGTCCCGCACGGCGAGTTGCAAATGCTCCTTGCTGCAAAAGAAGTCGCCCCGCGAGGTAACGGCTTCGCTGGTGGGCAGATGCACGCCACAGATACCGCAACGAACCATGTCTTCGCCCAATTTTGACGAGCCGTGTCTCGACGCACCCTGCTTCGTTGTGCCGTGATCCGAGGCAGAATGCGCGGGCGGCGCTGCCGCCGACTTCCTGGCATGACTGCGCAGAAGCAGGTACAGCACGATGAAGACGGCGATGACGAGGAGAAATTTTGCCACTACGCGAACCTCGCAGCGCGGAGATTGGGTTGGTCGGGGTGAGAGGATTCGAACCTCCGACTCCTGCGTCCCGAACGCAGTACTCTACCAGGCTGAGCTACACCCCGACGGTGAGTTTCAGTACTTGCGGGTCACCGCAAAGGCCGCCAATTCTAGCAAACTATCCCTGTATTTTGAATCAGGCAGCATGGCGATTGCATTGCGCGCCTCGCCCGCCGAAACTTCTGCCTGCGCGCGCGTGTAGTCGAGCGCCCCAGCCTCCCGCATTGCATTCAGAACGGGTTCGAAGTCGCCCAACCCGCCACGGACGAGCGCATTGCGGACAACTGCGGTCTGCTCGGCGTTGCCATGGCGCATCGCATAAATGATGGGAAGAGTTGTCTTGCCCTCCGCCAGGTCATCGCCGAGATTCTTTCCTGTCTGCGCCAGATCGCCCGAATAATCGAGAATATCGTCGACCAGTTGGAACGCGGTGCCCAGATGCATGCCGTAGTCCGCCAGTGCCTGTTCCTGCCGCGGCGACGCTCCGGCCAGGATGGCGCCAAGACGCCCCGCCGCTTCGAACAGCTTTGCAGTTTTCGCGCGGACTACGCGTAGATAATCCTGTTCGTTCACTTCGGGGTTGTGGACGTGCAAAAGCTGCATGACTTCGCCTTCGGCGATGGCATTGGTGGCATCGGCCAGGACTTCCATGACCCGCATGCTCTGCACGTCGACCATCATCTGGAACGCGCGCGAATAGAGAAAATCTCCAACCAGGACCGCAGCGGCGTTGCCAAAAGTCGAATTTGCTGTCGCACGCCCGCGTCGCAGGTGTGAATCGTCCACGACATCGTCGTGCAACAGCGTGGCGGTGTGAATGAACTCGACCACCGCCGCGAGCTGATGGTGCTGGGATCCGGCATAACCACATGACCTGGCCGAGAGGATGACAAGTGCGGGCCGCAACCGCTTGCCGCCGCTACCGATGATGTAATCCGCAACCTGGCGGATGAGTTCCACGTCGGAATTCAGTCGCTGATGGATGACGGCATCGACTTGCTTCAAATCATCCGCGATCAGTATATTCAGGGTGTCAGGAGTCAAAGGCGGGATTGGGAAATTGCGAAAGGCAAAGCCAATCATGGTAGAAACTGGGCCGGGGACGTGTCAAGGAGCCACCTGTCTTGAACCAACCTGCCCACGGCGCCCGCTGGCGTGAGTTCTCTGGAAGGATTTAATCTTTACTAAGCCCTTCTTTTTTTGTAGTATGCCCGGCTTTCCTCAAAAGCATACCGAGGGCTCATCATGTATGCAGTCATAAAAACCGGCGGCAAGCAGTATAGGGTCGCCCCGGGTGAAAAAATCAAGGTGGAACAGCTACCTGCGGACATTGGCAGCCAGATCGCCGTTGACGTACTGTTGATCGCCGACGGCGACAAAGTCTCGATCGGGGCTCCGTTGCTGGCAGGCGCCAAGGTTGAGGCTACCGTGGTTTCTCACGGCCGCCACGACAAGGTGCACATTTTCAAGATGCGTCGGCGCAAGCACTATCAGCGTCACGGCGGACACCGGCAGAACTACACCGAGATCGAAATCGGCGCAATCTCGGCATAAAGGAAGCAGACCATGGCACACAAGAAAGCAGGCGGGAGTTCCCGCAACGGACGCGATTCACAGTCCAAGCGGCTTGGAGTCAAGCGTTATGGCGGCGAGGTCATTTCCGCGGGCGGCATTATCGTGCGCCAGCGCGGGACCCAGGTGCACCCTGGCGAAAACGTCGGCATCGGCAAGGACCACACCTTGTTCGCCAAGGTCACCGGCACGGTGAATTTCGCGGTCAAGGGTCCGTACAAGAAAAAGACAGTCAGCGTCCTGCCGGTGTAAGGTTTTCCGCTTTCAGCATGAAGCCCTATCGGATCCGGTAGGGCTTTTTTGTTTCCAATACCCTTGTCAGCCACAGAGGTCACAGAAGTCACAGAGATCACAGAGAAGGCGGGAGTCGCCGTTATTACATGCGACCACACTCATGATTGACCGATTCGGATAAGCGGTACCGGCGTTCTTTAATATCCTCTGGCATCTCTGTGTCCCCTGTGGCTAGTATGGTTCAAACATGAAATTCGTCGACGAATCCAACATCGAAGTCCATGCCGGAAACGGCGGCGATGGCATCGCGAGTTTCCGGCGGGAGAAATTCATACCGCGCGGCGGGCCCGACGGCGGTGACGGCGGCCGCGGCGGCAGCATACTCGCGATCGCCGACCGCAACATCAATACGCTGGTCGAGTATCGCTACGCTCGCATTCACCGGGCGCGCAACGGTGAAAAGGGCCGCGGTTCCGACTGCTATGGCAAAGCTGCCGATGACGTCACCTTGCGATTTCCCGTGGGCACCGTGGTGAGCGATATCGAGTCCGGCGAATTGCTGGCGGATCTCGCCGTCGACGGCCAAACCGCGGTCCTGGCGCAGGGCGGCCAGGGCGGCCTGGGAAACATCCATTTCAAGTCCAGCACCAACCGCTCGCCGCGCCAATTCACGCCGGGCACGCCGGGCGAAAGCCGCCGACTCAAGCTGGAACTCAAAGTCCTGGCCGACGTGGGGCTTCTCGGCTTGCCCAACGCCGGCAAATCCACTTATATACGATCGGTGTCTGCGGCACGGCCGAAAGTCGCGGACTATCCGTTTACCACATTGCACCCGAATCTGGGGGTCGTGCGGGTGGACGAAAATCGCAGCTTCGTCATCGCGGACGTGCCCGGTCTCATCGAAGGTGCGGCCGAGGGTGCGGGACTTGGGCATCAGTTCCTGCGCCATCTCCAGCGTACGCGCCTGCTGCTGCATCTGGTGGATCTCGCACCGTTCGACGAAAACGCCGATCCCGCCAACGACGCGCGCGCGATTGTCGAAGAACTGCGCAAGTACGACGAAGCGCTCTTCAACAAGCCACGCTGGATGGTTTTGAACAAGGTCGACCTGATCGAGCCGCAGGATCGCGCACAACGGATCCAGGCTTTCCTGTCGGAGTTCACCCGCCAGGTTGGCGAGCCTGAGAAAACCTTTATTATCTCGGCGCTCACAGGCGAGGGCGGGCGCGAACTCACGTTTGCGATCATGGAGCACCTGCAGCGCCACGCCAGGCCCGAAGAGACCGAGGACACGCAGATCGCAGGATCGTCCGCAAAGATATGATATTTGCGCAATGAAATCCGTCGCCGCAGAAGCGCTGCGCCTGGTCGTCAAAGTCGGCAGCAGCCTGGTCACCAATGAGGGCCAGGGCCTCGACCATGCCGCGCTCGCGCGGTGGGCGGAGCAGATCGCCGAACTCAAGCGCCGCAAGAAGGACGTCGTGCTGGTATCGAGCGGCGCAGTCGCAGAAGGCATGCAGCGCCTGGGGTGGAAGCGCCGGCCGAACGCACTTCACGAATTGCAAGCCGCGGCAGCTGTGGGTCAGATGGGGCTGGTCGAGGCTTATGAATCCTGCTTTCGCAAGCACGGTTTGCATACCGCGCAGGTGTTGCTGACGCATGAAGATCTGGCGGATCGCAAACGTTATCTCAATGCACGCTCCACGCTGCGCACGCTGCTGGATCTGGGCGTCATTCCTGTCATCAACGAGAACGACACCGTGGCCACCGACGAAATCCGCTTCGGCGACAACGACACGCTGGCGGCGCTCGTCACCAACCTGATCGAAGCCGATGCGCTGGTGATCCTGACCGATCAGCCTGGCCTGTACACGAAGGATCCACGCCAGTTTCCAGACGCCGAACTTGTCGACGAGGCCAAGGCCGGAGATGCCAGGCTGGAAAAAATGGCAGGCGGGGTCGGCAGCCACATCGGCAGCGGCGGCATGCTAACCAAGGTATTGGCGGCCAAACGGGCAGCTCGCAGCGGTGCCGCCACCATTATTGCGTCGGGACGCGAACCCGATGTCCTGATCCGCCTCGCTTCCGGGGAGGCCATTGGCACGCAACTCACGGCGGAAACCCTGACTCTGGCGGCACGCAAACAGTGGATGGCCGATCATCTACAGGTGCGCGGCAGACTCAAACTCGACGATGGCGCGGTGCGCGCGCTCAAATCCGAAGGAAAGAGCCTGCTTCCGATCGGCGTGATCGCGGCAACGGGCGAATTCGAGCGCGGCGAAGTTGTGAGCTGCCTTGATTCGCAGGACCATGAAATCGCGCGCGGACTCGTCAACTACAGTTCCGCCGAGACGCGCAAGATCCTCAGGTCGCCAAGCCAGGAAATCCAGGCGCGGCTGGGATACGTCGATGAGCCCGAATTGATCCACCGGGATAACCTTGTACTGCTTTAGCAGCGCACGGTTACGGTGAAGGCTGACCTGAACGCAGCTGCGGGCGGGTTACGCTGCCAAAGCGAGCCGGCACGGCAATCTCGTCTGCTATGGCTGCAAAACAAGACTGCACCCAAGACTGTCTTGCTCTGGAAAATCAAGTCCGGGGAACAGCCACTTCACCGATTCCTGTCGGATTCGCTGTCTAGCGGGTTGCCTTTCATTTTGGCAATGAGTTCTTTTTCGTTACGTCCGGCAATTGCTTCGAGATTGCAGAAATAGTCCTTGTACAACGCGAATCGAAAGTCGCCGCTCATTCTTGGCACCTTGCGCCATTGAGGGTCGGGCGTCTTGGTCCACTCGCCACGGGTGATGCCGAACGCGTAAACTTTGTACTCCGAAGCCTTGCAGCGCATGCCTTCGTAGCTAATGTTGGCTGCGTCACTCGGCGACTTGATAATCGCGCTGTAGCGAATGACCCCGTCCGAACCGATCGATACCGAGTTGCGGTCAATGAAGAAGCGGTTGGGCGAATTACGCCGCGGCAGGAATTCAAGCAGAGTGGAATCGTCCGGATAGGGCGGCAACGCCACCTCGATCTCCTTGAACCCTTTTTCCTCCATGACTCCGCCGATATCGTCCGTCATGCCGCGTTGCGATGTCTTGGTCTTCGGGGGGGTGGAAGCCCCGCACGCTGCCAGTGCAATCGCGAGGATGACCGTTGCCACGATCAGCCGCAAAGCTGACGCGGGCGCATCGGGCGAATTCATCTATATACGTGTTCCCGTGTAAGCGGGTAAGACACGGAACCGTCCGGCCAGGGCTTCGTTCCGAGTATCTGAAAAATCGAGATCCAACCTCGATCGAAAGCGTGCGCCGAGCCGGCCATATAGATGCGCCAGATGCGGTACATCTTCTCGCCCACGATCCGTCGCGCTTCTTCCTGCTTCGCTTCCAGTCTGCTCACCCATTCCCACAGGGTCCTTGAATAGTGCGGCCTGAGGCACTCGGCGTCCCAAGGTTCCAGTCCCTGCCCCGACATCTCAGTGAGCACTCGCGAGACGTGCACCAGTTCGCCGCCCGGAAACACGTACTCGTCGACAAAATCCCCAATGCCGCTGCCCAGTTCCCCGTCTTCCAGCGAATTGGTCGTAATGCCGTGATTCATGACCATTCCACCCGGCTTCAGCAGGTTCGAGATCTTGCGGAAATATGCCTTCAGATTGCGCTTTCCGACATGCTCGAACATGCCCACGCTGGCGATCTTGTCGAAAGGCTCGTCCTCGCGCACGTCTCTGTAGTCCATCAAGCGCACCTCGCAGCGGCCGTTCAGTCCCAATTCCCTGATTTTTTCCGTTGCGTAGGCGTGTTGCTCGTCGGACAAGGTAATGCCCAGCGCCTTTACGTCATAGTGCTTGGCTGCCCAGAGGATGAGGCCACCCCAGCCACAACCGATGTCGAGAAATCTTTCACCGGGCTTGAGCTCGAGCTTGCGGCAAATGTGTTCGAGTTTCTGTTCCTGGGCCGCGTCAAGCGTATCGTCGGAAGTCCTGTAGTAAGCGCAGGAGTAGACGCGGTTGCGGTCTAGCCACAAGCCATAAAAATCATTGCCGACATCGTAGTGATGCTGAATGTTTTTGCGGTCGGCCGGGCGGGTATGGCGCCACCATTTCCAGACCTTCGAGCGGCTGTTGTAAGTGCTCGAGTCCCCGGACACGAGATCTTCGCCAAGGCGGATGGTCTCGCGAATGTCTCCCTCGAGATCGAGCTGCCCCTCGACGTAGGCCTTGGCGATCCTGCCCAGGCTCGGATTGGCCAGAGACATGAGCGCCTGCGGAGACTTCACCGTAAGGCGCAGTAGCGGGTCGGGACTTGGCCGAATCGTGCTGCCGTTCCAAAGGGTCATGCTGATCGGAAGGCCAGCACGCTTCACGCGGTCCTCAAGCAAACCTATCATGCGGGATTCAAGCATCGCGTTCCTCGAAGTCTCCGGTTTGACGAACCAGCGGCGAATCGTAAGGCTCGCCCTCATTGTACCGGTAGACCGACGAACCGGATAAACAGTTCTAGCCCGGAGATTACACCAGGCCGCCCCCGTCTTCTTGCACAGTGCGCGTGCGGCCAATCCAAGGTCGTTTGGTTTGCGCCCGATTTGGTTTTGGGGGTTACGCGGATGCTGGCGGGTTCTGGCCGGGCATATCGGGCATGCCCGTCTTGCCAATCTATAACGTCAAGTCGCCGAGCAGGGAGCGCGCCGTAGCATCCCCAACCTTGTCTTTCGTTGCCGAATAGTTCGGGTGATCCACCCCCATCGACAGCGCCGTTCCGCCCTTCAGCGCCTGCTTCATCGCCGCCGTCAGCTCGAAGCGCAGAAAATGAACCGCCGAGGTCTTGTCGTCATTTTCCCGATCGAGGTCTTCGTCGGCGATCGCATGAACGCGCGGCTGCCCCTCGATTTTGATCCACACGCGGTCTTCGACGCCGATCAGTTTGGCCAGCGCCAGGCGGCGCTCTTCGGTGTCCGGATATTCGATCAACATCGTTGCCTTCCAGTTGCTGCCGTCCGGCACGAGCGGATTGTAGGCATCGATCTCGTCGCGTATGCCTTCCTCCTCGAAGATACGCTCCACGCGCAGCATCTCCTGGATCTGGTAACGCATGGTGAGTTCGTCCTCGAATACGAGCGTAACGTGCTCCCCAAGTTGCACGGTACGGTCCTTTTTATGGGCCAGCACCCGTTCGCGGAACGCCTTGCGTGTCCTGGCGTATTGCTCGAGGGACATGAGGCTCTCCGCGGTGATCGTGCCCATTTGTGTCTCCCCTGTCCTGTTCGAAGCCGGCGTCGCTCTAGAGCCCGTAAGCAATGCGGATCAGCGTCAGTGGATGCTCCTTGCGGGACTGCCCGGCGCCGAGGGCGCCATCTGCGATCCCCTGCTGTATATGGCGGCCCGCGATCGCGCAGTCCGAACTTACATAGTCGGGGGCAGTGGATGCCATCTGGCGGAAGACCGGCCGGCCGATTTTCATCGAGTCCGCGAAAAATTCGGTCTTGACCCCCCAGGTCCCGTCGTGCCCCGCGCAACGCTCCACCGTGTTGACCTCGGTCTGCGGCACGAGCTCGAGCAACTCGCGGGTCTTCAGTCCCATATTCTGCACGCGCAGGTGGCAAGGGACGTGATAAGACACTTTGCCCAGCGGCGATTTGAAATCGGTCCTGAGCAGTCCGTCCCTGTTACGCATGATCAGATATTCGAATGGGTCGAACATGGCCTCCTGCACCGCCTTGACGTCGCGGTCATCCGGAAACATGAGCGGCAATTCCTGCTTGAACATCAATGTGCACGACGGCACTGCTGTCAGGATGGCGTAGCCTTCACGGGCCAGCCCCGCGAGCACGGGAATATTGGCCTGCTTGAGCTTCGCCACCGACGCGAGATCCCCCAGTTCGAGTTTGGGCATGCCGCAACAGGCCTCTTTCTCGACGACGATGGCCGGAACCTCGTTGTGCTGCAGGATCTTCAACAGATCGTGGCCCAGACCGGGCTCGTTGTAGTTCACGTAACAGGTAGAAAAGATCGCCACCTTGCCAGGTGCGTTCTTGCCATCCCGGATTGGAAACGACGAGTCGGGCCGCGCAGTCTTGCGGAATCGGGCGCTGGTGTATTCCGGCAATAGGCGCTTCTCGTGCACGCCCAGCACGGCCTGCAGTCCCTTGCGCACGGCGGGCGACTTATTGCCTGCGTTGACCGCTTGAACCACTACGGGAATCGACGCCAGTTTCCCGACAGCATCCGTGCTCGTCAGCAATTTGTCGCGAAACCGGGTTTCACCTTTTTTGAACTTGAGCGCCTTGGCCCGCAACATGACATGCGGAAAATCGACATTCCAGGGGTGCGGCGGAACATAAGGACACTTGGACATATAGCACATGTCGCACAAATAACATTTGTCGACGACCTTGCCGAAGTCCTGTCTATCCACGCCATCCAGTTCACCGGTCTTGCCTTCGTCGATCAGATCAAACAACGTCGGAAAGGCAGTGCAAAGATTCACGCAACGGCGGCAGCCATGACAGATGTCGAAGATGCGGTGCATTTCCGCATACGCTTTGTCTTCGTCGTAAAAGTCTGAGGACTGCCAGTCGATCGGGTGTCGGGTCGGCGCTTCGAGCGAACCTTCGCGGACAGTCATTTGTGCGTGAAGTGTGAGGGGTAAGGGGTGAGGCGTGTTTAATGCGCAGCACAGAAGGCGTGTCGACTTGGTCGCCTCACGCCTCCCGCCTCACCGAAAAGCTCAGTCCGTCAGAGCGTCCAGGGCCTTCTGGAAGCGATTGGCGTGGGAACGCTCTGCTTTGGCCAAGGTTTCGAACCAGTCCGCAATCTCGTCGAAGCCTTCGTCGCGGGCACCTTTGGCCATGCCTGGATACATGTCGGTGTATTCGTGGGTTTCACCGGCAATCGCGGCCTTCAGATTGTCGCGGGAACGGCCAATCGGCAGGCCGGTGGCGGGATCGCCAACCGACTCCAGATACTCCAGGTGGCCATGTGCATGACCGGTTTCACCTTCAGCGGTGGACCGGAAAATCGACGCAACATCATTCTGTCCTTCCACGTCCGCCTTCGCGGCAAAGTACAGATAACGACGATTTGCCTGGGATTCACCGGCGAATGCATCCTTCAAGCTTTTTTCGGTCTTTGAACCTTTTAGTGCTTTCATGGTGGTCTCCTGTTCCGTTTACGTAGTGCGTCGCAACGGGGCGGGCAAGCTCCGCCCGCACCAATTAGACTGAATCTAATCTGTAAACCAAGTGTAGGGACGGCCGCTCGCCAAGTCAACAATGTCTCCTGCCGGAGTCGCCAGCAACGCGACGCACCCATGAAGCGCTAAGCAGCTACGACCGGCCAGTGATACGGCGAATCGGGCTCGCGATTGGTCCGACGTTCGCTGCTCCGGCCACATGCCGGGGCGCATTTTTACCTGAACTTTCCGTGACATTCGGCGGCATCCCGCTCTGGCACTGGTCGCGGAAACCGTTTAGTCTTGCTTCGTCCCGGCGAGGCATCCATGGACCATAACGATACCAACTACATCGCGCCCGAATCCGCGAACGCGTCCCCATGCTGACGAAAACCAACATTGGTTTAACCATAGAACAGGACGAACTGAAGGGCTTTTCCCGAACCATCGCGGAAATCGAATGGCTGCTTCTGGGCCTTGTCCTGGTCTATCTTCTCGCGGTAGCCCCTCCCTACGAGGGCGCAGTCGCCATCCATACGGCGCTCTTTTTCTTCGCGGCCTTCATCCTCGGCTTGCACTATGTGAGCTTCTACAAGCTCGAGAACCGCACCAAGTTGATGTTCGAGAACGCGGTGATGATCGTGTTCATCTCCTGGGTGGTCTGGTACACGGGACAAATTCGCAGTCCTCTGCTCAACCTCTATCTGCTGCCGATCATCGCCAGCGCACTGATCTTCGGCAAACTTCCGACCGCCCTCAAGGTGGCAGCGATCATCACCTGCATCATGTTCTTTTCCTACGATCCAAAAACGAAAACTCTTCTGACAATGCCGTTCTGGGGCGAACTGCTGGCGATTTGCTCCCCCATGATTCTGGTGGCCTACATCACCACGATGCTCGCAGCGGATATCCGCCATGCGGTGGACAAGATCAAACAGGTATCCGATACCGACGAGCTAACCGGTGCATACAATATGCGCGCGTTCTCCGCAATGCTGCAGCGCGCATTCCGGCAGTCGGTGCGCTATGGCCACGCGCTGTCGGTCGTGATGATCGATTCCGACAATCTGAAGCAGATCAACGACAAGCACGGACACGAGTCTGGCAACCGCTTGCTTCAACATCTGGTGCGCTGCATCCGCGAACAATTGCGCGGTTCCGACGTCATGGCCCGCTTCGGGGGGGATGAGTTCATCCTCCTGCTGCCGGAAACCGGCAGCAAGGGCGCGCTGGAAATGGCGGAACGGATACGCCGGGCCGTGGAAATTTCGCGATTCGACGTGCGCAGCGGGGATACCAACATCACCGTAAGTCTAGGCGTGGCCAGTTATCCCGAGGACGGAGGCAATCTCGACGTCATACTCGACAAGGCTGACAAGGCCATGTATCGCGCCAAGCAGCATGGCCGCAACCGGGTTGTCGCCTACGCGGAAGAGGCAGTCGTCTGATCCCTGGCGCGGCCCGCCCGGAAGTAATCCGTATTTTCGTAGAAGCTTTCCTGTTCGCTCGCGCTCCACCATCCCGGCACGCCCAGCACTGGTAAGGGCGCGAGCTCGCGACCGTTCGTCATGTGCGTGCGATCCCATACATGCAACGCGAGCAACCGATCCGTTTGTGCAAGTTGCGCCTCCAAGGGCTGTTGTGCAAACTCTGCCGGCACATTCAGCAGAACGGCCTTTCCGGTCATGCCGATGAATGGATTCAGCGCCTTCTGGTAAAGCGCGTGGCCGAACAGGAAAAAACGCATGCGCTCCCTCACCTCATTTCGCCGGTTCCAAAATAGCTCCTTCCAGCGGAATTCGCGGATCAGCTCAAGCAGTCCAGCGTCGCTCGACAATACCAGCGCGCCGTCCTCGTCGAACAGCGTCAGGGCGTCGCGCGACGGGGCCCGGTTACCGGTCTCTCCGCCAGACAACGATTCGTAGTGGCGGGCATTGATCACAGCCTTGGTAGTCGGAAACGTCATCCACACCAGCGCGTTGAACAGATCATGCCAGTCGAGCGGACGCACCTGGACTTCACCCCTGAGGAAAGTGCGCGGTTCGAAAGCGTCCTGCACGCGATTCGATTTTAGCGCCTGGTCAATGAAACGCACGCGCTGACCCTGTGCATTGACCACCCTTCCCGCATCGTCGGCAAGATGGTTGAGCAACTCCGTGTTCGGCCAGCCGATCTGCGGAAGACGGGCGCCAACGCCCCGCAGCGGCGTGAACATTGGTGAGCGATTCAACCATTCCGTAGTCCAATAGTCGGCCATGGCACGCGGGTTCGTTCGGGTAACATGCGTTCCTCGCAGTATAGCTATCCAGGAAATTCGATCGTGACCGAACAAGTGGAATGCGCCGTCATCGGGGCGGGGATTGTCGGGCTCGCCGTCGCGCGCGAGCTGGCGCTGACGGGGCGCGAAGTCATCGTCCTGGAAGCTGCCGATGCCATCGGCACGCATACGAGCTCGCGCAATTCCGAGGTCATTCACGCCGGCCTGTACTATCCAAAAGGCTCGCTGAAGGCCAGCCTCTGCGTGTCCGGCAAGGTTCTGCTGTACGACTACTGCTCCACCCACGGTGTGCCCTGCAACAACATCGGCAAGATCGTCGTGGCAGTCACGCCGGACGAGGTCGCAACGCTGAAAAGTTACGTGCAGAAGGCCGAGGGCAATGGCGTCAAGGATCTGCGCTGGCTGTCGCGTGAAGACCTGCGCGTTCTGGAACCCTCCGTGGAATGCGTCGCCGGTTTTCTGTCGCCCTCAACCGGAATCATCGACAGCCATGGTTTGATGCTCGCGTATCAGGGCGATGCGCAAAACCACGGGGCGTCGATTGTCTTCAAGAGTCCGGTCGAGTCGGGCAGCGCCGGTAGCAACGGCATCGTGCTCAACGTAGGCGGCCAGGAACCCATGACGATTGCCTGCCGGACCGTCGTCAACTCCTCAGGGCTGTTTGCACAGAACGTCGCGCGGTCGATCGCGGGCATTCCCGAGTCAAGCATACCGCCGCAGTATTTTGCCAAGGCGCACTACTACACATTGTCCGGTAAACCGCCTTTCAAACGGCTGGTTTATCCGGTGGCAAGCAATGCCCACCTCGGCGTGCACGTGACAGTGGACATGGCGGGCCAGATTCGCTTCGGTCCGGACGTATCCTGGATCGATGGCGTGGACTACTCTTTCGATTCCTCGCGGGAGCCGCTGTTTTACGAGGCGATTCGCAAGTACTACCCGGGGTTGAAGGACGGCCAGCTGCAGCCGGGATATACCGGTATCCGCCCCAAGGTGTCCGGCCCGAAAGAACCCGCAGCGGATTTCGTCATTCAGGGACCGAAAGTCCACGGGGTCGCCGGCCTGGTGAATCTCTATGGCATCGAATCGCCTGGACTGACCGCATCCCTGGCGATCGCGGCCCACGTCAGTTCGTTGCTGCAGGGTTAAACTGGCGTTCGACGCGGGGAGAAGAAGAGCATGGGAGCAATGGACCAACTCGAGCCCATTGAAAGAGCCGGGGTCGACGAATTGCGCGCTGTACAACTCGAGCGCCTGCGTTGGAGCCTGGGGCACGCCTACGAAAACGTGCCCCACTATCGGAAGGCCTTCGCTGCCGCGGGAGTTCAGCCCGGCGATCTGAAAGATCTTGCCGACCTGGCAAATTTTCCGTTTACCACCAAGGCGGAATTGCGGGAGAACTATCCTTTCGGCATGTTTGCAGCGCCGATGCGCGACATCGTGCGTGTCCATGCCTCGAGCGGTACCACCGGCAAAGCGACAGTCGTCGGTTACACCAGGCGGGATATCGAGATGTGGGCCTCGGTAATGGCGCGCTCCCTGCGCGCGGGCGGCGTCAAACCCACGGACATAGTGCACATCGCCTATGGCTACGGGCTTTTCACGGGCGGTCTGGGCGCTCACTACGGCGCCGAAGCGCTCGGTGCGACGGTCATTCCCTCAGGCGGCGGTATGACCGAGCGTCAGGTGAGGCTCATCTGCGATTTCAAGCCCGACGTCATCATGTGCACGCCGTCTTACCTGCTGGTGATCGCGGACGAATTCGTGCGCCAGGGACTGGACCCCGCCAAGTCCTCTCCACGCGTGGGCATCTTCGGCGCCGAACCCTGGTCCGAGAGCATGCAGGCTGAACTCGAGCGGCGCTTCGGCATTGTGGCGCTGGACCTGTATGGATTGTCCGAAGTAATTGGTCCCGGCGTTGCCGCGGAATGCATCGAAACCCGCGACGGCCTCACCATCTGGGAGGACCATTTCTATCCCGAGATCATCGACCCGCGAACCGGCGCGGTGTTACCCGACGGCGAATCCGGAGAACTCGTGTTCACCTCGCTCACCAAGATCGGTATGCCGGTCATCCGCTATCGCACGCGCGATCTCACCCGGCTGCTGCCCGGCACCGCGCGCACCATGCGGCGCATGGCACGCGTTACCGGACGCAGCGACGACATGTTGATCATTCGCGGCGTCAACGTGTTTCCGTCGCAAATCGAGGAGATCGTCCTGCAACAGGCCAGCCTTTCCCCGCATTACGTGCTCGAAGTGCGGCGTGACGGCCATATGGATGAACTCGACGTGCTGGTGGAACGGCGGTCGGACATCCCGGGTCCGCTTGCGGAAGCGGCACGCCAGAGCGTCGAACACGAAATGGAACGGCTCATCAAAGGCCTGATCGGCGTCAGCACGAAGGTCCGGGTAGTCGAACCCGAGACTCTGCAGCGCTCGCAGGGCAAGGCCGCGCGCGTAATCGACAAGCGGCCAAAGAATTGAGGGAAACGACGTGCCCGCATCAGCCGAGAGGACTGCCAAAATACAAAGCCTGCAAGATGCCGGACTGGAGCATGAGGCAGTCGCCGCATGGCAGGCGTCGGCACCCTCCGACATCGGCGACTTTTCCGGCGACTGCCTGCGCTATTCGCGCTACTGGCAAACCGCCACGGCTTTGCTCGCGCGGCTGCCGGGCAAGCCCGATCGTACTGCGCAGCAAGCCGATGCTGCCGAGTACATCAAGCGTGTCGGGGGCGAAACACGTGCGCGTTTCCTTTCGGCTCATGCCAGTGCGCTCTACGACCGGCTAACGCGCAACCGGACCCGCTTCGTTCGCGTCGAGCAACTCGTCTATGACGCGGCGGCCATGTTGCCCGGCCTGACGCCAACGCGAGCCCAGGTAGACGCCGAACTGGCGCTCATGCAGCGCGACAAGGAAGGCCATGAAATCGACCAGGGGATTTTCCTTTCCAGTGTCCTAGCCGATACACGAGCCGGAACACATCTGTGCCACGCCATGCTGCTGCCCCGCCCTGAGGCAATCGAACAACTCGCGGCATTTCAAAAAAGCGGCCATCTCGATCTCGGTGCCGCGGAAGTGTTCCGCAAAGGCAAGGCCGCTTACGTCATTCAGAAAAATCCGCGGCACCTCAACGCGGAAGACGACACCACCATCGATGCCGCGGAAATCGCCGTCGACCTCGCCCTGCTCGATCCGCAAATTCAGATTGGCGTGCTGCGCGGCGATTATGTGCAAGGCGGTAAATACGATGGCCGCCGCATGCTCGGCAGCGGCATCAATCTCACGCACCTCTACTACGGAAAAATTCCGTTCGTCTGGTATCTGCAGCGCGACCTGGGAATCGTCAATAAATTTTTCCGCGGACTGGCACGCGAAGATATGGTGCCGGATGACATTGCCGGTGAGACTATCGAGAAACCCTGGATTGCCGTGGTCGAGCAATTCGCCATCGGCGGCCACTGCCAATACCTGCTGACAATGGACTACGTCCTGGCGGCGCGCGGCGCGTTTCTGAGTCTGCCTGCGCGAAAAGAAGGCATCATCCCCGGCGCCGCCAATATGCGACTGCCGCGCTTTACCGGAGAGCGCATTGCCCGGCAGGCGATCATGTATGAACGCAGGCTCGAATGCGACAGTCCCGAAGGACGCATGATCTGCGACGAAATCGTGGCGCCGGAAGAAATGGACGGCGCGATCGAGCGCGTGGTGGAAAACTTCACCGGCTCCGGAATCGTCAGCGCCTCCTCGAACCGCCGGGCGTTTCGAGTAACCCAGGAACCTCTGGACCTGTTTCGCCGTTACTTCGCCACCTACGCGCGAGAACAGGCGTACTGCCACTTCAGTCCGGCATTGATCGCCAACCTCGAAATGCACTGGAACGCCAAGAGCCGCAAACTCTAAGTCCTCAACCCAACACGGAGGCACATAGGGCACAGAGGGCACGGAGGAAACACAAAGACGGTCGGTGTGTGATTCGAAGACCATAGAGGCGGCCAGTGAGCGGCATTCGACCACCGACTTCTGTCAACTGTTTCTCACTCATACTTATGGTCCGCTCCTTTTGTTTTTCCTCCGTGCCCTCCGTGCCTCCGTGTTGGGTGTTGGTCTAGCCAGCGTTCGCCAAGCCGATCAGGTATGATGCCGCGCCGCCGCGATTCTTATTCGGGTCCGAGCCACAAGCTCTGCTTAGCCCGCGCACAAAATCGGGGCGTCCACCACCCCCATCAATCAGGAGAACAAAGCATGACCAGCACCATTCTGCTCCTCGGCCCGCTCACCGTGATCATCGGATGTCTTTACTGGGTGATGTCGCTCGGCAAGGAACAGGCAGCCCTCAATGCGGATCTTTGGGCAAAGCTGCGCAAGTAACCCCCGCCCGAAATCCCAAAATAAGAAGCCCCGGATATCCGGGGCTTTTTACATGTCCATCCAAACGTTCTGCCACAGAGGACACAGAGGTCACAGAGAAAACAGAAGGAAAAGGAAGAACTATGCGGAATGCTGACAATTAGCAGATGTGCCGCGTGCGACATGCCACTGTCTAACACTCCCGAATCCATACTCCAGTTTGTTTCTTGCTTTTCCTCTGTGCCCTCTGTGACCTCTGTGGCCAATTGATCCTTCAAGCGGCCTTGGCTTGATTGATCGCCCGCCAGACTTTCTCGGGCGTGGCGGGCATTTCGATTTGCTTGACGCCCAGCGGGCGTAGCGCATCGATGACCGCATTCATGACGGTCGGCGTGCCGCCGACGGTGCCGAGTTCGCCCACGCCTTTGGCCCCAAGCGGATTGATTTTGCAGGGCGTGGTTTCGTCGGTAAACGTAGTGAAGCTGGGCAGGTCGTCCGCGCGCGGGAGGCAGTAATCCTGCAGCGAACCGGTGATGAGCTGGCCGCTCTCGGGATCGTAGTGGGCGTTTTCCAGCAGCGCCTGGCCGACGGCCTGCGCGATGCCGCCGTGCACTTGTCCGGCAACGATCAGCGGATTGATCACGCGACCGACATCGTCGACGGTCGTATAGCGCACGATCTGCGTGACGCCGGTATCGGGATCGATCTCGACTTCGCATACGTGGCAGCTATTGGGCCACGACGGGCCATCGACCTTTTGCAGGGTCGAAATGGCGATGCGTTTCTCCGGCTGCTTGGCGGCAAGTTCGAACAGACCGATCCCCAGGTCGGTCCCAACCACCTTGAAGCGTCCGTCGCGATATTCGATGTCCTGCCCGGCTGCTTCCAGCGCATCGCCGGCAAGCTGGCGGCCTTTTTCGATGGCCTGCTTGGACGCGGTCAGCATTGCAGAGCCGCCGATGTATAGCGAACGGCTGCCCATGCTGCCAATGCCCTGGGCGATGTCGCTGTCGCCTTGCACGATGACGATCTTGTCCGGATCGATATCCAACGTTTCGGAAAGAATCTGCACGTAGCTGGTTTCGATGCCCTGGCCCATTGCCTGCATGGCGGTGTACACCAATACCCGCCCATCGGCCTCGACGTGCAGGTTAACCGTTTCCTCGTGGACGACGCCGGTCCATTCCAGGAAAGTGGAGAGCGCGC
>Ga0207708_10000548_pt1 | contig 28993 bp, 22 predicted proteins | sample KBSK5101metaG_FD_184340 | JGI IMG/M metagenome (GOLD analysis project Ga0207708, IMG submission 184340) | Corn, switchgrass and miscanthus rhizosphere microbial communities from Kellogg Biological Station, Michigan, USA - KBS K5-10-1 metaG... | ecosystem: Host-associated > Plants > Roots >... | reverse complement strand
GCGGCCGCTCCTGGTTGAACTGCTGCACGAACGCATCGAACCGCGCCTGCTGCTGCAGCACGTTGGTCGCCGCCGGCTTGGTGGCCTCGCGTTTGAGCGTCAGATGCATCCGCTCGTGGCGGCCGTTTTGTTGCGGCTGGCCGGGCTCGATGCGTTCGATCTGAATGCCGAGCCGCAGCCACCACACCGACAGTTTGCTCAACCGGTACAACGCGTGCCCTGACGCGAACGGGACGCCGTTATCCGTCCGGATCGCCTGCGGCAGGCCAAATTCCTTGAACGTCCGCTCGAAGACGGTAAACGCAAACTGCTCCTGTGTCGTCGACAGCGCTTCACACGTCAGCAGGTAGCGGCTGGCGAAATCCGTGACCGTGAGCGGATAGCAGTACCGCCGGTTGCCGAGCATGAATTCGCCCTTGTAGTCGGCGCACCACAGCGCGTTGGGCGTCGTCGGCCGGGAGAGCTCGGTCCCGGCGGCCATCGGTCGGCGGCGGCGCCGATGCTTGACCAGGCCGTGCCGGTCGAGGACGGCGTGCACGGTGCTGATCGCCGGCAGGTGGGGCGCGGTCGACTGCCGCCGCAGCTTTTCGCGGATCTTCGGCGCCCCCCAGCCGGGATACTCCCGCTTCAATCGCACAATCACCGCTTCAAGCTGCGGCGGCAGTCGATTGGCCTGCCGGTACGGCCGCCGGCTCCGGTCCGTGAAGGCCTGCACGCCGCAGTCCTTGTACCGATCGAAAATCTTGTAGCCCGTCTTCCGCGAGATCCCGAACTCGGCGCAGAGGGGCGCCATCTTCTCGCCCTCGAGCAGGCGGGCGACAAACCGCAGCCGCTCGTCCATGACGTGACACTCCTTCCCAGGCATGCCCCCTCCTGAGGGGCAAAAGTGTCACCCATGTGTCCGGAATACCGTGTTACCTATCTCTCAGGAAGGACAGCTCGCCTGCATCCGTGAGCGAGCTTCGGTTGGCAAGCCAGCGAGCTCACGTCAGCGACCCGCGAAGGTTGCCCACCGTAGCGCGGAGCGCGAAGGTGGGCCGCATCGAGTCCTTCCGGCCTTACTGCAGCGTCGTCGTCGACGTGCGTCGCAGCAGCTGGAACGTCTGCGTGCTGGCTCGACCCGCCGTCATTCCTCCGTACGCCAGATCGACGTGACCGTCTTCATGGAACACGACGTCGAGCGACGTCGAGCGGTACGACTCCTGATTCGCCAGATTGGTGATGTCGTAGAAGTCGAACCTGATGTGGCGGCCGCCGTTTTCAATCGAGTTGACGCGCATCCGCGGTTGATTGCCTGCGCCGCAGTAATGCGTGAGCATCAGCGTTCCGTGGTCGAGATGGTAGGCGGTCGACATCCCGCCCATGAGTTCGAGCACGACATTGCCACCGCCGGTAACGACGTAGGTCGCGACCCGCTTCGTCGTCTTGCCCTTCTCCGCATATTCCCACGTTCCCGCGAGACTCTTGAGACGCTCGAATGCGACTTCGGACGAGGGTTTTTCATCAGCCAGGGTCACCGGCGACGACAACGCTGAAAGCAGACCGACGACGAGAACGGAAACGACTCTCACATGCATGTGCAGATCCCTCCGCGGGCAGTATCCGCGCACGCCTGTGCATAGGGAAATGCCAACTATTCATCGGGCTGGCTGCGTGGTCCGTGAGGCCACGCGATCGCATCAACGGCGAGCGACAGGCGAGGCCTGCCCGGCGGGCCTGAGTGTGGCTCGCTGCAGGCGCGATGCCGATGCCGGCGGCTCGAAGATCGCCGCGAACGCCTTCTCTGTGCCGGACAGCGGCCGACAACGCTCGCTCCAGACGATCGACACCGCCAGCTCGAAATTGAAACCGTTCACCGTTAGCTGTTGGACGGCGCCGAGATGCTGTGATGATTGCGTCAACGCCGATGCCGGCACGATGCTGCAGCCGACACCGGCGGCGACCATGGCGATGTGTTCCGTCGGCGCCGCATCGAGTTCGAACTGCACGGTGAGATGCTCGTCGATGGCGGCCAGGCGGCGCGCCAGCGCGTGACGAAAGCCGCAGCCATCGGGATTGAGCACCCACGACCGGCTGCGCAGGTCGGTCGGCTCGACGCTGATTTCGGCGGGTGCGTGCGCGCGGCGAGGGGCGATGATCACCAGCGGCTCGCGGCGGGCGGCTTCAATCCGGCAGGGGATGTCAGGCGTCCAATCGGCGGGCAGCAGCAGCACCGCGCAATCGAATTCCCCGCGCGCGAAGCGACGGTAGAGCCGGGGACTCCAGCCCGATCGCACCAGGAAGTCGGTCTCGCGCAGCGGCGATGCAGGCTTCACGAAACGCGGATCCTGCAGATGCCACATCAGGCTGCGCGAGATGCCGACGCGTAGCGTCTGCCGCGATCCCCGGATCGTGCCGTCGGTCAGGCGGTCGGCTGCCGACAGAATGTCGCGCGCCGACTGCAGCACCTTCGCGCCGACGGCTGTCGCCCGCAACGGCTTGGCGCGACGGTCGACGAGCTCGGCGCCGACCTGATCCTCGAGTACCTGAAGCATCCGCGTCACCGCCGGCTGCGTGCGGCCGAGTCGACGGGCGGCGGCGACGAAACTGCCCTCCTCGAGAATCCAGACGAATGCTCGAAGCCGATCGAAGTCCATGAGCCCTCCGGTTCCCGGTCTGACGGCAGCGGCGATGAAATGGTCTGCGGCCGAGGCAGATCCTGCGGCACCAGGCGATGCCGCGCCAATCAGAAATCGGCATTCGGGTATGCACGGTGTGCATCACCGATTGGAAGTTCTCGCGCGAGCCTGCTTTCAGCCTTCCGGTGGTTCCTGCGCGACAGCGTAGACGCCGCGAGTGACCGTGGAGGGATCCGGCCACGGGCTCGCCTCGGCAAACGCAACCGCGTCCTCCACCTCCTGCCGGCATCGTCGCTCGATGTCATCGAGCCGATCGGTGGTGGCGGGTGCAGCGGCGAGCTTGCGGCGATAGCACGACACCGGATCGCGCGCCTCCCACGCCGCCAGCAGTTCGCGCGGCACGTACTCGGCGCCGTCGTGGACCGCGTGGCCCAGCATCCGCAGCGTGTTCGCCTCGATCAGGCTCGGGCCACCGCCGGCACGGGCGCGCTGCACCGCGGCGCACGCCGCGGCATGAACCTGCTCCACGTCGTTGCCGTCCACCGCTGTCGTCTGCAAGCCATAGCCGGCCGCGTGGCCAGAAATGATTTCGACCTTCGAGGCCTGCCGGCACGGTGTCGAGTAGGCGTACTGATTGTTCTCGACGATGACCACGAGCGGAGCGTTGTAGAGGCCGGCCATGTTCAAGACCTCGTGATAGAGGCCGGTGTTGGTCGCGCCATCTCCGGTAAACGCCATCGCCACTTTCGGCTCGTCGCGATAGCGAAAACTCATCGCCACGCCCAGTGCCACCGGCAGCGAGTGCGGCAGGTGGCTGATGTAGCCGATGATGCCGCGATCGAGGGCCGACATGCCGTGCAGGTTCGCGTCGCGTCCACGCGTCGGGCCAGTCTCGCGCCCCAGCAGGTTCGCAAAGATTTCCCTCGGTGTCAGGCCGCGCAGCAGGAACGCGCCGAGGTCGCGATGCATCGGCGAGACCACGTCACCGGGGCCAAGCGCGGCGGCGGCGCCCACCGAGATCGCTTCGTGCCCGCGCTGGCTGAACGTGCCGCCGACACCACGGCCCTGTTTCCAGTGCGCCAGCATGCGCTCGTCGAAGGCGCGCGTCAGCTGCATCCAGTAGTAGAGGGTGAGCTGTTCGTCAGCGGTCATGAGTCAGTAACGCGCGAGCGCCTTCGCCGCTTCGTAGATCTTCGCCGCGTTCGGGCGATACGCGTCTTCGAGCGGCGGGCTGAAGGGGACCGGCGTGTCGAGTCCGGCGAGACGCATCACCGGCGCGTCGAGACACTCGAAGGCGTGCTCGGCAATCAGCGCCGCGACCTCGGCGCCGACGCCGGCAAGCTGGTTGGCCGAGTGCACGACCAGGACCCTGCTCGTGCGCCGAACAGTCGACAGGATGGCTTCCGTATCGAGCGGCTTGAGCGTGCGCAGGTCCAGAACCTCGCACTCGACGCCCTCCGTCGCCAGGCGCTCCGCCGCCGCGACCGCCTCGCGCAGCTGCGCGCCGTAGGTGATGATCGACAACGACCCGCCGTGGCGGACGACGTGGCCCTTTCCGATCGGCACGACGTGCTCGCCCGCCGGGACCGGCCCCTTCATCGTGCGATACAGCGGCTTGCTCTCGAAGTAGATCACCGGGTTGTCGTCGCGAATCGCGGCGGTCAAGAGACCCTTCGCGTCGGCCGGCGTGCCCGGCGCCACGACCTTCAGTCCGGGCGTGTGCACGAACCATGCTTCCGGGTTCTGGCTGTGGAATGGACCGGAGCGAAGGCCGCCGTCCGACGGTGCGCGGACCACCCAGGGCACCGCCCCGAGATGTCGATAGTGTGCAGTCGCCGCGAACTGCACGATGCTGTCGAAGGCGCAGCTGATGAAATCGGCGAACTGCATTTCGACCACCGGGCGCAGGCCCATCAGCGCCATCCCGGTGGCCATGCCGGTGAATCCGAGCTCCGCGATCGGCGTGTTGATCACGCGTCGGGCGCCGAACTCGGCTTCGAGCCCCCTGGTGACCTTGAAGGCGCCGCCGAAGTCGCCGCCGATGTCTTCCCCCAGCAGGAGGACGCGCGGATCGCGGCGCATCTCCTCGCGCAGCGCCTCGCTGATCGCCGCGATGTAGGTGAGCTCGCGCCCGCTGGCCGCTTCGTCGGCGCCGGCGAAGCCGAAGGTGGAGTCAATCAACGCGCCGGATTGTACACGGCGCGCGAAGAAGGTATCGGTGAGGTATTGTCGCGTCGCGCCGCTCAGCGCTCCTGGCGCGCGCCGGACTGGGTCTGCGCCTTCAATTTCTCGACGACGGCGTTCAAGCGGTCCCGCTCCGCCTTTGCCGCCTCCACGCGTTTGGCCGCTTCCCGCTCTGCCGCAAGCCGCTGCTCGGTGGCCTTCTTTTCAGCCGCGAGCTCGCGCTGCTCCGCCGCCTGTTCGCGCGCCATGGCTTTGCTCTCGGCCGCCAGCTCGCGCTCCATGGCCTTTCTCTCGGCCGCGGCCTCGCGCTTCATCGCCCGCTCCTCGGCGGCGAGCTGCCGCGCCGCGTCGCTCGCTCCGGCGACTCGCTTCTTCTGGAGCTCTTTCACTTTCGGGAGACCGAGTTGGACGAGCGTCGGTGGAATCGGCGCCCCCTGAGTCACCGGGACCTCGGAGCTCGCCGCCGGAGCCGCGACCTCATTCGACGCTCCGTCGACATCGTCCAGGTCGACCAGACGCGCCAGGACGTACCCAACCGTGGGCTTGCCGGCGTCGCCGGGGACGAGCACGCGGTAGTAATCGCCCTGCACATCGATGACGTCGATCGCGGCGCCTTCTTTCAACGTGGCGATGACGGCGCCATCGAGGGTCGCTTCGGCGCGGACCGGCGTTTCATCGACCCGGGCTCGGCCGGTGTCGGCACCCGCGACGGCGGCGAAGGACATCAACAACATCGACGCGACAAGAATGTTCCTCACATGCGCTCCTGAATTTCGACACCTACGGCCGGCGAGATACCGCGACCTGTTTATCGTGTGGAAGTGGCTGATTCATGAGCCTTGGCCCGCCACAGCGGACGCAAGTGCAGGTGGTTGCACGCCATTTCAGGCCGTTTCAAACCGCCGGCTCCTCCCGTTCCGGGCGGGCAGTGCAGGGCGACGCTGACAGAGTCGCCCTGCCACGTTGCTTTTACGGAGTCGAGCACAGCTCGTACACGCCGTTCCGCCGGCAGACGTCCACGCCGAGGTTGATGACGACCTGGCCCTGAATCGAATCGTTGACGTCCGTGATGAAGCCGGGGACGCTGCCCAGGAAGAGATCGCAGCCTTGCGTGTTGAATGTCGAGGACGACGATGCGATCGCCGGCAGCGCGCGGTCCACCGGGCCGCCCGGCGTCCCGCTCTCGAACAGCACCTGACCCGACAGTTCGAGCGTTTGCTGATGCGTCATGGTGCAGGAGAACGGAGCGCCCGCGAGGTGGCCGGTGACGCGCAGCGGCGTGTTCGTGTGCAGCGTCGCAGTGAACCCGAACGGTGCGCTGCTCCCGGTCACGGTCTGCGCGACCGGGGTGATCGCCACTCCACCCGAGACGGCCGGCACGGGGTCCCAGCACGCGTCGGTTCCCAGAACGGACGAGGGACTGCCGACGCAGCCGCGGTTCAATCGCACCGTCTGCGGGCTCAGCGCGAACTGAAGCGCCGCGTCAGCGGTCGCCGCGTCCGGCGCCAATTGGTCCAGAGGAGATGGCGCTGGCGGCGGCAGGACGCAGCGGAAGGAGATGGTCCCGTCCAGCGCGACGAACACCGACACGGTGCCCGCGTGGCTCTCGACCAGACAGGGCGTGCCGCTCAGCGAACCCAGCGATGCGATCGCGCCGGCAGGTCCCTGGGGTCCCGGCGGCCCGGGAGGGCCCGGAACGCCTTGCGGGCCGCGCTCGCCAGGGTCACCCTTCGCGCCTGGCGTACCCGGATCCCCACTCGCCCCGGGGTCGCCCTTCTCGCCTTTCTCGCCCGCCGCGCCCACCGCCAGCGTGAAGACGGCGACCGGAAGCCCCCGCGTCCCGAACAGCACCGTCAACCCGTAGGTCGCCGGACGCGTCAGCGGATCGATCGTCGCGATGATCAGCTGCCCGGTAGCCGACGCCACCGGCAGCTCCACAAAACCCTGACCGTCCGTCCCGATGTAGACCCGCGGCCGCGGCGAGGCAATGAAATTGTTGCCCCAGATCCGCAGCTCGCCCGCCGCGAGGTTGGCGTGCGCGCCGCTGATCACCGGGATCGTCTGGCCGCTGGCAGGCTTCGCGGCGGCCAGACACGCCAGCAGAGAAGCCACGACACACACCTGTCGAATGAGTCTGATCGGCACCGGACCTCCAAGAGTTTCGAGACGAACGTCCGCCACGGCAGAGCCCGGACAGGCGCGGTCGCGTCCGGGCGTGGCAGTGATTCAGACGATCGCGGTTGAGTTGAGCAGCGGGAATGAGCCGAAGAACGTTCCTTCCGGCCGGCAAACAGGATACGTGTGGAGGCGAGCGCCGGCAAGCGCGGCAGGACGACAAATGGCAAAAAATTGCATCGCTGCGCTCGGCAATTTCCAAGGCGCGCGTGACTGTGGGGTGTGTCTCAGGCTCAGACTACACGCCGAGGTCAGCGGCTTTCCGGCGGTTCGCCGCCACCTCCGGATTCACCCAGGCCCGCAGCGGCTCGCCCTTGAGGCCGGCGATCAAATTGTCGGCGGCGATCTCGGCCATGGCATTGCGGCTGCTGACCGTCGCGCTGGCAATGTGCGGGGCGACGATGCAGTTGCGCAGCCCCACCAGCGGGTTGCCGGACAGCGGCGGTTCGGGATCGGTGACGTCCAGCCCGGCGGCGAAGATGGTGCCCTTGACGAGCGCCGCTGCCAGATCCGCTTCGACGACCAGCGGCCCGCGGGCCGTGTTCACGAACACCGCCGTCGGCTTCATCCTGGCGAACGCGGCGGCGTTGAACATGCCCCGGGTGGTGTCGTTCAAGTCGGCATGCACGGAGATGAAGTCCGACTCGGCCAGCAACCGATCGAAGGCGACGCGTTCGGCGCCCAGCTCGCGCTCGGCCTGTTCGTTGGCGCGCTGATCGTGATACAGCACCCGCATGCCCCAGCCGCCGTGACACCGGCGGGCCATCGCGTAGCCGATGCGGCCCATGCCGACGATCCCGACGGTGCGTCCGATCAGATCCTGTCCGATGTGACCCAGCGGCTCCCACGTCTTCCAGTGCCCGGCGACGGCGTACTTCTCCGACTCGACGATGCGGCGGGCGGCCGAAATCAAGAGCGAGAACGCCATGTCGGCCGTCGCGTCGGTCAGCACGCCTGGAGTATTGCCGACGGCAATCCCCCGCTCCGTGGCTGCCGGAACATCGATGTTGTTGAATCCCACGGCATAGTTGCTGACCACCCGTAGACGAGGCGCGGCATCGAGCAGGGTGCCGTCGATCCGCTCGGTCAACAGCGAGAGCAATCCCTCGCAGTCGGACACCTTCCGCCGCAGCACGTCGGCCGACGGCGGCAGCGGTTCGGTCCAGACATCGGCATCGCAAAACTCACGCACCGGTTCCAGTCCGGCGGCGGGGATCAGACGTGTGACGAAGACCTTGGGCTTGTGCATGTCAGCTTCCTCACGTTCAACACGGGCGTGTGAAACGGGTCAGTGTTCCTGGACCGGCGGCGTCACGCTCGATGCCGGCCGTGTCCCCTTGAGAATCCAGCGCTGCATCCGCCGGCCGTTGCCGGCCTCGCCGGTGTACATCCGGCTCTTCGAGTCGATCGCGATCATGTGCGCGCGGATGAACTCGCCGGCCTGGCGTCCGGGGCGGCCGAAGCGGTCGAGGATCGCCAGATCCTTGCGGCGCAGAATCCACACGCGCTGGTTCGTGCCGTCGATGAGATAGAGCAGGCTCTGCTCGGCGTCGCGCGAGAACTGCAGGCTGAACCCGCTGCCCGACCCGCCGGTCTCCGGACGGACGAATCGCTCCATCAGGTACTCGCCGTTCTGCCGGAACACCTGGATGCGGTTGCCCCGGCGATCGGAGACGTAGATCAGGCCATCTTTCGAGCCGACGAGCCCGTGCGCCGTCGAGTATTGTCGCGGCGGGTTCGCGGGATTCACCGGATAGGTGTACTTCTCCGTGTCGTCGGGACGCTTGCCGTACGCGCCCCAGTGCCGCTTGTACTTCCCGGTCGCGGCGTCGTACACCACCACCCGCTTGTTGATGTAGCCGTCGGCGATGAAGATCTCGTTCGTCTTCGGCTCGACGTAGAAGTTCGCCGGCCCGCCGAGATGATCGGGATCGTTGCTGCCCTTGTTGACGCCCGGCTCGCCGATCGTCATCACGTGCTTGCCTTCCTGGGTGAACTTCATCACGTGCATGCCGTTGCTCGTGCCCATCCAGACGAAGCCGTTGTGATCGATGTAGATGCCGTGCTCCTGGTCGAACCAGGTGTAGCCGTCGCCCGGTCCGCCCCAGGCGCGCAGCAGCTTGCCCTCGGCATCCAGTTCCAGCACCGGCGGCGCCGGGATGCAGCAGTCGGCGATCGGAGGCTTGACCGCCGCGCCGATCTCCTGCGGCGTGAGGCTCGACGGCATGTGAATCACCCAGAGGTGATCGCGGTCGTCGACGAACAGCCCGCGGATGTCGCCGAGAATCCAATCGTTCGGCAGCGTCGGCGGCCAGGTTGGATCGATCGCGTAGATCGGCAGCCGATCGGCTGTCGGAGATCCGGGATCGGCTTTGGCGGTCGCGCCCTGCGCGCCGACGATCACGCGAAGGAGGAGCAGCCCGGCAGTCACACCCGCACACGCACGCGCCTGTCTCATGACCGCGCATTATGGCGCAATCGGGCGTGACGCCAGTTCTTTCGCGCTGAAACGGCGGACGACCGCCCGCGCGCCGCTGCGCCCGGCCTATTTCGGCGCTGTCTGGTAGAAGTACTCGGTGAAGGCTCGCAGCGAACGTTCCCGGTAGACATCCAGCTTCGGCAGCGCCGCCGCCTTGTCCGGTTCGGGACGCTCCTGGAACAGCTTGAACTTGCCCTCGAGCGCCTCGATCTCGAGCGAGAACGGCTGGATGCCCTTGGCGCGGGCGAAGATTTCGTCCTTCGGCAGCGCCGCGAAGTCGTAGGCGGTGCCGCCGATCGCTGCCTCGTATTTCCTGATCAGCGAGGAGAGCAGCGCATATTTCTGCTCCGGCTCGTCGATCGCCTTCAGCCGTCCGGTCGCGTGGACGACGGCGAAGTTCCACGTCGGCACGCCGTTGCGTCCCGCCGGCGTCGTGAGCCAGCCGGGCGACACGTAACCCTGCGGGCCGCGGAACACGACGACGGCCCGGGCGCCGGCGCGGATCGCCTTGACCTGGTCGTTCTGCGCCGAGATGTGGCCGACGATGGTTCCGTAGGCACCTCGTGCGCGATCGAGCACCGATGGAATGTGCGTGATGCGCAGCGTCGGCGTCGTCGTTACCACGTCGACGAAGCTGAACTCGTCCATGAAGGCATGCAGGAACGCCCGGTCCTGCACGAGATGCGCCTTCGGGATGTAGACCGATGGATCGGGCGGTTCGCCCTGAACGGCGGCATCTGCTGCCGCGGTGTCCGGGTCGACGAGGGCGATGCCGCCAAGCGCGGCGGCGAGGAACGAGCGTCGATCCGGATCCATCGAACCTCCCATGCGCCGGGGCGAGGCGCGGCCGAAGCGTAGCAGAAGGGCAGCGTCAACGTCGACGCCGGTCACGCCTCGCGCCGGCCTTTTACCTTTCTCGCGACCTCGTAATGAAGCTGCACCACGCCGTCGGGAAACGTTTCGGCCCCGCGCAGGCGCAGCGGCACGTCGAGGTGCCGTGGGGCGATCAGGGGAATCCCCTCGCCGATGAACGTCGGCACCACGGTGATGAAGAACTCGTCGATCGCGCCCGCGTCGAGAAAGGCGCCGATGATGTCGCCGCCGCCCATCATCCAGATGTCCTTGCCGGGCTGGGTTTGAACGCGGTCCACGAAAGCGGGGATGGGCTCGCTCACGAATTCCACTCCCGCAGGCAACGTCCTGGGCGCCGGCCGGCGCGAGAACACGTAGTGCCGGGTGCTCCCGCCGAACGGGGCGCCCAGCTTCAGGCTGAGATCGAACGTCTTGCGCCCGATGATCTTCGCGTCGATCGAACGTTCAAATTTCGGCAGGCCGTAAAACCCTTTGGGCGCGGGCCGATTCGTCAGCCAGTCGAGGCTCCCGTCGCGCCGGGCGATGTAACCGTCGGCGCTGGTCGCGATATGGACGATGATCTTTCGTTTGGTCGGCATGTCGCAGCGGCCGGATTCATGCAGCGGGACGATACCGGCGGCGCATGACAGGATAGGTCAACCGAACATCGCCTCCGCGCGCAGTTTTTCGTAGAATGCCGCGGAGCACTCACTCGAAGCGAGACATCACCATGAGAAAACTTCAGGTTTTCACCAGCTTCACCCTCTTCGCGCTCGCGCTTTCAGCGCTCCTCTTCGTCGCCGCCGGCGCCCAGCAGCCATCCACCACGGTCGCCATCGACCCCGACGACATCGGCGGCGTCGTCCGCGGCGCCAGCGGCCCCGAGGCCGGCGTCTGGGTGATCGCGGAGACCCGCGACCTCCCGGTCCGCTACATCAAGAGCGTCGTCACCGACGATCAGGGGCGCTTCGTCATCCCTGACCTGCCGAAGGCGAAATTCAACGTCTGGGCCCGCGGCTACGGGCTCGTCGACAGCGACAAGCAGACGAGCGAGCCGGGGAAGATCGTGAACATCACCGCGAAGGCGGCGCCGGACGCGGCGGCCGCCGCGCAGTACTACCCCGCGATCTACTGGTACTCGATGCTGCACATCCCGACGGACGCCGAGCTGAAGAACACCGATCTCTTCCGCGCGAACATGACGCAGCGGCAGTGGCTCGGATCGATGAAGAACCTCGGGTGCATCGGCTGCCATCAGCTCGGGCAGCGGTCGACGCGGACGATCCCCGCCTCGCTCGGCGCGTTCAAGTCGGGCGAAGAAGCGTGGCACCGCCGCGTCCAATCGGGGCAGGCGGGCGCGATGATGTTCGGCCAGTTGAACAACCTCGGTCGCGGTTCCTTCAAGCTGTACGGCGACTGGACCGACCGGATCGCGAAAGGGGAGCTGCCGAAGATCAAGCCGGAGCGTCCGCAGGGCGTCGAGCGCAACATCGTCGTCACCCTGCGCGACTGGATGAACGAGAAGCAGTACCTGCACGATCTGATCTCGAGCGATCGGCGCTTCCCGACGGTGAACGCCAATGGACCGGTCTACGGATCGCCCGAGTACAGCTCCGACATGATGCCGATCCTCGACGTCGTCGAGAACAAGGCGACGACGTTCAAGCTGCCGGTGAGGGATCCGCAGATGCCGCTCAGCCTGGGGCCGGGCCATGCGGCGGCGCTCGAGCTGCTGGAGCCGTCGCCGTACTGGGGACCGGACCAGCTCTGGGATACGCGCGCGAACAACCACAACTCGATGTTCGACAAGCAGGGGCGGCTGTGGCTGGCGGCCACCATCCGCGCGCCCGAGAACCCGGCGTTCTGCAAGGCGGGATCGGACAACCCGTCGGCGAAAGCGTTTCCCACCGACCGTGCGGTGCGGCACATCGCGATGTTCGATCCGAAGACGAAGAAGTACACCTTCGTCGACACCTGCTACAGCACCCACCATCCGCAATTCGGCTACGACGCCAACGACACGCTCTGGACGAGCGGCGGCGGCCCGGTGCTCGGCTGGCTGAACACGAAGCAGTTCCTGGCGACCGGTGATGCCGCGAAGTCGCAGGGCTGGACCGCGTTCATCCTCGACACCAATGGCAACGGCAAGCGCGACGAGGGGTATACCGAGCCGGGGCAGCCGATCGATCCGACGAAGGATGCGCGCGTGGTGACGCCGTACTACGCGGTGATGCCGAGCCCGGTGGACGGATCGATCTGGGGCGCGATGATGGGGAATCCCGGCGCGGTGGTGCGCGTGATGCCCGGACCGAACCCGCCGGCGACGGCGCTCACCGAGGTCTACAACGTGCCGGCGCCGGGCTTCGGCGCGCGCGGCGCCGACATCGACGGCAACGGCGTCGTGTGGGTGTCGCTCGCGAGCGGTCACCTCGGCGAATTCGATCGGCGGAAATGCAAGGGTCCGCTGAACGGGCCGAAAGCCACTGGCGATCACTGCCCCGAAGGGTGGTCGTTCCACAAGTATCCCGGGCCCGGCTTCGAGGGCATCGGCGACAACAGCGCCGAGTCGAGCTATTACTCGTGGGTCGATCAGCACGACACCTTCGGCCTGGGCCGCAACGTGCCGATGTCGACCGGCAACCTCAACGACGGGCTGATCGCCTACGCCAACGGGCGCATGGTCACGCTGCGGGTACCGTATCCGATGGGGTTCTACGCCAAGGGCCTCGACGGACGGATCGACGATGCCAACGCCGGATGGAAGGGGCGCGGGCTCTGGTCGGCGAACGGTGATCGCACGCCGTGGTTGATCGAGGGCGGCAAGGGCACTCGTCCGCTGGCAGCGCATTTCCAGCTGCGGCCGAACCCGCTGGCGAAATAGCGATCACATGGCAGACATCCGAACCCGAAGCTGCGCGACGACGCTGCTGCTGGCCGCGGCGGCGGTCGTCGCGCTCGGTCATCCGCTCACCGGCCAATCGTCATCGACGGCATCGCGCGGCGTGCCGTCGTTCAAGGTCGATCCGTCGTGGCCGCTCGAGATGCCCAACAAGTGGATCCTCGGCGCCGTCACCGGCGTGTTCGTTGACGCCAAGCAGCACGTCTGGGTGACGCACCTGCCGGAAACGCTGACCGAAGAGGAGACGTCGGTCGAGCAGAAGCCGCCGATCGGCACCTGTTGCGTCGCGGCGCCGCCGGTGATCGAGTTCGATCAGCAGGGCAAGGTCGTCCAGGGCTGGGGCCAGGGATCGAAAGACGACACGTCCAACTGGCCGCGCAACCCGCACGGCATCTTCGTCGATCACAACGACTTCGTCTGGATCGGCACCTACATGCACCATCGGGTGATGAAGTTCACCCGCGACGGCAAGCTGCTGCTGACCATCGGGCAGTACGACAAGAACGCCGGCAGCAACGACACGACGCTGCTCGGCGGTCCCGCGGGCATCTGGGTCGATCCGAAGAGCAACGAGGTGTTCATCGCCGACGGCTACCGCAACCGCCGCGTGATCGTCTTCGACGGCGCGACCGGAAAATATCTGCGGCATTGGGGCGCCTACGGCGAGAAGCCGGACGACGGGGAGCGCTTCGATCCGAAGACGATGGCGAGCGGCGCGCTGCCGAAGCAGTTCTCGACCGTGCACGGTCTCACCGGATCGAAGGACGGCAAGCTCTACGTCGCCGATCGGCGCGGCAATCGCATCCAGGTCTTCGACCAGGCAGGAAAGTTCCTCGCTGAAAAGATCGTCGCGCCGGCAACGCTGGCATCAGGGTCGGCGTTCGTCATCGTGCTGTCGCCCGATGCGCAGCAGCAGTGGCTCTATCTCGCCGACGGCACCAATCACAAGGTGTGGATCCTGCGGCGATCCGATCTGGAAATCGTCGGCGAGTTCGGGCGCGGCGGCCGCCAGGCGGGACAGTTCCTGCGGCCGCACGGGATGAGCATCGACGCCCAGGGCAATCTCTACGTCGGCGAGGCCTCGACCGGTCGGCGCGTGCAGAAGTTCCAGCTCCAGCGAAGGTAGAATGCCCTCGCCACGCAGGGCACTGGAGGCCTCATGCTCAGAACACCGCTCGCGCTCGGCGCCGCCCTCAGTCTCGTCGCCGGTGCCGCGGCGCTGCTCGCGCAGCAGCCGGCGCAGCCCGGCGCGCGCTCGCCGCAGCCGGGCCTGCACTGGACCGAGCAGCAGCTGAAGGACGCGGTCGCGCCGGTGCGCGTCGGCCGCAGGCTCACGCCGAAGAGCTGGCCAAACGGCGCCAAGGTTGCCGTCTGTCTCACCTTCGACGTCGACTATGAGGCCTCCGATCTCGCCAACGGCAACACCGCGCCGGTCGCGCTGTCGCAGCGCGAGTACGGCGCCAAGGCGGGTCTGCCGCGGATCCTGCGCCTCCTCGACGAGCACAAGATCCCGGCGTCGTTCTACTTCGCCGCGGTCAACGTCATGCTGCACCCCGAGGAGTTCCAGGAGATCCTCAAACGCGGCCGCCACGAGGTCGGCGTCCACGGATGGATCCACGAGAACATCACGGCGCTGCAGAGCGAAGAGGAAGAGCGCCAGCTGCTGAACAAGGCGATTGACTACCTGACGAAGGCCTACGGCAAGCGGCCGGTCGGTTACCGCTCGCCGGCGTGGGCGTTCAGCCCGTGGACGATGAAGCTGATTCGCGAGGCGGGGTTTCTCTACGACAGCAGCATGATGGGCCTCGACGAGCCCTACGAGCTGGTCGCCAACGGCCAGCCCACCGGCATCGTCGAGCTCCCGGTCGAATGGATCCTGGACGATGCGCCGTACCTGCAGCGCACCGGGTCGCTGCCGTCGCCCGAGTTGATCTTCAAGACCTACCGCGACGAGTTCGACATCGCCTATCGCGAGGGGACGATGCTGATGCTGACCAATCATCCCTACATTACCGGTCACCGTTCGCGCATCTCGGAGTACGAGAAGCTGGTCGTCTACATGAAGTCGAAGCCGGGCGTCTGGTTCGCCACCGCGGAGCAGGTCGTGAACTACGTGAAGCAGCAGCCCGCCCGGTCGCACTGAGGCGGGTAGGGCAGGTGGGGCGGGTAGGGCAAGTGGGTGGGCAGGTAAGGTAGATGGGGAACAAGGGCGAAGGAGGCGAGATGAAAAACATGCAGTCGTTGAGGCGGACGTTGATGGTCGTTGCCGGCGTTGCGCTGGTTGGCGCCGTCACGCTTGCCGTCGCGCGGGCACAGCCTCCGGCGCCGCAGGGCGAACGCGGCCCGGCCGCGCTGCCGGGGATCAACTGGAGCGAGCAGCAGCTGAAGCAGGCGGTGGCACCGCTGCGCGCCGGACGCAAGCTGACGCCGAAGAGCTGGCCGAACGGCGCCAAGGTCGCCGTCTGCGTCACCTTCGACATCGACAACGAATCGCCCGCGCTGGCGCGCGGCAACGTCAATCCCGATCTGTCGGCGATGTCCGACACCGAGTTCGGCGCCACCGAGGGACTGCCGCGGATCCTGCGCATCCTCGATCAGCGCAGCATCCCGGCGAGCTTCTACATCCCGGCCGTCAGCAACATCCTCGCGCCCGAGATGGTGACCTCGATCATGAAGTCGGGACGCCACGAGATCGCGCTGCACGGGTGGATTCACGAGCCGGTGGTCACGCTGAACAACGCCGCCGAGGAAGAGCGGCTGCTGAAGCAGGCGATCGACTACTTCACCAAGGTCGCCGGCAAGAAGCCGGTCGGCAGCCGCACCGGCGGCTGGGCGATCAGCCCGTACACGATCGGCATCGAGCAGAAGCTCGGTCTTCTCTACGACAGCAGCATGATGGCGATGGACCAGCCCTACGAGCTGGTCGCCAACGGCAAGCCGACCGGCCTCGTCGAGCTGCCGGTCACCTGGGTGCAGGACGATGCGCCGTATTTCGGGCGGCAGGGCGCGCTGCCGTCACCGGAGCTGATCTTCAACGTCTACCGCGACGAGTTCGACATGGCCTATCAGGAGGGGACGATGGTGATGCTGACGTTCCATCCCCACGTCAGCGGCCGTCGTTCGCGGGCGGTGCACCTCGCGAAGCTGCTCGATTACATGAAGGGGAAGCCGGGCGTGTGGTTCGCGACCGCGGAGCAGATTGCGAACTACGTGAAACAGCAGGCGGCCAAAACCCACTGACCGCGGAGCGCGCAGAGACAGCAGAGATCGCAGAGCATTTGGTTTTTGGAAAAACTCATTGCTCTGCGCCCTCTGCTTCCTCCGCGGTCTCTGCGATCTGCCGGGATCGGGTCCACCGCCCGGATCCTAGAACACCACGCGAGCCCCCCACTGCGTCTGACGCGCATCCAGCGCGCTGGTGCGAATCCCGAACGACGACGACACCATCGTCGAGTTGCCGCCGTAGAGCGTCGTGTGGTTGGTCAGGTTGTACGACTCGAGGAAGAACTCGAGCCGCCGCCGGTTGGGCAGCTGCAGGCTCTTGGTCAGCCGCAGGTCGAGGTCGATCACCGGATCGATCTTGATCAGGTCGGCGTTGATCGCGGCCAGCCCGCGGCCGGTGCGGAAGGCGTTGATGATCGCCACCTGCGACTCGACGTCGTCGCGGCCGATGAACTGCGGCAGGCCGGCCGGCCGATCGTTGGAGACGTTCAGGTCGCCGTCGAGATCGACGCCGGCTGAGACCGGCCGCGGTCCGCCGCTGATCGCCCGGAAGACGCCGCTCACCTGGAACCCGAGCGGCAGCGACGTCGATGCGGCGATGCTCAGGTTGTGCGGCGTGTCGGTGGCGTTGCGGGCGTAGTTCTGCGGCGTCCGATCGGTGCCGCTGTAGGTGCTGTAGAAGGTCACGCCGTCGAGCGTGCTCTTCGAGTAGGTGTAGGAGATCTGCAGGCTGTCGGTGCCCTTGACGCGGGTGCGCAGCTGCGTCTCGATCGCGTCGTACCACGCCTTGCCGTTGTTCACCAGCACGCCCACCTGGCTGAACTGCGGCCGCGGCCGCGGGTTGGCCGCGGTCACGGTCCCGCTCGCCGGCAGGTTCCGGTCGGTCGACCCGAGCTGATCGCCGGCGTAGCCGTGCACCACGTCGACGTCGAGCGACGTCCGGTTGTTCAACTGCAGCCCGAAGCCGCCGGTGGCGTTGAGCGCGAACGGCAGGTTGTAGTTGTTGTCGATCAAGTAAAGCGAGCGCACGCCGCCCTGGGCGACGTAGTCGGTGAGGCTCTTGCCGTTCAGCACGCCGTTGATGTCGGGGAAGCGGCTCAGCGCGGCCGGGTCGGTGATCCGCACCGCCGAGCCGAGCGTCTTGTCCATCGACGTTTCCTGGAACCACGGGCGGTTGCGGGTGACGTAGTGGCCGAAGCCGCCGCGCACGACCAGCGTGCCGTTGCCGCGCGCATCCCAGGTGACGCCGAGACGCGGCTGGATGTTGTTGGTGTCGTTGCCGCGATCGGTGCTGATGAAGTAGTCGAGCCCGCGGTAGAGCGGGTTGGCGAGCAGCGAGGTGTAGAAGTCGTTGATGCGCAGGTTGGTGTCGAGATCGTAGCGGAGCCCGAGGTTGAGGCGGACGCGATTGTGGATCCGCCAGTCGTCCTGGACGAAGCCGGCGATCTGCTTGGACTTGTAGGTGTAGAACCCGGGCGTCTGCTGGGTGAAGCTCTGCGGCCAGGTGCGCGGATCGTTGACGTTGAACGCCGCGTCGGTGGTGAAGCTGAAGCTGCCGTGCTCGGTGAAGTGCGCCTCGAAGTTGCTGGTCGCGAAGGTCAGCTCGCCGCCGATCTTGACGCTGTGCGCCGCGGTGTTCAGGTAGAAGGTGTCGAAGAACGAGTGGTTGGTGCGCGGGAAGTACTGCGGCGCGACGCCGTTCTGCCCGACGCTGTACGACGGCCGGCCGATCGCGAGGTCGAAGTTGGCCGGCAGCGTGTAGAGGTTGTGGTGCAGCAACGCGTAGCGGAAGGTGTTGACCTTGTTCTGCCCGACGATCCAGTTGTCCTCGGCGACGAGGCTGTGGCTGCGGCTGTAGTCCTCGATCGTGCTGCTGGCGTTGGTCGGGCCGCCGCTCGGCGTGAACTGGTTGTCGTAGGCATAGCGCACCATCACCGAGTTGGCGTCGCTGAAGCGGTGATCGAGCTTGGCGTCGGCGATCTTCTCGGTGACCGTGAACGGATAGTTGCCGTTCTGCGCCACGGCGAACGGGTTGCTCGCCGGCAGCGCGACGATGTTCGCCTTGTCGATGTTCAGGTATTCGAGCGCGCCGAAGATATGCGTCTTGTTCAACCGGATCGGGCCGCCGAACGTGCTGCCGAGTCGGTACTGCTTGAACGGCGGTACGGTCGTGGCCAGGGCGTTCTTCGCATTCAGGTTCTTGTCGCGGCCGAAGTAGTAGCCGGTGCCGCTGTACTGGTTGGTCCCCGACTTCGAGACGACGTTGACCACCGCGTTCAGCGCCGAGCCGAACTGGGCGTCGAACTGGTTGCGGAACACCTTGAACTCCTGCACCGCGTCCTGGGTCATGTTGATCACCGGCGAGCCCCAGGTCGCATCGTCGACGGTGGTGCCGTCGATGATGGTGGTGAAGCCGTTGCGCTGATCGGCGACGCCGCCGAACTTGGTCACCGCAAAGCGGGTCGAGACCGCCAGGTTGTTCATCGGCGCCGCGCTCGGCAGAATCTGCGCCACCACCAGGAAGTTGCGATCGAGCACCGGCAGGTTCGCGAGCTGCTCGCCGTTGACCACCGACAGCGGCGTGGCCGAGGTCACCTCGACCAGCGGGCTCTCGCCGGTGACGGTGACGCTCTCGTTCAGCGCCGCGACGCCGAGGACGAAGTCGACCGTCGACTCGACGCCGGTATTGAGCGTGACCGCTTTCTTGATCGCCGCGAAGCCGCTCAACTCCGCCGACACCTGGTAGTGGCCCGGCGGCAGGTTCACCGCCAGATAGTTGCCCGACGGCCCGGCGACCAGCGTTTGCGTCGCGCCGTTGTCGCTGTTGAGGACGGTCACGGTGGCGCCGGGCAGGGCACCGCCGCTGTCGTCCTTCACCGAGCCTCCGACGCTCGCGCCGCCCTGCGCGTAGACGACGGCGGTGCACATCGCGGCGGCGGCCAACGCCGCGAGCGGCAGCCGCGCGGCGCGCGCGCGGCGGAACATCGCGATCAGCGTAGACATTCTTGCCCCCCTTTCAGCCTCTGGCCTGCGCCAGTCATCAAAGCGTTTGCGATTCGGGGGGAGTATACGCGGTTGGCGCGCAGACTGGTGGCGTCGCCGCCGGCGGGACGTGCGCGAGACGCACGTCGAGTGCGCGCGATGCGGGATTTTGGATCCCGGCGTCAGCTCTCGTAGCCGGCCCGATACTCGGATTCGGCGTGCCGCCGCATCTTCCGCACCTGACTGTTGTCGCGATGGACGAGGCCGGCGACAGCGACAGCCAGCGGCAGCAGCGCCCACATGCCGCCGTAGATCAGCAGCAGCGGGAACATCACCAGAACGAGCAACGGGCGGGAGTAGCCGACGACAAGCGCCAGGACGAACAGGAGCTCAACCGGCATGTACCGCGTCCGGGCAAGAGCGAGACCAGCGAGCAGACGCCGGATACCGCCCGGATTTCCCGCCGGGTACGAAGGTGCGGGAGAGAGCGGGACAGAAGATCGTAATCGTGCGCACAAATTCCGCCGCGTCCTCGCGCGATGGCGGCGGCGAAAGGCTCGTGCGACAATCAGCCGTCGTGCAGCGCGTCTGGTTGCCAGGAGTCGCCGTCGCCGTCGCCGTCGCGGCGGGCGCCGCGATCGCGTCGACGGAGCAGCTCTCCGAGCGGGCGCTGCCCGGTGCGCTGGCGCATGCGGCCATCGGCTACTACACGCGGCCGACGCACGATCTGGTCGCCGGCCTCGCCCGGCGCGTCGAGGCGGGCGAGCTGACGCTCGCGTTCGACGAGACCACAGGTTATCTGCGGCCGATACTCGACGCGCTCGCCGTGCCGGTGGCGTCACAGATGCTGGTGATGTCAAAGACCGGCGTGCAGGGGCTGCATACCGATCCGTCGAACCCGCGCGCGATCTACTTCAACGACGAGGTGACCGTCGGCTACATCCGCGGCGCGCCGCTGCTCGAGTTCGCGGTGCAGGATCCGGAGCAGGGCGTCGTCTTCTACGCGCTCGATCAGAAGCCGCAGGCGCGGCCGCTGTTCGACCGGCGGCGCGGCTGCCTCACCTGCCATCAGGCCTACACCACGCTGCACGTGCCCGGCATGCTGGCGCGCAGCGTGTTCATGACGCCCGACGGCCTCGCGCTCGGTCAGTTCGGCAGCTACGACCCCGACGATCGCACGCCGTTCGAGCGGCGGTGGGGCGGATGGTACGTCACCGGGACGCACGGATCGATGCGGCACATGGGCAACGCGATGTTCAAGAGCGGCGACGATCGCGAATCGGCGATCTCGGAGCGGACGCTGAACCGCACCTCGCTCGACGGGTTGTTCGACGGCCGCGGCTACCCCTCGGCGCACAGCGACATCGTCGCCCTGATGGTGTTCCAGCATCAGGCGCGGATCACCAATCTCGTCACGCGCGTGGGCTGGGAGGCGCGGGTCGCGGCGCAGGAGGGGCGCGCTGATTTTACCGCCGGCCCGCTGCGCGACGCGGTCCACGAGCTGGTCGACGCGCTGTTGTTCACCGGCGAGGCGCCGCTGACCTCGCCCGTGAGAGGCACGTCGGGCTTCGCCGAGATGTTTGCCGCAAGCGGTCCGTCCGACAGCCGCGGACGATCGCTGCGCCAGCTCGATCTCGAGCGGCGGCTGCAGCGCTATCCGTGCAGCTACACGATCTATTCGGCGGCGTTCCGCGCGCTGCCCGATGCGGTGCGTGCGGCGATCTACGCGAGGATGCGGGAGATTCTGTCGGGGCGTGACAGAAGCGCTCAGTACGAACGCCTTTCCGACGCCGACCGCCGCAGCATCATCGAGATTCTCTCCGAGACGCTGCTCGACTTCCCTCGGATGTAGCGCAGGCCTTCAGGCCTGCCAACCCCGGGCAGCCCTGAAGGGCTGCGCTACGAGTCATGCCGTTTTCGGCCGCGACGGCGAGGCAGCCGCTCGCTCGCGCTCGCTGTTCGCGGGCAAGAGCATCGACAGCTGATCGATCGGCATCGGCTTCGAGAAGAAGTAGCCCTGCAGGAAGCGGCACTCCAGCCCCTCGAGGAACTGCACCTGCGCCGCGGTCTCCGCCCCCTCGGCGATCACGTCGAGGCGCAGGGTCCGCGCGAGGTTGACGATCGTCCGGATGATCTCGCGGCACTCGTCGTTGCGATCGGTGCCGGTGACGAACGATCGATCGATCTTCAGCGTGTCGACCGGGAACCCCTGGAGGTAGCTGAGCGATGAATAGCCGGTGCCGAAGTCGTCCAGGCTGATGCGGACGCCGAGCTGCTTGAGCGCGACGAGCACGGTGCGCGCGCGCTCGGCGTCGGCCATGGCGACGCTCTCGGTGATCTCCAGCCGCAGCGCCCGCGGATCGAGCCCGGTCTCGCGCAGCGTCTCCGACACCTGCCGCACCAGATCCTGCTGGCCGAAGGCCTGCGCCGACAGGTTGACGCTGACGCTGATCGGCGCCGGGCCGGTCGCATCGGCGTTCCACCGCCGCGCCGCCGCGCACGCCTCGCGCAGCACCCATTGATCGAGCCGGGCAATCAGCCCGGTTTCCTCGGCGACCTTCAGGAAGGCGGCCGGCGAGAGCAGTCCCTGCTCGGGGTGCTGCCACCGGATCAGCGCCTCGAAGCCGACGATGCGGTGATCGTCGAGCGAAACGATCGGCTGGAACTGGAGCCGGAACTCCTGCCGCTCGATCGCGCGCCGCAAATCGGTTTCGAGCTGCAGCCGCGCCACCGCGTGCTCGTGCATCGTCGCGTCGAAGACGGCGCAGCGATCGCCGCCGGCGGTCTTGGCGCGGTACATGGCGATGTCGGCGTCGCGCAGCAGATCCTCGCCGGCGCAGCCGACGGCGCCGCTGACCGCGATGCCGATGCTGGCGGTGATGAACACCTCCTGGCGGTCGAGCGTCATCGGCGCCGTCACCGCCTGCTGAATCCGCTCGGCGACGCGCACCGCGTCGCTCGGGTTGCGGATGTCCTCGAGGAGAATCGTGAACTCGTCGCCGCCGACGCGCGCCAGGGTGTCGTCCGCGTGATCCTGCCGGGCGACCGCGGCGGCGCGCAGCACGGTGTCGACGTCGCGGCGCAACGCGCCGGTCAGCCGCAGCGCGACGTCGAGCAGCAGCCGATCGCCGGCGGGGTGACCGAGGCTGTCGTTGATCGCCTTGAAGCGATCGAGATCGACGAAGAGCACCGCGAACATGTACTCCGGGTGCCGGACGCGCCGCGTGATCGCGCGCTGCAGGCGATCCATGAACAGCGCCCGGTTGGGCAGCTGCGTCAGGTGATCGTGAAACGCGTCGTGCTGCAGCCGCTCGCGCGCGATCCGCAGGCTGGTGGTCATGTCGTTGAACGCCACGGCCACGTCGTTCGCCTCGCCGCTGCCGCTGATCGGCACCGTTCGGGTGAAGTTTCCGCCGGCGATGTCCTTGGCGGCGGCCGCCAGCTCGCGGAGCGGGCGGCTGGTGCGGCGGCTGAAGAGCACGCCCCCGGCGAGCGCGAAGCCGAAGACGATCGCACCGGCGCCGAAAAACTGCCGCCGCAGCTCGTCGCGGAACTGCTGCGTCGGCCGCCAGTCCTGCAGCAGGATCAGGCGGCCAGGGGCAGCGGGCCTGCCCTGAGCGACGCCATCAGGTCGTGCGGAGTCGAAGGGGTGATCCTTCAACAGCGCGAATGAACCGGCCACGTAACGGCCGCCGCCGATGGTTCGCACGGCCGGCTCGGCGCCGAGCCCGGCGCTATTGGCCGACGCCACCAGCGCGGCGAGCGCGCGCCGCTCCACGCCGCCCAGGCTGCTCGCGGCGACGCGCGTGCCTGCCACGAGGTTGACGTCGCAGTGCGTCGCCCGCGCCAGCTCGCGCGCAACCGCATCGTCGAGCGCGTAGCCGACGGTCATCGTGCCGAGCACTTCCTCGGCGAAGCGCGCCGGCTCCGAGACGACCAGGAACAAATTGTCGTTGACCGCCACGATTTCGCGGTGCGACGTGCCGGACACCGCGGACTCGATTGCCGCCTGCAGCCCCGGCGCCGGCGCGGTTCCGGCGGGCCAGCCCGGGCTGCCGGCCCATCGGCCGCGCGCGTCGGTCACGACGGCGAAGGCCGCGTTGAGCTGGCGACGATAGCCATCGGCCATCTCGGTGATCGTGGCCGGATCGGCGGCGAGCCGCGCGTCGGTCAGGTGCGCGCGGAAGATCGGCAGCTCGGTCACCAGCCGCGTCAGCGCGGCGGCCGACTGTGTGCGGCTGTCGAGCGATCGGTCGAAGGCGGCGCGGGCGGTCTCGAGGTCTTCGGCGGCGCGTAGCAGCGAGCGCCGGGTCACGGCCTGCGTCGTGGCGACGAGCAGCGCGCCCAGCGACAGGCCGACGAGCACGGTGACGCCTGCGGCGACGCGAGCTTCGAGGCGGCGATGCCAGGGAATCGCGGACGAGACGACAGGCGAAGCGTCGAGGGGTTCCCGGATCAACGGCGAATGGAATAAGTCAGCCCGAGATCGAGGGCCGTGGCGCGCCGCTGCGGGATCTGACGCGACTGGTGAACGATGGCGATCTGGGCGGCGAGCTCGTCGAGCAGGCGGATGCGCGTGCCGGCGGTGTAGCGTTCGGCGCTCATCGCGAACGGTGGTGCCGCGTCGTAGTCGAGGCGCTCCGCGCGCATCACCGCCGTGACCGGACCCATCGCCGGGCGATGCACGAGCAGGTCGAGATACCCGCCGGTCGTCGACGTGTTGTCGAACGGACGGCCGGTGATCCACTCGCCGCGCGCCTGCACGCCGTCGTGCATCCAGCGGACATCGATGCCGGTGAACACGGTGCGGCCGCGCGCGAAGCGCGGGTTCTGATACGGGCGCGTATTGATGCGGCTGACGCCGACAATCACCGGCCCCCACGCCCCCTGGCCGCGCACGACCGTGCCGAGACCGGGGCGCCGGTCGAATTCACCGACGTCAGCCGGCACGCCGGCGCTGGCCTCGACCGACAGGTGCGGCGTGCCCGCGATCAGGTCGACGCCGTGCTCGAGAAAGCTGTTCGACAGCGCGAAGTAGTCGTCGTAGCGAATCAGCGGCGCCCGCAGGAATCCCATGTAAGCGTGATCGCTGGCGCTCGAGATCCCGAACGGCGTGCGATAGCGGCCCGCCTTGACGCCGAACAGCGCGCGGCCCGGCAGGAACGTGCGCTCGCCGTACGCCTCGATCACTTCGACCGGACCCTCGTAGGGATACGCGGCGCCGAAGACGTCGCTGCCCTCGCCCGATCGCCGGCCCCATGCGGCCTCGACGTTGAAGCGGACGCGCGCCGGCGTCAACTCGCCGAAGACGCGCCCCTGCGTGGCGACAGCGGCGATCTCCTCGGTCGAGTAGCCGCCGCTCTGGGCGACTTCCACCGTGACCGGTTGACTGCGCGCGGCCTGCGCCTGAAGCACGCCGGCGACGAACGCGGCGATGGCGACTCTCGTTACGGCCACACGATCTCCAGCGGCTTTCCCGTCTCGATCACGACCGGGCCGGTCAGGTCGGGCGCGCCGGCGCGCCACGCGTGATACGTGTAGCTGCCCGGCGGCACCGACGCGATGGTGAAGCGGCCCTGGCTGTCCGAGACGCTGAAGTAGGGCGAGTCGACGGCGAGCACGTAGGCCGCCATGTTCGGATGGATGTTGCAGAAGATCCGGCTGAGGCCGCTGTAATCGAACGTCACGCGCCGCACCGTGCCGACCGGATACAGGCCGAGATCGAATTTCTTGCCGTCGTGGAACGAGAACACGTTGTGGAACACCCGATCGTTGTTCGGGAGATCGACTGTCGTGCCGACCTGCACGGCGAGCACGTGCGGGTAGAAGGTCGACGTGCGCTGATCGAGCACGACCGACTTCCTCGCCACCGGCTGCACCGGCTGTGGGTTCGCAGGCTCGAGCCACACGACCGCGTCCTGTCTCGGCTTGCCTCCCGAGTGCACGGTGCCCGCGACATCGAGCGCGCCAACCACTCCCGGGTTCGACGATGCGCTGAGAACTGCGCCGACGGTGAAGACGAGCCAGCGCATGAAAGTCCTCGCAGTCAGGTGAAGTGGCGGTCGCGCGGTCGCTCGCTGCTTGCGCGCGAGCAGAGGCGGACTTGTGTCCTCTATCGGCCCGTCTACGGCAGAGGTATATGCGCAGAACCGTGCGCACGCGAGATCGAGCGCAGCGCTGGCCCGCGCGATGTGAACGCGTGCAGATCCGCGCAAAATACGCGCGCTGCTTCACACAAGAACTTCCTGTGAACGCAGGCGACCGATGGGCTTGGTAGGATCGGCGCATCCCCTTCGAGGCCCCAGAGATGAGTCAATTGCGCAGCTGGCAGCGGCGCCATGGTCGCGTCGTCGCCGAAGTGAGTCCGGTACCTGGTATGGGCACGTGGGAAGCATGCGCGCGACTCCTCGACCCGCCTGAAACACAGCGCGAGGTTGGCCTCCAGTTCTCGCTGCTCACCGATGCGCAGGACGCGGCTGACGTCCTCGCGCGCTCGATGGTCCGACACGAATGCGACAGCAGGTGCGACCAGTGGGTCGCGATCGAACGGCGCAAGATTCCCAGATGAGCTCGGGCTTCACACGATTGCATCGCCGTCGGCTGTGACGTTCGCGTCGCCGCGCTAAGATGGCCGCGGCTCAACGCCTCATTTCGAGCCGGGCAGGATGGATTCGATGCGATGCAGCCGTGCGCGTCGCTGCTCCGCAGCGCTGCTGTGCGTGCTTGCCTGTGCGGCGCCGGTGGTCGGCCAGGGCGATCCGCTCGAGCTGCAGCGGCGCGCGGTGCAGCGGATTGACGGCTTCGTCGATCAGGTCCGCCGCGGCGCCGACGTCCGGATCGGACTCGCGGAGCTGGCGCTCGCGGAACGCGAGCTGGCGGCGAGCAACCTCGCGCTCGCGGCGCGCGGCGACTGGGCGGCGCTCGCCGTCGGGTTGATCAAGCAGGGTCACATCTCCCGCATGCAGAGCCAGTGGCCGAACGCGATTGCGTTCTACCAGCAGGCTGAAGAAGCGGCGAAGCGCGCGCGGCACGTGGCGCACCAGGCGGACGCGCTGGCGTGGCGGGCGCTGGCGCACACCAACAATCGGAACGTCGCGCAGGCGCTCGCCGATGCGACAGCGGCGGTGCGGCTTGCCGACACGGTCGACGACAAGGACATTCAGGCGCGCGCGCTCGACGTGCTCGGTGGCGCGCAAGTGGCGCAAGGCGATCTCGCCGGCGCCGCGGCGACGATCGGCAAGGAAGTCTCGATTGCGGCGCAGGCGAAGGATCCGGCCGCCATTTATTACGCGTACTTCAATCGCGGCGACGTGTTCCAGAAGACGGGCGAAAAGTGCGACTACCGCCGCGAATACGAGCAGTGCTTCGAGGCGCTGGACAAGGCGCGCACCGACTATCAGCAGGCTGTCACCGTCGCTCGCCGTCTCGGCTTCCCGTTTTTGGCGCAGCAGGTGGAAGGCGTCATCTCCAACCTCGAGACGGTGCGCAGCAGGTACCAATCGTACCGCGGCACGATGCAATCGCTCCGGGGCAGCGCGATTTTCCATCCGAAGAAGGCATCCGATGTCCTCGTCACGGAAAGATTCGTCGCTGCGGCAGATGACGTTCCACCCGCGTTGATCCAGCTGTACGAGCAGGCCAAGCGCGAAGCACGAAGTCCAGTGGTGGCGACGGTAGCAGCTTCGCGGACCGGCGATCCCACGAACCGCTATACCGAGGGCCTGCTCAACGAGATGCAAGGCAACCACGACGCCGCGCTCGCCTCGTACCTCAAGGCTGTCGATTTGCTGGACGGCGACCGCCGCAAGCTCCGCGACGATCGCAGCCGCGGCACTCTTCTGGAGAACCGCATCGGCGTGTATTACGCGGCTGCACAGCAGCTGCTCGAGCGCCGCCGCTATGCCGACGCCTTCGAGATCGTCGAACGCTCCCGGTCGCGTGCGCTCGCCGACCTGCTGGCCACCCGCGGACTGACGGTTGGCGGCGGTGCCCAGCAGCAGTTGTTCAGCGACGCGATGGTGGTGCGCAGCCGGTTGGCCGACGCCCAGGGTCGGCTGTTCGAGGCCACCAGTGCGCAGGAGGCCACCAAGCCGGCTGCGATTGCCGCATTGCAGGCCGAGGTCCGGACCCTGGAGTCGCAGCAGCAGGCGCTTGATGCGCGGACGGCAGCCGAATCGCCCCGTCTACAGAGCCTGGTCAACTCGAAGCCCGCGACGCTGCAATCGCTGCAGGCGTCGATGCGCGCCGAAGGCTACGAGCTGCTTCAGTATCTGACGCTCGATCACGCCGTGCTCGTCTGGCACATCACGCCGGACGCCGTCACGGTCAAGAACGTCTTTCTGCCTCGCGACGAGCTCAATGCAAAGGTCGCATCGCTCCAGACGAGCGTCTCCGATGCCAACGAGAAATTCGACGAGACGACGGCGCGCGAGCTTTACCTCTATCTCGTCCAGCCTGTCATCGCCCAGGTTCGCGCGCGGCATCTCGTCATCGTTCCCCACGAAGACCTGCAGTACGTGCCGTTCCAGGTGTTCCAGGATCCGGCCGATGGCCGCTTCTTCGGCGAGCGCTTCCAGATCACCTACGCGCCAAGCGCGTCGGTGCTGCTGACGCTGAAGAAGCCCGCGCCGCTCTCGGGCGGCCGCCTCCTGGCCGTTGCCGACCCCGGCATTCCGGCGGCGATCGATGAAGTCGCAGCGATCGCCAAGCTGTTCCCGCAGCCGTCGAAGGTGGTATCGGACACGCTGCCGCGCGAGGCGGACGTGAAGGCGTGGGTGCGCGACGCCGACATCGTTCACTTGTCGGTCCACGGCAAGTTCGACGGCGCGGAGCCGATGCTGTCGTATCTCTCCCTCGCGCCCGGCGCGGCCGACGATGGGAAGCTCACGGCGGCAGAGATGTTCGGCCTGCCGCTCGACAAGAGCCGCATCGTCGTCCTGTCGGCGTGCGAGACCGGCCGCGCCGAGGCGACGCACGCCAACGAGATTCTCGGCATGGTGAGGGCGCTCCTCTTCGCCGGCGCCGGCACGCTCGTGCTGTCGCACTGGGAAGTCGATTCAGCGGCGACGGCGCTGTGGATGCAGACCTTTTATCAGGCGGCGCTGACCGGCCCGGTCCAGGAGGCGGCGCGCGCGGCGCTGGTCAAGGTGAAGAGCACGCCGCAATTCAGCCACCCGTTCTATTGGGGCGCCTTCGCGATGGTGAGCCGTTGACATGACTGTGCTCCTCCAGGAAATCGGCAGCCGCCTCAGCTCGCTCGGCGCCAACTGGATGACCTATTCGGTTGTCGCCAACCTGGTGCTGTACGTCGTCGGCTACCTGACGCTGCGCTTTCACCTGACGGCGATGGGGCTCGGCACCGATCTCGATCTGCCGGTCTTCGACGAGCGGTACCTGTTCACCGGCGCGCGTTTTCTCGTCTACCTCGTGGCCGCGGTCCCCAGCATCATCCTCGTCGCGCTTCCGGTCGCCGTGCTCGTCGGCGTCGCCGTGCGCATCGTCCCGGAGGAAGCGCGGCTGCGCGCGCGCTTGTGGCTGCAGGACGCGAACCGGCTGACGCTCCTCGGCATCGTCTTCTCGGTG
>Ga0207708_10000546_pt1 | contig 29084 bp, 28 predicted proteins | sample KBSK5101metaG_FD_184340 | JGI IMG/M metagenome (GOLD analysis project Ga0207708, IMG submission 184340) | Corn, switchgrass and miscanthus rhizosphere microbial communities from Kellogg Biological Station, Michigan, USA - KBS K5-10-1 metaG... | ecosystem: Host-associated > Plants > Roots >... | reverse complement strand
AGCCCAGGTCGGCAACGAGCGCCACGGGCGCGGCACCGTCGCCGGGCCGGGCGTCGCGGACGGCGGCCGGCGTCGCTACCCCGGGCCGAGCGCGCGGCGGCCCGCACGGAGCGCGGCGCCGGCGAGCAGCACGACGAGCACGATGCCGACGATGTACTCGAGCGGACCGACGCCGTCGTGCGTGACCAGCGCCCGGGCGAGCGAGAACGCCACCGCAACGAGGACGCCAGCCCAGATGAGCGGGCGGAGCTTCATGCGAGCGATCCTACTCCTCGCGCAGGAACGACGGGATCTCGAGCGGATCCGTCGGCGGCATGCTGAACTCGCCGGTGTCCTCCTGCTCGGCCGGCTTGGGCCGGCGGAGGAACCCGCCCTCGCGCTGCTTGCCGCCGGCGGCGAACGCGGCCACCGGCCGCTCGCTCGACCGCTTGTCGAAGCCGGTGGCGATGACCGTCACCCGCACCTGGTCGCCCAGGCCCTCGTCGATGACCGCACCGAAGATGATGTTGGCGTCGGCGTCGGAGGCTGAGCCGACGATCTCGGCCGCCTCGTTCACCTCGAAGAGGCCGAGGTCGGGGCCGCCGGTGATGTTCAGCAGGATGCCCGTCGCGCCCTCGACCGATGCCTCGAGCAGCGGCGAGGAGATCGCCGCCTTGGCAGCCTCGGCCGCCCTGTTCTCGCCGCCGGCAACGCCGATCCCCATGAGGGCCGACCCGGCCTGGCGCATGATCGTGCGCACGTCGGCGAAGTCGAGGTTGATGAGGCCCGGGACCGTGATCAGGTCGGTGATGCCCTGCACGCCCTGGCGGAGCACGTCGTCGGCGATCCGGAACGCGTCCACGATCGAGGTGCGCTTCTCGACGACCTGGAGCAGGCGGTCGTTCGGGATGATGATCAGCGTGTCGACCTTGTCGCGGAGCTGCTTGATCCCGCCCTCGGCCTGATCGGAGCGCTTGCGGCCCTCGAACCCGAACGGCCGGGTGACGACGCCGACGGTGAGCGCGCCGAGCTCGCGTGAGATCTCGGCGATGACGGGCGCAGCGCCCGTGCCCGTGCCGCCGCCCTTGCCCGCGGTGACGAACACCATGTCGGCGCCCTTCAGCGCCTCCTTCAGCTCGTCGCGGCTCTCGGTCGCGGCCTCCTGGCCGATCGACGGATCCGCGCCGGCGCCGAGGCCGCGCGTGATCTTCGAGCCGATGTGGATCTTGACATCGGCGTCGCACATGAGCAGCGCCTGCGCGTCGGTGTTGACGGCGATGAACTCGACGCCCTTGAGGCCCGCGTCGACCATGCGGTTGACCGCGTTCGTGCCCCCGCCGCCGACGCCGACGACCTTGATCACTGCCAGATAGTTCCCGCTCTGATCCCTCATATCGAGCTCGCTCCTCGGGCTAACCCTCTACTTGAGGGTTGGACATCACGTTCGAGCGCGCCGCCGAGTTCGGGCATGCTGCAGCCTGTTCCGGCGAAACTGCGCGGTCCGAGAGTACCGTCGCCCACCCTCTCTGTCAAGCGGAGCGTGAGAACGGTGATGTCTAAGTCTCATGTGGAGGATGAGTGTTTGTATCCGAGCGCCGGGCGGCCGGGCACGGAGATGTCGACGTAGGCCAGGGCCGACCGCGTGGCCGGCTGCATCGACCGCAGCACCCGCACCGCCACCTGAAGCTTCAGGTCGATCTGGTCGACTGACCCCAGCCGCAGCTGGAGTCCGCGGCCGATGACCGCCACGAGACCCGTGTCGTCGGTGGTGAGCTTGCGCAGGTGGCCAACCCGGTGGACGAAGCTGCTCGGCGTCGAGCGAAGGACGTCGAGCGCGGCCGCGACGGCACCCGCGTGCACCCGCGTGCCGAGGGCGAGCGTCAGCCCGTCCGAAACCCTGATCACCGGCAGGCGGCTCTTGTCGGGCACGCCCTCCGACAGCACGCGCCCGTCGCTCGAGACGAGGTAGGCGGTCTTCCCGGACTTGATCGTCGCGGCCGGGTGGTAGGTCGTGATCCGGACCGAGAGCGTGTGCGGGAACGAGCGGTCGACCGTGGCGGTGCGCACATACGGCAGCCGTTCGACCGCGCGCGCGACGTCGCCGGCATCGACCTGGAGCAGGCTGCGGCCTTTGACGGCATTCGCGGCGGCCTGGCGCGCCTCGGCGCTCACGATCCCACCGCCGCCCGACACGGCGATGCCCGACACGGCGAACGCGCTCGAGTTGGCGAGGATCCAGTAGCCGGCCGGTGCGAGCACGACCGTCACGGCCAGGCAGAGCAGCGCGAGCCTCCGTCTCCCCTCCGCCTTCTTGAGCGCCTGCCGGCGCAGGAGCAGCGCCCGGTCGACATTGGCAGCAAATGCCATGCGGGGGACTTCGGCGGCGGCGGTGGCGATCCTGCCGCGAACCGCGCTACCGGGCCGGGACGCCCGGCACCGCGAACGGGGTCGCCGTGCCGCAGTACGCGTTGTGCGACGCCACGGTGATCTGGTGCTCGAGGAACCGAACGACGTCGGCGTGCTCGGGCCGGTCGCGCAGGGCGTCGGCGGCGGCCCGAAGCTCGGCCTCCCAGGCCAGCCATGTCGTCCGCTGGGCGTCGTCGCTCATGGCGGCAATGTAGATCAGATGTCGAGCCCGATCGGCCCGAGCATCTGCACCTCGTGCTCGAGCTGGATCCCGTGCTCGCCCGCCCGACGGCGGGCCTCGCGCATGAGCGCGATCACGTCGGCCGACCTGGCGCCGTTGTGGTTCTCGATGAAGTTGGCGTGGACGGGCGAGATCCGTGCGCCGCCGACGGCGTAGCCCTTGAGGCCGCACTCCTCGAGCAACCGCCCGGCCGTGCGCTCGGGATCGGGGTTCTTCCACACCGACCCGAACGTGCGCACCTTGGCGGGCTGGGCCTCGCGCCGGCGCCGCTGCATGTCGGACACCGTCCGCCGGATCCGGTCCGGGTCGTCGGGGCGCAGCTCGAGCACGGCCTCGGCGACAACCTCGCCCGGGGCGACGTCCGAGCGCCGGTAGCGCATGCCGAGCTCGTCCGGACCGCCGCGGCGGCTCCCATCCGGGCCGATCACGAGGGCGTCGGCGAGGACGTCGCGCATCTCGCCGCCGTAGGCGCCGGCGTTCATGCGCACCGCGCCGCCGGCCGTCCCCGGGATCGCGCAGCCGAACTCGATGCCGGAGAGCCCCCACCCCGTCGCCCGCTTCACGATCGCCGCCAGCGACGCGCCGCCGCCGCAGACAACACGGTCGCCGGCGCGCTCGATCCGGGCCAGCTCGCCCGCGAGCCGGACCACGACGCCGTCGTAGCCCTCGTCGGCAACGAGCAGGTTCGACCCCAGCCCGATCACGGCCACGTCGAGCGCTTCACCGCCGGCCCACGCCAGCACGTCGCCCAGCTCGGCAACGGTAGTGGGCCGCGCGAACCACCGCGCCGGCCCGCCGGTGCCGACCGTGGTGAGGCGGGCGGTCGGGTAGTCGGCCTGGACGACGGCGGGCGGGCTCACGCCAGGGGTCACCCGAGCAAGAGGTCGCCGACTCGGCGGACGTCCCCCGCGCCGACGGTCAGGATCAGGTCCCCGGCGCGCACACGTGCGCGGAGATAGTCCGCGGCGTCTTCGAGCGTCGGCTCGTAGGCCAGCGGCATCCCCGGGCGCAGCTCGGCGACCGCGTCGACCACGAGCTTGGCCGTCACTCCCGGCACCGGCTGCTCGCGGGCGCCGTAGATCTCGGTGACGACCGCCTCGTCGGCGGCGGCCAGCGCCTCGCCGAACCGCTCGGCCAGCGCTGCCGTGCGCGAGTAGAGGTGCGGCTGGAAGCAGACGAGCACGCGGGCCGGCGACTGGGCGCGAGCGGCCTCGATCGCGGCGGCGACCTCGGTCGGGTGGTGGGCATAGTCGTCGACGATCTCGGCGCCGGCCACCGACCCGCGCCGCTCGAAGCGCCGGCCGGCGCCCTCGAAGTCGCGCAGCGCCTCGGCCGCGTCGACGGCGCTGTCGCCCGCGGCGACGAGCGCCGCCACGGCTCCGGCCGCGTTCTGGGCGTTGTGGCGGCCCGGCAGCCGAAGCTCCACGCGCACGGGCGGCGCCGACGGCACGCGCAGCCAGAACCGGGAGCCGCCGCCGTTGCCCTCGAACCCGGTCACGCGCCAGTCCGCCCGCTCCTCGAACCCGAACCAGGCGCGCGGCGCCGGCGAATCGAGGTCGACGCCGTCGCCCAGGAGGACGACACCATCGCCGGGCACGCTCGCGACCCAGCCGGCGAAGAGCGCGCGCAGCTCGTCGTCCGAGCCGAACCGGGCGTGATGGTCGAGCTCGATGTTGGTCACGACGGCGATGCGAGGACGGAGGAGCGCGCAGGATCCGTCCGACTCGTCGGCCTCGGCGATCAGCAGCTCGCCTCCGCCGGGACCGGCGTTCCCGCCGAGCTGGGGGACGTCGCCCCCGACGAGCCACGTGGGGTCGAGCCCGAGCCGGGTCGCCGCGTAGGCGACCATGGCGGTCGTGGTGGTCTTTCCGTGTGCGCCGGCGACGCAGATCGAGCGCTTCGCCGCCACCATCTCGGCCAGGAGCTCGGCCCGGTGGAGCACCGGGAGGCCGCGTACCCGCGCCTCGAGCACCTCGTCCGTGTCGGCGGGGACGGCGGACGAGATGACGACGTCCATGTCGTCGTCCAGGTGGCCGCGGTCGTGTCCCAGCGAGACCGGGATGCCGAAGCGCTCCAGCCGCTCGGTGTACGCCGACGCGGCCGTGTCGCAGCCGTCGACGTCGGCCCCCCACGCGTAGGCGATCGCGGCGAGCGCCGACATGCCGGCGCCGCCGATCCCGACCATGTGCAGGCGGCGGTCGGCGAAGCCGGTCACAGCGCGAGCTCCAGAAGCGTCGTTGCGATCCGCTCGGCGGCGTCCGGGCGGGCAAGCCGCCGGGCGGCCTCCGACATCGCGTCGAGCCGGGCCGGCTCGGCCAGGAGCGCGCGCACCTCGGAGTCAAGCCGGGCCGCGGTCAGCGCCCTGTCCTCGACCACGATCGCGGACGAGTCGGCGAAGTGGGCGGCGTTCAGGCTCTGGTGGTCCGCGGTCACGTTGGGGGAGGGTACGAGGATCGCGGGCTTTCCGGCGGCGGCGATCTCGAAGACGGATCCGCCGGCCCGCGAGACCACGATGTCGGCGGCCGCCAGGAGCGGGCCGAGCGCGGAGGTCCATGCCAGCACCCGGTAGTACGGCGCGGCCCGGACGGAGTACTGGGCGAACTCGCGCTCGCCGGTGACGTGGACGACTGTGAAGCCGGGATCGGCGCCCGCCCACGCCGCGGCGGCCGAGCGGTTGATCGTCGTCGAGCCGAGGCTGCCGCCGAAGACGAGCACGACGGGGCGATCGGCCGGCAGGTCGAACTCGCGCCGGCCCTCCTCGGCGGTCGCCTCCAGCACCGCGCGCGGGATCGGCCGGCCGGTCACCTGATAGCGGGGCGGCTCCTTCCCCGGGATCGGGAAGGCCAGGAACACCCGCCGCGCGAACGGCGCGCCGAGGCGGTTCGCGAGCCCCAGGTGGGCGTCGACCTCGAGCAGCGCGGCGGGGATCCGCAGCATCCCGGCCGCGGCCAGCATGGGCCCGGCGACGTACCCGCCGCCGCCGAAGACGACGTCGGGGCGGACGTCGTGCAGGATCCGCGCGCAGCGTGCGGGCGCCAGGCCGGCCAGGCCGAGCCCGCGGACGAGCGCGGGCGACGGCTTGCGCGGCAGGCCCGTCACCGGGAAGGTGTGGAGCGCGTACCCGGCGGCGGGCACGAGCCGGGCCTCGATGCGGTCGGCCGTCCCCGCGAAGGCGACCGAGGCGCCTCTAGCCGTGAGCTCGGCGGCGACCGCCAGCGACGGCACGACGTGGCCGGCTGTTCCGCCGGCTGCGATCAGCACCGTCGTTCGCCGTTCGGGTTCGCGGGCGGGATTCTGTGGTGGCATCCGGGGTGGAGATCGCGCGGACGGGGCGGCGTTCGGCCTGGGCCACGTTGAGGAGGGTGCCGGAGAGGGTCATGAAGACGACCAGGCTCGAGCCGCCTGAGCTTATCAGCGGCAGGGGAACGCCCGTCAGCGGCAGGAACCCGAGCACGGCGCCGAGGTTGACGACGGCCTGGCCGGTGACGAGGCAGGTGATGCCGGCAGCCAGGTACTTGGCGAACGGGTCGCGCGCGCGCAGCGCGATCCGGAAGCCGAGCACGGCGAAGCCCGCGAACGCGAGCGCCGTGAGCAGGATCCCGATCAGACCCAGCTCCTCGCCGATCACGGCCGCGATCATGTCCGAGGGCGACTCGGGCAGGTAGGCCAGCTTCTGCGTCCCCTGCCCCAGCCCCTTGCCCCAGATGCCGCCGGAGCCGAGCGCGATCAGGGCCTGCGCGTTCTGATAGCCGCTCCCGCCGGCGTCGTGGAAGGGGTGCATGAACGCGAGCAGGCGGGCGTGCATGTAGGCGTTCTGGGAGATGATGAACGCCGCGCCGGTGCCAAGCACCGCGAACGTGCCGGCCAGGAGCCGAAGCGGCGTCCCGGCGACGATGAGCATGCCGGTGCAGGTGACCGCGATCGCGATCGTCGTCCCCAGGTCGGGCTCCAGCGCGACCAGCCCGCACACGACGAGCGTCAGGACGCCGATCGGGTTCACGAGCTCCTTGACAGTCCGCGGCGGCCGCTTGCGCGCCGCGAGCACGGCGGCGGTGAGGACGACCACGGCCAGCTTCGCGAACTCCGACGCCTGGATGGTGATGGGGCCGGCGGCGATCCAGCGCTCGGCGCCGTTCAGGCGAAGGCCGATCCCCGGCACCTTGACGAGGATGAGGCCGATGAGCGCGGCGAGCATCAGGAACGGGCCTGCGACCCGCAGGTGGCGGTAGGAGAACCGGGTCGCGCCGGCCATGCAGAGGATGCCCGCGAGCGCGTAGCTCCCCTGGCGGACGAGGGCGGCGATCGGGTCCTGGCCCTGCACGACGGCGAGGCCGCTCGAGGCGCTGTAGACCATGATCAGGCCGAACGCGACGAGGCCGAGCGTCAAGAGCAGCAGCAGGTGGTACTCGACGTGCACGGGCGGCGCCGTGCGGCGGGCCGGGCGCCGGCGTGGCTGTGCCGGCGGATCAGGCGGCACCGGCTACCTCCCGGGCGAGCCGGCGGAACGTCTCGCCGCGGTCCTCGTAGTCGCGGAACTGGTCGAAGCTGGCGCAGGCCGGCGAGAGCAGGACGGTCTCGCCCGGACGGGCGGCCGCGGCAGCGGTATGGACCGCGGCGTCCAGGGTGCCGGCCCGCTCGAAGGCGACGCCGGCGCCGTCGAGGGCGGCGGCGATCGCGTCGGCCGCCTCGCCGATCAGGTAGGCGCGCTCGACCGGCGCGGCTGCGACAGCGCTCGCGAGGCCCGAGAAGTCGGAGCCCTTGAGCGATCCGCCGAGGATGAGGTGCATCCCGCCCGGGAACGCGGTGAGCGCCTGGATCGTGGCGTCGGGGTTCGTGGCCTTGGAGTCGTTCACGTACTCGACGCCGCCGGCGTTCGCCACCGTCTCGAGCCGGTGCGGCAGCGGCGAGAACTCGCGCAGCGCCCGGTCGATGCCGTCGGGAGTGGCGCCGGCGGCGCGGGCGGCGGCAGCGGCGACGAGCGCGTTCTCGAGGTTGTGGTCGCCGCGCAGGCCGGCGTGCTCCCAGTCGATCGCCGCGGCGTCGGAGCGGGTGACGACGACCCGCTCGCCGTCGCCGGGCAGCTCGGCGGCGCGGAGCACGGGGTCGTCGCCGTTCACGACGGCGACGTCGCCGGGCTGCTGGTTCTCGAAGATCCGCAGCTTGCAGCGCACGTACTCCTCGACGGTTCCGTGCCGGTCGAGGTGATCGGGCGTCAGGTTGAGGACGGCGGCGACGCGGCAGCGGAGGGTGTCGATGTCTTCGAGCTGGAAGCTCGAGAGCTCGCAGGCGATCCAGGCATCCGGGTCGACGCGGCCGGGGAGCGAGGTGAGCGGGCGGCCGACGTTGCCGGCGACCTCGCACGGCAGCCCGCCGGCGGCGAGCATGGCGCCGAGCAGGTGCGTCGTGGTGGTCTTGCCGTTCGTGCCCGTGACGCCGGCGATCGGGTTGGGGAGCATCCGGGCGGCGAGCTCGACCTCGCCCCAGATGGGCACACCCGCCACGCGGGCAGCCTCGACCTGGTCCGTCTGCGACGGGACCCCCGGGCTCTTCACCAACGCGCTCAGTCCTTCCACCGGCACAACGTCACCCCCGAGAACCGGTTCGACGCCGAGCGCGCGAAGCCTCCCCACGTCGAGATCGGCGCGGCTGTCGGCCGCGAGCACCTCCGCCCCGGGCCACATCCGCAGGATCGCCTCGCACGCCGCGACCCCGCTCCGCGCCAGCCCCACGACGAGATAGCGGTCGCTCACCGGTACTTCGAGAAGAAGAGGTAGTAAAGGACGAAGCCGCTCGCCCCGAAGATCGCCGCCATGATCCAGAAGCGGACGATGATCTTGTTCTCCGTCCACTCCATCATCTCGAAGTGATGGTGGATCGGGGCCATGAGGAACACCCGCCTCCCCGTGGTGCGAAACGCGACCACCTGGATGACGACCGACAGCGCCTCGATCACGAAGACGCCGCCGATGATGACGAGCAGCACCTCCGTCTTCGTGAACACCGCGAGCGCGGCCAGGCCGCCGCCCAGCCCGAACGCCCCGGTGTCGCCCATGAAGACGTCGGCCGGGTAGGCGTTGTACCAGAGGAACCCGACGCAGCCCCCGACCAGCGCCGCGGCCAGGATCGCCAGGTCGAGCGAGCGCGGGTCGCTCTGCGAGTAGAGCCCGCCCGCGGCCAGGAACGCGACCACGCCCATCGCCGAGTAGGTGAGCGCCGCGATCGTCATCGTGCCGGCGGCGAGGCCGTCCAGGCCGTCGGTCAGGTTGACGGCGTTGGCCGCGCCGGCGACGACCAGGAAGATGAAGACGTAGTAGCCGGGCCCCAGCGGAACGGGGGTGTCGATCACCGGGAGGTAGACGTCGGTCGAGAGGTGCTCGTGGTGGGCGACGACGGCGACGCCGGCGACCACCGCCGCCAGGCCGAGCATCTTCCACCTGCCCGACGGCCCCAGCGACCGGCGGTTGGTGAGCTTCAGGTAGTCGTCGACGAAGCCGATCGCGGCGCAGGCGAGCATCGTTCCGGCGACCGCGAGGCCCGGCGTCGTCCGCCTCGTGAAGAACAGGAACGAGATCATCGTGCAGGCGAGCAGGACGAGCCCGCCGAGCGTCGGCGTGCCCTGCTTGGACATGTGGCCGGCCGGCCCCTCCTCGCGGATCTGCTGGCCGAACTCGTTGCGGCGCAGGAACGCGATGAACGCGGGGCCCGACAGGATGCCGAGCAGCATCGCCGCGACGCCGGCGGCCAGCACCTGCTTCACGCCGTCACCGCCTCGACGACGGCCTCGAGCCCCATCGCCCGGCTGGCCTTCACGAGCACGGCATCGCCGGGCCGGATCGCGGCGGGCACCGCCTCGAGCGCCTCGGCGAGCGTCGCGTACCAGGTGCCGCCGTAGGCGCGGCTGAGCGGGCCGATCGCGATCACCTCGTCGATCCCGAGGTCGGCGAGCTCGCTGGCGACCGCGGCGTGGTAGCCCTCGGCGGTCTCGCCGAGCTCGGCCATGTCGCCGAGCACGGCAACGGTGCGCCGGCCGTCGGCGACCGCCACGAGGTCGCGCAGCGCGGCGCTCATCGACACCGGGTTCGCGTTGTAGCAGTCGGCGATCAGGACGCCGCCGCCGGGGAGCGCGAGCCGCTCGCCGCGCCAGCGCGAGATCTCGGCGGCGGCGGCGCCCGCGAGCAGCGAGTCGTCGATCTCGACACCCAGCGCGTCGCACGCCGCGACCGCGGCCGCGAGGTTGACGCCGTTGTGACGCTGGTCGAAGCTCACGGGCACGATCAGGGTTCGACCGCGATGGGCGATCTCCGCTCTGCCGCCGCCGATCTTCACGAGCCGCACGTCGGCGCCCCGGTCCTCCCCGAACGTCACGATCCGGCCGTCGCGCGTCGCAAGGTGCGGAGCGAGAAGCGGCTCGTCGAACGGGACGACCGCGGCGGCGCCGGCGCGGAGCTCGAGGATCTCGGCCTTCGCGGCGGCGACCGCCTCGACCGTCCCCATCAGCTCGAGGTGGACCGGGCCGACGGAGGTGATGACGCCGACGTCGGGCGCGGCGATCCCGGTGAGGTAGGCGATCTGCCCCGCGCCGCGCATCCCCAGCTCGCACACGACCGCCTCGGTGTGGCGGTCGATCCGGCACAGCGTGAGCGGCAGGCCGATCTCGTTGTTGTAATTGGCGTGGCTCGCGATCGTCCGCAGTCGCGACCGCAGGATCGCCGCCAGGATGTCCTTCGTCGAGGTCTTGCCGGTCGACCCCGTGATGGCGACCACCCGGGCCGCCGAACGGCGTCGCACCTCGGCCGCGATCGCGCCGAGGGCGGCGACGGCCGAGTCCACGCGAACGGCTGAGACAGCTGTACCGGGTACGGCTGTTTCACCCTCGAGGAGGACGGCCCCGGCGCCCGCCGCCAGCGCCGCCTCGGCGAAGCGGGCGCCGTGGGTGCGCTCGCCGGGGAGGGTCGCGAAGAGATCGCCCGGCCGGATGTCGCGCGAGTCGATCGCGACGCCGGTGACCGTCGCCTCCGGGCCCGACGCGGCGCCGCCCGTCACGGCCGCGATCTCGCGCGTCGAGAGCGGGATCACGCCGCGCCCGCGAGGGCCGTGAGCGCCTCGCGCGCAACCTCGCGGTCGTCGAACGGGATCGTCCGGTCGGCCAGCTCCTGCCCCTGCTCGTGGCCCTTGCCGGCGATGACGACGACGTCGTCGGGCTCGGCCGTCGCGACGGCCCGGGCGATCGCCGTGCGCCGGTCGACCTCGACGTCCATGTCGAAGCCGGCGGTGATGTCGGCGATGATCGCCGCCGGGTCCTCGCTGCGCGGGTTGTCCGAGGTCACGAGCCCGACGTCGGCCAGGCGGCGCACGACCGAGCCCATGAGCGGCCGCTTGCCGCGGTCTCGGTCGCCGCCGCAGCCGAAGACGCAGATCAGCCGGCCGGCGGTGATCTCGCGCGCCGAGCGCAGCAGGTTCTCGAGCCCGTCCGGGGTGTGGGCGTAGTCGACGAGCACCGTGAAGGGCTGGCCCGCCTCCACCGGCTCGAACCGGCCCGGGACGCCCTGCACGGCCGCGATGCCGGCCCGCACCGCCCCATGCGGCACCTCCAGCACCTCCGCGAGCGCGACGGCGCAGAGGACGTTCTCGACGTTGAAGCCGCCGCGCAGGCGGACGTCGAGCGGGAGCGCCCCGCGCGGGGTCGTGGCGATGAGCGAGATGACGCCGCCCGGGCCGATCTCGACCGCGTGCGGGCGCACGTCGGCGTCCTCCCCGGCGCGCGCGAACGTGAGCACGGGGCCGCCGGCCTCGCCCGCCAGCCGCCGGCCGTACGGATCGCCGACGTTGATCGCCGCCGGCGCCGACTCGAAGAGCCGCGCCTTGGCTCGGTAGTAGTGCTCCATGTCGGGGTGGAAGTCGAGGTGGTCCTGGGTCAGGTTCGTGAACGCCGCCGCGGCGAACCGCACCCCGCCGACCCGCCGGAGCTCGAGCGCGTGCGACGACACCTCCATGACGCAGGCCGTGTCGCCCGCATCGGCCATGCGCCGCAGCACGGCCTGGAGGTCGACGCTCTCGGGCGTCGTCCGCACGACCGGCTCCACGCGGCCGCCAACGCGCTGCTCGACCGTCCCGAGGAGGCCCGTCTGCCGGCCCGCCGCCTCGAGCACGGCGTGCATGAGAAACGCGGTCGTCGTCTTGCCGTTCGTGCCGGTGATCCCGACCACGGCCAGCGCCTCCGACGGGTGCCCGTAGAAGGCGTCGGCGGCGGCAGCCATCGCCGTCCGGGCCGACTCGACCACGAGCTGCGGCACGTCGAGCCCCAGCTCGCGCTCGACGACAAGCGCCGCGGCACCTCGCCGCACCGCCTCGCCGGCGAAGTCGTGCCCGTCGGCCGTGTGGCCGGGGACGCACACGTGCAGCGCCCCGGGCACCGCGGCGTCGGCCCGGTAGGTCACCGCCGTGATCTCTGCATCCGCCCGTCCGCGGACGGCGCGCGGCCGCACGGCCTCGATCAGGGCCGAAAGCTCCATCGTCGCGGGAATCTAGTTAACGGAGCGGTCGCAGGGCTTGTCCGGGCGGATGCCGAGGTAGCTCGTGAGCCACGTGCCGATCTGCTCGAACGCGGGCGCCGCCACGACACCGCCGAAGTGGCTCGTGCGCGGCGAGTCGACCACGACCATCACCTCGACCTGCGGGTCATGCGCCGGGAAGAACCCCACGAACGACGCGTCGTAGTCGGTCGTCGAGTAGCCGCCGTTCACCGGCTTCTGGGCGGTGCCGGTCTTCCCGGCCACGGAGTAGCCGCAGATCGACGCCTTGAACCCGGTGCCGCCGTCCTCCACCACCGTGCCGAGCATGTCGACCAGCTCGCGGTCGACCTCGGGCGTCAGCACCCGATGTCCCTTGTGCGGCGCGATCTGGCGCGACCCGACGGCCTGGACGAGCCGCGGTGGCACCATGACGCCGCCGTTTGCGATCGCCTGGTACATCGACGCCATCTGCATCGCGGTGATGCCGATGCCCTGGCCGATCGGGATCGTGCCGATGGACGACGCCGTCCAGTTGCGGCCCGGAAGCACGATGCCCTGTGACTCCGCCGGGAAGTCGAGCCCGGTCGGCCGGCCGAACCCGTACCGGTGGATCCACTGCATGAGCCGCGCCTTGCCGACGATCTGGGCGATCGTGTCGGTGCCGACGTTCGACGACTTCTGGAGGATCTGGGTCGCGTCGTAGGAGACCGGCTTTCGCCACACGTCGTCGTGGATGAACTTGTCCCCGACGCGGATCTTCCAGGGCAGGTTGTGGAACACCATGTGCGGGTAGATGAGGCCGGCCGAGAGCGCGGCCGAGAACGTGACGACCTTGTAGGTCGAGCCCGGCTCGAACGTGGTCACGAGGGCGTGGTTCTGCGTCGGGCCCTCCGGCGTGAAGTCGGTCTGGTCGTGCACCCTGTTGTTGTCGTAGCCGGGCGCGTTGGCCATCGCGAGGATCGAGCCGGTGCGGGGATCGAGCACGATCGCGGTCGCCCACTTGGCGCCCGACGACTTGACCGTCTGGCCGAGCACCGACTCGACCTTGGCCTGGATCGCCGTGTCGAGCGTGAGGGCGATGTCGCGGCCGGGCACGGGGCGCTTGAGCTTCACCGTCTCGAGCGTCTTTCCGATCGGGTCGTGCACGACCACCTGGCGCCCGGGCTTCCCGGTGAGCACGTCGTTGAACTGCTGCTCGATCCCGGCGACGCCGGCGCCGGCAGGCTCGCCCGGGCCGTTGACCTGGGTGTAGCCGAGAAGCTGCGGTGCGAGCCCGTGGAACGGGTACCAGCGGGTCAGCTCGGTGATCGCCGAGAGGCCCGGCAGGTGCTTCGACATGATCCGCGCGGCGACCTCCGGCTCCAGCTGGCGCAGGCTCGGGCCCCCGCCGCGCTTCAGCTGGTCTTCGATCCCCTGCACCCGGGCCGGCCACGCGGGGTTCGGGCGGTACTTCTGCTTCTTGTGGTGCTTGGGATGGTGGCGCTTCTTGAGCTCGCGGTAGCCGAGCGCGCGCGCGATCACCACGGCCGTGCGGTGCGGGCGCCGCAGCTCCTTCGTGTTCACCATGATCGTCCTCGAGGGCTGCTCCTGGGCCAGGTGCTGGCCCTTCGTGTCGAGGATCGCGCCACGCACGGCGGGCAGGGCCTCGACGTCGCGCTGCTGCGACACCGCCTTGCGGGAGAGCGCCGCCGCGTCGACGACCTGGATCTGGGCCGCCCGGACGATGACGACGGCGAAGGCGGCCAGCGTGAGCGCCAGCACGAGCCGCAGCCGGCGGTCCGCGGTGCGCCTCACGGTGCGGGCCGGCTCCCGGATGCGCGGGTCGTGAGCCGCACGTGCTTCGTCGAGATCGCGTCGGCCGGCACCATCCCGTAGCCACGGGCCCGGCGGCCGATCGCATACGGGTTCGAGAGGCTGATCGTCTGGTTTCGGAGCAGGCCGTTCTGCTGGTCGAGCTGCTGGACGTGGTCACGCATCCGGCTCACGTCGATCGAGCCGCGCAGGGCCGCCACGTTGAGCGCGACGATGCCGAACATCAGCGTCGCGAGCACGGCCACCCAGGCCAGCCCGCCCGCGGTCACCCGCCGCCGCCGCGGCCGCGACCGGCTGACGGGTTTGGGCCCGGCCTTGGCCGCGCGCCGGCGCCCGGGCGTCCGTGCGGGAACCGCGACGCTCACGGCGCCTGCGTCCTCTCTGCAGCGCGCAGCTTGCCCGAGGCGGAGCGCGGGTTCTCGCACCGCTCCTCGACACTCGGGACGACCGCGCGCGAGGTGAGCGAGCGCAGCACCGGCTGATGGCCGCAGACGCAGACCGGGAAGTCGGGCGGGCACGTGCAGCCGCGGGCGGCATCGCGGATGAAGTGCTTCACGATCCGGTCCTCGAGCGAGTGGAAGCTGATGACGGCGATCCGGCCGCCGGGGGTGAGGACGTCGAGCGCCGCCTCGAGCCCGTCGCGCAGTGACTGGAGCTCGTCGTTGGTGGCGATCCGGAGCGCCTGGAAGACGCGCTTGGCCGGGTGGCCCTGGCCGAACCGGGCCGGCGTCGGGATGGCGGAGCGGATCAGCTCGACGAGGTCCGCGCTGCGCTCGATGGGCCGCGAGGCCCGGCGCCGGACGATGGCGCGCGCGATCTGGCGTGCGTAGCGCTCCTCGCCGTAGCTCGAAAGGATCTGGGCGATCTCGCGCTCGTCCCAGGTGTTCACGATCTCGGCGGCGGTGAGCGACGAGGTCGCGTCCATCCGCATGTCGAGCGGCGCGTCGTTCGCGTAGCTGAACCCGCGCGCCGGCGTGTCGACCTGCATCGAGGACGTGCCGAGGTCCATCAGGATCGCCTCCGCCCGGGCCCCCGTCGAGGCCATGTTGCGGAGGATGAGCGCGAAGTCGCCGCCGACGAACCGGGTCGGGACGCTCGCCGACGCGGCGAAGCGCTCGTAGAACGGCGTCACGGACGCGTCGCGGTCGATCGCCACGTACATGCCGCTTCCGCGCAGGAGCGGCTCGAGCCGGGCGGCGTGGCCGCCGCCGCCGAAGGTGCAGTCGACGATGGTGTCGCCCGGACGCGGCTCGAGCAGATCCGCCACCTCGACGGGCATGACGGGGACATGGGTCACGGCGCCGTTAGTGCTGTGAGAGAGATTCGGCAACATCCTCCACGCTCCCCTCGAACTCCGCCTCGCGCTTGCGCCAGGCCGCCAGGTCCCAGATCTCAAGATGGTCGCGCAGGCCGGCCACCACGATGTCCTTGTCGAGCCCCGCGTGGGCGATCTGCGCGGGAGGCAGCATGACCCGTCCCTGGCGGTCGAGCTCCGTCTCGGACGCGCCGCCGTAGAGCCACCGGCTCATCTCGCGGCCCTTGCGGCTGAGCGGATCCAGCCGCCCGAGCTGCGCGTCCACGTACCGCTCCCAGCCGTCCGGGCTGAAGACGAACAGGCAGCCGTCGAAACCCTTGCTGACCACGACGCCCTGCGCGAAATGCGCCCGGAGCTTGGCCGGCAGGGTCACGCGGTTCTTCACGTCAAGCCGCTGGACCGATTCGCCGAGGAGCATCGTTTCTGCCTTCCCATTCTGCCCCACGATACCCCACTGCTCACCACAATGCAACACTCCGCTACTCGCGCGCCGAGCATGGCGGAGAGCGAGCGAGCACCACCCGGGAGTGGCAAAGAATCCTTACAAACGCCCGGCGTTGCTGTCTGCGCCCGGTGGTAGAGTCTGCCTCCATGCCGTTCCCGCCCCCGATGGCGCGGCGCGCGAGGTGGGCACTCGGGGCCACATGTGTGATCCTGGCAGTCGTCGCGGCTGTCGCGTCGCCGCCTGCTCACGCCGGCAAGATCTCCGCCGCCAAGGCCCAGGCCAGCGCCGCCGAGAGCCGGCTGAACGACCTCTACGCCCAGTCGGACGCGGCCGTCGAGGCGTACAACAAGGCCGTCGCCCAGCTGCACGCCGTGCACCTGGCGATCAAGCGCAACACGGTGCAGCTGAACCGGGCCAAGGCCGACCTCGCCGCCGCGCGAGCCCGGCTCTCCGAGTTCGTCGTGTCGTCGTACAAGGGCTCCGGGCCCAGCCTCGGCTACTACGTCCTCAGCGCGACGTCGTTCACCGACCTCGTGAACCGGGTCGACTTCGTGAACCGGATGTCCGACACCGAGACCGAGATCCTGGGGCAGGTGCGAAGGGCCGAGCGCGAGGTGGCCGCTCGCCAGGCGGTGCTGAAGCGCCAGCGCGCCCAGGCGGCGAAGCTCGTCGCCAAGCGCACCGCCGAGCGGCACCGGGTCGAGGCTCTGGTGTCCCAGCAGCAGGGCCTCGTGAGCAGCCTGAACTCGAAGGTGAAGACGCTGATCCATCAGCGCAACGAGCGCCGGGCGGCCGCGGCCGCAGCAGCGGCGGCAGCGGCGAGGCAGGCCGCCGCCCAGCAGCCCTCCTCCCCGACCCCGCCGCCGCGCATCTTCGGCCCGCCGCCTCCGCCGGCGAGCACGATCGGAGGACGGGCCGTGCAGATCGCCGAGACCCAGCTGGGCGTGCCGTACGTCTGGGGCGGCGCGAGCCCGTCCGGCTTCGACTGCTCGGGCCTCACGATGTGGGTGTACGCGCAGCTCGGGATCTCGCTTCCGCACTTCACCGGCGGCCAGTGGGTCGCGGGCCCGCACGTGCCCTACGACCAGCTCGCGCCGGGCGACCTCGTGTTCTTCGAGCCCACCATCGGGCACGTCGGCATCTACATCGGCGGCGGCAGCTTCATCCACGCTCCGCACACCGGCGACGTGGTCAAGATCTCGAGCCTTTCGGACTCGTGGTACGCCGCCAACTATCAGGGTGCCGTCCGCGTCACAGGGTAGTGTTGCGCGGCCTTCGGGACGGTTCCCTCTAGGAATTACCACGTCCCGGGGATATAATTCAGTTGCTGATACCGCATTTCGGGAATGGCATCCCTGGGGTCGGGGAGTCAAAGTGATGCGGATAGGGGATGTGATCGGGTCTCCATCCCCCACACAGAGGTTGGCCCGTGCCAATCCACCAGACGACCATCGACGAAGAACGTGTAGGCGGGAATACGCGCTGCACGGCGAACGTTGGAACCCGACGGGGTTGGGGTACAAGAGATGCGAGGAGTTGATGACCGATGACTGACCAGCTCATCATCGAGCCGGAAGCCCGGCTCCTTGTCGAGCTTGGACAGGAGCGCGGCGTCGTGTACGAGGACGAGCTGATGGGCCTGTCTCAGGAGCTCGACCTCGATGCCGACGACGTGCAAGCCCTCCGCGACGAGCTCGCCCAGCTGGGCGTCGACATCGTCGAGCCTCCTGCTCCTGAGGAGCGGATCGAAGTTGTCGAGGTCGAGATCGCGACCACGAACAGCCTCGATCTCTTCCTGCGCCAGGCGGGCCGCTATCCGCTGCTCACCAAGGACGAGGAAGTCATGCTGGCCAAGCGGATCGAGGCCGGCGATCCCCTCGCCAAGCGGCGGATGATCGAGTCGAACCTGCGGCTCGTCGTCTCCATTGCGAAGCAGTACCGCGGCCAGGGCGTGCCGTTCCTCGACCTGATCCAGGAGGGCGTGCTCGGGCTGAACCGCGCCGTCGAGAAGTTCGACTGGCGCCGCGATCTCAAGTTCTCGACCTACGCGACCTGGTGGATCCGCCAGGCCGTCCAGCGGTCGATCGCAAACAGCGGCCGCACCATCCGGCTGCCCGTGCACGTGTCCGATCGTCTGCGGGCGATCGAGCGCGCGCGCCGGTCGCTCGAGGCCAGCCTCGGGCGCGAGCCCTCCGAGGAGGAGATCGCCCGCGCCGCCGAGCTGACCCAGGACGCGGTTGCCGAGACGCTCGGCCTGGCCCGCAAGACGGTCTCGCTGCACGAGCCCGTGGGCGAGGACGGCGACTCGGAGCTGGGCGACATGATCGCCGATCCCGACGCCGGGAATCCCGAGGAGCTGGCCGAGACGCACCTGCGTCACGAGAAGCTCCGCGAGGGGCTCGCCCGCCTGGGCGACCGCAAGCGGCGCATCCTCGAGATGCGGTTCGGGCTCGACGGCCAGGATCCGCGCAACCTCGAGGAGATCGGCCGCATCGTCGGGCTCACCCGCGAGCGCGTCCGCCAGCTCGAGGCCGAGGCACTGCGCGAGCTGGCCGCGTCGGCCGACATGCAGCCGCTGCGCGCGGCCTAGTCGACCAAGCTCACAGCGTGTGCGGTACGGCGTGCTTCCACGCGACGCCGGCCGCACGCGCGAGCACGCGGTCGGCGACGTCGCGGTCCACCCCGGCCCGCTCGGCCGCCTGGGCGGGCGACATGCCGAGGTCATGGACGGCCACCAGCACGCGGTCAGCGTCGGCGTAGGTGAAGCCCAGCTCGTCCTCGTCGGTCTGCCCGCCCCACAGGCCGGCGGTCGGGTGCTTGGTGATGACGCCCTCCGGCAGCCCCAGCACCCGCGCGGCGGTGCGCACCTCGGTCTTGTAGAGGTCGGTGATCGGCTCGATGTCCGACGCGGCGTCGCCGAACCGGGTGAAGTAGCCGAGCAGGTTCTCGGTGCGGTTCTCGGTGCCGCTCACGAGCGCGTGCAGCGCCTGCGCGAGGTCGTAGATCACGATCATCCGGGTGCGCGCGCTGGCGTTCCCGAACCGGATGTCCGACCCGGTGACGTCGGGCCGCGCGGCGGCCAGGCCGTCGAGCAGCGGCTCGATCGAGACGGTGAGCAGGTTCTCGTCGGGGAGGCCGACGGCGGCCGCGGTCTCGGCGGCGTCGTCGAGGTGCACCTGCTCCGTGTGCCGCGACGGCAGGCGCACGGCGGTGACGTCGCGCGGGCCGAGGGCGCGGACGGCGAGGCCGAGCGCGACGGCGGAGTCGATCCCGCCCGAGAGCCCGATCACGATCCGGCCGCGGCCGGCCTCGTGGGCCACCTCGCGGAGCCGGGCCGTCTTGGCCTCGAGCAGCGGCGCGAGCGCCGCCTCGTCGCGCAGGAGCGAGACCCGGTCGAGCGAGCCGCCCGCCGCGCGCACCTCGTCGAGCGCACGGCGGCCGTCTCCGGCGGCAACGTCGATCGCGACGGTCGCGTCGGTGAAGACGGTCGTGTCGAACCCCTCCTCGATCGCGTCGAGCGCGGTGGCCCGCACGCAGTAGTCGGTCGCGATCCCCGTCACGAGGACGCGCCGCACGCCCCGGCCGCGCAGGTACGCCGCGAGGTCGTTGCCCTCGAAGCCGGAGTAGCCCTCGTCACGCGGCCCGGTGCCGACGTCCTGGACGCGGTCGATGCGAAGCCCCGCGACCGATGGGTGAAGCTCGGCCCCCGGCGTCCCCTGCACGCAGTGGGGCGGCCACGGCCCGCCCTGCTCGGCGAAGGAGGAGTGATCGGCCGGGTGCCAGTCGCGCGTGGCGACGACGGTGCCCGCGCGCTCGGCGAGGGCGGCGATCGCCGGCCCGAGCGTGTCGCCCGCGGCCGCGGCGAGCGCCCCGCCGGGGCAGAAGTCGTTCTGGACGTCGACCACGATCAGGCCGGTGGCGGGATCGCTCATCGCAGGTCCTCCTCGAGTGCTCGGAGCCGGGACGAGAGCCGCGGCGCCATCGTGTCGGGGTCGCGCAGTGCCCGCACCCGCGCGGGCAGCGCGGCGAGCCCGGCCGCGGCCCGCTCGCGCGCCTCATCGATCGCGGGCGGCTGGCCGGGGCGGCGGCCGCCCTCGAGCACCGGCTCGAGCAGCGGCCGGCCGGGCAGGTCCTCGCCGACGAGGCCGATCGTGTCGCCGTCCTCGGCGCGGAAGACCTGGTGGCGACCGGGCAGGTTCGACTTCGGCCCGCGGGCCTTCATGACGGCCCGGCCGTCGGCCTCGACAAGCTTGTAGACGCCGCCCAGCGCCGGAGCATCGCTCGACGTCGTGAGCGCCGTCCCCACCCCGAAGCCGTCGATGGCGGCGCCCGCGGCGAGCAGGTCGGCGATGCGGTACTCGTCGAGGTCGCCCGAGCAGACGATCTGCGTCGCTCCGAGGCCGCCCGCGTCGAGCACCTCGCGCACCTCGCACGTGAGCCTCACGAGGTCGCCCGAGTCGATCCGGACGGCCTGCGGCACGATGCCCGTTTCGCGCGAAGCCGCGATGGCGGCGCGCGCGCCGGCCAGCGTGTCGTGGGTGTCGATGAGGAGCGTCGAGCGGTGCGGGTGGTGGCGCAGGAACGCGACGAACGCCTCGACGTCGGTCGGGAACGAGAGGATGTAGCTGTGGGCCATGGTCCCGGTCGTGGGCACGCCGTAGAGATACCCGGCGGCGACCGTCGCCGTGGCGGCGCAGCCGCCGATGTAGGCCGCCCGGGCGGCGAGCACGCCCGCGTCGGCGCCGTGGGCGCGCCGGAACCCGAAGTCGACGACCGGCCTCCCGGCCGCGGCGGTCACGATCCGGCTGGCCTTCGTGGCGATGAGCGTCTGGAAGTTCACCTGGTTCAGGAGCAGCGTCTCGGCGAGCTGGCACGTGAGGAGGTCGCCCTCGACGCGCAGGATCGGCTCGCGCGCATGCACCACCGTGCCCTCGGGCACCGCGTCCAGCCGGCCGGTGAACTCGACGGTCGCCAGCCGCTCGAGCAGCTCCGGCGAGCAGATCCGGGCCCGCTCCAGGTAGTCGAGCGACTCCTCGCAGAAGCGCATGCCGGCCAGCACCTCGACCGCCCGCTCGAGCCCGGCGGCGACGAGGTAGCCGCGGTGCGGCGGCAGCTCGCGCGCGAAGAGCTCGAACGCGACCGGCAGGGACTCCTTGCCCTCGGCGAGGTAGGAGTCGGCCATCGCGAGCTCGTACTCGTCGACCAGGAGCTCGCTCGGGGCGGCCGCGATCATGCCGACCTCCGGTACCGGGCGCTCTGGGCGAGGATCAGGGGGCGGCGCTCCGCGAATCGGTAGAGCGCGGCCGGGCGCCCGCCGGTGGCGCGCTCGCCGTCCTCGGCCAGTACCCCCCACCCGAGCGCGATCCGGCGGAAGTTGTTCGGCTCGAACGCGCGGCCGATGCCGGCCTCGTAGACCCGGCGCAGCTCCGACATCGTGAACGCGTCGGGGAGCAGGCCCCAGGCCACGTTCTGGTACTCGAGCTTGTACGCCAGCCGCTGCCGGGCGTAGCGCAGGATGTCGTCGTGGTCGAACGCGAGCACGGTCCGATCCTCCAGCTCCTGGAGCAGCGGCTCGAGCGGCCGCCATTCGGCCTCGCGCGCGTCCGACCCCGGCCGCAGGTGCACGCGGGCCGCGTCGACGAGCGCCAGGTAGCAGCACGAGATGACCCGTCCGCGCGGGTCGCGGTCGACGGCCGAGAACGTCGCGAGCTGCTCCATGAAGGTGTCGATCACGCCGGTCTCCTCGCGCAGCTCGCGCACGGCCGCCTCCTCGAGCGTCTCGTCGGCCTCGATCCCGCCGCCCGGCAGCGCCCAGTAGCTCTCGTACGGCTCGTAGCGCCGCCGCACGAGCAGGACGTGCATGGCGCCGTTCAGATAGGCGAAGACGGCCACATCGGCCGCGACCCGCGGTTGTCCACTCCGCTCCGGCACTTATAGACCTCGTGACTATTCTAGCACCGCGGGCGACACGAGGATCGTCCGCAGCGAGGTGTAGAAGTCGCGCGCCGCCTTCCCCTGCTCGCGCGGGCCGAGGCCGGAGGCCTTCTCGCCCCCGAACGGGGCGTGCAGGTCGACCCCGGACGTCGGCTGGTTCACGCGCACGAGGCCCGTGTCGAGCCGGCCGGCCAGGTCGAGCACGCGGTCGAGATCGCGGGTGAAGACCGATGTCGAGAGGCCGTAGCGGACGCCGTTCGCGAGCTCGACGGCGTGCGCGGCGTCGCGCGCCTCGAGCACGGCCGCGACCGGCGCGAACACCTCCTCCTGGGCCAGCTCCGCTCCCGCGTCGGCGACCTCGACGAGGGCCGGCGCCAGGTAGTGGCCGTCGCGGTCGAGGGCGCTCCCGCCCGTGAGCAGTCGGCCGCCTGCGGCCACCCCGCGCTCCACGGCGGCCTCGGCCGCCGCGCGGGCGTCGGCGGTGATGAGCGGCCCCACCTCGCACGCAGCGTCGGCAGGCCCCTCGACCCGGAGCCCCTCGACCTCGGCCACGAGCGCGTCGCGCAGGTCGGCCGCCACCGCATGCTCGGCGATCACCCGGCTCGTGGCCGTGCACTTCTGGCCGGCGTAGCCCATGGCCGCCCGGGCGATGATCGCGGCCGCCCGGCCGAGCTCGGCGTCGGCGAGGACGATCGAGGCGTTCTGGCCGCCCATCTCGCACTGGACGGCGATGCCCCGATCGGCAGCCTGGCGGGCGACGGATGCCCCGGCGCCCGCCGACCCGGTGAACGAGATCGCGCCGAGGCCGGCGTGCCCGGCGAGCGCGACGCCCGCGTCGACGCCGCCCTGGACGAGCTGGACGACGCCGTCCGGCAGCTCCGGCTCCAGGCAGCCCATGAGCGCCTCGGCGCAGGCCGGCGACAGCGGCGAGGGCTTCCAGACGCAGGCGTTTCCGTGCGCGAGCGCGGGAGCGAGCTTCCAGGCCGGGATCGCGATCGGGAAGTTCCAGGGGGTGATGAGCCCGACCACGCCGCGCGGGCGGCGGCGGGCCATGAGGAGGGAGCGACCGTCGCCGGGCGGGTAGACCTCGCCGTCGGGATCGAGCGCCGCCTGGGCGTGGTAGCGGAGGATGGCGGCCGTCCGGGCGGCCTCGCCGCGCGCCTCGACGATCGGCTTTCCCACCTCGCGGCAGACGAGCTGGGCCAGCTCCTCGGCCCGGGCCTCGACGCGCGCGGCGACCCGGGCGAGGGCGTCGGCGCGGGCCTGGCCCGGCGCTCCCGCCCATGCCGGCGCGGCGGCCGCCGCGGCCCTGACGGCGCGGTCCACGTCGATGCCCCCGCCCGGCACGAACGTCCCGATGACGTCGGCGGGGTCGGCTGGGTTGGTGCTCGAGATCTGGACGGCCGGGGCGGCCACGGTACGGCTACCGAGAAACGACGATGACGAGCGTCAGCAGGCCGACCAGGACGAGGACGGTCAGGAGCACCCACCACCGCGACGTCGAAGGGTTCGTCATTGGCGGGGGAGTTTACCGAGCGGGCGTCAGGCTGCGTCGGCGTGCTCGCCGGGCTGCCGGAGCGCGCCGTCGCCGCCGCGCTTCTGCTCGTACATGCGCTCGTCGGCCGTCTTGAAGAGGCTCGCCGCGTCGGCGGCATCCTCCGGGTAGACGGCGACACCGACGCTCGCCTTGGTCTCGAACGCGCCGCCCGGAAGCGTGTACGGCGCTGCCAGCGCGGCGCGGATACGGGCGGCCACCTGGCCGGCGGCCCGGACGGCGCCCGGTGCCGGCAGATCGGTGAGGAGGACGACGAACTCGTCGCCCGCGAGGCGCGCGACGACATCGTGCGACCGGGCGCCCTTGCGGAGCCGCTCGGCGACCTGCCGCAGGAGCTCGTCGCCCGCGTCGTGCCCCATCGTGTCGTTCACATGCTTGAAGCGGTCGATGTCGAGGAAGAGGAGCGCGGCCTCGCCGGTGCGGCCGGCGTCGACGCTCGCCAGGGCCGCGCCGACCTGCGTCTCGAGGTGGGCCCGGTTCGGAAGGCCGGTCAGACGATCGTGGAACGCCAGGTGCTCGACGGCCTTCTCGCGCCGCTTGCGGTCCGTGATGTCGGTGACGAAGGCGTTGAAGCTCGACTCGTCGCCCGAGCCGATCGGCCACAGCGTCATCTCGGCGATGAACCCGCTTCCGTCGCTTCGCCGGGCGCGCACCTCCCTGCCCGCCTCGAAGCCTGTCCCGTCGCCCGTCTCGCGGTACCCCGCCATCGCGGCGCTCACGGCCTCGCCGTCCTCCGCGGCGAGGACGAGCCTCGCGAACGGCAGCCCGACCGCCTCCTCCGGCTCCCACCCGAACAGGAGCTCCGCGGCCCGGTTCCACTCCATGACGAGGCCGTCGGCGTCGGTCGCCACGAACGCGTCGCTGGTGGTCGCGACGATCGATCGCGCCCGCTCCTCGCTCTGGCGCACCCGCTCCTCGATGTGGCGGCGTCCGGTGACGTCGGCGTGGCGGATCTGCACGCCGGCCTGGCGGCCCTCGCCGTCGCGAACCGGCGCGCCGGCGCTCGTGCACCAGCGCTCGATGCCCTCCGCGGTGACGACCCGGAACTCGGCCCCGGCGTAGCCCTCGCCGGCCCAGAGGCCGGCCCAGAGCGACCGCATCCGCTCGGCGTCATCGGGATGGACGCAGAGGCCCTCGTGGACGTGGCAGGCGGCATCCTCGGCGCGAAGGCCGGTCAGGGCCTCGAAGGACGGCGTCGCGTAGAGCAGCTCCCGCCGCATGTCGAAGAAGAGGACGACGTCGGTCAGGTTCTCGACGATGAGCCGCCGCAGGGTGTCGTGGCGGCGGTTGGGAATCTCGGTCAGTGCGGCCACGTGCCCGGTCACGACCCCGTGGTCGTCGACGACTGGTGCCGAGCTCAGCGTCGCCTCCCGCGGGCCGGCGGGCCCGGCCAGCCTGACGTCGCACACGAACTCGAGCCCGCGCGCGGCCGTCTCGAGCCACTGGGCGAGCACGGCGTCGCGGTCGGTCTCGTGCAGCGCGTCCACCCACGGGCGCCCGCACGCCTCCTCCGGCGCGACGCCGGTCAGCTCCGACCAGCGCTCGTTCACCCAGATGCACGTGCCCGTGAGGTCGGCATGATGGATGCCGACGGGGGCCAGGTCGAGGAGCCGTTCAGATCGGGGTGGTCGGCGAACGGACATAGCTGTCTACCGCATCGGCCGCCCAGCACAGGAGTTGAGCGCTGCGCGCCCGTACACTCCCGGGGATGCCGGCCGACCAGACGTGGATGCCCCCGCCTGCGCACACCACCCGGGTCGTCGTCGTCGAGGATGAGCAGTCGATCTCCGACCCGCTCCGCTCGGCGCTCGAGCGCGAGGGATACGGGGTCGAGGTCGCGGCCACCGGGGCGGCCGCGCTGGAGGCCGTCCGCCGCGAGGAGCCGGACGTCGTCCTGCTCGACCTGATGCTGCCTGACATGGACGGGCGCGACGTCTGCCGCACGATCCGGTCCTCCTCGCGGGTGCCGATCATCATGCTGACCGCCCGCGGCCTCGAGACCGACCGCGTGGTGGGGCTCGAGCTGGGCGCCGACGACTACCTGGTGAAGCCCTTCGGCATGGCCGAGCTGATCGCGCGCATCCGGGCCGTCCTGCGCCGCGCCGCGCCCGACCCCACCCCCGGGGAGGACGCGATCGTGCTCGGGGACGTCCGCCTCGACCCGCGCACCCGCACGGCGACCCACTCCGAGGAGCCGCTCGACCTGCCGCGGCGCGAGTTCGACCTCCTGCACATGCTGATGACGAACGCCGGGACCGTGCTTCCCCGGCAGCGGCTGATGGACGACGTCTGGGGCGTCGACTGGTTCGGGTCGACGAAGACGCTCGACGTCCACGTGGCGGGCCTGCGCCGCCGGCTGGGAGACGACGCCCAGGAGTCGCGCTACATCCACACCGTGCGCGGCGTCGGATTCCGGTTCTCGTCGCGCGAGGAGCTCGAAGGGTGACGCTCCGGCGGCGGCTGCTCCTCGCCTTCGCCTACCTGCTCGTTCTGATTGTCGTCGCGCTCGCCATCCCGCTCGGCGTGACGGTCGACCGCCGGGCGAAGGACGCGTTCTACAGCCGCATCGGCACGCAGGCCCAGGTGATCGCGTCGTCGCTGGGGGGCTCGGAGACGCCCGGGAGGTCGCTCGGGAACCTGCGCCGGGTCGTCTCGACCTACGGGCGCCAGGTCGACGCGCGCATCATCGTGACCGACGGGTCGAGCCAGGGGAATCTGCTCGCCGACAGCGACGACGCGGACGCGCGCCCGCCGCTGGTGCCGTACAACACGCCCGGCCGGCCGGAGATCGGGGCGGCCCTCCAGGGGCAGCCGGTGCAGCTCATCCGCCACAGCGCGGATCTCGGCGGCGACCTGCTGGTGGTGGCCTACCCGGTGCGCTCCGGCCAGGAGGTCGTCGGCACGGTGCGGCTCTCGCAGCCGATGGCCCAGGTGGACGCGCGCGTGCGGCGCAGCTGGGAGGCGATCGCGGCTGTCGCCGCGGTGGTGGCGATCGTCGGGCTCGCCGTCGCATGGGCGCTCGCGACGTCGCTGGCGCACCCGCTGCGCTCGCTGGCCGGCACCGCCGAGCGGCTCGCGCAGGGCGACCTGAGCGCCCGCGCCGACACGACCGGCCCGCCCGACGTCGCCGCCGTCGGGATCGAGCTGAACCGCATGGCGGCGGAGCTGACCGCGCTGCTCGACGCGCAGAGCGAGTTCATCGCCAACGCGTCCCACCAGATGCGCACGCCGCTCACGGGCCTGCGCCTGCGGCTCGAGGCTCTGGCAGCCGGCCCACCGCCCGACGCCGAGGCCGAGGCCGCCCTGCGCGAGGTCGACCGGATGAGCGATCTGGTGGCCGACCTGCTCGTGCTCGCCCGGGCCGGCGTGCCGCCGCGGTCGGCGACGTCCTCCGACCTGAGCGAGCAGGCGCGGGCGGCGGCCGATCGCTGGCGACCGGTGGCCGAGGACCGCGGGCAGACGTTCTCGCTCGAGGCGCCCGAGCGCCCGGTACCGGTCGGGGCCGACCCCTCCGACGTGGCGATCATGCTCGACAACCTGATCGAGAACGCGATCGTGTACAGCCCGTCCGGCTCGACGGTCTCGGTGGCCGTCGCCCAGAACGGCGGCGGGGTCGTGCGGGTCTCCGACGACGGCCCCGGCATCCACCCCACCGAGGCAAGCCGCGTGTTCGACCGGTTCTTCCGCGGCAAGGCCGGAAGCGGCGTCCCGGGCGGGACCGGGCTCGGCCTCACCATCGTCCACGACCTCGCCGCCCGCTGGAGCGGGTCGGTGGAGCTCGAGTCGCCGGGCCGCGGGACGCACATCGCCGTGCGGTTTCCGCCGCCGGACGGCGTGACCGACGTTACCGAGCCCTAACCTTCCGCTGGCCGCCGCCTCACCTGCCGGCTTCTATCCTGAGACCATGCGGCACAGGCTCGCACTCGTCCTCACCGTCATCGGCGCGATCGCGCTTCCGGTCGTCATGGCCGCGACGGTGCTCTACGCCTCCGACGCCGCGATCGGCGACGCCGGCCAGCCGCTCTCACCGAAGTTCGGCACGCCTCCGCAGGCGACGACCGTCCAGGCGACCACGGGCGACAAGGCCGGGCATCCCACCCGTGACGACAACGGCGGCGCCACGACCGGCGGCGGCGACGATCACGGCGGCTCGACCTCCGGTGGATCGACCGGCGGTGGGTCGACCGGCGGCGGATCGGATGACACCTCGGGCGGCGGATCGACGAGCGGCGGCAGCGGCTCGAGCGGCGGCAGTGGCTCGAGCGACGGCAGCGGCTCCTCCGGCAGCGGGTCGGGCGGCGGCTCCGGCGGCTCCTCGCACGGCGGCGGAGACGACGGCAGCGGCCACGGCGGCGACGACTAGCGCGCTTGCCAAGGGCTTGCGAACCCCGTTCCGCGCCATAGCCCGCCCCTAACCTTGCACCTCCTACTCTGGGTTTGTTGCACGGAAAACCCCAAGGAGAGGAAACGCAGATGAACACCACGAAGCTCACCCGGAGGATCGTCCTCGGCATCGGCATCCCGGCGGCCCTGGCCACCGGCGCGATCGCCGCAGCTGCGAGCAGCAACGGCTCCCCGCAGTCGGACAAGGCGACGACGACCATCACGCAGACCGCCCCCGGGACGACCGAGGTCGTCTCAGTCCGCGAGCCCGGCGAGGACGTCCGCGGCAACGCCGACGAGGCCGAGCATCAGAACGAGGCCGGCGACGACAACGGCCAGAACGACCAGGCCAACGACAACGGCAACCCCGGCCCGGGCGGCGGCGAGGACTCGAACAGCGGCCCCGGCGGCGGCAACGACGACGGCAGCGGCCATGACGCCGGTGACGACAACGGCGGCTCAGGCCACGACGGCTCCGGCCATGGTGGCGACGGCGGCGGCGACGACTAGGCCGCCAGGCGACTAGCACCACGACTTCCATCGAGAAGGGAATCATCAGATGACGTTCACCAAGACCATGAAGCCGCTCGCAGCACTGGCGGCGACCGTGATGGCAACCGCCGTCGTGGCCGTCCCGGCGCAGGCCCGCGGCACCACGATCACGGCGGCCCTCCACGGATCGGCCGGCTTCCCGAACGCGACCGGCTCCGCCAAGTTCAAGAAGGACGGCGCGAAGCGCGAGTTCGAGGCCCAGGTGGAGCACGTCCGCTCGCTGGCCGGCAAGCGCCTCACCGTCTTCGTCCACGGCACGAAGGTCGGCACGATGATGGTCGGCGGCCTCGGTCGCGCGCACCTCAACCGCTCGACCGAGCTGGGCCAGCGGGTGCCGCAGGTCTCGGCCGGGAACCGGGTCAACGTCCGCACCGCGGCCGGCAACCTGGTTGCGACCGGCAAGTTCTAGGAAGAAGACCCGTCCGGAGGGGCGGCGAACGGGCACAGGCACGGCGCCGGCCGCCGATGAGGCGGCCGGCGCTTGCCGATGGGGGCATGAGGGCGGTGGCGCGCCGGCCGGTGGGACACGGCGTGCGCCACCGCCCTCGCGACGTCCGTGACGGGCGTCGCGAAGCGGACGAGCAGGCAGACGGCGACGACGAGCGCCACGACGAGGAGGGCGTACTCGACGGTGGCCTGTCCTCTCGACACGCCGACACGCTACGGCGGAAGCCGTCACGCGTGTGCGTCGGACCGCTACGAGGGTGCGCCGGATCGGTCACGCGAGCCGATGCTAGGCTCGGGCGATGGCGGAGAAGGCGCGCTTGATCGGGGTCAACCACGTCGCCCTCGAGGTCGGCGACGTCGAGGAGGCCGTCGCGCTCTACGGGCGGCTCTTCGACTTCAGCATGCGCGGCCGCGGCCGGCGGATGGCGTTCCTCGACATGGGCGACCAGTTCCTGGCGATCGCACAGGGCCGCTCACAGCCGCCCGATGACGAGCGCCACTTC
>Ga0207708_10000545_pt1 | contig 29127 bp, 27 predicted proteins | sample KBSK5101metaG_FD_184340 | JGI IMG/M metagenome (GOLD analysis project Ga0207708, IMG submission 184340) | Corn, switchgrass and miscanthus rhizosphere microbial communities from Kellogg Biological Station, Michigan, USA - KBS K5-10-1 metaG... | ecosystem: Host-associated > Plants > Roots >... | reverse complement strand
CGTCTTGCCGACCCGAAGGTCGCCGTGCACGTAGCGCGAGCCGCCGCGACTGGCCGGATCGCGCTTGATGCCGACAGTGTAGGTTGCGGGGTCGGGCTCGGCGTTGATCAGGGAATATTGCCGGATCAACCCGTTCGGCAGATGCAGGTCGATATGAGCGCCGGGCTCATAGGCCGGCAGCGGCTTCCCATCCAGCCGCGTGAATTCGTAGAGATGCGTGTCGCGGGCGGCGTAGCGGATCGCGGTCACGCGCACCTCGATCAGGCCGTCGGACGCCTTTGCCGGTGTAGCCTCCGTGGCCGTGGCCGTCACTTCATTCACCAACGTGTCTCCTGCGGCGGCGCAGAGGTCATCGGGCACCGAAGCCGGTTTGTCAATTATCGAGGCTGAGATATGCTTCCGACGCGCGCAATCCAACCGGCGGAAAAGCAAAGAGAATTCCCAGCGGCACCGGAGCGCGGCGCGGGTGCATCAACGCCCCCGGCGGCGAAAGATCGAATGTGTCGGCGCAACCGGCGCCCAAGGGAGGACGGATTGAGCGGCTTCGCGAAAAGCGTTCTGTCGGCCGGATTGTTCGGTCTCGCCCTTGCGCTCATTCCGTCGCCTGGCTGGACGCCCGCCCAAGCACAGGGCGCGCCGACCGGCGCATCCCCGTCGCGACCCTGGCTCGATCCGGCGGTGCTCGCGGCGGCCCAAGCGGAAGGCTCGCTGATCGTCTACTCGTCGACCAACGAGCAGGAAGGCTTGCCGCTGTTCAAGTTGTTCACGGACGCGACCGGCATCAAGGTCGAATATGTGCGCGCATCCGACGCGATCCTGATGTCGCGCATGTCGATCGAGTTCCGCGCCGACCAGAAATCCTACGACATCGTGCAGACCTCGACGATCAACAAGATGCCGCTGCAGATGCTGGCGGCCTACGAGCCGCCGGAAGCCGCGAACATCTCCGCCGACGCCCGCGATCCGAACAGGCGCTGGTACGGCGTCTATGCCAACTACAATGCGCCGGCCTACAACACCGGGAAGGTCAAGGCGTCGGAGCTGCCGAAGAGCTACGAGGAGTTCGCCCAGCGCAAGGAATGGGCCGGGAAGGTCGCCATCGACGGCACCGACAACGAATGGCTCAAGGCCATCGTGCAGTATTACGGGGAGCAGAAGGGCGTCGACGTCGTAAAGGCCATCGTGGCGGCGCTGCGGCCGGTGGTCACCGACGGCCACCTCGCGTTGGCGCGCGCGACCGGTGCCGGCGAGTATTGGGTGTCGCTCAACAATTACGTGAACCTCTCGATGAACATGAAACTTGCGGGCAATCCCATCGACGTGTGGGCGCTCGATCCGGTCACGCTGTTCTTCGGCCAGGTCGGCGTGAATGCCAAGGCGCCGCATCCGAACGCCGCCCGTCTCGCCGCGAATTTCATGCTCAGCCAGGAATGCCAGCAGTTCCTCGCCAAGTTCGGACGACTGCCCACGCGCAAGGATGTGCCGTCGAACCCGCCGGGCGTAACCGAGATGCTGACGCAGAAGAAAGTCATCACGGTCCTGATGAGCCCCGATGAAGAGCGCAAGTGGCAGCGGCAATTCGACCAGTTGTTCAAGGGGCGGTGAGCGAGGAGCGCACGTGATGAGCCGTCATCCTGAGGTGTTCGCCCTCCGGGGCGAGCCTCGACGGATGAGCGGCCCCGACATTTGGGCCGTCGCCCTTCGGGGCTCGCTACGCTCGCACCTCAGGGTGACGGGTTCCCGTGAACGGCGCGATGAAAGAGGCGCTGCGTGACCGTCGCAAACAATGGCTTGGCGGGGCAACCCGCCGGCGCCGCGGTCAGCCGCGCGGTTCGTCTGGCGACCCTGCCCAACATCCTGCTCGTCGCCTGCGTCGTCGTCGCGGTCTGGCTGGTCTTCGTTCCTCTCTCCGCGCTGCTCTACAACGCGTTCACCGAGGACACTGGATTTGGTCCCGGCGCGTTCTCCCTCGACAATTTCATCGAGGCCTATTCGAGCTGGCACATCCTGCGGCTGTTCTGGAATTCGCTGGTGTTCGCCCTCGGGACGGCTGTGACCACCTTCGTCATGGGCGCGCTGGTGGCCTGGGTGGTTGAGCGCACCGACGCTCCTGGCGCGACCCTGTTTCACACGCTCTCGCTGTTGTCGTTCGCCGTTCCCGGATTGCTGATGGCCATGGCGTGGATTTTCGTCTTCAGCCCCAATATCGGCTGGGGCAATGCGGTGCTGATGTCGGCGTTCGGGTTGGGCGAGCCGCCCGTCAACATCTACTCGATGGCGGGAATGACCTGGGCGCTGTCGAGCCACTATTTTCCGCTCGCCTATCTGGCGCTCGGGCCGGCCCTGCGCGTGCTCGACGTCCGCATGGAGGAGGCCGGCCTGATGTCGGGCGGCAACTACCCCCAGGTCTTCACCCGGGTCACGTTGCCGCTGCTGCGACCCGCGATCCTGTCCGCGCTGCTGCTTCTGTTCGTGATGGGGATGGCGTCGTACGAGGTGCCGCGCCTGATCGGCCGTCCCGCCCGCATCGACGTGTTCACCACCGACATCCAGGGCGCGATCATTTCGACGCCGCCGGCATTCGGGGTCGCAAGCGCGCTCGGCGTCACTCTGCTCGCGATCTGCATCATGGCGGTCTACTTCTACCGCCGTGCAACCCGCCACGCGGAATCCTTCGCCACCATCACCGGCAAGGGCTACCGCCCCACGCGCGTCAAGCTCGGTCCCTGGCGCTGGCCGGTCGCGCTCGGCATCGGCGCGATGTTCGCCCTGGCGCTCGGCCTGCCGTTGCTGACGCTCGTCTGGCAGTCGTTCTTTCGCAACCTGGCGCAGCCGTTCTTCTCCTCCGCAGCGCAGGCGACGCTCGACAACTATGACTTCATCCTGAGCTACCCGATCTTTCTTTCGGCGGTGAAGACCAGCGTGCTGCTGGCGGCGATGGCCGCGACCATCGTCGCCGGCCTCACCTTCGTGATGGCCTGGATCGCGCAGCGCTCGCTGCCGCGTTACGGCTTCCTCCTCGATGCGCTCGCCTTCGCACCGATCGCGATTCCCGGGGTGATCGTCGGCGCCGGCATCCTGGTGGCCTATCTCATGCTGCCGATCCCGATCTACAACACGATCTGGATCCTGCTGGTCGCTTACGTCACGCTCTACCTTCCCTACGGCATGCGGTTCGCATCGAGCGGGATCACCCAGATCCATCGCGAGCTCGAGGAGGCGGCGTCGATGTCGGGTGCGGGGCTAGGCCAGACCTTCCGCAAGATCATGCTGCCGCTGTTGGCGCCGGTGCTGCTGGCCGGCTGGATCTACGTGTTCGTGCTGGCGGTGCGCGAACTCGGCGCTTCGATCTTCCTGGTCGGTCCCGGCACCCATGTGCTCGGGACCATCAGCCTCACCATGTGGGAGGAGGGCGGCAGCTACGGCGCGGTGGCGGCGCTGGGCGTCATCCAGATCGTTCCGCTCGCCATCATCGTCGCCGGCCTGCGCGCGGTCGAGCTGCGCATCCAACGGCGCGCACAAGCGCAGCAGTCGTGACCCGCAAGACGGTCCTTGGAGCAGGCGCCGCTCAGCGCGATAAACGCTGACGTGGTGCAAGCCAAAATTAAACCGCCCCCCGGATCGCTCCGGGAGGCGGTCTGGTTTGGCGCCTGTTTTTAACGCTTATGCGGCGAGATTGCCGAACTTCTTAAGGTTCGCTTTTTGCTGCTCGTTGCGCGGGGGCAGATTGAACAGCCGCGCCGCGGTGCCGCCGAGAATGTTGTGCTTGGCCTTCTCCGACAGGAACGGCAGGTCGTAGATCGTGCTCGGCAGATCGAAATCCCAGTGCGGGTAGTCCGAGGAGTAGAGCAGCTGGGTCTCGGCGTTGATCATGCGGAAGGTGCATTCGAGCGCCTGGCGATCCTGAATCTCCATCGGCTGTGACGAATAGTACATGTCGCGCATGTAGTCCGACGGCTTCTTCTTCAGGAGCGGCGCCTCCGACGGGCGCATCATGTATTCGTGGTCGAGCCGCTGCATCAGGAACGGCACCCAGGCGAGCCCGGACTCGATCCAGATCACCGGCAGCTTGGGGAAGCGCTCGCCCATGCCGTTGATGACCCAGTTGGTCAGGTGAAGGATATTGTAGAACGTGAAGCCGAGCGCGTGCACCGACAGGAAGCGGTTGCAGGCGCGGAATACCGGCTCGTTCCAGTTCGGCCCGGAATGGAACGCGAGCGAGAGCCCGCGCTCCTGCATCGCGCTGTAGAGGCGCATATAGGAGTTATCGTTCACCTGCAGGTGCCGCACGGTCGTGACCATGAAGCCGGTGACGCCGGGGCGGGCGCCGAAGGTCTCGACCTGGCGGACGCAGGCGGCGGGATCGGAGAACGGCAGGCACAGCATGGAGTACATGCGCCCGCCCGATTCCGGCAGCACCTTCTCGGTGACCCAGCGGTTGTAGGCCCAGCAGAGATCGACCTCCATCTCCTTCTGGGGATGCATGCCGATATTGAGCATGCCGGTGGGGAACAGGCAGGAGTAGTCCACGCTCATCGCGTCCATCCAGCGCTCGCCGAGCTGCACGTCGCGGAACTTGCCGGGCTCGGTCTTCTCCGAGCGACGCAGCGGATAGCGCGTCACGCGACCACCCATGTCCTGGATGAAGCCGGCATTGGTCGGCACGATGGAGCCGCGGTCGGTCTGGCCACGGCCGCCCATGGTCCACTGCTTGAAAACGTCGTTCTCCATGTATGGCAGGATTTCGCTGTAATGCTCGTTCTCGTAGTGATGAGCATCCACGTCGACGATGAGGATGTCGTCGAACTTGCGCTGGACCGCCTGTTTGCGGGCGTGAGCGAGAAGCCTGGTGGTGTTCAACTCGTCGACAGATACGCGTCGGCCGCGTTCAGCGAGGAGGTCCATGTGCGTCTCCTGACGTTTCCAAATAACGTTTCCACAAATTCCCGGCGGGCAAGCCCGCCCTGGCATCCCTTTGCGGCGTCCCCGTCGGCGGGCAGTCCCTCGCCGGAGAACGCGTTCTTCAGCGGCCGGTCCAGCTCTGCCACATGCCGAGCTCGAACACCGCAAGGTTCGCGGACTTCAACAGGCCGCTCGCCGTGACCATGACATCGGTGGCGGTGGCGCCGCCGCGTTCCGGCAGCGGCAACAACTGCTCGCCCGCTTCCACGCGCGCGCCGTAGACCTTGCAGACCGCGGCCATCAGCGCTTGCAGCGCTTCGTCGCTCAGCAGATCGCGCTGGCCGCCTGCAAGTGCGCGTTCGATCTCGGCCGCCAAGCGCTTGGCGTCCGCCGAGGTGCCGTTGGCGTCCTTGGCGGGCTTTGCAGCCGGCGGCGCCGGCACGCGCTTTGCGGCCACTTGCCCCGCCGCGGCGGGGCGGCGCGCGGTCTTGGCCGCCGCGGCTTTAGGTGAGGACATAAACCTCGTCCCCTTTCTCGACCACCTTGTACTTGCGCAGCTTGAGCTTGCGATCCGACACGCACTCGCCCGTTTTCATGTCGTACTCGTAGCCGTGCCACGGGCACACGAAGTGCATCTCGCTGTCGGAGAAGTAGAGGCCTTGCGAGGTCTTGTCGGGCAGGAGGCGCTCCTCGACCTTGGCGATCGTGAGCCCTTCGCAGGCGGGGCCGCCCTGATGGAGGCAGAAATTGCTGTAGGCGTAGAATGCGCCCTGATGCCGGAATACGCCGATCTCGTTCTCTCCGGCGAAGATGATCCGGCGGTCGCCGTCCTTGAACTCCGCGGTCTTACCGACGTACTGCTCGGCCATGCTGCCACGCCTCCTTGAGAGCTTCTCCTTGAGCGAACATTTTATTGTCGCGACGTTTCTTGGGCCGCCGTCTGGGGCGGCCGGCCGGGTGCGATACGAGCGCTGAATGCGGCTTCGATTGTCATTTGTATAATACAAATGTTTGAATGCAACCAGCGGCAACAACGTTGGTCGGGCATCCCTGACGGCATGCCTGATGGCGGCCGCCGAACCACCGGAATCGCGCTCAGGCCATCTTGTTGCTCAGCGTCCCGATCTTTTCGATCCAGATCTTGACCACATCGCCGGGTTTGAGGAACTCGCCGCGCGCCGACCCGACCCCGGCCGGCGTTCCCGTGAGGACGAGGTCGCCGGGATGAAGCGTCATTCCGCTCGACAGTTGCGCGATCTGCTCGGCCAGGTTGAAGATCATGTCCTTGCTGTTGGAGTCCTGCTTGAGGACATCGTTGACCCATAGCTTGAGCCCCAGGTTCTGGGGATCGCCGATGTCGCTCGCCGGCACGATCCAGGGCCCGAGCGGGCACGAGCCGTCGAAGGTCTTGTGCTTGGTCCAATCGGCCTTGAAGGGCGAGGTGTCGGAGATATTCGCACGGCGTCCGCGGTCGCGCGCCGAAAGATCGTTGGCCGCGGTATAGCCGGCCACGTAATCGAGCGCCTTGTCCTCCGGCACGTTCTTCGCCGCCCGCCCGATCACCGCGACGAGCTCAACCTCCCAGTCCACCTGGTCGGAGACGCCCGAAATCTTCACCGTTGCGCCCGGGTCGGCAAGCGCGCGCGAGGCCTTGATGAAATGCCAGGCCTTGAGGCCCTGGGTGTGCGGATCGGGCTCCATCGGGCGGTTCATGCGGCGGGCCATTTCCGCGGCGTGATCGGCATAGTTGGCGCCGGCGCAGTAGATCGCCGACGGCCAGCGGACCGGCGCCAGCAGCTTGGTGCGCGCAAGCGGCAGCGGCTTCACCCGGCTTTTTCCCGCCGCCGCGGCCGCCTTCTTGAAAAGGCCGCGCGCCGTCCGCCAGTCCGCGAGGATGCCGAGCACGCTCGCATAGTCCGGCTCGCCCGTGAGCTTGGCGGCATCGTATACCTTGTCGTCGATCACGAGGCCGGCGCGAGCCCCGTCGGAGGTCTGGTAGGTCGCGAGTTTGTAGCCGGCCATGTGTGTTGCTCCCTGCGTGCCGCCTGAATTGCCGGCCAGACCTTTCGCCGAATCGAGCGAGCTTGTCGAGTGCATCGGCGCCGATCGGTTTGATCGGCACAGCCGGCGGCGGGTGCTGGGCGGTCTGATCGGGCTGTCCTGGCTCGGACAGGCCGCCGGACTGCCGCTTATCTCGGCGTTGTTTCCGGTAGCGAAGATTGCGCTGCTCCTGCTGCTCATTCTATGGTTCGGATCGGTGAGGCTTCCAAGGTCGCCACCAGCGCGTGATGTAAGCGGATCGACTCCGGCGGAACGCCGAAGGACGACAAGGAGAAAAGTCCCCATGATCAAGCCGAGACGAATCGGACACGCCACTTTCGAGACGCCGGACCTGGAAAAGGCCATCGCGTACTACGAAAAGTTCATGGGATTGATCGTGGCGGAACGCGAAAAGGACCGCGCCTTCCTTGCCAGCAAGGTCGGACCGCTCGCGATCCAGCTCAACAAGGCCGACCGGGCGCACTGCATTAAACTGTCGTTCGAAGTCGCGCCCAATTCCGACTTTGGCGAATTGGCGCGGGAGTTGTCCAAGGACGGCGTGCGCAGCGAACTGCGCAACGACTCAATTCCGGGGATCGGCCAGGTGCTCTCGTTCCAGGACGATAAAGGCACCACGATCGAGCTGTTCAAGGACTGGAGCTATCTCGGCAAGCACGAGCAGGTCGCCGGCATCGGCCCGCTCAAGCTCGGGCACGTGGCCTTCTATACGCCGGACATCCAACGGACGGTGGCCTTCTACGAGAAGGTGCTGGGCTTTCGCGTTTCCGACTGGATCGGCGACTTCTTCTGCTTCATGCGCTGCAACAGCGATCATCACACCGTGAACTTCTTCACCGGCCCCAATGCCAAGCTTCATCACATCGCCTTCGAGCTCAAGGATTTCATGCACCTGCAGAACTCATGCGAGCTGATGGGACAGAAACAGGTGCCGATCATCTGGGGACCGTTGCGGCATGGGCCCGGCCACAACATTGCCACCTATCATCGCAACCAGGACGAACAGGTCGTCGAGTTCTTCTGCGAGCTCGACAAGATGACCGACGAGGAGCTCGGCTATTTCGAGCCGCGCCCCTGGCACCACGACACGCCGCAACGGCCCAAGCTGTGGACGCCGGGAAAGACCACGGTCTGGGGGCCGACACCCGAGGACGACTTCCATCGTACGCAGGTGTGACCGCTCCATCGCGCTTGCGCGCGATGTCGTCATCCGCGCAAGCGGATGACCCAGTAATCACCGGCTCGGAAACGATTGATGGCCAATGCGGTGTTTGCTGGATGCCCGCTTGCGCGGGCATGACAGTACGGGTCTACGGCCGCACCGCCGGTGTCTCGAGCGGCATCCCGCGTGCACGCCACATCAGAAAGAGTTCGAGGTCGACGTATTCAGGTGCGCCGAAGGTGTAGGACTGGGCGCGCATCCCGACCAGGCAATTGCGCAGCCGCCGTTGCAGCGAGCCCAGCGCCTGCCATTCCAGCCGATAGAGTGGATAGCCGGTCGCCTGGCCCTGGGGAATCGGCGCGCCGGCGAGCTTCTGGCCCCAATTATCGTCGTGACACTGGCCGCAGGAGAGGTTGAGCTGTCCCTGCCGCTGGTTGAACATGTCGCGACCGGCTTGCAGAAATGGCCTGGTGCGTTCGTCGTCGGCAATGTCGATCGGCATGCCGCGGGATTGCCGCCCCACATACGCCGAGAGCGCGAGCAGCTCTTTGCTCTCGAACGGGAGCGGCGTCGATTGCTGCTGGTCCGTGCGGCACATGTTGATTCGCTGTTCGAGATCGATCGGGCGTCCGCGCGCGGCGTTGAACGCGGGATAGCGGGCCGCGACCCCCTTCATGCTGGCTTGCGCGTCGCCATGACAATCGGCGCATGATTTGCCCGCGGCGCCATCCTTGCGCTTCCACAGCGCCTCGCCGTCGAGCACCCACAGCGTCCCGGGATTGGCGGTGTCGTCGTCCTGCATGGCGCGGGTCTCGCGCCCCATGAAGTCGTAGCCGGACTTTCGGTCGGCAAGCGGGATTTCGGCTGCGACCGCGGTCGCGGTCAGCAAGGCAGTCGCGACGGCAGCAGTCGCGACCGACTTCATTCGACGGTGATATTGACGGACTCGGTGGCGGAAAAGCCGTTGTCGCCGGTCCATTCGAAATTCAGCGTGCCGCTCTCGGTGGCAATGGTGAAAAAGGTCAGGAACGGATTGGCGGAAACCGCCGGATACAGCTCGGCGCGGAAGATCTCCTCGCCGTTATACTTGCAGACGAACTCGGTGATGATGTCACGCGGCACCGGCTTGCCGGTGTTATCGGGACGAAATCCGGTCTCCATGTTGTGGGAGATCAGCGTCTTGATCTCGATAAGCTCGCCGCGCTTGGCCTTTGGCGGGACGTTGATGAGGGCGCGGGCCATGATCACACTCCCTCAAGGCATGCCGCGAGCGTCACGATGACCTCGATCTCGTCGGACCAGAACGAACCGTCGCTCATCTGGGCAATGGCGATGACCTTCTGCGAATCGGCGAGCCGGATGCGGCTCGAGAATGTTGCGCGGCCGGCGCGTGGGCCGAGCTGGACGCTGATCACGTTGGGCTGCGGGTTTTTCTCGGTGAAGACGTGAATCGCCTTGACGTGGTCCTCGACCGTCATCGGGCTCTCGACGGCAACCGTGAGTGAGACCGCATTGCCGTTCTCGATCAGCGGCGGCAGGTCGATCTTCAGCCTCCCTTTTGTGACCGGCGCCTCGCCGACCACCTTGCGGATCGCAGCACGCATCGACGCCGGCGTGGCGGACGCGGGTCCGGTCGCAAGCGGCAGCCAGATTCCGGCGGCGCCGGCCAGCGCGGCCGTGTCGATCAGGAAGCGGCGCCTGGTCGCCTGCAGCGTGTCATCATGGCGCGTCATGGATTCTGCTCGTCACGCAGGGTTGCGAGATAGGCGACCACGTCCTCGATCTGCTCCGCCGTCAGTATGGTCTTTCCCTGGAACGCAGGAGCCACGCGGATGAGACCTTCAATACGATAGTAGGGTGGCATGATCGTGTCCGGGTTGAGGCGGCTGGCATCCACAATCCGCAGCCGCAACTGACCTTCGGACCACCGTGCGCCGGTTCCTTTCAGGTCGGGCGCCAGTGTGCCCTGGAACCTCTCCTCCGGGAAGGGCCCGGTGTGGCAGAGAAGACAAAGGCCCACCTGCCGGTTAACGACTATGCCACGCCCTCGTTCCGCGTCGCCTTTGGCACCGGTGAGCGGTTCGGGGATGGCATCGCCAACCACTATATAGGGACGCAGCTCCTGTGGCGCCTGCGCGCGCGCGCCGACGCCGGCAACCACCGCGGCGAGCACAGTCGCGCAAGCGAACGCGCCGTAACGCTCAGCCGAAAACTTCTTGCGTGATGGTGCTGAACCAGCCATTCGCGAAAGTGGCTTCGGCCGCCCGCGTCGAGGCCGGCGCATTGATAGGACTGACGCCGCCCGAGCCTTCGACGTCCTTGAGCTGGCCGTCCGCCGGCCGATAGACGCCGGCGACCGAGATGCCGTAGTCGGGCGCCACCAGACTGTAACAGGTGTTGATCAGCCTGGGATCGTCCGGCTTGCCGCCGGCGATCAGTTTCGCCACCGCTGCCGCGCAGACCTTGGCCTGGGCATTGGCCGTGAATGCGGATTTCGGCATGGCGCCGGCGATCGAGGCGTCGCCGATGACGTGAATGTTCGGCTGCAGTTTGGATTCGAATGTCGCCGGATCGATCGGACACCATCCGGTACGGTCGGCGGCGCCGGCAATCTCCGCGATACGTCCAGCCTTCTGGGGCGGAATGACGTTGGAGACGTCGGCCTTGTGGCGCGCGAAGTCGGTAACGAGCGTCATGGCGCCGGCGTCAACCGAGGTAACTTTGCCGCCGCTCGAGAGCGACACCCATTCGAGGTTCGGATAGAGCGCCTTCCAGGCGCCCTGGAACAGACCCTGCTTCGAGAAAGCGTCTTTGGCGTCGAGCACGATGAGCTTCGACTTCGGCTTCTTGGTCTTGAGGTAATAGGCGATCAGGCTCGCGCGCTCGTAGGGTCCCGGCGGGCAGCGGAACGGATTGGCGGGCGCCGAGATCACCACCGTGCCGCCGTCCTCCATCGCTTCGAGCTGGCGTCGCAACAGCAGTGTCTGCTCGCCGGCCTTCCACGCATGCGGCATCCGTTCGGCCGCGGCTTCGGTGTAGCCGGGCAGGGCGTCCCAACGGATATCGATTCCGGGCGACAGCACCAGGCGGTCGTAAGGAAGGCTGGCGCCGTTCCCGAGCGTCACGTTGCGGCCCTGGGCGTCGATTGCGGTGGCGGGCGAAATTTGGACGGTGACCTGATCGGCGGCGAGCTTGTCGTAGCCGAATTCCTGCGCCTTGAGGTCACGCAGGCCGACGATGACGAGATTGCTGAACGGACAGGCGGTGAATGTCGGGCTCGCCTCGACCAGGGTCACAGCGATGCGGGGGTCAATGCGCCGGATGAAGCGGGCGCACGTGGCGCCGCCAAATCCGCCACCCACCACGACAACGCGTCCACCCGCCCCTTGGGCGATGGCGGGCAGCGGCAGCACGGCCGCCGAAGCTCCCGCAACCGCGGTCTTGAGGAAATCACGCCGGCTCGTGCGATGTGCAGTCATGATCGGCCTCCTTCCTCAATCCTTCTGCGCGCCATACCAGGCAGCGATGGCCTTGACCTCGTCGTCGGAGAAGCCCTTGGCGATGCGGCCCATCACGGTCGAGGGAAGCTGCCCCGACTTGAACGCCTCCATCGCGGTGACGATGTCCGCCGGATTGCGGCCGTTGAGCCGCGGGACGGTCGTGTCCGCCGCCCGGGTTGCGGCGTGGCAGCCTGAGCAGGAAAGGGCGCCGGGCGGAGCATCCGCCGGGCCGGCCGCCGCAGCACAGTCGATCAATGCAAAAACCAGGGCGGCGGCAACTACAATGCGTGTGGCATCCATGTCAGAGCCTCCCGAGATGCTGCTCCGTGCCGATCGCGGCCGTGCCTTTTCTGGTTTCTTATGCGCTCCTCAAATCGTGGTTTTTAAGCGGCAGGGAGCGGATGCGCTTGCCCGTCGCCGCGAAAATGGCGTTGCACAAGGCCGGAGCGAGCGGAGGCACCGGCGTTTCGCCGGCGCCGCCCCAGAAACCCTCGCTTGGCACGATGACCGTCTCCACCCGCGGCATGTCGGCCAGGCGCAGCATCGGATAGTCGTGGAAGTTCGACTGTTCGACCTGCCCGTGCTTGATGGTGATCTCGCCGTACAGCGTAGCCGTCAGGCCAAACACGATGGCGCTTTCGGTCTGCATTTCGACGCTGAGCGGATTGACCACGTGGCCGGCGTCGATCGCCGATATCACCCGGTGCACGCGCACCTCGCCATCCTCGTCGACCGAGGCCTCGACGACCTGGGCACAGATGCTGCTTTGCGAATCGTGAAGCGCAATGCCGCGAAACACGCCCGGCGGCAAGGATGAGCCCCACTCGGCGCGTGTGGCGGCGGCGTCGAGCACCGCAAGCTCCTTCGGCTTTTGTGCCAGCAGCGTGCGCCTGAACAGATAGGGGTCGGCTCCCGCGGCATACGCCATCTCGTCGACGAAGCTTTCCTTGAAGAACGCGTTCTGCGAGTGGTTGACACTGCGCCAGACGCCGACGGGCACATGCGTATTGCGCATGGCGAAATCCACGCGATAGTTCGGCACGTGGTAGGGCATGTCTTCCAGCAGGCCCTGGAGAAAGTTGCGATCGACCCCGAACTGCATGACGCGGGGGGAGACCGCCGCGATGATGGACTGGCCGGACGTGCGGATTTTCCACGCGATCGGGATCCCATCGGCATCGAGACCGGCGGTCATCCTGGCGCTCGCCACCGGCCGATAGAAGCCGTGGCGCGTGTCCTCCTCGCGGGTCCAGACGAGCTTCACCGGCTCGCTGACCTCTTTCGCGATCAGGACCGCCTGCCGCACGAAATCCTGGAAGATCCCGCGCCGGCCGAAGCCGCAGCCCAGCATCATCTTGTTGACGACGACCTTGTCGGCCGACACGCCGGCGGCGTCCGCGGCGATGGCAAGGGCCGTTTCTCCGTCCTGCGTAGGCGCCCAGATTTCGACCCGGTCGGGCGTCACGTGCGCCGTGCAGTTTTGCGGCTCCATGGTGGCGTGGCCGAGGAAGGGCACCTCGTAGTCCGCTTCGATCCGCTTGACCGCTTGACCAAGGGCGCGGTCGACGTCGCCATCGTTGCGGCCGACGCGTGCATCCCCCGCGCTCAGGCCCGCATGCAACTGCTCGCGAATCGTGTCGCTGGAAACGCCGGCATGGCCGGCGAAGTCCCAGGTCACGGACAGCGCCTCCGCCGCTTTTTTCGCGCGCCACCAGCTGTCGGCCACCACCGCCACCGCGTCCGGCAGCTTCACCACGCGGCGGATGCCTTTCATGCCGGCAAGCTCCGCCTCGTCGACCGACCGCAGCGTGCCCTTGAAGACCGGGCATTGCACGATCGCGGCGTACAGCATGCCGGGCAAGTGAACGTCGATGGCGTAGATCGGCTTGCCCGTGACCTTGTCCGGTACGTCCAGGCGTCGCTGCCGGGTACCGATCAGCTTCCAGTCCTTCGGATCCTTCAACCGGATCTGTGCGGGCGGCGCCATGTCGGCGGCCTCCGCGGCGACACTGCCGAAGGTCGTGGTGCGTCCGCTCGGACCATGGGTGATGACGCTGTTGGCGGCGATGCATTCCTTGGCGGGCACGTTCCACGCGGCGGCGGCGGCCGCAATGAGCAACTCGCGCGCGGTGGCGCCAGCGCGCCGCAAGTCGTTCTGCGACGCCGTGATGGAACGGCTGGCGCCGGTCGACATGTTGCCCCAGGCCCGGTTGCGCTTGCGGTTCTCGTGCGGCGAGGCGAATTCAGCCTTCACCTTGTTCCAGTCGCATTCCAGTTCTTCGGCGACCAGCATCGGCAGCGCGGTAAAGCTGCCCTGACCCATCTCCGACTTGGCGACACGAATGATCACGGTATCGTCGGGTTCGATCACGATCCAAACCGTGATTTCGCTGGCTGATTCGGATGCGCGAATGGTCCTGGGACCGAGCGGTATGTCGAAGCCGAGGGCCAGCGCGCCGCCGGCGGCTGCCGCGCTGGCGAGAAATGCGCGGCGATTCATGCGCGGGGCGCGGCTCATGGCGTCTTTATCCCGCTCACGCGCTGGCTGGCGGCGGCGTGGATCGCGGCACGGATGCGCTGATAGCTGCCGCAACGGCAAATGTTGGTGATGGCGGCATTGATGTCGGCGTCGGTCGGGCTGGGATTGTCCTGGAGCAGGGCAGCCACCGCCATGATCATTCCGCTCTGGCAATAGCCGCATTGCGGAACGTCGAGCTCGACCCACGCCCTCTGCACGGGGTGCAGGGCATCGTCGGATCCGAGGCCTTCGATGGTGGTGATGTGCTTGTCCCCGACCGCGCCAACCGGCAACGCGCAGGAGCGTACCGGTGCGCCGTCGACGTGCACCGTGCAGGCGCCGCATTGCGCGATGCCGCACCCGAATTTTGTACCCATCAGCCCCAGCGTGTCCCGCAGCGCCCAAAGCAGGGGCGTGTCGGAATCCACGTCAATATCGTGGGCCTGCCCGTTAACGGTCAGCCGCGTCACAAATCCCCCCCAACCTGAAAACCTGCCGCGCCTCCAAACCGGCTTAAAATCCCTCGCGCGAGGTTTAAGACGACAATCCGGGCAAAAAGTAGCCCGCACGGGAGCAAAACCCGCGACTTTCGCACCGGCCCCTGCGTCGCCCTGATTCCACAAATGAAAGCGGCGGCCGCTAGGCCGCCGCCACGCTCTGTTATCTGAGGCTATCGGGCCTCAGGACATCTGGATGTTGTGGTTCTTCAACGGGAACGAGCGGACGCGCTGGCCCGTCGCCTTGGAGAACGCATTGAGTACGGCGGGCGCGGCCACACAGATCGTGGGCTCGCCCACGCCACCCCACGGCTCGCTGCCGCCAGCCGGCATGACGATCGATTCGACCACCGGCATTTCGGCGATGCGCATCGAGTTGTAGGTGTCGAAGTTGGTCTGCTCGATGCGGCCGTCCTTGACGGTGCACTCGCCGTAGAACAATGCCGACAGCCCGTAGACGAACGAGCCGGCGACTTGCCGGTCGATCTGGGCGGGATTGACGGCATAGCCCGGATCGGTCGCGCCGACGATCCGGTGGACCTTGATCTTGTTGCCGCCGGAGACCGAGACCTCCGCGGCCGCCGCGACGTAACTGCCGAACGCCTTCATCTGGGCAAGGCCGCGATAGACGCCCTGCGGCGCGGGCTTGCCCCAGCCGATCCGGTCGGCCACGGCATTGAGCGCGGCCAGGTTTCTCGGATACTTGCTCATCAGCTTGCGCCGGAATTCGAGCTCATCCTGTCCGACCGCTTGCGCGAGTTCGTCCATGAAGCATTCGATGAAGATGGCGTTCTGGTTGATGTTCACGCCCCGCCAGAAGCCCGGCAGGATGTGCGGGTTGCGCATGGCATGGTCGATCAGCAGGTTCGGCACCGAGTAGCCGAACGAGTGCTCGCCATTGCCGGGAAGGAGACCCTGGAAGGTCAGGGGATCCTTGCCGTTGTCGAGGTTCTGCGGGAAGACGCTCGCCAGGATCGACTGGCCCGACAGCCGCATGTGCAACCCGGTCAGTTCGTTGTTGGCATCGAAGCCGCCGGTGAGCTTGCACTGCATGACCGGGTGATAGCGCCCGTGGGTCATGTCCTCCTCGCGCGACCACAACAGCTTCACCGGCGTCCCCGGCATCTGCTTGGCGATGAGGACGGCCTGGGTGGTGTAGTCGTGGAAAGCGCCGCGCCGGCCGAACCCGCCGCCGAGGTGGAGCTTGTAGACCTCGCACTTGTCGGCGGGGAGGCCGGACGCCGCCAGGGTGGCGCCGAAGGCGGCTTCGCCGTTCTGGGTCGGGCCCCACACCTGACATCGCTCCGGCGTGTAGAGCGCGGTGGCGTTCATCGGCTCCATCGGGGCGTGGTTCTGGTAGGGATAGGCGTAGACGGCCTCGACCTTCTTCGCCGCTTTTGCGATTGCGTCCTTGGCATTGCCGTTCTGGTTGCCGACAAACGCGTCGGGTGCGTCGAGGCCGGCCTTGAGCCACTCCGCAATGCTCGCGCTCGACACCTTGGCGTTCTCGCCCTCATCCCAGACGACCGGAAGCGCGTCGAGCGCGGTCTTAGCCTGCCACCAGGTATCCGCCACGACCGCGACACCGGAATCGCCGACCTGCACCACCTTCTTCACGCCGGGCATGTTCGCGATCTTGGCGGCGTCGAAGCTCTTGATCTTGCCGCCCTGCACCGGGCAGTCCTTGATCGCCGCCGTGAGCATCCCGGGCAGTTTGAGATCGGCACCGTAGACCTGCTTGCCCGTGAGCTTGTCCAGGGTGTCGAGACGCTTGAGAGGCTTGCCCGCGACCTTCCAGTCCTTCGGATCCTTGAGCTTGATGTCCTTTGGCGGTTCGAGCTTGGCGGCGGCTTCGGCCACTTTACCGTAAGTCGTGGTGCGGCTGGACGGCGTGTGCGTGATCACGCTGTTCGCGGCGGTCACTTCCGACACCGGGACCTTCCACTCGTTGGCCGCGGCCTGCTTGAGCATCTCACGCGCGGCCGCGCCGCCCTGCCGGACGTATTCGTGCGACATGCGGATGCCGCGGCTGCCGCCGGTGGAGAAGTCACCCCACACGCGCTTGCGCGCCACGCTCTGGCCGGGCGTTGGATATTCGGTCGTGACTTTCGACCAGTCGCATTCGAGCTCTTCGGCGACCAACTGGGCGAGGCCGGTGAGGGTGCCCTGACCCATCTCGGAGCGCGCAACGCGGATCACAACCGTGTCGTCCGGGCGGATCACCACCCAGGCGTTGACCTCGGGCGTGCCGTCCGCGGCGCGGATCACTTGCGGGCCGCCGAAGGGAATGTCGAGACCTAGTGCAAGCCCGCCGCCCGCGGCGGCTGCGCTCACGACGAAGGTGCGGCGATTGAGTTGAGGCATGTGATTCATTGCTGCCTCCCCATCACGCGTTCGCGGCGGCATGGATCGCCATGCGCACCTGCTGGAACGTGCCGCAACGACAGATATTGGTAATGTTGGCGTCGATGTCGGCGTCGGTCGGCTTGGGCTTGTCCTTGAGCAGCGCCGCCACCGCCATGATCATGCCGCACTGGCAATAGCCGCACTGCGGCACGTCGTTCTCAAGCCAGGCCTGCTGCACCTTGTGCAGCGCGCCGTTCTGCGCGAGCCCTTCGATGGTGGTGATCTTCTTACCGTCGACCGCGCTGAGCGGCACCGAGCACGAACGCATCGCGATGCCGTCGACGTGGACGGTGCAGGCGCCGCACTGGGCGATGCCGCAACCGTATTTGGTACCCGTCAGCCCGATCGTCTCCCGCAACACCCAGAGCAGCGGAGTGTTGGGGTCGACGTCGACCTGATGAGTCGTTCCATTGACGCTGAGAGCAGCCATATGCAGTCCTCCCGTGAGCCGCCATGCGGGCGGCGGTGTTCGACGCGGCGTCAACCCCTCGGTTGCGCGGCGTGTGCTGTCCTGAAGCCAGCTTATTTCAATTCTAATATGGAATTCGCACGTCGGCGAGATCGAATCGCCGGTGCCGGAGAGCGCCTGCCCACGCGGCGGCGATCAGGAAAATTGGGCACGCGTTCAAAGGTTTGGGTGCGCGCCGGCGGCCACCCATGGCGGCACAAAGCCAAACGGCGCGACCGAGGATGCGGTCGCGCCGTGCTTGCACAGGGATGCGGCGGCGTGGGCCGCCGCATTGCCTCGTTACGCGAACGAGATGTTGTGGTTCTTCAACGGGAACGAACGAATGCGTTTGCCCGTCGCGGCGAAGAACGCATTGAGCACCGCGGGAGCCGCTACGAAGATGGTCGGCTCGCCGACGCCGCCCCAGAAACCGCCCGACGGAACGATAGTCACTTCGACCTTCGGCATCTCGTTGATGCGCATCGAATTGTAGGTGTCGAAGTTGGTCTGCTCGATGCGGCCATCCTTGACGGTGCACTCGCCGTAGAACAACGCCGACAAGCCGTAGACGAAGGAGCCGGCGATCTGCCGTTCGATCTGGGCCGGATTGACCGCATGGCCGCAATCGGTGGCGGCGACGATGCGATGAATCTTGACCTTGTTGCCGCCGGTCACCGAGATTTCGGCCGCCGCGGCGACGTAGCTGCCATAGCCCATGTGCTGGGCGAGGCCGCGATACATGCCTTGCGGCGCGGGCTTGTCCCAGCCGACCTTCTCGGCCACGGCGTTGAGCACCGCGAGGTGCTTGGGATGCTTCGTCATCAGCTTGCGCCGGAACTCGAGCGGATCCTGGCCGGCGGCGTGCGCCAGTTCGTCCATGAAGCACTCGAGATAGATGGCGTTCTGGTTGTTGTTCACGCCGCGCCAGAACCACGGCGGAACGTGCGGATTGCGCATGGCGTGGTCGATCAACAGATTGGGAATTGAATAGCCGAATGCGCCTTCCGCGCCGCCAGGGTTCAGGCCCTGGAAAGTGGCGGGATCCTTGCCGCCCTCCATTGCCTCGGGCCGGGCATACGCAAGGATCGATTGCCCGGAGATGCGCATGTGCATGCCGGTCAGGTTGTTGTCCTTGTCGAAAGCGCCGGTGAGCTTGCACTGCGTGATCGGATGATACACGCCGTTGGTCATGTCATCTTCACGCGAGTTGATCAGCTTGATCGGCGTGCCCGCCATCGACTTTGCGACCCTGACCGCGTGGATCACGTAGTCGCTTCGTGTCCGCCGCCCAAATCCGCCGCCCAGCAGCGTGTTGTACACCTCGCATTTATTCGCGGGCAGGCCGGATGTCTGCACGGTCGCGCCGAACGCGGCCTCGGCATTCTGCGAGCTCGTCCAGACCTCGCATTTGTCCGCAGTATAAAGCGCGGTGGCGTTCATTGGCTCCATGGTGGCGTGGTTCTGGTACGGATAGGCGTAGACCGCCTCGACCTTCTTCACCGCCTTTGAGATCGCGTCCTTGGCGTCTCCGCTCTTGTTGCCGACGAACGCCTCTTCCGCGTCGAGACCGCCCTTGAGCCACTCGGCAATGGACGCGGTGGACGCCTTTGCGTTCGGACCTTCGTCCCATTCGATGGGGAGCGCGGCGAGCGCGGTCTTCGCCTGCCACCAGGTATCGGCTACCACCGCCACCGCGGCATCGCCGGACTGCACGACCTTCTTGACGCCCGGCATGTTCGTGATTTTCGCGGCGTCGAAGCTCTTGATCTTGCCGCCAAATACCGGGCACTCCTTCATGGCAGCGCAAAGCATTCCCGGCATTGTGAAGTCGATCGAATACTTTTGCTTGCCCGTCACCTTGTCGGCGGTATCCAGCCGCTTGAGTGGCTTGCCGATGATTGTCCAGTCCTTCGGATCCTTGAGCTTTACGTCCGCCGGCGGTTCGAGCTTGGCAGCGGCCTCCGCGACCTTTCCATAGGTCGTGCTGCGGTTCGAAGCTTTGTGCGTGATCACCCCCTTGGCGACCGCGAGCTCGGAAACCGGCACGCTCCATTGGTTGGCCGCGGCCTGCAGGAGCATTTCGCGCGCAACCGCACCGCCCTTGCGCACATATTCCTGCGACTCGCGAATGGCGCGGCTGCCGGAGGAATTGAAGTTGCCCCAGACCCGTTTGCGCGCAACGTTTTCACCTGGGGTGGGGATCTCGGTCGTGACCTTCGACCAGTCGCACTCGAGCTCCTCGGCGACGAGCTGTGCAAGTCCGGTTTGCGACCCCTGGCCCATCTCGGCACGAGCGATGCGGATCACCACCGTGTCGTCCGGGCGGACGACCACCCAGGCGTTCAATTCCGGCGTGCCGCTCTGCGCGAGCGCGGTGTCCCCGCCGAACGGGACGGCGAAACCGAGGCTAAGTCCGCCGCCGACCGCGGCGGTGCCGACGAGGAAGGAGCGGCGATCGATTTTTGGCATGTAATTCATGGGTGCCTCCTGCTCACGCGCTCGCCGCGGCATGGATTGCCGTGCGCACCTGCTGGAACGTGCCGCAACGGCAGATGTTGCTGATGTTGGCGTCGATGTCGGCGTCGGTCGGCTTGGGCTTGTCCTTGAGCAGCGCCGCCACCGCCATGATCATGCCGCACTGGCAATAGCCGCACTGCGGTACGTCGTTTTCGAGCCAAGCCTGCTGCACCTTGTGCAGCACGCCGTTCTGCGCCAGCCCTTCGATGGTGGTGATCTTCCTGCCATCGACCGCGCTCAGCGGCACCGAGCACGAGCGCATGGCGATACCGTCGACATGGACGGTGCAGGCGCCGCACTGGGCGATGCCGCAGCCGTATTTGGTGCCCGTCAGCCCGATCGTCTCGCGCAACACCCAGAGCAGTGGGGTGTCGGGGTCGACGTTGACCTGATGAGTCGTGCCGTTCACGCTGAGAGCAGCCATATGCAAATCTCCGATGAATCGCCGGGTGCGAATGCGAGGATTGGTGCGGCCGCAACCCCTCGGTCACGCCGCACGCTGTCAGGAACGATAGCTTGTTTCTATTCTAATATGGAAATCGCAACTTCGCGAGCCAATTTCCCGGCCGAACGCCGCGACGGGACGCCGCCCACCGCTGCGCATCAATCTTCTCCCAGGTGAAGTGAACAGGCGCGAGTTCCGAGCACGTCGCCGCCCAACCTCAACGTGCGTACTACGCGTTCTGCTCCCGCTCGAGGATGCTCCTCGCGAGGCTGGTGAGCCGGTCCAGGATCTCGAAAAGCTCACGCCGCTCGGCATCGCTCATGCCGTGGAGCAGGATGTCATTGCGCGCGAGCGCCGAGATCATCAGTTCGTCATAGAGTTGGGTACCGCGCTTGGTGAGCGTGATGCAGACGCCGCGGCCCTCGCGCCGGTATTCGCGCAGGACCAGCCGCCCCACGACCAGCGCGCTCACGCCGCGCGAGGTCTGGCCTTTGTCCAGGCCCATGAGTTCCGCCAGCGCGTTGAGCGAGATCGGGGCATGTTCCCCAACCAGCGCGACGATGCGCCACTCGACCTGCGACAGACCGAAACGCCGGCCGTAGACCAGGGTCGAGCTGCGGCGCAGCACGTTCGCGAGCCTGATCACCTTGGAAGATACGAGGTCGCTCGGCTTCGCGGCGGCCTGGACGGCGGACTTGCTCGATCGATGCCGCTTGAGCTCGCGGTTGCCTCGGCGATTTGCTTGCGCTTTTCCCATGGCGTGCCTGAACCGTCCAACCAGCTTGAGTTGACTTTGTCAAATTTGAGTTCATCCTAGTGTGGCAGTTCAGAAGTCCGCATCATTTCCGCGGCAAGTCCGAAATGCGGACTTCTGAACCAAAGCCACACTAGGTCAAAAAGTTGCTAGTGTCCTTCGATTCCGAAGTTCGCAAGCGAGCGTGCCGCACAATGATGCGAACTTCGGAATCGGGACACTAGTGCAAACGACGTCGTGCCAGGGAGACGCGACATGAAAAGCGAGGCACTCGATACCGGCACCGGCTATACGCGCAAGGCCCCGGCCTACAATGCCGGCTTGACCGAAGTCGGACGCGGCAAGCCCATGGGCGAATTGCTGCGGCGCTACTGGCACCCGATCGCGCTTGTCGCCGACGCCGGCACAACGCCCAAGCCGGTCCGGGTCCTGGGCGAAGACCTCATCCTGTTCCGTGACGGGGCCGGTCGGGCGGGGCTGGTGGAAGCACGCTGCTGCCATCGCGGCACCACGCTCTATTATGGCCGCGTCGAGGAGCGCGGGATTCGCTGCTGCTATCACGGCTGGTTGTTCGACACGCAAGGCCGTTGCCTCGAACAGCCGTGCGAGCCGGAAGGAGGGCTCAAACGCGATCGCGTGCGCCAGCCCTGGTATCCCGTGCAGGAACTCTACGGGCTGATCTTCGCCTATATGGGCCCGCCGGAGAAGAAGCCGGTGCTGCCGCGCTACGACTGCCTGGAAACGCTCGAGCCAGGCGAGTTGATCGAAGCCGACGACAGCAGCATCGGTTCAGGCGGCGGTACGATCGTGCCCTGCAACTGGCTTCAACATTATGAAAACGTGCCGGATGCGTTCCACGTTCCCATTCTGCATGGCGCGTTCAGCGGCGTGCAGTTCGTGGCGCAGATGGGCATCATGCCCAAGGTAAGGTGGGAATATTCGCCGACCGGCGTCAAGACGATCTCCGCGCGCGTGCTCGAAGACGGACGCGTCCACTACCGCATCACCGAGGCGGCGCTGCCCACGCTCCGGGTCGTGCCCAATCCCCGGGTCGAGCGCTATGTCGGCGTCGAATCGCTCGGTTGGACCTTGCCGATCGATGACACCCATTTCCGCATCTACGTGGCCGGCAAGGTCAGGAGCAAAGGCGAACTGGGCGCCAAGCGCTCGCGCATGAACGGCAAGCTCTGGGCGGACCTCACGCCGGAAGAACATCAGCAGTTCCCGGGCGACTGGGAGGCGCAGGTCGGGCAAGGCCCGATCACCTTGCATTCCGACGAGCATCTCGCGACCAGCGACCAGGGGGTCGTGATGCTGCGCCGCCTGCTGCAACGCCAGCTCGATGCGGTCGCATCGGGCGGTGATCCCGCCGGCGTGAGCTTCGATCCCGCGGCGCCGCCCGTGGTGTTCGAAGCCGGCAATTACATCCTCGACCGAAGCGACGAGAGGGCCGCCCAACTGCTGAGCGCATGACGCGAGCGACGACGGAGCGAACCGTCGCGCATCGACCAAGGAGAGGAACTACCAATGGCACCCTGGCCCTGCCGCGCGCCGGTCATCGGCGCGGCCGCGCTTGCAATGGCGCTGGCGGCTTGCGCGGCTGGCGCGCAATCGCTCGATCAGGACAAGGTCAAGGCGCTCCACGCCGCCGCGAAGAAAGAAGGTCAGGTCATCATTTGGGGGACCCAGCGGCGCGAGGTGGAATGGATTCCAGCGGCCTTTGGCAAATTGTTTTCCGGTATCGACGTGCAGTTCCTCGGCGACAACGACATCGCGGTGAAAGCGATCGCCGAAGCCCGGGCCGGACGCCACCAGGTCGATGTCTATCAGAACTCGCTGACTGGGACGCTGCCGCTGGTGCAGCGCGATTTGCTGGCGAACATCGATTGGTCGCTGTTCGGCATCGACAGCCGGAATATCGCCTTCGACGGCAAGATGGCCTACACCAGCAACATCGTCTACACCGTCGCCTACAACAACAAACTGGCAAAGGATGCCGACGCCCCCAAGGACTGGATCGGAATTCTCGACGAGCGTTACAAGGGAAAGGGTGCGTCCAGCACGTTTCTGCTGCCGCGGCTGATCGGCGCCCTGGGCCTCGCCTGGGGGGACGACAAAGCACTCCAATTCGCACGCGACATTGTCGCCAAAACGAATCTTCTGCTCACGCGCGCCCCGCGCGAATCGCTGCTGCAATCGGGTGAGCGCGTTTACGCGTTCGGGGAGATCGATTCTCTCATTCGTGCCGTGGCCGCCGAGGGTCTTCCGGTGAGCCAGGTGGTGCCGCAACCGGTCGTGGTGGGCCAGTTCGGTGCGACCATCATGAAGAATGCGCCGCACCCGAATGCCGCCCGCTTGCTCGCCGGCTTCCTCGCCAGCCCGGAAGGCAAAGCCGCACGGCTGGAGGCGACCTCCCAGGCCGACTATGGGCCGACCTCCGACAATGAGTTCGCCAAGGCGCTGCATTCCGGCGCGATGCAGGTTGTGTGGGACAGGCCGGACAACATGGCCGCACGCGAAGCGCTGTTCGGCCGGGCGGCCGCCATCTTGACCGGACAATCGCGTTGAGAGGGGGAACAGCGATTGGAAATCACGAGCACATGCATAAGCTCGACAATCTCGACCTCACTGCCAAGCTGGTGCTTGCCGTCGTCACCGGCGCGGCGATCTACCTGATCGCGGTTCCGCTCGCGATGCTGCTGTTCGCGGCCTTCCGGGGTCCGGCCGACTATCTCCCGTTCGAGCCCGGTGCGCGCTGGACGCTCGAACATGTCCAAGCACTGTTCACCGATCCCGTCATCTACACTCGCATCCTGCCGGACACCTTTATCTTTGTCGCGGGTACGGTGGTGGTTGCGTTCGCCATCGGCTTCGGCCTCGCATGGCTCGTCGAGCGCACAGACCTCCCGGCTCGCGAAATCTGGTTCGCGCTCATTCTTTTTCCGTTGCTGGTGCCGGCACCGGTCCTGGCCATCGCCTGGATCTTTCTGATGGGACCGAACGCAGGCTGGCTCAATCTCGCGATCCGGGCGGCGCTCGGCCTGGACGGCTCCGGACCGATCAATATCTTCAGCATGGGCGGACTGATCCTGTGTCAGGCCCTGGCCTCGGCGCCGTTCATATTTCTACTGCTCAGCGCCACGCTGCGCACCATGGATCCGGCGCTGGAAGAAGCGAGCGGCGCGTCCGGCGCGTCGCCCTTGACCACGTTCGGCCGGGTCACGCTCCCGGTTCTGCTGCCGGGGCTGCTTGCGCCGTTGATCCTGATCACCCTGATCACCGCCGAGCAGTTCGAGCTGCCGCTGATCATCGGCCTGCCGGCGAAGATCAACGTGTTCAGCTATCGCATCTATTTCGAGCTCAATCCGCTCTCGAGTTTGCCCAATTACGGTGCCGCCGCGGCGCTCTCGCTGCCGTTCGTCGTGCTCGGGGTCCTGCTGCTCATGCTCTATAACCGTTTGATCAGGCGCGCCGACAGCTTCGTCACCATGACCGGCAAGGGCTACCGGCAGCGGCGCCTGCCGCTCGGTGCGTGGCGCATTCCCGCGCTCGCCCTGGCCGCGCTCTATGTCACTCTCGCCGCGGTGCTTCCGGCCGCGGTGCTGTTGTGGACGAGTTTTTTCGGCTACGCCCTGCCGCTCTCGGCGACGTCGGCCGATTTCAGTCTGGAGGCGTATCGCCAGCTTTTTGCCAATCGTGCGTTCTGGCTGGGACTGCGCAATACGTTCCTGGTTGCGCTCGCATCCGCCCTGATTGTGACCGCCATCGGCGGACTGCTCGGCTGGATCATCTCGCGGTCGCAGATCAGGTTTCGACATGTGCTCGACTTCGTGTCGGTGCTGTCGATCGGAATTCCGGCCGTGATCGCCGGCCTCGGGGTGATGCTTCTCTATCTTTCACTGCCGATCGGCCTCTATGGGTCGGTGGCAATTCTGATCATCGCCTATTCCTATCGCTTCGCCACCACCACGCGGCTCGCGCGCGCGGGCTTCCTGCAGATTCACAAGGAGCTCGAAGAGGCCTCTGCCACGTCCGGCGCGCGCTGGCTTGCGACGCTGCGGCGTGTGCTGATCCCGCTGATGCTGCCGGCGCTCTCCGCCGGTTTCATCCTCCTGTTCATCGTCGGGGTGCGGGAGTTCACGATACCGCTCGTGCTCTACAGCCAGGATAACGTGGTCCTGTCGGTTCTGCTGTGGCAGCTGTTTCAATCCGGCCAGCCGGCGCCGTCTGCCGCGCTTGCGTCGATCATCGTCGCGGTAGTGCTGCCGGTCATTTTCGTTGCGCGCCGCACGCTGGCACGCCGTACGCTCGCGGAATGACCATGCTGACGGTGAAAGGTCTCGCGAAATCTTTTCCTACCGGCGAAGGCGCGGTCAGGGCCGTCGACGGGGTCAGCTTTTCCGTCGCGCAAGGGCAGTGCTACGCGCTGCTTGGTCCGAGCGGGTGCGGCAAAACCACGATCCTGCGCTGCGTCGCAGGCCTCGATCGGGGCGAGCAGGGCTCGATCGCGATCGGCGGACGCGTGGTCTCGGACGCGGGCCGTTTCGTTCCCGTGCACGAGCGCTCGATCGGAATGGTGTTTCAGTCATATGCGATCTGGCCCCATCTCGACGTGTTCGACAATGTCGCCTATCCGCTCGAAGTGGAGCGGCCACGTGTCGCGCGCGCAGCGATCGAGCAGCGAGTCATGGACGTGCTCGCGCTGGTCGGGATGGAAACCATGGCGCGCCGCCCGGCGACGCGGCTCTCGGGCGGGCAACAACAGCGCGTTGCGCTGGCGCGAGCGATCGTACGGCGACCGAGCCTGCTCTTGCTGGATGAGCCGTTGTCAAATCTCGATGCGCGGCTGCGCGACAGCATGCGGCGCGAACTTTCGACGCTCATTCGGCAGATCGGCGTTACTGCGTTGTTCGTGACCCACGACCAGGTCGAGGCGCTCTCGCTCGCCGACCGGGTCGCGGTCTTGGACCAGGGCCGTATCGTGCAGGAAGGAGCGCCAGCCGACATCTATGAGCGGCCGAAGACCCTGTTCGTCGCCCGATTCCTGGGCGGCGCGAACGTGCTTGCGGGCTGCATCGAGGAGCGCGACTGCCAGGGTCGGGTCCGGATTGCGCTCGACGGCGGTGGGCACCGGCTTACGCTCGTCGCGGAGCAGCGGCCGGGCGCGAGGGTCCAGGTGGTACTACGGCCGGAAGACCTCACCCTCAGTGCATTTGCGCCCGCAGATGACCGCAACGCCATCTCGGGGCGGATCGCCGGCCTGGCGTTCCAGGGCAGCAACGTCGAATACGAGGTTGATGTCGGGGGTGCGTTGTTGCGGGTGCTCGGCCGCACGCATGCGGATCTCGTGCTGGGCACCCCGGTGTGGATCGCCATTGACATGCGCCGTGTTGCGGTTTTCTGCGGTGCAGGAGAACCTTCTGCGGCGGATGGTATCTGCCGCGTCTGACCAAGACTTTATGGAGGCTTCACATGAACGAGGAACCGGGTGCGGTCTTCGACGCCCATGTGCGGGCTGAGTTTGTGGAGCGCAGCGTCGATGCCACCATGGCGACGATGACCGACGCGCCGTACGTCACGCACGTGCCGGTGATGACCGGCGGCCACGGCCGCAACGAGGTGCGTGCGTTCTATGAAAACTGGTTCGTCGGCCATTGGCCGGCCGACACGCAGGTGACGCAAGCGTCCCGCACCGTCGGGCAGGGACGGGTGATCGATGAGCTTGTCGTCAGCTTCACCCACGATGTGGAGATGCCGGCCCTGCTGCCGGGCATCGCACCGACCGGCCACAAGGTTGTCCTGCCGCACGTGGTGCTGATGGGCATCGTGGACGGCAAGGTGGCGTACGAGCACATCCATTGGGATCAGGCTTCGCTCCTCGTGCAGGTCGGTCTCCTCGATCCCGCCACGCTGCCGGTGGTCGGCGCTGAGCAGGCATCCAAGCTTCGTGACCCCAGGCTGCCGTCGAACGAATTGATCCGTCGCGCCGAGCGCCAAAGAATTATTGTAGGGAATTCTTCGAGCTGATCATGCCTGGACCAACGCATCATCACCCGAACTTGGGAGTCATGGATCAAGGGGCGAGCCGAACCGCCGCGCTGTCTCGAAGATCCAATCTCGGTAACGAGCAAACGGGATCACGAGGGAAGAGCCGCCACAGTGACCCCTACTCACGACTCCAACAAGGGCGGGTACGCCGCCGCGCACAGCAAAAGCCGGAGCGCCGGAATCGCCTATGCACCCGCTGATATTGCCGCCGCCCGCATCGCGCAGCGTAATTACATTGTCCGAATGGGCAGTAACGGTCAGTGTGGCCATCCGGGGTGTACCGGCGCTCTTGTTGTCGCCCTGTGTCGCCACTCCATAGCCGATCACAATAAGCCGATCGCTGACGGCGACAGCCCGGGTACCGAGAAAGGCCCGCGCAAACCCGGTCGGCAGCTGTTTGGAAAGCTTCAGCAGGGCGAGGTCTGCTGTAGGCCATGCAGCAGCGTCATACTGTGGATGCAGCGCGACCTTCGTCACATCGGCCAGCTGGAACGGGGCTGCGGCGATATGCCCGACAATCTTGACGTTGGTCGCCGCGACGACGCAGTGCGCAGCCGTGAGCACGAGATCTTGGGCCAGTACGACGCCGCTACACTGGCCGTGTGAGCTGAAAACCATGACAGCGGGACGAGCGATCGTCCACTCGGCGGGGGCAGCATCACCGACGAGGGCGGCGGCCGGCGCGCCGGCAAGCAATAGAATGGCAAATGCAAGGGCAGGGTCGCGCATGATCCGCGATGATCTTTGTCCAGCGTCGGCTGTCAACCGTTGCCTTCACCGTGTCAGGAGACGTGCGGTGGCGGTTCCCGAAGGATAAGGACGGCAATGGCGGGCTCAGCCTTGGAGAGGCAACATGCGCAACTCAGGGCCAACAAGTGATCGCCATAGCGGCGAGAGAAAAAACGTTTGAGCCCTTTGCCGACCTCCCCTACGCTTTCCCGACTGGCGGACGGGACGGCGGGTAGACGATGGCATTTGTCAGGCACGCGATCGACATCAACGGCTGCAAGCTCAGCTTCGTGCGCGCCGGCAAGGGCGCGCCGTTGCTCTACCTGCACGGCACCGACGGGCTCGCCGAATGGCCCGCCATTCTCGATACGCTGGCCGAGCGCTTCGACGTGATCGTGCCCGATCATCCCGGCTTCGGCGCGTCGGAGGCGCCGGCGTGGATCGATGACGTTTCCGACGTCGCTTATTGCTATCTCGACGCCATCGAGGCGCTCGGTCTCTCCGACGTTCACGTGGTCGGACAATCCCTCGGCGGCTGGATCGCCCTTGAGATGGCGGTGCGCTCGACCCATCGGCTGCGCAGCCTGACCTTGATCTCGGCCGCCGGCATTCACGTCAAGGGCGTGCCCAAGGCCGATATCTTCATGATCGACCCGGAGGAGCACGCCCGCCTCGCCTACGCCGACCCGAAGAAGGGCGCGGAAGCCGCCGAGCGCGCCGGCGCCGACAAATACCAGGACCTCGCCATTCTCAACCGCATCGCCAGCGCGCGTTTCGGCTGGCAGCCACGCTTCTTCAATCCACGGCTGGAGCGCTGGCTGCATCGGGTGAAGGTTCCGACCCAGATCATCTGGGGTGACGGCGATCGGATCATCCCCCCGGCCTACGCCGAGGCCTTCCACCGGCTCATTCCGGGATCGACGCTGACCATGATCCCCGATGCCGGTCATCTGCCGCATGTGGAACGGACGCCCGCGGTCACGCAGGCGATGCAGAGTTTTCTGCGCAATTGACGGGGCGCCGCCATGAAGGTGATGAGCTTTCACCTGATGCCTTATGCGGACCTCGATCTGAGCGTCAAGGACACCTACCGCACGGTATGGGTCGTGCTTCCCAACAGCTACTACGACCCGAAAAAGGGCC